>Ga0265297_10002725_pt1 | contig 34666 bp, 36 predicted proteins | sample Munlanlwell13791_FD_192502 | JGI IMG/M metagenome (GOLD analysis project Ga0265297, IMG submission 192502) | Leachate microbial communities from a municipal landfill in Southern Ontario, Canada - Leachate well 137-91 | ecosystem: Engineered > Solid waste > Landfill > Unclassified | place... | reverse complement strand
TGCAGGGATTTTCCTTGCCACAATCCCTGCTGGATCTGCTCTCTTTCTTCTACGGACAGATGTTTGTATTGCATACACTCATTTTACCAGAGTGTTGCACTTACTTATTGAACCAACTTATTTAACCCCTAACGTTAAAGAAGCTTTATTTTGTGAGAGAGTTGATAATATATTGGGCGATGAGTTTGGCGGAATTGGAACGGGAGAATTCTTTGGCGGCTTGGGACATTTTTTGGAGTTCGTCGGGATTGGCAAACAAGTATTTTATTTTTTCCAAAAAGAATCTTGGCGTAAGATTGGCTTCTTCCATAACAATAGCCGCTTTATTCTGGGCATAAGCATAGGCGTTTTTCAATTGGTGATCTTGTGCCGAAGACGATAAAGGAATCAGGATGCTCGGTTTTTGGCAAGCGGCGATTTCAAAAATACTGCCGCTCCCCGCCCGGCTCACTACCAAATCGCATATTTCAAAAGCATCCCTTAACTCAACTTCTTTCAAAAAGCCGATGGGGTGATAGCGCCGAGCAAGTTCCTCGTCAACAACCACTACTTTAGCTTCAGCTTTTAATTGTTCTAGGTTTTTACTGCCTGTTTGGTGGATGATTTCAAAGTCGGTCAATATCTGGGGCAAGATCGCTAATAACAGGTCATTAACGGCTTGAGCGCCTTGAGAGCCGCCTAATATTAAGATAATGGGTTTTTCGCTGGTTAAATCAAAGTATTCTTTGGCTTTTTCCGCGTTTCCGTTCAAAAGTTCAGTGCGCACGGGGTTGCCTACGGCAATCATTTTGTCTTCTGAAAAGTATTCCGTTTGGGCTACGGGAAAAGCGACAAAAATTTTACTCGCGAATTTGCCTATGAACCTATTGGCCAGTCCCGGAGCCACATCTGATTCGTGCAGGATAACCGGTACCTGTAAGATTTGGCCGGCCAGCGCTGTTCCTAAAGAACCGTAGCCTCCTTTGCTGAAAATTAAGTCCGGAGCCAAAGCAAAAACATGAAAGAACGATTGGACAAAACCCAAAGGCATTTTGAATAAAACATCAATAATATTCTGCAGGATGCTTTTCCAGCCTAAGTATCTTCTGATTTTGCCGGCTAGGATCCATTTTATTTTTATGCCTTCCTGCGAAAGGATAACTTCTCCGAAATCGTCTTTCGGTCCGGCGTAAAAGAATCGAGCATCAGAGCCCATTTTTCTTAATTCTCTGACGACGGCGATAATCGGGAAAATGTGTCCGGCTGTGCCTCCGCCGGTAAAAAGTATTTTCATGATTGGTTATTCTTAGAAATATTAAGTAAAATTCCGACGCCGATCAACTCCGCTACTATGGCCGAGCCTCCATAGCTGACAAAAGGCAGAGGCACGCCGGTAATCGGCAAGATTCTCAACATCGCGCCGATATTAATGAAAGCCTGGATGCTTAACCAGCTGATAATGCCCAAAGCGGTAAGTTTTTCAAAATTATTTTTAGCGTTCTGGGCGATTTTAAATCCCAACCACGTAATAATCAAGAACAGCGAGACAACCATCAGACTGCCGATTAATCCGGTTTCTTCGGCAAAGCAGGCGAAAATTGAATCGGCCATCGGCTCGGGCAGATAGCCGAACTTCTGGACGCTCATGCCCAGGCCTGTGCCGAAAATTCCTCCGGAGCCCACAGCAATCAACGCTTGTTTGATTTGCCAGCCGACGCCCATCGGATCTTTGTCCGGACCGAAGAGGACCAAAAAGCGGTTTAGTCGGTAGGGTGCGATTTTTATTAAAGCGCCAAAACAAGCCAGCCCTCCTAAAAAAACAATGGTTACATATTTCAATGGCGTGCCGGCCAAAAAATACATTAAAAATCCGGTAGCTACAATAATTCCGAGAGTTCCGACGTCGGGCTGACTGGCTAAAAGCAGGGCAACAATTCCAATAATTGCTATAAAGGCCGCCAAAGTCGCTGAAAATTCATTTTTGCTTTTCCCGGTTCGCGCGGCCAGCCACGAAGCCAGGTAAAGGATGAAGATTAATTTCAACGGTTCTGACGGCTGGAGGGATGTAAATCTAAGATTCAGCCAGCTTCGGGCATTGCCGAGCTCCATCCCTATCCCCGGCACAAAAACCAAAACCATTAAAAAAAGGTTGAATAAAAGCGCGAGAGGTATCCATTTCTTAAATCGTCCAATGGGTATTTTATAAGCTAATATTCCCAACATCAGGCCGGGAATCAAGCCGTAAATGATGTGCCGCCAGAGATAGAAAGTCGGCGAACCGAATTTTTGCTGGGCGATAGCTGATGTGACGCTCGTAATAATCAAAATACCCAGCAATACCAAGCAAGCTACCGCGGAGATTAAAAAATAATCAGACCTTTTCATGGTGTACGGCTTTATTCTAACAGATATTTTTCAAGTAAGCGACTAATGTATTCTTTGAATTTAATTTGTTTTGCGATGGAATTATCAACTTCCAGAGCGATAATCTTACCGAAAGCATGCTTAGGCAAAGAGGTCAAATAATCAAACGAGCCCAGATTTTTGATAAAGTGAATGTCTTTCATGGCTACGGGATCATAGCCGTTGAGGTGGTTGCAAGCGACTTTTGGCGCATTCTTTTTTGAGAAAAAATAAGCTGCCTCTTCCGTCCCGCGGCTGATAGCCGCTTTAAGATGCGATAAGTCAATGCAAAATCCGCCGATCTTTTCAACATCAACGTTTTTAGCGATTTTGTCGTTAAAATCCATTTCAAGGTAGAGCTTGTTCCAATAATCTTTCCACAAATCAAGCATTTCAAATGAAGATTCGTGAATATTGAAATGATTGGTCCTAAAATTTTTAACAAAAAATTCTATCTCTTCCGCGCTAGCATCGTCTCTGAAATGGACGAACGGCACGCTTTTAATGGTTGATTTGAGAAGCAGGCGATAAAGATTATCCCTTTCTTTTTTATCGAAGCGGCTTAAAAATACGGCAGCCTCCGTAATACCTAATTTATTAATCTCTTTTAGCTTTGCATCCCAATCAAAGCTTTTTTCGCCGGTAATGCTTAAAAGAATTTTATTTGCCATATTTCTTTACGAATTTTTTGAACATCTCTCCTCTTTCGGCGTAATCTTTGAAAACGCCGAAACTCGGCGAAGCCGGAGACATTAAGCATATTTTACCTTTTTCAGTATGCTGATAGGCCAGCTTTACCGCCGTTTTCATATCTTTCACAAACCAATGCTTTATTGATTGAGGTCCCACCTCGATCATATTTTGCCAGATGCGCTGGCCGGTGGTCGGGAACAAAATTAGGGTTTTAACTTGGCTTTTTTTGATCCGCTGCGCTAAATTTTTAAAGTCTAATCCCCTATCAAATCCGCCCAATATTAAGGTTTGGACGCTGTTGCCCAGAAAATCCATAGCTTCGATGGCAGTCTGGGGTATAGTTGATAAAGAATCGTTGTAAAAACTAATTCCCTTGAACTTGCCGATACATTCCAAGCGGTGCGGTAAAAACTTAAACTTTTTCAATTCGGGTATTCTAAATATTTTAGCTACGGCGTTGGCAGCGGCTACGTCTAATTGATAGTATTTGCCCGAAATAGGCACTTTTTTAGCTTTTGATGTTTTTGCTATTTTTTTAACTTCCGGATCCAGCGAATTATATATCAAATAATCCTTTGCCGTTTGGAATTTCGTGATATTGGCCTTGGCTTGAGTATATTCCTTGAAATTGCGGTAATAGTCTAAGTGTTCCGGATAGAGATTCAAAAGCACGGCAATATGCGGGCTAGTTTTGAGATTATAGAGTTGATGGCAGGAAAGCTCATAAACATAAATTGAGGAGGGTTTAGCCTTGTTCAGAAAAGAAAGAACAGGCTGGCCGATGTTGCCTATCAAGTTAACATTTAGTCCCCCACTCTTTAATGTTTGGTAAATCATCGAGGAAGTGGTGCTTTTGCCTTTAGTGCCCGTAATCCCGATAATCGTCCCTGGGCAGTTGTCAAAAAAGATTTCAGTTTGCGTAATTATCTTCCCTAGAATTTTTTTGGGAAGAATTTTAAACGGGATACCGGGCGTTTTAATAATAACATCATAACCGTCTAGTTTCTGAAGATAGTTTTTATCAAACTTTTGGTCAGCAATGCCGACTTTCTTCTCGGGGAATAATTTTTTCAAAAACTTAAAAGTGTCCTGGCCTTCTCGTTCAAAACCCAAAATCAAAATTGATTTATTTTTTAATTCACTTAGCTTCATCTTCTTTAAAATAACACGAAACGAGTCTTTTTAAAACAAAAACTCTCCGACTTCCTAATGAAGCGAAGAGTCTTATGGGTTGCGGACATGGGTCCGCGAAAGAGCAAAGAATAAGTTTTCTCCCTGGCTCGATGTCTCGAAAGCGTCCTTTCGGGGTCGAGCGAAGGCAGGATCAGCGTCCGTCGGTATTATATGGTGCTGATAAAACTTCTGCGATACCTGGTCTTTTTTTCCCAAGAAATCGCTTGAAAAACCTGTTCCTTGCTGCGCAAGGGATTAATTCCCCCTTCCGACGGCAGGGGCAACAAGGTCCGAGTCCGTGGGCAGACACGGTGTGCGCCGACCAAGATTCTGGCGGCGAGCTGCTTCCCTCAGACTCGGACGCGCGGGTGGGCTCCTTTAGGTGAACCTTATGTAACCGGCCCACCGCAAACCCGGCGCCGATGGAGCCCTCCCCTCCAAGCTCAATTAAGCGCAGAGAGGAAGGCTCCAATCGATTGTCAATAATGGTATTATAGCATGCTCACAAATTTTGTCAAGAAGCGCTCAACCGTAAAGCTTCTTTGGCTTCTCGGCAAGTGCCGACACACTCGAAAGGTTTGACGCCTTTTTCACCGGTCAATTTTTTCAAAAGGGGCAGCATTTTTTTATCTTTGAGCAGGTTTCTGCCAAAAATCCTTACAAGTTGTTTTTCCGTCAAATAAGGCGAAAGAACCAAATAGGTGAAAAGGCATTTAGGGCAATGGCCGCACCAACGGTCTTTAATTTCGGATTGTATTTTCATGCCAGCGTTGCAACTGGAAAAAACGGAAAAGTATTTGGGATGCTGTGCAAACATTTTGGCGATTTGAAGTTCTGAATATTTTCTCAAAAAACTGAAGTAATTAATATTTTTCGCCAAGTACTTTTGGCAATAAATCTTGAACATTTTTTCAAACTCCGAAGTTTTTGCCCATTGGTGGTTGATGTTTTTGCCAAGATACATAATATTGCCTTCATTAGCGCTTTTTTCGTTAGAGAAAGCAATGTTTTTATAATCAAATAGCGCAGCGCACAGAACCGATGCGAACGATAAAAGCGCGGTGAAGGGCGTGTGGCCGTTTAAATAGCCTTGCTTGTTTAAGTCCAGCAGAGCCGGATCAATTCGCCTTACGACGATAACCGGATTTTTAATACCGGCGACTCCCGCCACTTTTTTGATGATTTTGGTGGGGTTAAGCAGGAAACAATTGATATTTTTTCCTTCTTTTTTGAGAGTTTCTATAGTGACCAGCGAATCTTTGCCTCCGGCCAGCGGCACTAAATACCTATCTTTCAACTCAAGATCGGCTGTGCCTAAAGCGGGCGCGGCAATGCTTGGGTTGACGCTGATTTTCAGGAAATCCGGTTCCCGCCAGTCAATCTTATTCTCATAGAAAAACTGGCCCATGCCCCTGATAATCAAATCATGCCACCAAGCCGCCTGATCTTTATCCAAAGCGCCGGCCCTGATAATAATTTCGGGCGAGCACGTAGTTTTCCAGTAACTCGGGATCTCCATGAGTCCTAAATGGAATACAAAATTATTGAGAGCTTTTTTATCTATTTTTTCCAGGCGACCATCAGGGATGTTTTTGATAATAATTCTTGGTTTAAAGACGATGTTCGGCTCAATCTTAAAACAGAAGGAAATCTTCAAATCCCCTCTCTTTAAGCGATAAGAGTACTTTTGGTAAATGAACGCCGGATATTTTTTGCGTAAAGACTCGAGTTTCATATACCCTATTATATCAAAAAACCGCCTTCGGTCAAAGGCGGATGGTTCCGTTGTTTAACGTTAAACGTTAAACATTATTTAGCCTAAAAGGCGGAGGGCTAGGCCGATGATGGCGCAAACGACGCCGATAATCCAAAAGCGCATCGTGACTTGGTGGGCGGGCCATCCTTTAGCTTCGAAATGATGGTGAATGGGAGCCGCTAGCAGCAGTTTTTTGTGGCGTAATTTTTTGGAAAGCAGTTGTAAGATGACCGAGCCCGATTCCAGGGCGAGAAGAAACCCGATGACCGGCAGTACTAAAATCGAGTCGGTTAAGAAAGCGACCACGGTCAGGGCGGCGGTCAGTCCCATCATGCCTGTTTCTCCCATATAAAAGCGGGCCGGTGGGATATTGAACCATAAAAAAGCGAAGAGCGCCCCTAAAATTACGGCGCAAAAAGCAGCGATATTGACTTGTCCTAAAAATAAAGCAATGCCGGCGAATGCCCCGAAAATCGCGGCGAAAGCTCCGCCGGCCAGCCCGTCCAACCCATCGATCACTCCGCCCGAATAAGTCGCCATCATCACGATTACAAACAACGGCAGATACCAAATGCCGATTGCAAAATCTCCGATGCCTGGAACATGGATGCTCGACCAGCCCAGTTTTGAGTAAAACCACCAGGCCCCGATAACGCCGATAAAACCCATTAAAACGAGTCTTTGTTTTAAGGTTAATCCTTTGGCAATATATTTGCCCTTGCCTATGACTTGTAAAAAATCATCAAGCAGCCCCACTAGCGCGGCTGAAACCAAAGCGAAAAACGGCAGCCAGGTTTGTCCTCTGTTTAAAAAATTGAGTTTTTGCAGCCACCAGATATTAACACCCGTTTTATGAATCACATAAAGAAGAACAGCTAAAAATAAAGGAACCGTCCAAATCAGCAGTCCGCCGAATCGCGGAATATGGGTTTCGCCCTGGGAATGGAATTTTTGGAAATAAGTCAGGTCTTTGCCGTCAATCGCCTGGGTTCTGACTTCTTTGCGCCAAAGCTGATGTTTATATAAAACTTTGGTCAAAAGCGGGGTCAATAAAAAAGCGATCAAAAAACTTAGCACTCCCAGGGAGAATATTTTAATGACATCAATGGCGGCCTCGGGTAGATAAAGCATAAATTACCACTGGTAAGCTTGGTCGGTCCAATTAATTAGTTTTTTCATTTCACCGAAACGGTCGTTTGGGGTACCCAAAATGATATTGATAATTTGTCCTTTGCTGTTAGGAGCCTCCGTCACCAAGACGAAACAGCCCAGGGCCGTGTCGGTGTAGCCGGTTTTTCCTCCTATGATTCCGGGCATCACTCCTAAAAGTTTATTGGTGCTGACAAGGGTTTCGCCATAAAGAATGATTTTAGGCGTTGAAAGAATTTCCCAAACCAAAGGGGTTTTCAGCAGATATTTGGTTAATTGAGACAGATCGCGGGCGCTGGAAACGTTGATTTTTTCTTTAGGTTCAGTCTCTGACGGATCAAGCCCGCTGGAATTAACAAAATGGGTATTATTTAAACCAAGGTCGCGCGCGTCTTCATTCATCATTTCGACGAAAACTTTTTCATCCACGCCGTCATAGTCGTTAGCCAGGGCAAAAGCTGCATCGTTGCTCGATTCCATCAGCAGCGGATAAAGCAGCTGTTCTACGGTCAAAACATCGTCAACTTTTAATTTTCCGAAATTTTCTTCCTGGCTCACCGCTTCTTTAGTGATGACGATTTCTTTTGTTAGATCGTAATTTTTTAAAATAACATCAACGGTTGTCAGCTTGCTTAGGCTGGCAATAGGCAGGGCTTCTTCGGGATTTTTCTCGAAAAGCACTTTTTCGCCGCCGTGGTCGTTCAACAAAATCGAAATTACGGCTTTGGCATTAATTTCCAAATCGGCCACCGTATTGTCACGCAGAGGTTTTATATCCCTGATGAATTGAGCGAATTCCATTTGATTGGCTTCAGCGGCCAGAATTTGAGGATTGTAAGCAAATTGTCGTCCTAAGAAAAATTTTTCTAAATCTTGGTTCAAAAAATTAGCACCGTATGTCGCGCAAGAGACAATAAATAAGGAAATCAGGAAAAAACTTAAATTCTTGGTGAAGGTCATTTTTTTCCGGACTTCTTTAATTTATTATCAATCCGTTCCATGTCTCTCGGGAAAGGCGAGGCTTCTCTGATGTTTTTTAAATCCAAAACCTGTTTGACAATCCTTTCTAATCCAAAGGCGAATCCCCCTTCGGGCGGCATGCCATATTTGAAAGCCTGCAGATAGAAGCTGAAAGTATCGGTTTTATTGCCCCATCTCTTAATGTTTTTTACAAGTTTGTCGTATTCGTTGATTCTCTGTCCGCCCGTGACGATTTCCAACCCGCGGCATAAAACGTCAAAGCTCAAAGTGTAATCTGGATCGGCCGGATCGGCAAAAGTGTAAAAAGGCCTTTTGAGAGTCGGATAATGCGTGATAAAAATGACGTCCGATCCGTATTTTTCTTTAGCCCACAAACAGATTTCCTGTTCATCTTCGGGAGATAAGTCCGGCTCTTTAAGATTATTCCTGCCCGTTCTTTCCAGGATGATTTGTTGGGCTTCACGCATTTTGATCCTGGGAATTTCGCGTCCCAGTTCGGGCGCATTGACGTTAAGTGTTTTTAAATCAGCAAACATGCTCCTGATAATGGTTTCAACGGTGTTCATTAAATCTTGCCAGGAATCGATAAAAGCCATTTCCGCGTCCAGGCTCGTGAATTCAGCCATGTGGCGCGTGGTTACCGACGGTTCGGCCCGATAAACGTGGGCGATGGTGAAAACTCTTTCAAAAGCGCCTGCCATAATCTGTTTATAGACCTGGGGGCTTTGAGCCAAGTAAGCGTCATATTTATAATAATCGAGGCGGAAAACATCCGCTCCCCCCTCGGCCACGACCGGCACGATGTTGGGAGACTGAAATTCAGTGAAATCAAAAGATCTCAATGTTTTTCTGAAACTTTCCGTGATGCTTTCGCTGACTTTGAAGATATTTTTAATTTCGGGGTTTCTGATCGTTAAAGGACGATAATCAAAAAGAGTCGGCAGGTTGAGATTTAAATCTTTGCCCATAAAATCAAAAGGCAGCGAAGCTGATTTTGCCAGAATCTTAACTTGCCGCGCCTGCAGCTCGACTTCGCCAGTCACCATGTCTTTGTTGATGGTATGGGCCGGTCTTTTTGCAACCACTCCTTCTATCTCCAAGACATATTCCTCTTTAACATCCTGCACAAGATCTGGCGCACAAACCACTTGCAAAATGCCGGTTCTGTCCCGTAAATCGATAAAAACAATTTTGCCGTGATCCCGCCTGGTGTTGACCCAGCCGGCGACTTTAATTGTTTGATCCGGATATTGCGGCGTTTCTTTGTTTAAAATTCTTTTCATTTATTTTATATTAGTCTCCCATAATTTGCATTTGGATCATTCTTTCTCTCGGCTTGTCGAGCTCTACCAAGAAAAATCTTTGCCATTGCCCTAATTGTATCTTACCATCAACGATATTGAAAACAATGTTTGAAGGAAGGTGCAGCGCTTTGCAGTGGGAGTGCCCGTTCTTGCATTCGCCATCACACATATTAACGGTTCTTATTTTGAAATCGTCGTGGTTATAGCTGATATTCCGGGACGAAATTTGAGCCAGGTGTTTTTTAAAATCCTCCAAAAGCAGCGGCTCGTTTTCGTTGACGAATAAAGAGGCGGTCGTGTGCATTGTTTGGATGTTAATCAATCCGTTCTTGATTCCGCCGCCGTTAACAAATTTTTCAACCTCGCTGGTGAAATCGATCAAGTCGAATTCGCCTTTAGTTTGGAACCCTAGTGTTTTGTGAGAAATTTTCATAACGTCTCTATTATACAAAAGGGCTGTCATAATGACAACCCTTTTAACGTTTCTTTTTCAAGAACTTAATCTTATCGATTACGAACCAGAAACCGTCTTCAGGTATCTTGCGGAAGAACGAAGGAAGTTTCAGCGCTAGTGAAGGTTCTATGTTTTCGACAAGTCTTTTAATATTTTCGCGGTGAGCCCACCAAATTAAAGCCACAATTAATAGCGTTATGGGCATAATATTAATAAGAGCCGGTACAAGAGGGGCTAAAAGCAGAATGCTGGCTACGAGTATTAAACTGGCAGCTGACATTTTGCGTCGGGCCAAAAAAAAGAAAGCTATGATCCCGCATCCGATGATAATAACCCATTTCCAGCCCGCCAATACAAGCAATCCTCCGATTAATGCGCCCACTCCTTTGCCGGCTTTGAAACTGCCTGTCCAGAGCTTCAACCAGATTGAGAAGACGGCGCCCAGCAAGCAGCAGAAAAGCGCAAGTCCCACGCCAATTCCGGAAGTGGGCAAAAAGAGCGAGGCTATAGCTACAGACACGGTTGCTTTCCAGGCGTCCGCAAATCCTACGAAAAATCCGTATTTGGGACCGAGTATTCGTCCAACGTTGGTGCCGCCAATGTTGCCGCTGCCGACTTTTTGGATTTCGATACCTTTGACTTTGGCGACGATATAGCCAAAAGGAATCGAGCCAAAAAGGTATGCAAAAAGACAAATTATGGCAATCTTGCCGATTTCGAGTATATCCATTTTGCTCTCCTCCTTTCATTTGTTAAGAATCAATCTACATATACATTAGGTGAATAAAACAGAAAGTCAACTAAAACCCCCGCCTAAGCGGGGGTTCCTGATTATATGGTTGGCGGTATTATCGGCGGCATCGGAGGTCTGGGTGGAATAGGCGGAGGTACAGGAGGAGCAGGCGGCGCAGGCGGCATGGGTGGCACAAAGATAGGCTTTGGCGGAATAGGAGGCGGGGTTTGGGCCAAAGGTCTTATAAAAGACGTTGGGGGCTTGGGAGGCGCAGGCGGCATGGGTGGCCGAACAGGCAAACCTGGTTTTTCTATCTTTTGAAGCAGCATCGGTTTGTTTTTCTTAAAAACAAAGAGATAGATGCTTATGCCGATCAATATAGCTAAAATGAATAGTAAAAAGAGTACCATATGGGTTTGCTGTTTTTATTATCCCTTTGTCATAATTCTTTGTCAATCCGGTAGATATCCCCCGCCCCCATTACAATAAGCACTTCTCCGTTCCGCACCTCTTTCTTGAGATACGGGACGATTTTATCCTTAGGCAGATAAGACACGCTTTTTTTATTAATAGCTTGTATTAATTTTTGCGAATCAACTTTTTGTTTGATTCGCTTGCTTTCCCGGCCGGCCACATCATAAATATCCGTGATGATTAAACGGTCGATTGGAGCTTTTCTGAAAGCCTGAACAAATTCTTTAAATAAAAAATACGTTCGTTCGTATTGGTGAGGCTGATAGACGCACCAAATCTTTCTGTCAGGATATTTTTCCCTGGCTCCTTTAAGGGCGGCTAAGGCTTTTTGGGGGTTATGTCCGTAATCGGAAATATGGATAAAGGGTTTGGTTTTAAGGATTTCAAACCTGCGCCAAGCTCCTTTATATTCTGTTAACGCCGAGAAGGAGATTTTATCCGGAATTTTCAGAGCCCGGGCGACGTTAAGCGCTAATAAGGCGTCGTAGGCGTTATGATCGCCCGGCACTTCGAGGATTTTTTTCATTTCTGGAAAATCTTTTTTCTTCACTGATTTCCCTGTGATGAGGATGCCATCCTTCGGTAAATGGCCGATAAACTTCCTGAAAGCGGTTTTAATGTTTTTTAGGTTTTTGTAAAAGTCTAAGTGATCGGCTTCAATATTAGTGATGGCAATAATTTTGGGCCAGTAGTTTAAAAATGAAGCGAAGTGCTCATCAGCCTCGATTAAAAGATATTTACTTTTGCCCGCTCTGAAATTCGTGTTGCCGAATTCTTTCATTTTCGTGCCGATGATAACTGTGGGATCCAATCCAGCTTTAATCAAGATCAAAGCAAGCATGGCTGTGGTCGTGGTTTTGCCGTGCGTGCCGGAAATGGCGATGGTAAAATACTGCTTGGTCAATCTTCCCAGCGCTTCCGGATAGCTCAAAATGTTCGATTTACGAAATCGAACATTTACAGCCGGGCTGTGAATAATCAAATCAACATTCTCCGGAATGACATTTTCTCCGATGGATATTTTTGCCCCAGCCTTTGCCAGGGCTGTAGTGATTTCTGAAGATGCCAAATCCGAGCCGCTGACCTTGTGCCCCTGGGCTAAATAATACCGAGCAAGAGCGGACACTCCGATCCCGCCGATGCCTAAAAAATGAACCTTTAGTTTTTGAGCGGGCATGATTCTAAAATAGTATAATCCGGACCGAATTTTTGTAATTGGCTCTCCACAACTTCGAGAGAGTTGACTTCAAAACTCAAACTAATTTCTTGCGCAACATCCGGCCTTTCTTCCGGTTCAATTTTACGGAATTCCCATGCCTTGATTCTGCCCAATGTAATGTGCGGAATTAAATTAAGTTCGGTAATTTTCGGACCGCTGACCCAAACCATGCGCGGTGGCATTTTTCCAGGCGGGCCGTAGCTTATTTTATCGAGAGCAACCGTAAACGATTTATGTTTTTTAGCGAATTCCTCGGTATCTTGGCAGACCTTCATTACTTCGTCATCCGAAAGATTGCCCAGGAATTCTAAAGTGATATGCAGGTTGTCTTCCTTCGTCCAGCGGACAGGCAAATCGGGCCATTTTAACTGATAGCTTACCAGTTTTTCTTTGATATGGTCGGGCAGGTTGATGGCGATAAAAATCCGATGCATCATATGTTGAATGTTATCATAAATTTAGCTAAAATTAAAGTGTGATGAAAGAGGTTTATTTGTATAAAAAACTGAAAAACAAGGCGGTGCAATGTCAGAATTGCGCTCACTATTGCAAGATATCTCCGGGACAGCGCGGAATTTGCGGAGTCAAGGAAAACATCGGCGGGAAATTTTATGCTTTGAATTATGGCAAAATTGCGGCCATACAGATTGATCCGATTGAAAAAAAGCCGCTTTATCATTTTTTGCCTCGCACCTATTCCCTATCGATAGCCGCCGTTGGCTGTAATTTTGCCTGCCAAAATTGCCAAAATTGGCAGATTTCCCAAGCTCCCAAACTGAATAAAACGATTGAGGGTAAAGAAACGTCTCCTCAAGTCATTGTCGATATGGCTCTTGAAAATCATTTGCCCAGCATTTCTTATACCTATACAGAACCCGCCGTCTTTTCCGAATACGCTTTGGATATCATGAGACTGGCTGGGGCCAGAGGATTAAAAAATATTTGGGTGACCAACGGCTTTTGGTCAAAGGAATTATTTGAGATGATTGTTTCCTATTTAGATGCGGCCAATGTTGATCTCAAAAGTTTTGACGAAGATTTTTACCAGAAAATTTGCAAAGGCAGATTGCAGCCTGTCGTAGATACTTTAAAAGCATTAAAAAGAAAGAAGATCTGGGTTGAGGTAACCACGTTGGTAATCCCGAGTCTTAACGATAACGATGAAACGTTTCGAGGAATTGCCCAATTTATCAAAAAAGAGCTTGGGAGCGAAACCCCTTGGCACGTATCGAGGTTTTTTAACGATGTTTCTTGGCAGTTAAAGAAAACGCTCGATACCCCAAAAGAAACCATTATGCGGGCCTGCCAAATCGGCCAAGAAGTTGGTTTAAAAAACGTATATCCTGATAATATGTAATAGAAAATGAGCCGGTTGGCTCATTTTTGTTTTTGAAAAATTTCTACAAAGAACTTATCTTTTTCTTCCTGGGACATATTCGTCAGATCGGGCAGTTGATCTTTCTCTAAACCCTTGATAAACAGATATGCAAGATAGACCATAGACATAGGATAGCGCTTGTCGGCGGAGAGAAGGTCTCTTCTGACTAAATCTAACCATTCTATCCACTCAGAATCGGCGTTGGTCATCTTTTTTAACGTTTTGTGTATCTCCGATGCATGATAGTTATTTCTTAATGTCTTAATTTCAGCGGACGTCAAAAAAGGAAATCTCTTGTTCTCGTAAAAAAGCGGATGAAGAGACAGCGCCACTAACTGTCCGAAAACGCGCAAGTCGTGGATACGCCTTCTTAATTTTCTCGCTCTCTTCTTTTTAGCTTTTCCTCCTCCCGGAATTGCGTTGGCTGGTGTTTGAACGGTGCTGGCGAAAAGGGATGCTCTCAGGGCTTCGGCATAAAAAGCGGGAGAGTCATTTTCGAAAGTTTTTCTGAAAATAACCACCAAACATCTTTCTTTTGGGCAATAATAAGGCAAGGTGTTGGTTTCTTGGAACAATTTTGGCCGGCTAAGCCATAAACAATTATGGGATTTTAAGCAAATCTCCATTATTTGCATCAGCACGAGCCCTTCGTTTATTCCGTTTCTTGTAACCTTCACCATCGCTGCCCTCCTTATTCGGTTTTTCGAGAGCTCCTGATTTTATGCTAATATAAATTAAACATGTCGGCAACAGTTTTTGCTTCAATCTGTCCCCATCCCCCAATTATCCTTCCTTCAGTCGGCTCAAAAAAAGATCGAGAAACGGTTGGAAAGACGATTAAAAACCTAATTTTTTTAGGTCTGAAATTGTTGAAGGTGAAACCTTCAACAATTATTATTTCGTCGCCGCATGAAGACTGGGGTTTTAATGTTCCCCTGCACTTCCTCGCCTCCGATTTTAAAGGAAAGATGATAAAATATCTTACCAGCGAAGAATCTCCCGTCTTCCATTTCGAAGAAGGCCGAAAAACTTACAAAGCAATAAATGTTGAAGGTGAAACCTCCAACATAATTGCCTTGATCGCAAGCGGAGATTTATCGCATTGTCTAAAAGATGAAGGACCTTATGGGTTTAATCCGCAAGGACCCGAATTTGATAAGGCGCTTATTGAGGCGTTAAAACGCAAAGATATTGAAAAGATTTTGCAGTTGGACGAGTTATATCCCGAAGCCGGAGAATGCGGTTTGCGCTCCATTTGTTTTATGCTTGGGATTTTGGAAGCGTCAGGCGTTGATTATCGGCCCGAGATTTTATCTTATGAGGGGCCGTTCGGTGTCGGTTACTTAGTTGTAAATTATGAGTTTCCAAGAAATTAAAAAAATTTTAGAAAAAGAACCGGCTTTTCGCCTAAAACAAATCAAGAAAGCGGTTTTTGGAGATTTGATTGAAAACTGGGCGGAGGCCACTACCCTATCTCTTGATCTGCGGCAAAAATTGGAGTCAATATCCCCTATTTATGAATTGACGCCGGAAAAACAATTAACCTCAAAAGATGGCCAAACGATCAAGGTTCTTCTTTCGGCTCAGGACGGTTCAAAAATAGAAGCGGTTTTAATGAAACATGGCTCGACGGGCTCGCCACAAGCGACCAGGAATACGGTTTGCATCTCTTCTCAAATTGGCTGTTCGCTGGGGTGCCAGTTTTGCGCTACGGGGCAGCTTGGTTTTAAAAGGAACCTATCCGATTGGGAAATGGTGGAGCAGGTTTTGTTTTTTGCCAAGACTTTAAAGAAAGAAGCGAAAAGAGTTGATAATGTTGTTTTTATGGGCATGGGAGAGCCGTTTTTGAATTACGATAATGTTTTAAGCGCCGTAAAAATCATTAACGATCAGTTTGGTCTTAATGTAGGCGCGCGCCATATCTCCATTTCAACTTGCGGGATTGTCGAGGGCATAGATAAATTTACCGATGAGGATCTGCAGGTGAACTTGGCGATTTCTTTGCACGCCGCCAACAATATTCTGCGCTCAAAATTAATACCCTTAAACAAAACATACCCCATCGAGGCGATTTTGACGGCAGTCGACAAATATATTAAAAAAACCAGAAGAAGGGTGATGTTTGAATATTTAATGATCGCCGGGATAAACGACAGTGACAAAGACGCCAAAGATCTGGCCAGACTTTTGAAAAGGCCTTTGTATTTTGTTAACCTGATATCTTACAATCCCGTCGGACACTCTGATTTCAAGCCGTCTTCGGCCGATCGGATCAAGAAATTCAGAGAGCTTTTAGAAAAGTTTGGCATTACCGTTACCCAGCGCCATGAATTCGGCAAAGAAATTAAAGGCGCCTGCGGGCAGTTAGCTGGTAAATAAAAATAATATGAACCCATACGTTTTATTGGCCAAAGAGGCCGTGGAAAATTACATAAGAGACGGAAAGATTATTGCTCCTGCGAAAGATTTGCCTGAAGAGTTTTTTGAAAGAAAATCCGGGGTTTTCGTAACGATTGAAAAAGACGGCCGATTGCGGGGATGCATCGGCACCTATCTGCCGGTAAGAGACAATATCGGCGAAGAAATAATCTATAATGCCATTGCCGCCGCCGTTGAAGACGACCGATTCGGGGCGATTAAGAAAACGGAGCTTCCCTCCCTTTCTTACACTGTTTACTTTTTGAATAAACCGGAGAAAGTGTCTGATATCGCCGAGCTAAATCCTAAAAAATTTGGTATAATTGTTAAAGCTGGAGAAAGATCGGGACTTTTATTGCCGGACTTGGAAGGCGTCAACACTGTGGCAGAACAAATTTCCATTTGCTGCCAGAAGGGAGGGATCGTGCTTAAACAAGGAAACGTCGAGATTTATAAATTCACGGTGGAAAAACATGAAGAGTAAGGTCAAAAAACAAAAACCAAAGAAACCTTTCGACGCGACTCAGGGCAAGGAAACCGATATCCAGGAGATTGTTAACCATTACTTTTACACCAAAGGGCTGAATTTAGAGCAGATCAAAGAGGACGCTAAAAAGAAAAAGATCATTTATTCCAGGTTCACCCGGCCGGCCAAGCAGCTTTTGACCTTAGCCGGTTCGGTTAAAGGCGCCAAAATGGCGATTGATAAAGTGGCCGAATGGGCTAAGTCCCGAGGCCTGGATTATGCCATTGAAACCGTTTTTAAGAAATGGTTGGAATTAGACAGATTAAAACCCAAAGAAGTCATTAAAAAGCCTTATTACCGCAACAACCCCATGGTTTGGTCGGAAACCAAGAAGAAATGGTACGTGATCGACAGTGAGGGCAATTGGCTGGAGTTTGCGGCGAGAGAGCAGGATATCGAGTGGAGGCTCGACAAATAATTTAAAAAGAGATAAAAAAGAAACAACATGACAACAGCTGGTGATTTGAGAAAAGGTGTTAGAATTCTTATCGACGGCCAACCGTACGAGGTTTTGGATTCCAACCCCATGAAAAAAGCCCAAAGGAGAGTGGTGATGCAAACTAAACTCAAAAATTTGCTTAACGGCAGCGCTCTGGAGAGGAATTTTCATCAGGGCGAAGCTTTTGAAGAAGCGGAACTGACTAAGCTTAGTTCAAAATTCCTTTATAACCACCGCGGGACCTACTTTTTTAGTGAAGAAAAAAATCCTTCAAAGAGATTTGAATTAAGCGAAGCATTATTGGGAAACCAAGCTAATTTTTTGAAACCGAACGAGATTGTCGACGCTATTGTTTTCAACGAAAAAATTGTCAGCGTTTCTGTGCCGATTAAGATTTCATTGAAGGTTACCGAAGCTCCTCCGGGGGTGAAGGGCGACAGCGCTCAGGGAGGCACTAAAATTGTGACCCTTGAAACCGGAGTACAGGTTTCAGTCCCCTTATTCGTGGAAGAGGGCGATGTGGTTGAGGTCAATACCGAAACCGGAGAATATACGAGAAGGGTTGAATAAAAAACATGCAAGCATTTGAGCTTTGTTTCAATCCTAAGAAAAAGGATGATCTATTTCTGGCAAGTTTCATTTATACCCCCGCCGATGTTTATGAAAAAAGGCTGGGTAATTTGTATGTGGTCGGAGAATTAGCTCAAGCTCTGCCGCAAAATTCCCACTTTTTGACCAATCTCTCTACGGCCATTAAGAAGGGGTATTATGCGTCAGGCCTAAAAAAGTCTTGCGAAGCAAGTTTGCAAGAGGCTTTGAAACAAGGTAACGGATTTTTGGAGCAGGAGTCTAAAAATGGCAATGTCGGCTGGCTCGGTAATTTAAGCTTCGGCGTTTTGAGCTTTAAAACACCGATGCTTAACTTTGCGATAGCAGGCGACATCAAGATCTTTTTGGCCCGAGGAAACGAATTGATGGACCTCGGCCAAAATTTTACATCAAAGCTCCCCCACCCCGATCCTTTGAGGTTTTTTGGCGCTATGGCCGGAGGAAAAATCGCCGAAAACGACAAAATTATCGTGCTCAATAAAAGAATTTTGTCGGCCTTTGGAAAGAAACAGAAATTCTTGGGCGAAATCGCCAAGGCTTCTAATGAAAAAGAAATCAGGCAGGTGCTGAAAATTTATCAGGAGCCGCTATCAAACATTTCCGGCAATTGTCTTATTTTGATGGCTACCGGCGAAGACGAATCCAGGCAAGTAGTGACAGTGCAAAAAGATTTACCAAACTTTTCCTTTTCTCTTCCCCGTCTTCCTAAGCTAACCAAGCCAAGATTGCCCAGCTTACCCAAACTTCCCGGTCTTCCTGGACTTCCCAAGCTTCCCAAACTTCCTAAGATTAATTTTAGAATTGTCCGAAAAAAGATACTTTTGGTCGTTAGTTTGGTTTTGGTTCTCTTGGCTTTTTATTATATTTTCCAGGGCGAAAGGGTCCGGGAGCTAAAAGATGCCCAAATGCAATTAACCGAAGCCAGATCAAAAGCCATGTTGGCCGAAAGCCTGCTGATCTTGAAAAAAGACGATCAGGCCAAGACGCTTTTTGAAGAAACCTTAAACATTCTTTCTCCTTTAACAAAAAGAGGGTCGCCTCTTAGAGACGACGCCCTCTTTTTGCAGGATTCCGTGAAGCAACGCCTGAAGTAGTTATTTTAGTTCAACCTTCGCTCCAGCGGCTTCGAATTTCTTTTTGATTTCATCCGCTTCTTCCTTCTTGGCGTTTTCTTTCACCATTTGGGGAGCGGTCGCGGCTGCATCCACTAAATCTTTCGCTTCCTTTAAGCCTTTGCCGGTTAAGTCCCTGACAATCTTGATCACTTCGATTTTTTTCGCACCCACTTCCTTTAATTCAATATTGAAGGAAGATTTTTCTTCGGCCGCACTAGCAGCTCCACCTGCCGCGGCAACAGCCATCGGGGCTTGCGCTGAAACGCCGAATTCCTGTTCGATTGCCTTAACGACGTTATTCAAGTCGGCAATTTTCATGCCCTTGATGATTTCGATCATCTTTTTTCCCTCTTCGGAAACTTCGATTTTTTCTTTGATTTCGTCTGCCATAAGATTAATTTAATTAATAATGATAAATAATTATTATTACTTGCTATTCCTGACCTTTGATTTGTGATAATGCGTAAACTAAATTTCTCAGATTTCCGCGCAAAACATTGACCATCAGTCTGACCAAAAGCTCGTCTCTGGTCGGCATTTGTCCAAATTCGATGGCTTTGGCTTTTTCCAAGATATCTGCGCCCATGATTCCGCCTAAGATCTTCAAGTGTTCGTGATCTTTTGCGAAATCGTGCATGGTTTTGAACGGCAGGACTTCGTCTTTATAGCCGAATCCCAATGCCACCTCGCCTTCTAGTTTTTTTGCGTCGAATGCGATTTTTTTACTCTGAAAAGCCTTTGAAATTAAAGTTTTCTTGGCTACTTTCAGTTCGCAATCCTTGCTTCTCATTAGCTTTCTTAAGCTGGAAAGGTCTTTTACTTTCAGACCGGTAATTGCGGCAAAAACAATCGATTTTTGCTTTCCGACTTTTTCTTGTAAATCAGTGAGAATTTTTTGTTTTTGTGTTTTGGTTAATGGCATGATTTTATATAAAAAAATCTGTGTTTCCACAGACAAATAACAAAGGAGGTCGAGCCTTATGTTTTCTCCTCGGCAGGACTTATAAATGCCTGCTGTCTGCGGATGTTTTAATATTAGTTTATCCCCCGCAAACTGTCAAGCATAAAAGCGGTTTGATGTTATCGCCCCGCTTTTTATTATTTCTCATCTAAAATCTTGTATTGGATTATTTCGAACCAACGTGTTGTGTTCTCGACTCTTTCCATACTCCCATCACCCCGCTTTTCATACCTAGTCTCGTTGCTATTCGCAATACTGTGTCCTAAAAATACCCTCACCCTGTCACCTGCCTTGGGTTCTGATACATGATCATTCATTGCCATTCTATATGTGCGGCCATTATCTGTTATTAAAGAAAGCAAGGTTACTGGACTGCCAAGAAGGCCCTTGCGGGTTTGTACGGTTTCTGTAATTTTTCCGACGATACCTTGATCTTTCTTTTTTTCTTTCCGTTTAAACCATTTTAAGAACATCTTTGCCTACCTCCTTTGTTCGGTTCTCAATATTCTAATTTATACTCAAACATAATTCTTGTCAATAGTTTTGAGTAATATGCTGTGTGTTTAACGTTAAAGGTTAAACAATTTAATGTAAATATTTTGCTTTGGCGATGTTGTGCTCTTCCAGGGTTTTGCTGAAAACTATTTCGCCGTCCGGCTTTGAAAGATAATACCAATAAGGACTATCTTTGGGATTAAGGGCGGCTTTGATACTGTCTAATCCTGGGTTACATATGGGTTTTTCGGGCAATCCTCTGTTTTGGTATGTCCACATATCAACATCGACTTGGAGGGGCATGCCGACCCTGATTCTTTTCCACAGGATGCCCGAAGCGATTTCTTTATCCTCTTTAGTTTTAAGTTCTTTTTCTAGAATCGAGGCCATGACGACAATTTGAGAGGTTATTTTAAGCCCGGCAGTTTTTTGGGTAAAATTACCCGTCATCATTTCAATAACTTGCGTCAATTCTAAACCATAAGGGATTTGATAGGTGTCGGGAAAAAGATAGCCTTCGCGTTCAGCTAAGATGGCCGAACCGAACTCAACTATCCCTTCAAGCTTCTGATGAATTTGTTCGGAAGTGAATCCTTCGGGAATGGTAATAGTTTCTTTGGCGACATCGCCCGAAGCAAACATTTCGGCGATTGTAAAAATACTCATCGAAGGAGAAACTCGGTATGTGCCAGCCTGTAGTTTATCGGAAGTGCCTCGTGTCAGCACATAAGCGCGAAAAAGATGGTTCCACCAAATCATCCCCTCTTCGGAGAGGTTGGAAGCAATGTCTTTAGAGCCCTCACCTTTCTCGATAACAAATAACGTTCCGCCTTGAGAAGAAAAACTTTTAGGCAGACAAACCATTAAAACGAAAAAACTGACGATGGCGACTAAAAAAATAGTTCTTTTTTTCATAAAAAAGCTTTCATAACCATTATAGAATAGAAAAAGGGGCCGTGAAAGGGGCCCTGCTTGCAATTTTTTTTGCAAAAGTTATATTGGAGTATGGGGTAAAAACCCAGTCCTTTGAAAAATTAACAAAAACGAGGAGGTATGTCATGGTAAGCAACAAGGAAGCTCAGAAAAATCCAAATCCCAGGATTCAAGAGCGCGTTGAGTCGGGTTGCCTTCTCGAAAAAGAAGGCTTCAATAAGCTGCACAGGCAGATTTTGAAAGAGTTCCCCGGATGCGGAGTCGGCAAGCGCGCTCTCAGGAAGAGAGTTTCGAATATCTTCTGGCCTAAAACCCAGATCGATAAGGCTCTTCAGGAGATGGTGCGCAACAATCCGGAATTAACGAAAGAAGCTTTAGCGGACCTTTTAAAAGAAGAGTTCTGTCCCCTTTATCCTTTTATTCCTTTTGACATGGTGCAAAAGCGAGCCTTCTGGCATCGCGGCATCACTAAAAGAAGGCTTCCGAGAAGACGCGGCAAAACTTTGCCCGGCATCGGCCGCATCGGCCTTGATTTGAATCTTGAAGAATTGAAAAAATTCAAAATGCCCAATGCCACCTTTGATAATCCTTTTAAAATTGAACCGTACGATTCGGAGCATTGGTCGGTGATGTTTTTGAATGGTTCGAATATCGGCGCCAGGCATGGCGGTGATATTGTCGGCAACGTTTCAAGAAGAGCGTTGAGCGACGCCAACGAGCGCGGAGACGTCGCGGTGATCGCCACCAATATAATCAACGTCGATTTGAAGAAAACGGCCGGTCCCCCGAAAGTTGGGAGAGCCCTGACCTTCGGAGACAACGTCAACCCGAACCTGATTAAGGAAGAAGAGTACAAGAAAATCGTCGAACGGATTCTCGCCGAGCACCCGGTGGACGAAGTTATTTACCGGACCGTGGAAGAAGTCGTTGACGATATTTTGAACGGCTGGCTGAAGATTTCTTTGAAGCCCGATAACAAGCCCGAATACAAAGGGCCGATCTACATTGTGTTGGGTAATAACGAAAACGATCTGATCAAAGCCGCCGCTTACTGGGAAGTCAGATGGTGGACGATCAAAAAACAGAGTGAGCTTCGCGATAAGCTGAGTATGGTCAGAGCGGCTCGCAAAGCGGCCGAAAAAAGAGAAGAGTTCGATCTCGCTAAAAATCTTGGCGGACAGGAAGAGTCGCTGAGATCGCAACTTCATCGCACCACGATGAGCAGCGTCGCCACCCAGGAATGGCAGAGATTTTACGATCATGCCCGAGCTGTGGTGGTGAAAAAAATCGAGAAAGCGATTCCTAATGCCAAAGTTATCGGCCAAGACACAAGCTATATCGAAATCGCCGGCAAAAAGATCGAGGTCAATATTCCATCTCACCGCCAAGTGACCGATTCCCTGTTGGCTGATTATGCCAACAAGTACGGCCCGAAGAATCTCCATGAAAGGTTGGCTCCACTTGTCGTCGTTTGCCACCCCTGGAGTCTTCAATTTCGTATGACAGTGAGAGAAGCTGACTACAACGGCAAACGGGGCTCTATCAAGGTATTTGTAGCTCCTATCGCTGTTGACGACGCTTATTTAAGAAGAGTTTTGAAAGCAAGCACCTCTCAGGACCATCAATTGGCCAGAGCCGTCTTTTCTGAAGGATTCAAATCGGGCGTGCTCAGGCTTCATTCAATCAACGGCGTAGTTGATGCCGACGTTTTAGCCATTCAGGCTTTAGAAGTATTCAAAGAATATCCCAGAAAGAAAAGGAAAAGCCGCAACTCGATTTACAGCCGCAGTTCAAGCTATGTCTGGGTCATGTTCGGCTCGGATCCCCATTACGGCGGTCGGGCCAAAGAATTCGTGACATCCCAGGATAAGGGCGCAAGAATTGGCATGGCCGAAGCTGTCTTCGAGATGATGCGCAAGGCCGGGCTGTGTAAAGACAATAATATGAAGGTGCATCTTTTTGTTTCGCCAGATGATCAGACGCAAGGGCACCATTTCAAGGCGAGAACCCAGCCGCACCCGCACCAGCTCCCTCCCCAGAAAATAGAAAAAATGGGGCAGGAATTATTGCGAGAAGCGCGCGACGCTAAAGACGTTCTTGAAGCTGCTAAAGCCGCTGAAAGACTGCACCAGTTTTACACTTATCAGATTGAAACAAGAGGTTCGGACTTTCCTTTGGATCAGGTTTTGCAGATGATGGAGAGAAGCCTCGAAGATAATATCGACGTTTTCAGAGCAATTTTGAAGCGTTCTCAGAAAGCACAGATCAACATTCGCGGCATCGGGGAATTTGTTAACGCCCAATACAACGGTTTCGATACCCGCAACTGCGGATTAATCAATTTAGGATCCGGCAACCATTTCGAACGGACGGTTGACGGTGAGTTAGCTGAAGGGCCGCTTTACGCCAAACACTTACGATCGCTTCTGGCCAAAATGCCCGAATGGCGAGGCAAAGAAGAATTGCTCGAAAAACTAGTAGCCGCTCCCCTTTACAGCGGAGAGTTCATCGGCTGGAGCGTTCTCCAGATGCCGGGTGGCCGAGAATACGGCCTTGATTTCCGCGCCTCACCTACCAGAATGGCTGGCTGGGGAGATCCGCTTTTGGGAGCTACGAGGAACCTGCCGGTGCGCGGCAACTATGCCAGGATTTTCAACAATAAGTTGCCGGTCTTGAGCGTTTGCGGCGATAAGCACTTTTTTGCAGCGGCCATTACCGATTGCGCTTTCTTCCATATGTGCGCCGCCGGTACTCATACTGACCGCTTTGGAGAATTAGGTTTTCCGCCGAACAATACCGGAATTTCTTTTGTCGGGCTGCCTGTGGATGGTCCGGAAAGAGGTCCGATGTTGGTCAGGATTCTGCCGTTTGATGTGATCAAGGATTTTGTCGAAGACAATCCCAGACCGTTTGACTGGGAATCATTCTTGCCTAATCCAATATAATAGTACATTCAATTAAAAAACCCGTTAACCTGAAAAGGTAACGGGTTTTCTTTTTTAGTCCGAGGAAATGCCGAACCATCGTTCAATGTGCATAGCAATGCCGATGCCGATGTTTCCGCCGATCATTACACCAACGACATAAGGTAAGAAAAGCGGTGCTGACCAGCCCTGCATATTGAGTTTGCCGAACATGGCGAGCCACGTGCCGTTGCTCGCCATCGATGAATAGGCCTCGTAAGTGCGGTTTTTTCTGGTTCGGGCCCGACTGATTAGGGTGAAGGCAATATATTGCGCCACCGCCAGTCCAATAATTATTGCGGCAAGCGCAGGTGATCCGGAAAAAACAATCATCAATACGGCTGCAATTAAGAGCGCGATTATGATTTTGCGCGGGAAAAGTGACAAATCAATGGCAAACCGAGAAGAGTGTTTGGCGGGTTTTGTCAGATGCTTGTCCGGATCAGCTTTTATCTTTTTTTCCGCCCACATATTGAAGGTATGTGTGAGCAGTCCTCCTGCGATACTGCCTAAAACATACGGCAAAAAGAACACCCAGGACATATTTTCTTCGGCAAGGCATCGGAAAAGCAGAAAGAAACTCAAGCCTTGCAACAAAAGTCCGGAATTATGGAAAAGGGTGTTGCCCACATTGCGGGATCTTCGTACGAAGGTGTGAATACCCATATTAAGGAAGTTCAGGAAAAACACCGAGATGGCTGCCAGATAATTGGCCCTTGTTATAATCAGGGCGGCTATGGTTAAAACTCCCAAAACAGCGAAAAGAACATATTTAACCTTTTGTTCTTGCGGAGAGATTTGGCCTCCGCCTTTCAGCTTCGTCGTAATCCCTAGTTTTTTCTCTATTACAATCGAAAGCTGTGAGCCGGTAAAGTTCCCCCAAACAGTAGCTGCAACATAAGCGATTACCAAAAAATATGTTAAGCCAATGACGCCCACGATCACATTGACGCTTTGGAAAACCCAATAACTGGCGACATTGCTCAACAGGAGTACGATTCCGTGGTAAGCCCAGCTGTTTTTCGTGGAAGATCTGTTCAGCATTGAGCCGAAGCCCACTAAAGCGTAAGCGTTGACGATTAAGATGAGAATTTGTCCGATTGGTTGGCTGAAAGGCAATACGGCAATCGTGGCTAAGGCCAGCACAATCATAATTTTCCAATAATGAGGAATTGCCAGTAATTTCTGGACAACTGTTTTCATTTTTACCCCCTTGTTTTTGAATGAGCCTCGATTCAAATTATGACATTATTACATTTAAGTCAAATGAAAATCCCCGTCGCTAAGAGCGCGGGGATTTGATTGATGGCGTTTATTTCATTCTTTGTGCAATAGCTTCGGCCGCCACAATCCCTGAAGCGGATGACTGCAACAAGCCTCTGGTGAAGCCGGCGCCGTCGCCTGCTACGAAAAGATTGGGCATAGCTTCAAGCTCGGAAGAACACACTACTCTGCTTGAGTAGAATTTTACCTCATTGCCGTAAAGCAGCGTATTGTCGCCGTTGACGCCCGGGACAATATGGTCCATGGCTTCCAGTGTTCCCAAAATATTGACCAGATGCCGGTAAGGTAAGGCATAGCTTAAATCTCCGGGAGTAGCCTTTTTCAGGGTCGGTTCTACCAGTCCCCTTTTGATTTTTTCCGGAGTAGATCTTCGGCCAGCCCTTAAGTCGCCTAAACGCTGGACGAGCACTTCTTTGCCTAACCTATTGGCTAACCTTGAAATATCACCGCCGTATTCGAGCGGCTTATCAAAAGGTTCGGTGAAATTTGCGCTTACCAGCATCGCGAAGTTGATATTATCGGATAGGCGTTTCTCGAATAAACTGTGTCCGTTTACGGTTGTGAACAATCCCTGATATTTTTCGACGATTACTGCGCCATGCGGACAAACACAGAAAGTCCTGGTTTTGTCATTAAACGGCGAAGCATAAAACTCAATTTTCGGATCGTAAAGATAATCAGTTAAGGGAGCTAAAACATGGTTGCGGGTTTCCACCCTGATGCCGATATCTACACTCGTTTGTCTGGGTTGCACTTCGATATTCAAGGCTGCGGCCTGTTCGGCCAGCCAAGCGGCTCCTCCCCTGCCCGGAGCGGCAACCACAAATTTTGTTCTAGAAAATCCGCCATTAACCCCCAATATAAAGGTTGCGCCGTTTCGATGAATTGTTCCAACCGGCGTGTTTAAGCAAATCTTCACGCCTCTTTTTCCCAATTCTTTTCTGATATTTTGAATAATCGTGGGCGATAAATCAGAACCGAAGTGCCTTACTCTGGTAGGCACCAGTCCCAATCCGCAGTCAAAAGCTTTTTCTACTAATTCTTTGATTTTTTTGTCATCTCCGTTTTCGTAGAACTTGGATAATCCGCCGAATTCGGTGTAAAGTCCATCTACCATATCAAGAATCCGCAAATATTTTTCTTGCCCGATGATTGATGCTAATTGTCCGCCAACCTCTAAAGATTTTGGATAATCCGAATTGGGGAAGGTTAGTTTCCCGTCCGAGAAAGCTCCCGAGCCCCCCAAGCCAGAAATCAAATTGTCTTCGGTCCTTTCTTTTCTGTCAGGGCCTTTTTCAAAAATAACTATTCTGGTTTGCGGCCTGAGTTTGCTCAATTCCAGAGCAGCGAAAAGCCCGGCCGGTCCTGAGCCGATAATTGCAACATCGTTCATTTTCTCATCATCTCCTTCTAATTTTTAATGTGCCCTAGGTATTCTTAATCAAAAAAATAAAAAAAGCAAGCCTCCGTCTTAAGAGGATTGCCGTGATTTAACTATTAATTTTATTTGTTGCTTTCGGCGACTTTGCGGAAGTGCAGTCCGAAGATTGTGAGTCTTACGGCCATGGGCAGGGTTTTCGGTTTTCTGAAGAGGCACCAGAAGAGAAGTTTCCAAAAATAAGATCTTTCTTTCTCTTTGACCCCTAAAATCCAAAACGATTTCAGCAAAGCGATAGATTCATTGAAATTTATCTTATATCTTTTATGTCTTTTCGGTTTATATTCTTTCAGAAAAGAAATTAATCTTTTGGAATATTGTTTGGGCGCATAAATATGATCGACCACCCTTTTGTATTCTGTCAACAAAGATTGCCGGTTCATTTTTGGGATAAAATTCAAGGCTCCGTCGGTATTGTCGCCGCTGGCGCGACTCAAGAGCCGTTTTTCATCTTTCAGTCTTTGCCATAATCTTGTTTTGGGCGCGGCCTGCAGCAGCCCGACCATTGCCATGGTTATTTTGCTTTTTTGGATGAAATCAATTGTTCGGTTGAAGATCGACGGGGTATCGTTGTCAAACCCCAAAATAAAACCGCCCTGTATTTGGAAACCGCGATCCTGAATAAGCTTAACCGACGCCAGCAAGTCGCGGTTCATGTTTTGGAGTTTTTGGCATTCGTTCAGGCTTTCTTCTTCCACGGTTTCAATACCGATGAAAACTGTTTCAAATCCGGCTTTAAGCATTAGGCCCATAAGATCCCCGTCGTCGCTTAAATTAATTGACACTTGGGTATTGAGAGAGAAAGGATAGTGTTTCGTTTCCTGCCAGCGGATGATAGCCGGAAGAATTTCTTTTTTCAGTTCTGCTTTGTTGCCGATGAAGTTATCGTCTACGAAAAAGACGCCTTCCCTCCACCCTAGCTCATATAAAGCATCAAGTTCCGATAAAATTTGTTCTTTGGATTTTGTTCGGGGTATTCTGCCGTTCAAGAGCACGATGTCGCAAAATTCACAGTTAAAGGGACAGCCGCGGGAATATTGCACGCACATCGAAGCATAGTATTTAAGCTTAATTAATTCCCAGGACGGCCTTGGCGTCTTTCTGATGTCCGGACGAAGATCTGATCGATAAACTTTTTTCGCCTCGCCCTTGATTAAATCAGCTAAAAATAAGGGTAAGGTTTCTTCCCCTTCATCTAAAACGAAATGGTCTACCTGCGCCAGAAATTCTTCATGCTCGGATGTAAACAGGGGTCCGCCCGCCACGATTTTTTTACCCAGTTTTTTAACAATTCCGATTAATTCATCAACCGAACCCTTTTGGATAGCCATAGCAGAAATGAAAACTAAATCAGCCCAAAGAATGTCTTGTTCCTTGAGTTTTTCGACATTCAAATCAACCACTTTTTTCTCCCACTCTTGTGGCAGCAATGAAGCAACAGTTAAAAGACCCAGGGGCGGGAAAGCGGCCTTTTTGGCGATAAAAGGCAGAGCTGATTTAAAGCTCCAAAAAGTAGCGGGAAATTTCGGCCAGAGTAGTAAAATCTTCATATTTTTACTCATATCGTCTTAACGCCTCAACGGGTTTGAGTTTAGCCGCTTGCCTTGAAGGAAGGAAGCCCGAAAGGCATCCTATGCCGAAAGAAAACAACAAGCCAAAAACAACAATCCCCGGCGTAATCGAGGCTTCGATATAGAACATGGGGTGGGCTTGCCCGACGAGTTGGATCAATTTTGCCAATCCTAGCCCCGGAATCATGCCTCCAAGTCCCCCAATTAAACCTATAATACCTGATTCCATCAAGAAAATCAAAACAATAGTTGAGTTTTTAGCCCCGACCGCCTTAAGGATGCCGATTTCTCTGGTCCGTTCCCTGACCGAAGTGTACATTGTATTCATAATGCCGATGCCCCCGACCAAAACCGCAATGCTGCCGAAAGCAAAAACCACAACCTGGATGATCCCCATGATGCCGCCCACAATCCCGGACATAGCGTCGCTGGTTAAAACCGAATAAGCGCTTTCTCCCTGATGGCCGGCTCTTTTTTTAGCTTGTTCTTCGAGGTTGGCTTTGATGTTTTTTGCGACTTGCTCCACCGAATAACCCGCAGCGATTTTGGCAGCAGCTTGAGGCGCTCCCTGCCTTTCCCCGGTAACGCTGCGGTAAATATCCAAATCAAGGCCGAACATTGAATCGTCCTGCTTGCTCCCCCGCGATTTTAAAATGCCGACTACCTCAAACTGTTTTCCCTTGATATTAATTGTTGTGTTTATTCTCATGCCCGGAAAAACATCGGTAGGAACCAAACTGCCGACAACCACTTCTCGTTTGCCGGGTACGGGCCAGCGGCCAGCGGCTATTTTCATGCCCATATCATTAATGTAGATATTCAGGGCGTTCCTTATATCTATACCCGCTAAAATGGCTGTTTTGCTTTCGTTTTGATATTTTACAACCTCTCCTTTATAAATATTAGGAATAACTATTTCTACCCCCGGAGTTTTCTCTATAACATTAAGATCTTCCTCCGAAAGCTGGACATTGCCCATCATAGTCGTCATGATGTCGGAAATGTTGCCGGGCATAATCATCACAATATCCGTCCCCACCGCTTTTAATTGGTTTAAAACCGTGGCTTTCAATCCTTGGCTTAAAGAGAGCAGGGACATAATCAAAAATACGCCGATGACAATGCCTAAAATCGTCAGCCAGCTTCTTAACTGCCTTGTTCTTAAATTTTTGACAGCTATTTTTAAATATTCTCTAAGCATGATCGTTTTTCCACAAAACTTTTGATCCGTTGTTGAAATGATTAGCCGCTATTTGCCCGTCTTTAATGTGCACAGTCTGGCTGCTGTATTCGGCGATGGTCGGATCGTGTGTTACCACAACAATGGTTTTCCCTTCGTTTTTATGAAGATCAATCAAAATTTCCATAATCTTTTTGCCGGTAGTCGAGTCTAGATTTCCGGTCGGTTCATCGGCCACGATAATTTCGGGATCATTAGCAAGAGATCTCGCAATGGCGATTCTTTGCTGTTCTCCGCCCGAAAGTTCGGATGGGCGATGCAAAACGCGGTCTTGCAGCCCCAAAGAAGCCAAAAGAGATTGCGCCCGTTTTTTTCTTTCTGTTTCCGGTTTGCCCTGGAAAATCATAGGCAGCATTACATTCTCAAGAGCGCTAAGGTTTTGTAATAAATTAAACTGCTGGAAAACAAAGCCTATTTTTTGGCCTCTGGCCTGCGCCAATTCATCTTCCGACATTTTTGCAATATCACGGCCATCAAGCAACACTCTCCCTTTTGTCGGTAAATCCAGGCACCCCAGCATATTCAAAAGAGTGGATTTGCCAGAACCGGAAGGGCCTAGGATAACCACAAAAGCGCCCGGAGCAATTTCCAGACTGACACCTTTTAAAACAGAGATTTCCAAATGGTCGAATTGGTAGATTTTCCAAACGTTTTCCAGTTTAATGACAGGGTCGGTCATATTGATTTATTTCGGAACGGCTATTTGATCGCCTTCGGCTATGCCGGAAATAACCTCAACTTTATCGTCGCTTCCGCTCAATCCGATTTGGATTTCAATTTCTTCGAGCTTTTCGTTTTTAAAAATTTGTACGAATATTTTGTCGTTCTTTTTTTCAATAGCCGATCCGGGAATCGTCAGCACGTCATTTTTTTGAGCGGTTTTGACGGTGACATCGGCGCTCATGCCCGGCTTTATTTCCTGGGGTGGATTCTCAAAGTTGATCGTTATTCCGTAATAAATAATCCCCTCAATCACTTTCTCGGCGGGATCTATTAAGGTTACTTTACCGGGGAAAATTTGATTCGGAAATGCGGGAAGTTTTATATCCGCCGAGTCGTTGAGTTTGACCTTAACGATATCTTCTTCATAGATATCGACTTTGATATCGTAGGGATCGGTCGGTAAAATAACAACAACATTATCGTTCGATGTCGGCTGAACCGTTTCCCCTGTTTTTTTATTAACCTCCGCAACGCGAGCTCGTACCGGACTGCGCAAAATAGCTTCTTTGATTTGGGTTTCCAGCAGATCGACCTTAGCCTGGGACTGATCCACTTGGGCTTGGTAATAATCAACATCGGTTTGGCGCGGCCCGGCTTTTTCAACCGCGAGCGCGTCCTGAGCTTCTTTTAAATCACCCTCCGCGATATTAACCTTAGTTTGATTTGTCAATTTGGTGGAACTAATGGTCTGCTGAGCGTCGGTGATATTAGTGATGACCGTATTGACGTTGATCCGGTCGGTGTTGAGAGATGTTTTGTTGGCAGCAGAAACGATATCTTGATAGCTGCTGGCTTCGGTCATGTCGCGCACCGTGCTAAGCGAACCGTAAATATCGCTTAGCAAGATTTTTGATTGGATCAGAGCGGTATCCGTGGTCGTGCCAAGGTAGTTTTTTATTTGAGCGAGATCGTTTTCGATATTGGTCTTGGCGTTTTTGACTGTGGTTGATTCTTGGTCGTTGCCGTAAAAATAGGTTGTCTGAATAGTCCGAACCGTATTGAATGCGCCCACGCCCTTCAAATAAGCGTTGTCCAGCGTATTTAAGGCATCGTCATAGGCCTGATTAACATCTTCGGTTAATTTTGCCCTTGCGTCCTCTAGAGCGGTTTGCGCGTTATCCACGTCGGTTTGGGCAGCCTGAATTTCTTCCGGGCTGTTTCCGGCCAATATCTGATTAAGCTTGGCTTCGGCTACCTTTAAGGCATATTTATTTTCATTTAGCTCAATATTCAATTGGTCGGTCTCTAATTTAGCCAAAGCCGAACCCGGTAGAACTTCCTGGCCGACTTTAACGTAAACCCATTCGATGGTGCCGGCGGTTTTAAAATTAAGATTAATCTCTTCGCCCTGCTGGACTTGCCCGCTTTCAGAAACCTCCTGGACGACGTCCCCCCTAATTGCATTAACTAAAGTAAAATCTACCTCTTCTTTTTTGAGAAAAACGTTATAGGTAATAAAAAAGATTACGACTGCAGCGCCGATAATTAGAAGTATTTTTTTTGTTTTCATAGGTCTATTATAATAAAAAAGCGGCGTTTCTTCAACTGTTGTTTTTCAGAAAACAATTCCGGCATACCGGTCTATAGATATAGGTACCGTTATCCGGCACTACCGACGGCAAACCGGTTAATATGGGCTCTGCCATATTGAAAATTTGAGTATAAACCGCGTCCGGCTTTTTACAGATTTCACAAACGGCCCGCTTGAATTTAATTTCTTTCGGACCCAATTCCAAAAGTTTTTTTATCACCGGGAAAATTTCTCCCCGATAATCGGTATCTAATCCCGAAGCGACGATTTTAACACCCCTTTTCAACAGCTCTCCGATAACTTCAACGTCTTTTGCCTCAAACATATGAATTTCGTCTATGCCGATCACCGCTTGATCTGTTTTTAGTATCTCGCGTAAACTTTCTATTTTTTGGGCCTTTAGCGCGATGCCGTTGCGTGACCAGATATTTTCGTTTCGTACGTTTTTCGCCGATTGATATATACCGTAAGATATGTCGGTATATCGAAGGGGCATAAAGTAACTGATCAATTCAAAGGATTTCCCGCTTTTCATTGGCCCGAGGATTAAAATAAGTTCCATGTTAGTTATTTTAATATATCAAAAAACGGCGCTTAAACAAGTGCCGTTTTCTTATATTTTAAAACCTAGGATAGCGTAATGCCAGATCTTCCACATCTTGGGCGATAGCTATTCTTGTTTGTGAGCGCAGATCGGTTATTCTCCACGGGCCTTTTTCCCATTCGTTTTGCGTAATTTCAGCTATCGAAACTTCGATTGCTTGGGTTAATTCCAACCCGTCGGGAATTGCGATAAGACCGCCTTCGTCTCTTTTTTGGAAGTTGCTGTTTTCGGGGTAAAATTCCTCAAATCTTCTATTCTCCGAGTTGAATGTGTCTCCTCCGATAAATGCACCCTCTATTCCTGGCAAATAAAGACTCAAGAGAAAATGTTTTCTGTTTTCTGGGTTTTCAACCTTTTCCGGCATAGTGGCTGTAAAGTATAGGTACGTTGTCGGTAGTCTTCCGCCGGAAGAAAGCCAATGTAATCCGTAAGGAAAATACAGTGATTTTTGCGGCCGGAATGCGTCTGATTTTGTGCTAAAAATTCTATGCAAATAAACATAAATATCGCCAAATCCGGTTTTTATATCAGCCGAGGGGTCATGAAGTGTTTTGGTCCAATGTTTTTCAACTTTGGCAAAAGCTTTTGTTTTTTCGCCAGCCTTTAGCATTCATTCGCCTCCCGTCTTTTTAATGATCCATCTAGTTTTTACCAAAATCAAAAATAAAATCAAGCCCTCTGTTACAATATTTCCTTTAATAATTCCTCTATGCCGATCTTCTTTTTTGCCGAGTAAGGAATAACTTGATGGGTCCCGATAAGCTTTTTGATTGTTTTGAATTGCTCTTCGTATTCCGTCTGCTTTATCTTATCTGTCTTATTCGCCACAACAATAATGTCTTTCTTATAATCTTCTAAGTTGTGGAGTATGTCTAAATCGTCTTTAGTCGGGCCAACATTGGCGTCAATTATCAAAATCACCTTTTTTTGTTCGTAATTAGAAACGAAAAAATACCAATTTACCATGGCCCTAAGACTATCTTTCAGTTCATTTGGAACCCTGGCATAGCCGTAGCCGGGCAGATCAACAAAATACAAAGAATCATTAATTAAAAATAGGTTTATTTGCTGGGTACGCCCCGGGAAAGAGCTAGTCTTGGCTAAATCATTCTGATTTACCAAAGAATTAATGACGCTAGACTTCCCCACATTGGAACGGCCGATAAAGGCAACTTGAGGGAGACCGTCTTCGAGGATACTATCACTGCCCCTTACGCCTTTTATAAATTGCGCTGATTCTATTTTCATATCTCAATGTTATCAAAAAATCGCCCCTTTGGCGATTCTTTTGAGCTGATTTCTTATCCTAAATAAATCTTCGCCTGAACACTTACTTGGGATATCGGCGGAAGGGGTTAGGGGTATGTTAGCCCCTAACTCTCCACCACCTTTTTATTCGCCGTTATAGGCGAGCTTTTGGCAGACCGGACACGTTGCTATGTGCCCGTCGCCGTAATTGATCAACTTCACCTCCACTTCCCTTTTGCAAGACAGACAGATCACCTTCTTATTCATTTCCTTAACCCCCTTTAATATAATTAAACAATACCACATTTCTATAGTATTGTCAAGCATTTTGCAGGGGCTAGTGAACGACGTTAGAACTGCAATTGAGGGATTAGATGGGAAGATTAATGTATTGGATTTAAGTTTAGAGAAATGAAAAAGCCAGAGACGTAGAGCTCCGGCTTTTCTTAGGCATTTATGAAGATTTGCCTTTATTTTATAAACTAGGATCGCAACAGGGATAACACCTACAAAATGGTGCATTTGTGTGCTTACACGTAGTGCATCCTTTTATCTTTTCGGCTTCTTTGAGGTTGCTGCCGCATTTCTTACAAAAAATCGCATCTCTATCATTTTTCTTTCGACATTTCGGACAAATTTTTCCAATAATCCCAATAGTCACAATACTCCCCCTTTTTATATTTCTATACGAAATGGCTTAAGCCATGTTTTTAAGGAAATTGCTAATAATAAATAATACCACAGAGATATGGTATTGTCAATAGTTTTGCATGTGAATTCAACCTGCAAGCGCAACACTCGGCATGTTAATACTTATGTTAAACCTGTTTAATTCTTTTGAAAATACTTCCAGCGGAGTCAGCCAGCCGAGC
>Ga0265297_10002724_pt1 | contig 34668 bp, 29 predicted proteins | sample Munlanlwell13791_FD_192502 | JGI IMG/M metagenome (GOLD analysis project Ga0265297, IMG submission 192502) | Leachate microbial communities from a municipal landfill in Southern Ontario, Canada - Leachate well 137-91 | ecosystem: Engineered > Solid waste > Landfill > Unclassified | place... | reverse complement strand
GTTTCTCAGGCGGGCAAGAAGGTAGATAAATTATCAATAGAAAACGAATCTCAGGCAACAAAGATACTCAGCTCTTTAAAAGGCGCCGACTATGAGGTTACAAAAATTGACCGCAAAGACCGCCGCAGGTCGCCTTTTGCGCCTTATACAACCTCAACATTGCAGATGGATGCCTCGCGCCGGCTTGGTTTTAGCGCAAAAAAAACAATGATGGTTGCGCAAAAACTTTATGAAGGTATGGGGCTTGGCGGCGAGGATGCCGTAGGTTTAATAACCTATATGAGAACCGACTCATTAAACATAGCCCAAAGCGCGCAAAAAGAGGCGCAGGAATACATAACAAAAAAATTCACAAAAAAAGCCCTGCCGGAAAAACCTCGTATTTATAAAACAAAAGCAAAAGGCGCGCAAGAAGCGCACGAAGCAATTCGCCCAACATTGGTTGCGCGTGAGCCAGAAAAAGTAAAAGGTTACCTTACTGCGGATGAATTAAAACTTTACGATTTAATATGGCGCAGGTTTCTTGCAAGCCAAATGGCCGATGCAATTTTTGACACAATAACCGCCGAAATTACTGCCGGTGTTTATGGCTTTAGGGCAAACGGCAGGGTTTTAAAAGTTGCCGGATTCTTGGATGTTTACGGTTTTACACAAGAAAATGACGAAGCCGCCGATGAAGAAGGCCGCCTGCCGGATTTAGCTTTAAATGAAAAGTTAAACCTTATAAAACTATTGCAAGAACAACACTTTACCGAGCCGCCGCCTCGTTACAATGAAGCGAGCTTAATTAAGGCATTAGAGGAAAAAGGCATAGGCAGGCCATCAACATATGCGCCGACAATTAACACAATTTTAGAGCGCCTCTATGTGCGGCTTGAAACTAAGCGGTTTTACCCGACTGATCTTGGAGTAGTTGTAAATGAAATACTTGTAAAAAATTTCCCGGAAGTGGTAGATGTAAACTTTACCGCGGGCGTTGAAGAAAAATTTGATTTAATAGCTGAAGGAAAGTATAAATGGCGGGAAGTGGTTAAAGAGTTTTATATTCCATTTGAAAAAGACCTTGCTGCCGCTGAGAAAAATTTAGTAAGGCAAAAAGTTGCTCCGGAAAAAACAAATGAGGTTTGTCCAAAATGCGGCCTTCCAATGGTTTTGCGCGACAGCCGCCGTGGCAAGTTTATTGCTTGCAGTGGTTTTCCAAAATGCAAAACAACTTTCTCATTAGATAAAGAAGGCAATAAAGTTATAAGGCCTGAGCCGGAAAAAACAGAGTTTAAGTGTGATAAATGCGGCAGTATAATGTTTAAAAGGGTTAGCAAAAGAGGACCGTTTCTTGCTTGCTCTGCTTTCCCAAAGTGCAGGAATATAAAAAAGGTTCCAGAGCAGGATAGCGATGCTCTAAACGCACCCGATAAAGAAATAAATGCAAAGAGTTGAAAACATTGCTCTTGACGAATACGCGCTCGGCTTTTTGCGCAACTTAAAAGCCGAAAGAAATTTTTCGCGCCATACAACCAGAGCATACGAATCGGATTTGTTGGATTTCTATTCTTTTATAACGCAAAACTACCCCGGCAAAAAAATAATTGAGTGCGGCAGAACCATTTTACGCGATTATTTTTCGTACCTGCAAAAAGCCCCATTAAAAAGGTCTTCAGTTATAAGAAAAATTGCGGCGGTAAGGTCTTTTTATAAATACTTAAACCGCGAAGAGTTAACAACTCAAAACCCGTTTATTTATTTATCAACACCAAAAAAAGAAAAAAGGGTCCCGGTATTTCTTAGCGAGCAGGAAGTTGAAAAGCTATTTGCTTTACCAAAACTTGGCTTGAGAGATAGGGCAATGCTTGAGCTTTTATACTCAAGCGGGCTGAGAATTGAAGAGCTTGTAAGCTTAAATTTGGCCGACTTAGATTTTATGGCTGGTTCTGTGAGGGTTTGGGGCAAAGGCGATAGAGAGCGCATAGTGCCGGTTGGTAACAGCTCTCTTATAGCATTAAAAACTTATCTGCAAAGCCGCGAAAAAGAAGATACAACATTTGACCATACACGCTCACCTGCTTCCGCGATTTTTGTAAATAAATCCGGCAAAAGAATTTCCAGCCGCGGGGCGCGCAAAACATTGCATAAATGGTTTGAGTTGGCTGGTTTTGCAAAAAAAGTTAGCCCGCACACATTACGCCACACATTTGCCACGCACCTTTTAGACCGTGGGTGCGACTTGCGCAGTGTGCAAGAAATGCTTGGGCATAAAAGTTTGGCAACAACGCAAATATATACGCATGTAACTATTGAAAGTTTAAAAAAAGTTTATCAAAAGGCGCACCCGAGAGGGTAGCAATCAATAAATTATGGAAAAATATAAATTAAAATTGCTAATGGAAGAAACCGGCTGCGAACAAGGCGAAGCCGAGCTTGCCTTAGAGCTTGTAAACGGCGACCTTGAAAAGGCCGCAAGCACCATAGGAACACTGCTTAAGCATGTATTGGTTGTTAAAGGCAGGTTTATATTAGAAGAAAAAAACATTTGTGGTCTGGTGTGTTTGTTGTTTAATATGAAAAGCCGCCAAATTTTGCGTTTTGGAGCGGTTTTTTCTTACAATCCATCAGTTTACGAAAACTCAGAACAAATGAACTGGTTTAGTTTTGAAAGAAATATTTTCGCGTGCAGAATTATGGATGGCAGTTTGCCTGAGTACACGCAAAACTTCGAAACTGCTTTAAGGGTTTACATAGAACAGCAGGCCGATGTTTTTTCAAATGGCCAGTTAGATACTGTGCGCAGCACTCTTGAGGCGTTTTTTGGCACTGAGAAAATACACGCGCTAATAGCATTAGAGCAATTAAACATTGCCCAGTTTAAGCATTTAGATGGCGCGCCAAACCAAAATCAGCAAGATGTCTATGAAGATTTTAGTGACCCGGGCAAAATCCGCATAGAAGTTGAAATTGCTTTTGACCAAGGTGGCAAGCCGGTAAAAAACATTGAAGTTGGCGATGTTGTGCTTTCAAAAATTACCGATACAAGAGACATAGCGCATTATTTGGCAAACCTTATCGGCACAAAACGAGGCGGACAGTTATTGCCAATGCCTGTGCAGGTTCAAAAGGTTGAAAATATTGAGGGTGAAATTCAAATAGAGTTAAGTTATGCGCCTGGGGTTATAGGTGTGGTAAAGGTACAAAGTTCGCAGCGCTTAAAAGTTCTTGATATGCAGGCAAGGCCATGGTGGAAAAAGCTGATGCCGTGGAACTGATTCAGAATGCGGGATTAATTTTTTAAAATCCTTCCAATATGTAAGAAAGTAAAGCGATGGAATCACCTAAGGTTCATAGGTAAATAAAATGAACATAAATTATGAAGATGTATTTTTAAAAGTATTTGGATTATTTTTGAGAGTATGTGTTGTTTATGCAATATATAAAGTTTCAAGCGATTTAACTGAAAATTCAAAGAAACCTGCCTGGAGAATATATTTAAATATTCTTTTGGTTTCATTGTTTGCTTCTTGGTTATGTTCGTCAAATCTTGGTAGTTATATAGATACTGAAAATGCAGACCCTCTATTTGGTGGTGGAGACGGTATACAAGAATATGTTCCAACAATCAAAGAAAAATATGAACATGCTTTATTTATATTTACTGTAATGTTTATTACTTCTTTTAAGGGTGTTTATGATGCCTTAAGAAAAAGAAAATAGGAAATGTGGTTAGATATTACGATATTGAACTGGACTTTGCGTTGGTATCTGTATAATACATTAGAGTATTAATAAATACCTATCAGGGAGCAATGAAGAAGAACAAATGGTTTCTGGAAAAAATGAGTATTTTAGTAATAATAGTTTAAGTGTTTGTTACGATTTTACTTGTTTTTACATTTCATAATTCAAAATCTAAATTTTGGTGCTATATTTTTTATTCTTCTCCAATATTTTTATCTCATCCCATTGTTTTAAAATATCTTTTGTAGATTTAATTTTTTTACCGCCAAAAACATGCGGATGTCTGCGCACAAGCTTTTCGCAAATGCTGTACACAACATCTTTTAGCTCAAAGTGCCCGTTTTCTTTTGCTATCTGGCTGTGAAAAACCACCTGCAGCAAAATATCACCCAGCTCTTCTTCTAAATTAACCCAGTCACGCTTGCGCACAGCCAAACGCACCTCTTTTGCTTCTTCAAAAAGGTACTTAACAAGCGAGGAGTGAGTTTGCTTTTTATCCCATGCGCAGCCGCCTTGCCCGCGCAGTTTTTGCATAATATCTGCCAGCTTTTTAAATTCAATTGATAGGTTTTTTGGGTTTTTTGACATAACTTTCTGCCAAATGATATACTATTACCCGCCTAAAAAGCAATGCCGAGGTGGTGGAACTGGCAGACACGCAGGTCTCAGAAGCCTGTGCCTTCAACGGTGTGCGAGTTCAAATCTCGCCCTCGGCACCAACCAATTTACTAACTCAGTTTAAGAACACTAAGGGCAAAACAGGGAAATACCTTCCAATGGATAAAAAAACAGTAGCAACAAACAGAAAAGCGTTTCATAATTACAGCATACTTGAAACTATAGAGGCCGGCATCGCGCTTTTGGGTTATGAGGTAAAAGCATTGCGCGGCGCGCTTGCCAATATATCTGATGGTTATATTGGTTTTGCCAAAGGGGAAGCGTTTTTAGAAAATGTGCATATCAACCCCTATGAAAAAATTTCAACCCATGTTTTAGATTTTAACCCCACTCGCAAAAGAAAACTTTTACTTCATAAAACTGAAATTGGCCGTTTGGAAAGCAAAGCCAAAGAAAAAGGGTTAACTGTTGTGCCTTTAGAAATTTTTTTTAACGAACACGGTTTTGCAAAGGTAAAACTTGGCCTTGGTAAGGGCAAACATGCAGGTGATAAAAGAGAGACACTTCGCCGCAGAGATATGGATCGCGACATGGAAAGGGAACTGAAATGAGTTTTTTTGAAAGAATTCTCAACACATATAAACAGGTATTTAAATTCTTTTAAACTTTAAACAAAAAGCTGTTATTTAAGTAAATACTATTTAGTAGACACTTCTCGTATATACATTCTCCGTAAAAAGGCACAATTTATTTTAATGCAAAAAAACCAAACTAATTTAAGCTCAGAGCGGGCACAAATAATATCCGCATCTGCCGGATCAGGCAAAACATTTGCCATAGCAAAAAGATATGTTCGCCTTGCGCTTGGGCTTGAAAAATCCGGTTTTTATGCCGACCCAAGCTCAATTCTTGCCATAACTTTTACCAACAAAGCCGCTTTAGAAATGAAGCGGCGCATATTGCTGTTCCTTAAAAAAATAGCGTTTGACAGCTTTGAAAACCCAAACGAAAAAGCTGAGCTGTTGCACGGCTCACAACTAACACAAGAACAATTAAAAAATAAAGCGGTGGAAGTGCTTGATGGAATTTTCAAGCGCTATGGCAAGTTTCGTGTGCAAACCATAGACAGTTTTGTAAAAGCCGTTCTGGATGGTTTTGCTTTTGAATTAGGCCTTAGCGCATCTTTTTCGGTAGAGTCAAGCCACAAGGAAGCATTGTCCGAAGCACTTCAAGTTGCGCTTACAAACGCACAAAACGATACAGTATTAAAAAATGAGTTTATTGAGTTTGCCGATAGATATAGAATGCAAAATGATACTGTTGTTTGGTTGTTTTCAGATAAGTTGTTGAGTACTGTTTCACAACTTTACAATGAAAGCGCGTCTTGCGGCTTTGATTTTGCCAAACCATTTGCACTTAGCACGCAAGACATAAAAGCAAAAAGAGAAAGTTTTATAAAGTTAAATGCTCAGCTTTTAGAAAAACTCCCGAAAGGCACGCATAAGGGCTTTATAAAGGCGATAAATAAAACTAACGAAACAGGTATTTATTTCAGTGTTGAGGGCTTGGGTGCATACTATAAAAAAGAAAAAATAGAAATTACAAAAAACAATGAAAGCAATGAGGAAGCAGAGTATATATTTGCCAAAGTTAAAGAAGAGCTTGCAAGCATTGCGCTTGCAGAGGCGGGTAGTTACTACAATTCGTATTTAGATGTTTATAATGCTGTTTTATCCGAGGTTGGACGCATAGCAAAGCACAAAGACCAGCTTTTCCTAATTGAGTTAAATGGCCGTATGCAGGAACTTGCGCAATATAAAGGCGTTAACCCATCTGAAATATACTTACATCTCGCCGCGCGCTATTCCCACTTATTATTAGATGAATTTCAAGACACAAACCCGCTTCAGTGGAGAAACCTAACCCCTTTAATTGAAGAAGCGCTTTCTTGCGAAAATGGGTCGGTGTGGATAGTTGGCGATGTAAAGCAGGCAATTTACGGTTTTCGTGGCGGTGATAGTAAAATATTTGCTTCCGCCTACACACAGCTTGAAAAGTACAATCCTCAGAAAAGTTCGCTATTAAATAACTATCGCAGTGCTAAAGAGATAGTTGAGTTTAACAATGCTGTGTTTTCAAAAGAAAACCTTTGCGCGTTTATTGAAATCATTAAAATTAATTCTGACGATAATGTACTTGTGGAAAACATAAATAGTGTAAAAGATGCGTTGCTTTCAAACTTTGAACGAGTTACGCAAAATGCAATGAGCAGCTCGTCTGGTTTTGTTTCGGTGCAATATTATGGCGACAAGAAAGAGAAAACTAAGCAGGAGTGGGGAGATTATTTAAAAGAAAAATTTTTAAAAACAATTGTTGAGCTTAAAAGCAGATATGCTTACAGCTCTATTGCGGTGCTTGTAAATGACAATAAAGACGCAGCGCAGTTCACGCAATGGCTTTTAGAAAAAAACATTCCAGTAAAGTCGGACGCCACAACAAATATACTGCAAAACTGTCTAATTTGCCAAAGCATTGCATTTATGACATTTCTTAATTCGCCCATAGATAATCTGGCATTTGCCACATTTATTGAAGGTGAGGTTTTTACCAAAGCATCCAAAATTTCACAAGAAGAAATACGCAATTTTATTTTTAATTGGCATAAAACAAATAGGCAGGATTATCTCTATAGAGCTTTTGAAAAACATTACAAAACCGCATGGGATAGTTTAATTGCCCCGCTTTTTTCAAGTGCCGGGTTTATGCCGCTTTATGAGTATTTCTCTACATTTATTGAAAAGTTTGCGATATTTAAAAACTTCCCAGGCAATGAAGTGTTCTTTGTCTGGCTTTTAAACATCATAAAAGAGGGTGAAGAAAAGCTTGGTGAGTACGCAACATTTAATGAGTACCTTTTAACGCTTGACCCAAAAAAACTCTGCATTCCATCTGCCGATGTAGATGCTGTGCAGGTTTTAAGCATTCACAAGGCAAAAGGCCTTGAGTTTGACGCGGTTGTTTTACCAGCGTTTGCATTTGATTTTGGTGCCCACAGGGATGAGGTGGAAACAGTTGAATATAATGGAAAGCTTTCACTTATAAAAGCCGGCTTAAAAGAAGCGGGATATTCAAAAGAACTTAAAAATTTGTATATGGATATAAAAAAGCCCAAAATAATAGATGCTTTTAATGTTGCTTATGTGGCTTTAACCAGAGCCAAAAAAGAGTTGTTCGTTTTCGTTCCTGCCAACAGCCGAAACTCAAACAACCTTGCGCGCTTTTTATTAAATGAAACAAAACAGGGCAATATTGAAAATAGTTTGATAATGCCCGAGCTTGCAAGCTCAAATAAAATGCCGCAGCCCGATTGCCGCGACTGGCTTGAGTTTTTGCGAAGCGAGTTTCCAGCAAGTGAGGAAATAAAAGGCCGCGTTGCTATAAAAAACGGGAAGTTGTATCACCTGGTGCTTTCAAAAATTGGCAATTTGTCAGCTCTTAGTGAGGTGGAAATTTCTAAAATCGCAAGCAGTGCCGCCGCGTTTGCTTTAAATTCAATTTTTACAAATAAAAATCTTGAAAGTTTCAATACTGAAATTTATAAATTTATCAGCTCAAAAGAATTAAAAGATGTTTTCTTTAATGAACAAGCCGAAGTATCTTGCGAAAGAGAAATACAAGACGCAAATGGTTTTACGCTAAGAATGGACCGCCTTGTAGTTGGCGAAAATGTTTTAGTTGTAGATTTCAAAAGCTCAAAAGATAACATTGTGGAACATATCTCACAGGTGCAAAATTACATAGATACCATTTGTCCTGTTTTTGCACCAAAAAAAGTAAAAGGCGCAATTGTTTATATTGATACGCAAGAAGTGATTTGGGTAAAAGAATAAATGGGAAACATAATAAATATAAACCTATCTGAAGATTTAATAGCAAGCGCCTGCGAGCAGGTGTTAGAGGCAGCGCGCTCGCAATACGACATGTCAAATTGCGCGGTTGTTTTTGGCGGCAAAAGGCCGGCGTTGTTTGCCAGGCAATATCTTTTTGAAAAAATTTCCCAACCGTTTTTGCCGCCAAAGTTTTATTCTATGGATGAGCTTATGTGGCAGAGTGCCGCACAGGCAACAAATTGCGCAGGTATCAGCTCAATTGATGCCGCCTATGCGATTTTTGAAAGCGCAAAAGAATGCGCACCGGATTTATTGCACCAAAGAGAGAGTTTTAAAAATTTTCTGCCTTGGGCAAACGAAATATTCAATTTTATTGAAGAGTTAGAAATTGAAATGGTGCCGCAAGAGTTATTATCAAAACTTTCCGACACCTCTGATATTGGGTTTGATGGGTCGCTAAAAGTAAATAAGCTATTAACGCACATAGCAGCATTAAAGCAAATTTACCAAAACAAATTTAAGCAAGAAAATAAATTTACAAGAGCTATGGCTTACAGTTTTTGCGCAGAGTCACTAAAAATAGATGCCTTTAAGCATTTTGATAAAATAATTTTTTGCGGTTTATTTTACCTTCATAAAAGTGAGAAAGTTTTTATAAAAAAGCTTTATGATACTGGCAAAGTTGTGTTAATTTTTCAGGGTTCAGCTTTGCAGTGGGAGGCATTGGGTGAGAACGCGAAATATTTTGCCTGCAAAATAGAGCCGCAAAGCAGTCATAAAATTGCCGAACCAAAACTTATTTGCGCGACAGATTTATATTCACAGGCAATACTTGCAAAAGATGTTTTGCACTCAAATGGCGCGCCTTGTTGCAAAAGCGCGCTTATATTGCCCGATTCTAATTCTTTAATGCCGGTTCTTTCAGAAGTTGCGCCAAGCGTAAAAAAGTTAAATGTTTCCTGTGGTTACCCTTTGCGCAGAACACCATTTTACTCTCTTGCACAAAATATTACGGAGTTGTTGTGCAGTATTAAAGATGGGGAGTGCCGTGCAAAGTTGTATGTTAATGCCATAAGCCACCCGCTTATAAAAAGCTTTAATATAAACTCGGGTGCACTTACAAGAATAGCGGTTCATAAAATTGAAGAGGTTCTAAGCGGAAAGCCAATATCTCCAAACTCTGGTAAGCTTTTCATAGACCCGCAAGTTTTTCAAAGCGATCGCGTTGTGTTAAATGAAATTGCAAACACATACGCTGCTATGGGTTTTAATATAAATTTGGGAATAATCACCGGCTTAATTGAATTTATAAACAAAGTGGTTTTTTATAACTGGAAAAGCGCGCAAACACTTTATGATTTATGTTGCGCCTATGAAACGCTTATAAAAGAACTCTCCGAAAAGAGCAGGTTCTTGTCGTACCCGCAAAATGTAAAGGCGGGGAAAATTGTTTTTGATTATATTGATGAGCTAAAAATGTCTTCTTGCGCGAAAGTTATAATGCCTCAAGAAGAGCTTTGCGCAATGTTTTTAGATTTACTTGGTGGTAAGACGGTTTCATTTAAGGGTACTCCATTAAATGGGTTACAAGTTTTAGGTTTTTTGGAATCGCGTTCAATTAACTTTGAGAATGTTGTTTTGATAGATGTTAACGAAGCGGTTTTGCCAAATGTTAGCTCCGTAGAGCCGCTGATACCCGCTCAGGTGAGAGCATCGCTTAAGCTAAAAAGCAAAGAAAACGAAGAAGAAATACAACGATACCATTTTACACGATTGCTTGCAGGAGCAAAAAATTCCACGCTTATTTATATTGAAGACGGCACCAAAGAGCGCAGCAGGTTTATTGAACAACTGCTTTGGGCAAAAGAAAGGTCTAAGGGTGCCTTAATTGCTGAGAGTGTCAAAAGAGCAACATTTTCTACAAAAATATTTACCGGTAAAAGTGCAATAGCAAAAACAAAAGAGGTCTGTGAGTTTTTAGAAAACAGGGTGTATTCGGCAAGTTCGCTAAATACATATCTTCAATGTCCGGTAAGGTTTTACTTTCAATATGTCCTTGGGCTTAAAGAAAAAGAAGAGGTGGGTGAAGAACTTGATAGTAGCGAACTTGGCACCGCAGTGCATGGCTTTCTGCAAGAATCTTTTAAGAAATTTATTGGCTTAAAGCCCAACATAGATGCAAATTTTCGCCATGAATTCTTTGATAATTTTGACAATTATTTTAAAAATAATTTAGAAGGCAAAGTTGGGCCTGAAGCGTTTTTGCTGCATCATGTGCTAAGCGGCAAGCTTGAAGAGTTTTTAGATACAGAAAGCAATCGCCAAGTGGATTGTATTATTGACCTTGAGAAAACAGTTAACTTTAACCTTGAGTTAGATAAAAAAAGTTTTGCTTTCACGGCAATAATAGACAGAATTGACCAGCTTTCGGACGGTTCATATTTAATTTTAGATTATAAAACAGGAGCTCTCCCAAAGGCTCTTGCTATAGGCAGTGAGGAATTCCCTGCTGTGCCATCAAGAAGCGAGTTACAAAAATATGTTAAGTCGTTTCAACTGCCCATGTATATTTTTGCAGTTTTAAAAGATTACCAGGTAAAAGAGATAGATGCGGCTTTGTGGGGCCTTAAACAAAATAAAATAGTGCAATTGTTCAAAAAAGAAGACAATGAAACAAAAGAAATAACAATGTCTGATTATAAACGGGCATTAAAAATAATTCTTGAAGAGATTGTAAACCCGAAAATACCGTTTGAACCGGACGATTTGGTTTTGCGAACATGCGCAAATTGCCCGTACAACGCAATGTGTTAAAGACATCTTGAATACTTCAAGATGTCTTGATTACGCAGATTAAAGAGTGATTACACAGATAAAACAAACTTAAAAGATAAATAGGTTGTTGTTTTAAAATTCCCAAAGAGCCAGGTCCTGGTTTTAACGAAAGATACTTTTACATCACCCTCACCTGCCCTTCTGGCTTCCTCTCCCCTCGAGGGAGAGGATTGAGGTGAGGGGGACATTAAAATATATCAGGATGCAATTTTGGAAACAAAAGCTGTCAGATAAAAAGACTAATGAATTATAATCTGTATAATCTATGCTTATCAATCTGTGTAATCAGGTTTTAAAAAGGATAAAAAATGATCGTTGTAGAGGTAAACAATTTAACTAAAGAGTTTAACGGCATAAAGGCCGTTGACGATATAACATTTTCGCTAAAAGAAGGCATAATAACCGGTATGCTTGGCCCAAACGGCGCTGGCAAAACAACAACTATTTATATGCTGCTTGGCTTGATAACGCAAACTTCAGGAAGTATTCGCATTTTTAATAAAGATATCGCAAAACACCGGCAGGAAGTACTTAGCCAAATGAATTTTTCTTCAACCTATGTAAGTTTGCCGTCGAACTTAAAGGTTATGGAGAATCTTTTATTTTTTTCATATCTATACGATGTTAAACAATGGAAAAAGAGAGCAGTAAAGCTATTAGAAGAGTTTGAATTAAGCGGACTTGAAAATAAAAGAACTGGCCAGCTCTCATCAGGGCAGATAACGCGTTTAAACCTTGTTAAAAGTTTGCTTAATAGCCCAAAGTTTTTATGTCTTGACGAGCCAACTTCAAGTTTAGACCCAATTTCCGCAAAAATAGTAAGGGCCAAACTAAAAGATATGGCAAAAAAAGACGGCATCACAATACTTTACACCTCGCACAATATGCACGAAGTTGAGCAGCTCTGTGATGAAGTTATTTTTTTGCATAAGGGCAAAATAAAAGCTTTTGGCACACCTGAGCAGTTAGTGCAATCGCTAAAGCAAAAAGATATGGAAAATGTTTTTTTTGAGCTTGCAGGCGATGGTGAAAAAAATGAAGGCAATTTATCAGGAGGTGCAAAATAATGGCGGCAATCAAAAGAATAATTGCTATTGTTTTGCGCCATATATTGCTGCTTCCAAAAAACTTTTCTCGTTGGATAGATATGTTTTTTTGGCCGGTGTTAGACCTTTTGCTTTGGGGTTTTACAACAATATATTTAAATTCGCACGGCCCGCAAGGCATAAACTTTGTTATGCTTTTTTTAGGGGCTCTTATATCGTGGGATATTATGTTTCGCGCGCAGCAATCCATAACAGTCACATTTTTAGAAGATATTTGGGCAAGAAATATGCTTAACCTGTTTGTATCGCCGCTTTCGCCTCTTGAGTTTTTATCGGGTGCTATAATATACGGAATGCTAAAACACTTTATTACAATGACATTTTTGGTTTTGTTTGCATTTTGGCTTTATAGTTATAATTACTTTACTTTGGGTTTTTACCTTGTGCCGGCGGTTTTTAACCTTTTGCTTTTTGGCTGGGTTGTGGGAATAGTTGCCACAGCGGTAATTGTGCGATTTGGCCAATCCGCCGAAATTCTCGCATGGGGACTTGCGTTTATGATTCAGCCATTTGTAGGTGTTTTCTATCCCATATCAACAATGCCGCCAATTTTTAGAGTGGTGTCATACGCACTTCCGCCAACTTATATTTTTGAGCAAATGCGTTGCATTGTTTTAAATAAAACAGTCAATACAAATTTTTTGTGGATTGCTTTTGCGCTAAACATATTTTATCTTCTAATGGCATTTGTTTTTTTCTCATACATTTGGAAAAGTGTAAAAATTAAAGGTTATCTAACAAAACTGGAGACACAATGATGCAAATAAAAACTTTCCCTGATTTTGATATGTTTTCAATAGATCACAGAGAAATTTTTGCGCAGGCGCAAAAAAACACAAAACCGTCTTTATCGGATATAACATTTAACAATCTTTATGGCTGGCATGCTTTCTTTAACTACAAAGTAAGCCGTTTTGAAGAGCTGCTTTTTATTCACTGCCAGCTTGAAAACAAACTTATAGTAGGCCAACCCATTATGCTTAGCGCAAGTGCTTCTTACACGCAACAATTCGCAAGCTTATGCTCATTTCTTCGGGCTTATCAAAAAGAAAGCGGCTTAGAGGTTGTATTTAAAAACATCTCACAAGTATGCCTTAAAAACATAGATGTTTCTGGGCTTAGCGCACTAAGCACACTTGATTCTTTTGACTATGTTTACTCACTTAGCGACCTTTGTGAATTAAAAGGCGAAAAATTTTCTCCAAAGAGAAACCTGATAAAGCAGTTTCAAAAAAAATACAGCTATAGTTACGAGCCGTTAAGCTCAACAAACATTGCAGCTGCTATTGAGTTTGCAAAAACTATTTCTACCGGTACGGCAACTAATACAAAAGATATGAAGTTGTACTGCATTGCCTGCATTTTGCTTGAAAGCTACAATGCTTTAGAACTTTATGGCGGCTTAATTTTTATAAATAATAAAGTATGCGGGCTAACTATTGCAAGCATAGAACGACACTTTGAGTATTCCGACGGTATTTTCCCAACTGTGGTAGTTCACACCGAAAATGCCGACCAGGGTTATAAAGGCATCTATCAGGCATTAAATAACTTTTTTGTTTCGTCGTTGCCCAAAGATATTGTGTTCGTAAACAGAGAAGAAGATATGGGCATAAGCGGGCTTCGCAAAGCAAAGCAGTCGTACCAGCCGGCCAGGTTTGTAGAAAAAACAGAACTTAGCTTGATATAACAGTTTAATTGGTGTGGTAATATATTAAAATTAATTTGTATAGACAAAGCACCGGCAGAATTATATAATCAACAATCGTGTAATTTAAAGAATTAGTTTGTTAAGGGAAAAATGCTTTATTTACTAATAACACTTTTAAGTTTGTCGTTTCTTTTGCTTATTATTTATGTGACTTTGCTTGTAGCGCACAGTAAGGCCAAAAATAAAGAGCTATTTGGTTTTGGCACATTGCCTAAAGTTTCCATTTTAAAGCCAATAAGTGGTTTAGATGATGGTTTAGAAGAAAATATAGAATCATTTTTTACAATAGATTATCCGTCTTATGAAATTGTTTTTGGTTTAGATACCCAAGACCCAGCCTGCCTTAAAGCCGTAGAAAAAGCAAGGGAAAAATTCCCAGATGTGCCCTCAAAAGTTGTAAGCGTCTTATCTAAAAAAATATTAAACCCCAAAATAACCACTCTAATAAATATGGAGCCATCTGCCACAGGGCAGTTATACTGGATTACCGATTCAAACATCCGTGTTGAGCGCGATACATTAAAAAATCTTGTGCACGAATACCTCTCAAAAGGTTCAAAAATTGTATTTTCGCCTATTCGTGGAGATGGCGGCAACTCGCTTGGCAGTATTATTGAAAACTCCTATATGAACTTTTTTGTTTCAAGCAACATTATAGCGGCATGGAAATTTTTAAAAATGCCCCTAATTGTCGGCAAAAGTATGTTAATTGAAAAAGCAAAGTTAGAAGAGCTTGGCGGCTTTGAGCGTTTTAGAGAGTACTTGGCGGAAGATTTTGTTATGGGCGAAATTTACGCCAAAGAAAAGGTTCATATATCCACAAACTATACATGGGTAACAAATTATGCTTCAAGTGCCAGCGTTAAAAAGGTTTATGACCGATTAGCCCGCTGGGCAAAATTGCGCTTTAACATAAAACGCGAGCATTATTTTTGCGAGGTATTATTAAACCCGGTAATATTGTCGCTTATTTTTGCGATATTTTTGGGTAAAACAGCTGTTACTATTTATGTGGCGGCTTTTTTGTTTAAGGTTGTTTTAGAGTACATTGTGCTTTTCGCGGTAAGTAGAATAGATAGAAAAAATTTTAAGGTGTTGTTTCTTTTACCTGTGGCGGTATTTCTAAAAGATATTATGTTGTTTATTGTATACCTGGCTCCATTTATTAACAGCAGCGTAAATTGGCGTGGCAGGCAAATACGCATTGGCGCGCAAAGCAAAATTCTCTATATTGAAGGTGGCGTACAAGAATCAACTGAGTCCCAAGTTTGGCAACAGCAGCCACACAAAGAAGGCACCCACATAAGCGCAAGCGGCCTTGCCTGGGTAATCTCCGCAATTATGGGGCTTGGGCATATGAGGGCTGCAACCCCATTAAAAGATATTGCCTGCGGCCAAAAAATAGTTGTTGAGGGCAAAGATGAGTTTTCTTCCGCCGAAGAGTGCCTTACATGGGCACGGCTTAAAAAAATATACTATGTAATGTCCAGTGCCAAGCGCATTCTCGTTATTGGGCGATACATAATAAAGTTGCTAAATACTATGGAAAAAATACCTTACTATTACCCTACAAGAGATCACTCCAAACCAACATGGGCCGTAAAATATCTTAAGCATCTGATAAACAACGAAAACCTATGCAAAAACACAATAATGCGTGTTCGCCAAAGCCCAAACCCTGTGGTCAGCAGTTTTTATGCCTCATCAATAGCCGTAGATATGCGCCTTGGCAACACGGTAGATAACTATTTAATTGTTTGCGATTCTGATATAAATAGGGTGTGGGTTAGCGAATATCCGTCAAGAAGTTCAATAAAGTATTTAATACCCTGCACGCAAATAAAAAAGCGGCTTATGTCTTATGGTGTGCCGGAAGAAAATATTTTGTTAACTGGTTTTCCATTGCCTAAAGAAAACATTGGCAGTAAAGAGGATTTAGAAATTTTAAAAGAAGATATATTTAACCGGCTTCTGCGTTTAGACCCTTATAATAAGTTTTTTTCAATATACAAAAAAGATGTGTTTTATTTGTTAAACAAAGAAGAGTTGCCCGATGAGCGCGAAAGTTTTTTTACGGTTGCATTTGCAGTTGGCGGTGCCGGTTCTCAAACAGAAATAGCGCAAAAATTACTGCACAGTTTAAGGGGTAAAATTGTTGAAGGGAAAATAAAAGTTTTCCTTTCAGCCGGAGTGCGTGTAGAAGTGCGCGATAAATTTATTGAATATATAAAAGCGCTTAAATTAACCGAGTATATAGGCGATGCCATTAAGATAGTATTTGATGAAGATATAACAAATTATTTGTTTAAATTTAATAAAATGCTTCGCACAATCGATGTGCTTTGGACAAAACCAAGTGAGTTATCTTTTTACTGTGCTCTTGGTATTCCTATAATTATCGCGCCGTCTATAGGTGCGCACGAAGACAGCAACGCCCGTTGGTTAGATGAAATTCACGCGGGAATTTTTCCTCCTGGCCCTGTTGAGTATGCTGATGAATGGCTTTTTGATTTGCGCGAAAAGGGCCGCCTTGCCGATGCGGCATGGGCAGGTTTTTTAAAAGCACGCAAGCTTGGCACATATAAAATAGAAGAACTTGTTAAAACCGGAAAATTTTTGCCGGGTGCAGGCCCGCTGGAACAGTAAAAAATAACCTTTAGGTATTTGTAAAAGGAGATTAAACATGGCAAATTTTTCTTTTGATATTGTTTCAGAAGTAGATATGCAAGAGGTTGATAACGCAATAAATCAAGCGCAAAAAGAGCTTGCCCAAAGGTACGATTTTAAGGGCACTAAATGCTCAATTGAGTTTAACAAAGCAGAAAAGAAAATAATACTGCTTGCCAACGATGATTTTAAATTAAAAGCCCTGCAAGATATTATGGAAGGGCGTTTTGCGAAAAGGGGTGTATCTATAAAGTCAATAAATTACAACACGCCCGACAATGCGTTTGGTGGCTCAATTAGGCAGGTTGCGGAAATAACATCGGGGTTGCCAAAAGAAAAGGCAAAAGAAATTGTGCAGTTAATAAAAAATATGAACTTAAAAGTTCAAACCCAAATAGAGGGCGAAAAACTGCGTGTAATATCAGCAAAAAAAGACGACCTCCAATCGGTTATTGCAGGTTTAAGAGAATCAAATTTTTCTTTACCGTTACAGTTCACAAATTTCAGGTAGGGTTTATTAAAATTTCAGTAAAAATATGGTTACCGAAAAATGGGTTAACCGCTTTGTATAAAAAGTGCAGTATAAAGGAATTTTATGAAAAGTTTTTTTGACTCATTATCAAAACAGGCAAAAGAAGTAAAAGCCACAATTATATTTGCAGAAGGCGACGAAGACCGCACCCTAATTGCGGCGGCAAACCTTGTGCACGAAGGCATCTGCACCGTAAAACTAACGGCTGTTTCAAAGGAAGCAATAGTTGCCACAGCAAAGCGCAATGGCCTTGAGCTTACCGGCCTTGAAGTAATTGAGCCGAGTATTGAAACGCTTGATAAAACCGTTGTAGAAAATTTTATAAATTCAAGGGTTGTAAGAGGAATAAGCCGGCAAGATGCGCAAGCTATGGTGATAGATCCGTTAATGTTTAGCGCGCTTTATGTAAAAAGCGGTTATGCAACTGGTTGCGTAATGGGTGCTCGCGCCTCAACACCCGATGTATTGCGTGCCGCAATTTCCGGTATTGGCGTGGCCGCGGGCACAAAGTTGGTATCGTCATTTTTCTTAATGGTACCGCCGCCTTCCTCCCACTCAATAATTAAAGAGCCGGTAGTATATGCCGATTGTGGTGTGAACCCAGACCCTAAGGCGATAGGATTAAAAGACATAGCGGTGGCAAGCGTTGCAAGTTTTAAGAGCTTGTTTCCTTCAAGAACACCAAAAGTTGCATTTCTGTCATTTTCCACAAAAGGCAGTTCCGAACACAAAGCTGTTGACGAAATTGTAAAGGCAGTGAAACTTACTCAAAAACACTTCAAAAATGATTCAAGTGTTTTAATTGATGGCGAACTTCAGTTTGATGCCGCAATAATCCCTGCAATTGCAGAGCGCAAGTCGCCAAATTCTTTAATAAAAGGTGATGCGAATATATTTATATTCCCAGACCTTAACTCAGGCAACATCTCATATAAAATAACCGAGCGGCTTGGCGGCTTTACCGCAATAGGCCCAATTTTGCAAGGTGTTGCAAAGCCAATAAACGATTTAAGCCGTGGGTGCAAACCTCACGATATTTTTTATACAGCTGTCATAACCATCCTGCAAAGCCGATAGTTTATAATTCCAAGCAACTTCCCAAAACTTTGCGCAATATTTTCAAAATTTTTAGCAAATATATTGAACCTGGATTTTGCAATAGGTTTGTGCGATTTTAAGCCCAAAGGGAAGAACCAAGGTGAAGGAGACAGAGGTATTTTTAATGCAAAAATTACGGCGAATGATTATTCCATTTGCAAGGGTGTATGTCCGCCTCGCTCTTAGGAGCGGGCGAGACCTCGCCCAAAGGGCGGGCGTGGTAAAATGTTCCATATCTTCCGACGAATTTCCACCCAAGGCGGGCTGCCTTATGGGCATGCCAAATCCTATTATAAAATTCGGGTTCAAAGTTGACTGAAGCAAAAATTTAATATATTCTGACATGGTATAAAAGGGTAAAAATATTGTTTCAAGAGTGCTCTGGGCACTCAAAGTGGTTGATGAAGTGTGGTCAACCATTGGTACCTGTTAGGAAAGGGTTCGGTGAGGCAAGTCCCGCATTTTGCGGGATGTCCGCCTCGCTCTTAGGAGCGGGCGAGACCTCGCCCAAAGGGCGGGCGATATAAATGTTCTTTCAATCCGAAACAACGCAGAAAGTATTTCCATAAAGGTCAGGGTGTTGCAAAAAGAAGGGAGTAAAATGAAAAAGATTTTACTTTTCTTAATTGTGATTTTGCTTGTAGTTATCTTGTTAATGGCTAACTATAAAGATAGCCTTGTGCCAATACAGGTTAATGAGAAATGGGGTTTTGCCAACATGGGTGGTGAAATAGTCATAAACCCGCAGTTTGACCTTGTTAACCCGTTTTTTGAGGGAGTTGCAGCTGTAAATGTAAAAGGCAATTGGGGTTATATAGAGAAAACAGGGGAATTTGTAATAGAGCCGCAGTTTAATACGGTGTATCCATTTTCAGGCGGTCTTGCTTCTGTGGAAGTTGATAATAAATGGGGTTACATTGATAAAATTGGAAAATGGGTATCAATAATAAATCAGTCCGACGATGCATATGTATTTTCAGAAGGCCTTGCTCTTATAATGGTAGGCAATAAATATGGCTATATAGACAGCAAAAACAATGTAGCCGTCCAGCCAAAGTTAGATGGCGGTTCACAATTTATTGAAGGTCTTGCTGCTGTAGAAGTTGATGATAAATGGGGTTACATTGATAAGACAGACAACTATGCGGCAAACCCACAGTTTAACAATGTGTTTGATTTTTCAGAGGGGCTTGGTTCAGTAGAAGTTGGCGATAAATGGGGTTATATCAATAAAAAAGGTGAAATGGTAATAGAACCGCAGTTTGATATGGCGTATCCATTTTCAGGCGGCCTTGCTGTTGTAGAAGTTGATGATAAATGGGGTTACATTGATAAAATCGGCAAATGGGTATCAATAATAAATCAACCCGACGATGCATATGTATTTTCAGAAGGCCTTGCTCTTATAATGGTAGGCAATAAATACGGCTATATAGACAGCAAAAACAATGTAGCCATCCAGCCAAAGTTTGACGGTGGTGCGCAATTTATTGAAGGTCTTGCTTCTGTGGAAGTTGATAATAAATGGGGTTACATTGATAACACAGGCAACTATGTTATAACTCCTCAGTTTGACAATGTGTTTGATTTTTCAGAGGGGCTTGGTTCAGTAGAAGTTGGCTATAAATACGGCTACATCAATAAAAAAGGTGAAATGGTAATAGAACCGCAGTTTGATATGGCGTATCCATTTTTAGAAGGTATTGCATCGGTTAACTCAAAAGGCAAATGGATATATATAAATCAAAAAGGTGAAGAGTTAGATTCGAAAAAGTAAAATAGTTTTTAAAATTCAGGCGGTTTGCGAAGTGCATTAGCCGCCTGTTTTATGCACGATTAATGTTCGGTGAGGTTTGACAAAGTGTATTATGTGTATGTTTTATACAGTAAAAAATTAAAACATCTATACAAAGGGTCAACTGGTAATCTTAGAAATCGTTTGGCTGAACATAATTCTGGAGCCGTGGTGTCGACTAAATTTGGGAAACCATGGGAGTTGTTGTATTATGAAGCTTTTCAAAATAAAACAGATGCGTTAATTGAGGAAAAGTTTCTCAAAAGTGGTAAAGGAAGACAAAGATTAGATTACTTATTGAAAAACGCATTGATGAGTGAGTCAGCCCGAGGCTGACCCGCTTTGAGCGGGGAGAGGTGTCCGAGTGGTTGAAGGAGCCGGTCTCGAAAACCGGTATGCCAGCAATGGTATCGTGGGTTCAAATCCCACCCTCTCCGCCATTTTTATTTTAAATAAAAATGGCGAGATCTCGCCCACCGAAATTGTAAAACAATTTTGGTGAGGCGGATCCGTTTTTTGGATTGGAAATTAAAATAGTAAAATCTCGCCCTCCAAATTTGAAGAACAAATTTGGCGAGGTGGACTCTCCGTATTTATAGAAAAGTAAAATGGCGGATCCGTTTTTATATACAACAAAATTGGCAGAAAATTGAAAATACTATAATAATTAAAAAAATGGTAACAACAAATCATCAGTATTTAAAATCCAACCCTGTAAAGTCTACAGATACCTCGTTGATTTTAGGGACAATACATCCGCATAATACAAAGTCGTTTAAAATAGGTTTTTTCTATGGAAACAAGTGTTTACTTTGGAATATACTTAAATCAGCTTTTTCAAAATACAAGTTGGACTCACTAAATTCAATTAAAAAAACCCTCCGCCAAAGAAAAGTTTGGATTTCTGATATGATTTTGAAATGTTCAAGGGATTCTGAAAAAGTTACGGCAGATGAAGCACTAAGAAATATTGTTTCAAACTTTAAACAAATTAAAACCGGAATAATAAAATCAAAAATCCACACAATATTTTTTACAAGTGCTTTTGGCAAGAACAATGCGGCAGGGTTATTTTGTAAGGACTTTGTAATTAAGCCAATTCCGAAACGAAATGAAAATAGAGAGTTCGAAATAGATAAAAAATATTTTGGTAGAAAAATAACGGGTGTTGTTTTATTTTCTCCATCTGGTCGGGCAAATGGTGGTATTAGCAAGAGTAAATTGTATTTGCGAAAAAAAGAAAAATACAAAAGCAGTAAATTACCAGTTAAGGATTTTAGGATTGATTTTTACAAAAATGCTTTCAAAGATATTTTTTGATTGCAGACGAGATAACCCTTTGTTTGATTCTTCTGTTTGCTATTTGTAAAGTTCTTCGCGCAGGTTTTTTACTCTCTCATCGGCAAGGTACTCATCGTAGGTCATTAGCTTATCTATAAATCCATTCGGAGTCACTTCAATTATTCGGTTTGCTATCGTTTGCACAAATTGATGGTCGTGCGACGAAAAAAGTATAGTGCCAGCGAAGGCCTCTAACCCCTCGTTTAACGCGCTGATAGATTCAAGGTCTAAATGGTTTGTTGGCTCGTCAAACAAAAGTACATTTGCTTCCGTAAGCATCATTTTAGAAAGCATACAGCGCACCTTTTCACCGCCTGAGAGATGAACTATCATTTTTTGCGTTTCTTCACCCGAAAAAAGCATCTTGCCTAAAAAGCCGCGTATAAAATTTTCACTTTTTTCTTTTGAAAACTGCCTTAGCCAGTCAACCAAATTTATTTGTTCGGTAAAGTATTTTGAGTTATCTTTTGGAAAGTATTCCTGTGTAGTTGTAATGCCCCATTTAAATTCGCCTGAATCTGATTCTTCTTCACCCGCGAGTATTTGTAAAAGTGAGCTAACAGCAATACGGTTTCTGCCAACAAAAGCAACTTTTTCCGATTTTTTAATTGTAAAAGTTAAGTCTTTAAGTAGTACAGTGCCGTCTGCAGCTGTTTTATTTAATGAATCAACCATCAACATATCGTTGCCTGCTTCCCGCGATTGTTTAAAAAAGGCATACGGGTATCGGCGCGACGATGGTTTTATATCTTCCAGAGTTATTTTATCAAGCAAATTTCTGCGCGAAGTTGCCTGCTTTGCTTTTGATGCGTTTGCGCTAAAGCGTGCGATAAATGCTTTTAACTCCTCAATTTTTGTTTCCATTTTCTTGTTGTAATCGGATTTTTGTGTTAACGCAAGCTGGCTTGCTTCGCGCCAAAAACTGTAGTTGCCAGTAAAAAGCGCAATGTGGTTGTAATCAATATCTGCGACATGTGTGCAAACTTTATCTAAAAAATGCCTGTCGTGAGAAACCACAATGACCGTATTTTTAAAATCAAGTAAAAAATCTTCAAGCCAGTTTATTGTTTCAATGTCTAAATTATTTGTGGGCTCATCCATTAAAATAATGTCAGGGTTGCCAAAAAGCGCTTGGGCAAGCAGCACTCGCACCTTTTCGCTTCCGGTAAGCTCTTTCATTTTCTTCTCGTGTAGTGCCTCGGGTATCTCTAATCCGCTTAAAAGCTTTGCCGCTTCCGACTCGGCTTCCCAGCCATTAAAATGTCCAAAGTCGGACTCAAGGTGCGCAACTCTCATACCGTCTTCATCGCTGAAGGTTTCTTTTGCGTAAATTTCGTCGCGTTCTTGCATAATACTATAAAGTTGTTTATGGCCCATAATAACTGTTCTAAGCACCGGGCACTCATCAAACTCAAAATGGTTTTGTTTTAGTACAGCAATGCGTTCATTTGGCGAAAAAGATACAGTGCCTTTTGTTGGCTCAATCTCTCCAGATAAAATTTTAAGAAATGTAGATTTGCCAGAACCGTTTGCCCCAATTAAACCATAGCAGTTGCCCGGGGCAAATTTAATTGACACATCTTCAAATAAAATTCTTTTTCCAAATGACAGGGTAATTTTTTCTGTACTAAGCATTGCTAATCCTTTTTGTTTAAACCCAAATCCTATTGCAAAATCCGGGTTAAAAAAATACGCTCCAAGTTGCGAAGCGTAATTGTTTGCTTGCTCTGTAAGCAGGTGTATTATAGCATATTTGTGTTTGCCGCTTTGAGGTTTGGCAAGTGCCAATGAAGTGTTTTCAAAAATTGCGAAAAACTTACATATTTTTCACATCTTTGTTGGATTGACAAGTCGTTGTAAGATTGTCTAAAATACACAATCAGTGAGAAAAATCATCTTGACAGTATGTTATGTATTGTGTTGTTAGCCGCAGCTTACTCGTTTGCTGGTGCTTTCAGGTATGGCACAACCCCTTTGGTTGATGGCAAATCAAACCCCAATCAGATTGTTATTAGCAATAGAAACTCAATTATTACATATGTGTTTTGTAAGCTTAATAGACCCGCGTGAGCGCGGCGCGGTGTAACATGCAATGTTTGTGTTTCAAAATAACGCTATGAAAAAATTATTTATATTTATTTCTGTATTGCTCATTGTTCTTTTATTGGCTTACTTGTCGCTCTTTGTTTTTGTAAATTCGGCAATAAAAACATTGGTGGCAAATGCCAAAATTGAAAAATATTTAAACAGGCAGGTAACACTCGGTAAGTTTTCAGTGTCAGGCATAACCGCTTATTCGGCTTCCAATTTTTCAATTTCAAAAGTTCCAAATTTCAATGCTGGTTTGCTGGCATCAGCCAAAAAAATACAAATACAAACAGGGTTCTTTAAAAAAGAAAAACTTATAACATTTTCACTTGATGTTGCTGGTGTAAATGCAAACATAAGTATAAAAGAGCTGGCAAATTTGCCTAGTGCTTTAGTTGCCTGTCCAGTTAAGTTTTGTATTCCAATAAAAAGTATAATATTAACAAGCGCAACAGTAAATGTTTATCAAAACGAAGCAGATACAAAACCGGTTGTTTTTATAGACAACATCTCGCTTAAGATTGCAGATCTTTTTATAGAAAAACCATTTGACTTTACAGCATCGTTTAAGGTAATAAATGGCAACGAAAACTTTACAGTTTATTCTAAATGTGTTTTTGACCTTAAAAAACAGGAAATACAAATTTTAGATGCCACAATAGTTTCAGACAACAGTGCTGTTTATGTGAAAGGGAAAATAGCGCAAATAGCCAGTAAAGATAATATGAATTTTGATATTGAAATATCGGGCGATAAAAATGTTGTAAATAAAATTGTAAATGTGTTTTCACCCGCAACAGAAGCGGAGCTTGAACTAAAGCCCAAAACAAAAATACATATAAGTGGAACACTAAATAAAACTTTGTTAGAAATTGAGCAGTAATAAATAGAGCCATCAAAACACAACCAAAAGTCACCTTGAAAACATTCTTAAAAGTAAGCAAGGTTGCTTTATCGATTTTGCCAGAACAATCCCGCCGATAGGTGAGTATGTCCGCCTCGCTCTTATGAGCGGGCGAGACCTCGCCCAAAGGGCGGGCGACATAGGAGAGGTGCTGGAGTGGTTTAACAGGCCCGCCTGGAAAGCGTGTGTACTAGAAATGGTACCGAGGGTTCGAATCCCTCCCTCTCCGCCATTTTTATTTTAAATAAAAATGGCGAGATCTCGCCAAAAGGTTTTTGGCGGATCCGTTTTTTAAATAAGGATTCGAAAGAATCTCGACCGAGCTTTCAGCGAGGAAGTGCCGCTTCCATTAAGATTATCAAGGCGGCCTCCCTCTCCGTTTTTTCTGCTTTTGCAGAAAAAACGGAGTGAGGAGAAAGGTTAGAGTAGATAGGTGACAAAAAACTTTCTCTGAGCATCGATTAAATATTGGAGGTTAGTAAAAGTATGAAAATACCAGATTACCAGTCAATAATGCTTCCTATTCTAAAATTTGCAGGAGATAATCAAGAGCACACCGTAAGAGAAGCAATTGACTACATTTCTAATGCTTTTAAACTGACTGAGCAGGACAGAAAAGAAATTTTGCCAAGTGGCTCACAGTACATTATTGATAATCGTGTTGGTTGGGCAAAAACTTATCTCAAAAAAGCCGGCTTGCTTGAATCTCCAAAGCGATCATATTTCAAAATAACTGACCTCGGACTAGATGTTCTTAAGAAAAATCCATCAGAAATTAATGTAGAATTTCTTTTGCAATTTCCTTTATTTATAGAATTTAGAAGTACAAAAAAAGAAAAAAACGAACATGAAGAACAAGAGACAGATACTAGCTCAACACAAACACCTCAAGAGCTTCTAGAATATGGCTATCAGAAAATAAAGAAGGATTTATCACAAGAATTATTGAGTTTTGTTAAACAAAGCTCACCTAGATTTTTTGAAAAGTTAGTTGTAGAACTTTTGCTTGCTATGGGATATGGTGGCTCTCGAAAGGACGCAGGCCAAGCAATCGGTCAAAGTGGCGACGGTGGTATTGATGGAATTATTAAAGAGGATAAACTTGGTCTTGATGTTATTTATCTCCAAGCAAAACGTTGGGAAGGTATTGTTGGTTCAAAAGAAATTAGAAATTTTGTTGGTAGTTTGGTTGGACAGAAAGCAAACAAGGGAGTTTTTATTACGACTTCCGAATTTACAAAAGATTCATTGGAGTATGTAAAGACGATAACGCATAAAGTTATATTGATTAACGGTGAAATGCTTACTCAACTGATGATTGAAAACAATATAGGCGTTTCAAAAGTAATCAGCTATGACGTTAAAAAAATAGATTCAGATTATTTTGTAGAAGAGTAATCGTAAAATTGTAGTTATTATTGGTGCTAAAATAGAAAAAAATGTCTTTGATGTCGCAGAAATATACAAAGATAAAGATTGTAAACTGGAATCTGATTCTATATTCACGATTTCTAAATGATTTTATGTTTAAATTATTTCTAAGGTTGAATAAGGTATTAGGTCACAAATTGTGACCAGTTAAACATGTGTTTGTTGGAGGTTGGTAATGAAGGTGTTGTCAATCCAAGATATTGTTAGCAAAAAAATATTTTATTTGCGTGAACAAAAGATAATGATAAGTACACATTTAGCCGAACTTTATGGGGTAGAAGTTAGAGCTTTGGTTCAGACCGTGAAACGAAATATTGAAAGATTTCCAAAGGACTTTATGTTTCAGTTGAATAATAATGAATATATGAATTTGAAATCACAATTTGTGATTTCAAAAAGAGGCGGTGCTCATAGAGCTTTACCCTATGCTTTTACTGAGCAAGGTGTAGCGATGCTTTCAAGTGTGCTAAATAGTAAAAGAGCCATACAGGTGAACATAGGAATAATGAGAGTATTCGTTAATATTAGAAAATTGGTAGCAGGAGACATGGAAATAAATAGTAGATTGAACTCATTGGAATATAATGATAAATTGCAAGACAGAAATATAAAAATGATTTTCAAAGTTATACATGAACCGCCCGATACTAAATTATTAACACCAGAGAAACCATTTTCAAATAGAAAAGTTGTAAGGGATGTTATTAGTACTTGCGAGGGCTATATCTATTGGGTAGATAAATATTTCTCAACGGTCGGTTTAGATCTAATAGCAGAATCAATTAATATGGCAAGTGTAAGGGATATTAGAATTTTAATGTCACATGATAAAGCGGATAAAAATTTTACAGCTATGTTCAAACATTTGAAACAGGAATTGCAGAGCAATGGAGTAACTTGTGAATTTCGCCTGATTACAGATAAAAAGTTAAATACCATTATTCATGATAGATGGATTGTTTCTGAGAATCAGTGTTATAATTTGCCTTCAACAGATACTGTTGCCAGAGGACAGTATTCTGAAGTAAAAAAGACCTCAAATATTCCGCCTTTCATTGAATGGTGGGATAAAAGTAAGTAGATAGTAGAGAAACCTTTTTCCGAACGGTCAACTTTCTACTCTCTAATTTCAGGTTTAATTTTTGCTTCTAAAAATACATTCAAATATGACCAATAACAATATACTTTTTTCAGAAGTATCTTTTGAAAATCGGGTGTTTCAAAATATTTCTCTTTCCAAAGAGGAAATTCGCAATAAAGAGTTCTTAAATTGCAGTTTCAATAACTGTGCCTTCGGAGAATGCAATTTTTCCGGCTCATCATTTAATGATTGTACCTTCAAGAGTTGTAACCTTCCAAATATAACAATAGATAACTGCCGTTTTAGAAATACAGTTTTTGAAGAGTGTAAAATTGTCGGTGTTATTTTCGCGCGAATCAATCCATTTCTTTTAAGTTGGATATTTAAGCAATGTAAAATTGAGCTTTGTAATTTCAGCGGCCTTAAAATGGCGCGTAGTCAATTCATTCAATCTTTTATTTGTGAAACGGATTTTATTAATACCGATCTCAGAGAATCCAGTTTTGCTGACTCCGATTTACACGCAAGTAAGTTTCATAATGTCAATTTAGAAAAAGCAAATTTTGTAGGTGCGCGCAATTATTATATTGATCCTATTACCAATAAAATAAAACACGCAAAGTTTTCTTATCCTGATGTTTTGTCTCTACTCGCGGCATTTGAAATAAAAGTTGAATAGCAAAATCAGAATAGAATTAGGAGATAATAATAAACATGAAAGCATATATCTGGTATTCTCAATTAATTAAGCCGTCATGGGCGCCACCTTCCTGGCTTTTCGGTCCAGTGTGGACATTTCTTTATGTGTTAATCGTTTTGTCTTTTGGTAAGGTGTTTTTAATGGCGTGCAAAAAAGAGATTGCTTTTATTGTTGCTCTGCCATTTATTCTTAACCTCATTTTTAACTTCGCATTTACTCCTTTACAATTTGGGCTACAAAACAATATTCTTGCCGCAATTGATATCTTGCTCATCTTGGGTACACTAATATGGGCAATGGTTGCTATATGGCCACACTCTCACTGGATTGCTTATATTCAAATTCCGTACTTACTTTGGGTTTCCTTTGCAACTGTTTTGCAATTAACTATCACTTATTTAAATAAGTAATGAACTTATGTAAGCTCTAACTAATAAGTCGTTATTATTGTTTTAAAGCTGTAATTATAAACTTGCCAAAATAACACATATTATCGGAAATGTTTAAGCTTAGTAGTATTCACACAAAAAAATAAAAATTTGGTATAATCGACAAAGTTGTGAAACAAAATTTTGAAGTCCGTGCTAAAGGAGATCAGGCGCAGATCGCTGTGCCGATGGTGCTAATGGGTCAAATTGCCTAACACGGTGGCATTTGTAAAGTGTAAGACGCAAAAGTAAAACATGTCACAGAATATTCTTTCGAGCAGAAGGCGAAAGTTAAATACGCGATAAAGGGGTAGCTATGAACATTTATGTAGGTAATTTAGCACGCGAAGTGTCTGAGCAGGATCTTTCAAGTCTTTTTTCAACATTCGGTCAGGTTGCAACGGCCGCTGTAATTAAAGATAAGTTCACAGGTGAATCAAGAGGTTTTGGTTTTGTTGAAATGGCAGTTAAAGAAGAAGGGGCAGCCGCAATAGCAGCTCTCAATGGTAAAGACCTAAAAGGCCGTCCATTAACAGTTAACGAAGCCAAACCAAAAACAGAAGGCGGTCCAAGAAGAAGTGGCGGTGGTGGTTTTGGTGGCAGAAGTGGTGGTTTTGGCGGTGGTAGAAGCGGTGGTTTTGGTGGTGGCAGAAGTGGTGGCGGCAATAGCAGAGGTGGTGGCAGCGGCGGTAGCCGTTGGTAATTTAGTTGCTTTTAATTAGTTATTTCAAACCCGTATTTTGCAATAGGTTTGAGAACAGAGACGAAAGAGATGGATACAGTTTTGACGCAAAAATTGCAGTGAATGGTAATTCCATTAGCAAGGTTTTTGCGGATAAAAATGTCCCATATCTTTTGATGAATTCCAAACCCTATTGCGAAATCTGGGTTCAAATAAGCACAAATTTTTGTGGGGCCATAGTATAACGGCAGTATGCATCGTTCGCAACGATGAGATGCGGGTTCAATTCCCACTGGCTCCACCAGAATTTTTTAATAATAAATCTAGCTTTTACAACATAATTTGAGAAGCGCAACAAAAGTAAGTTCTTTTTTTGCGTGGTTGCGAGTTTTGTTGCAAGAGACCGATTAAATACCATGGAGTGAAAAATGTCTTATGTTGTTCTTGCCAGAAGGTTTCGCCCACAAACATTTGCCGATATAATAGGGCAAGAGCATGTTTCAACAATTTTAAAAAATGCCATTTCTGAAAATCGCGTGGCGCACGCTTATTTATTAAGCGGTCCAAGGGGTGTGGGTAAAACTACCGCCGCAAGAATTTTTGCAAAAGCATTAAACTGCAAAAATGGCCCTACACCTGAGCCATGCGGAAAATGCACAAACTGTGTTGAAATTACCGGCGGCTCAAGTGTTGATGTACAAGAAATTGATGGTGCATCTAACCGCGGTATAGATGAAATTCGCGAACTGCGCGAAAATGTTAAATTCGCACCTGCCGTTTCAAAATACAAAATTTACATAATAGACGAAGCCCACCAAATAACCGATGCCGCTTTTAACGCACTTCTTAAAACACTTGAAGAGCCGCCAGCGCATGTGGTTTTTATACTTGCAACTACCGAACAGCAAAAAATTCCGATTACAATTCTTTCCCGTTGTCAAAAATTTCGCTTTCGCTTAATTTCGTCAAAAGATATTATTGCCAACCTTGAAGCAATATTAAAAAAAGAAAAAGTAGTGGTTGCCCCTGAAGTTTTGCAAACAATTGCAAGCACCACCGGCGGCTCTATGCGCGATGCTTTAAGTTTACTTGACCAGCTTATTTCATTAGGTGTTAAAGATATTAAAGAGTCCGATGCAAACACGGTGCTTGGCCTTTTGCCTGACAAGTTAATAAACGAAGCTGCTGAGTTTTGCGCCCAAAATGATGCAAGTGCAATTATGGTACTTGTAAAAGAAGTAAATATGCAGGGCTACAACCTTGCGCAGTTTGCATCAGACCTTCGCTCCAGATTTCGTAAAACCTTGGTTTATAAAATAAACCCATCAGCTGTAGAAATTACAGCTGGCGAAAAGCAGTGGCTTGAAAAAGAAAAAGATAATTTTACCCAAGCATGGCTTGTTCGCTCAACATCGTTGCTTACAAAAGCGGTAGATGAAATGAAACGCAGTGACGAGCCCAGAATAGTACTTGAACTTTGTCTTGTAAGGTTATGCCTGCCTTACATTGGTGCAGACGATATATTAAAACGCCTTGAAGAGCTAGAAAAAAGCGGCGGTATGCAAATGCAGGAAGGCGCAGGGCAAAACAAAGAGAACCGAAACGAGGCGAGTGCTTCTAATAAAGTTTCAGATAACAAACCGGCTTACATAATTACGGATAGCTCAAAAAATAATGTGTCAGATTCATACACAAGCACCAATGATAGCAGTAGCCACTTAACACTTTGGCGTCAAACAATAGCCGATTTCAGTAAAAAGCACCCGGCTTTTGGCTATATGCTAAAAGATAGTCATTTTAAGACACTTAGCCCAAGTGGTGTTTTGGCACTTACAGTGGCAAGTCGTTTTGAGAAAGAAACTATCAACTCTAATAGGGAAACAATAGAGCAGATAATGAGTGGGAAGTTTGGTAAGAGCATTTCCATAAATATAGTTGTGCAAGAAAGCAATAGTTCCACTTCTTTGCCCGGTGAGCCGCAAGTAATATCAACACAGGAGCCAATTATTCCCGTAAAAGAAGTGTTTTCAGTTTTGCCGGAAGGCAATATTACCCCAAAGTTGCCATCAGCGGTAGAAAAAGTAAGAGATTTATTTAAAGGAACGGTAAAGAAAAATTAGCGTGCTAAATATATGACAAGGCCTAAAGCTGTAGAAAGAATGATAGAGGCGTTTCGCACAATGCCCGGTATCGGCCCTAAAATGGCAGAAAGGTTGAGCTATCATATATTAAGGGCGCCCGATTCTCAGGTAAGCGAAATAGTTAACTCAATAGCAGATGCAAAGGGTTCGGTAAAAATTTGCGGCAAGTGTTTTAACATAACTCAGAGTGACCCTTGCGATGTTTGCGATGATAGCACAAGAGATAAAACAACACTTTGTGTGGTTGAAACGCCGCAAGACCTCACCGCATTTAGTGCTGTAAAGCAGTACTACGGGCTTTACTTTGTGCTTGGCGGCGCGCTTTCGCCGCTTGATGGGGTTGGCCCAAATGACATTAGGGTTAAAGAGTTGCTAAATCGTCTAAAAAGTGATAGTATTGCCGAACTAATAATTGCTACAGACACAGATTCAAAAGGTGAAATAACAGCTCTTTTTCTGGCAGAACAAATTAAACCGCTTGTGCCAAAAGTTACAAGAATTGGATACGGCCTGCCCATGGGCGGCGATTTAGAATACGCAGATGAAATAACACTCACCCGTGCTTTACAAGGGCGCAGGGAGATGTAGGGCCAAGAACATTGGCAAGGAATTACACGCTGTAGAGGCGCATAATTCTTTAGCTGATGTTTTCTTTTAGCCCAATATTAGAACTTTCTATAAAAAATAGTTCATATGGAGGGTATAGGTTTATGTCAAAAAATATGATGGAAATTCGTTGGCATGGCAGAGGCGGACAAGGCGCAAAAACAGCCGCTTTGCTTTTTGGTGAAGCAGCACTAGCAACAGGTAAGCACATTCAGGCCTTCCCAGAATATGGCCCGGAAAGAATGGGCGCTCCGGTGCAGTCGTTTAATAGAATAGCCGATGCGGCAATAACTGTGCACTGTGGCATAACAGAACCAAACTTTGTTGTAATTTTAGACCCAACGCTGATTGATACTGTAAATGTTACAGAGGGCTTGCCTAAAGACGGGAAAGTTATAGTTAACACCTCGTTTCATTCAAAAGACCTTGCCGAGCGTCTTGGCATTTCAGCTGAGCAGGTTTTTGTTGTTGACGCATCAAAAATTTCTACCGAAACAATCGGAATGAACATACCAAACACGCCAATGCTTGGCGCGCTTGTAAAAGTAATTGGCACTATGGACATTGACCATGTGCTTGAAGATACAAAGAAAAAACTTGAGCAAAAGTTTCGTCATAAACCTCAGGTTATTGAAGGCAACCTTGCCTGCATAAAAAGAGCATACGACGAAGTAAAAAATGGATAATAGCGGCACAGAAAAATTTTGGAGGAGTAAATGAAAGCAGAAGAGAAAAAATTATCCGCCAGTCAGTTGCCAATAGGCGATATTTTGGAAGCTGGCACGGCAGTAAATTTTATAACAGGCGGCTGGAGAACTGAAAAGCCGGTTTGGCACAAAGAAAAATGTATTCAATGTATGATTTGTTGGATATCTTGCCCCGACAGCGCCATAACCGTTAAAGACGGTAAAAGAGACGAGTTTGATTTGGAGCACTGCAAAGGTTGCGGCATTTGCGCGGTTGAGTGCCCTGTAAAAACAAAAGCAATAACAATGGAAGTTGAAAAGAAATAGTAACAATGTCCGCCCGCCACTTTGTGGCGAGGCGAGACCTCGCCTGAAGGGCGGGGAAGTAGAAAAGAAACAGGAATAATTGTAGAGCGCTTCGGCTTATGAATAAGCCGAGCAAATATGAACGAAGCAACCATAGACCTTGCAATAGGTGTTAGGAACGAGACGAGCGAGGTCGTGGGTTTTACAACTCAAAAAGCAAGAGCGATGTTATAAACATCGGGCGAGCTTTTTGAGGAAGGAAAAGACCGTCATCGTTCGTCGAATCCAGCAATCTATTGCAAGTTCTATGGTTTAAATACTAAGTTTCGCCGATGGCGAGCCGCGACATAAATGTTCTTTCGAGAGTGCCCTATGCACTCGAAGTGGTTGATGAAGTGGTCAACCATTGGTACCATAATTTAGGAAAGGGTTCAGCGAACGGAAGTGAGCGACGACGAAATGGGAAAACCATAGGTTTTCCCTTGTAGAGCGGTTTGGCGAAATCATATTAGCCAAACCAAGTATGAACGAAGTGAATACTAAGTCCACCGATAGGTGAGACGTCCGCCTCACTCGTATGAGTGGGCGAGACCTCGCCCAAGTGGCGGGCGATATAGGAGTTTATTAATGTTAAAACCAACAAGTAAAAATGGCAAAATTGTTGCCAAAACCGGCAACGAAGCAATGGCTGAAGCAATGCGCCAAATTGCGCCAGATGTTGTTGCGGCTTACCCGATAACGCCGGCAACCGAAGTTGTGCAAATTTTCTCGCAGTATGTGGCAGACGGAGTTGTTCCAACAGAGTACATAGCCGTAGAAAGTGAACACTCGGCAATGTCGGCATGTATTGGCGCTTGTGCCGCAGGTGCAAGGGTAATGACAGGCACATCTTCACAAGGCCTTGCCTTAATGTGGGAAATGCTTTACATAGCTGCCGGCCTTCGTTTGCCAATAGTAATGGCAGAAGTTAATCGCGCGCTTTCAAGCCCCATCAACATTCATGGTGACCAGTCCGATACAATGGGCGCGCGTGATGCTGGCTGGATACAAATTTATTCCGAAAATACGCAAGAGGCATACGATAATATGCTGCAAGCTACACGCATTGCAGAAAAAGCAAAGCTGCCGACAATGGTAACCACTGACGGATTTATCATCAGCCATTGTATGGAAGTTGTTGAAATACAACCAGACGAAGAAGTAAAAAAGTTTGTCGGCGAATATAAACCCGAAAGGTATTTGTTAGATATAGACCGCCCATACACACTCGGCTCGCTTGATTTGCAAGATTATTACTTTGAGCACCGTTTACAGCTTGCCGACGCAATGCGCAATGCATCAAAAATAATTCTTGAAGTTGCAAAAGATTTTGCCGCACAGTTTGGCCGCGAGTATAGTTTTTATGAAAAGTACAAATTAGACGATGCCGAAATAGCCATTGTGGCAATTGGTTCAGCCGCGGGAACCGCGAAAGTAGTTGTTGACGAACTTCGTGCAAAAGGTGTAAAAGCGGGATTGCTTAAAATAAGAGTTTTCCGGCCATTCCCGCACAAAGAAATTGCAAAAGACCTCGCACACTTAAAGGCACTTGCAATTTTAGACAGAGCCGATTCTTGTTCTGGCAGTTTTGCTCCAGTTTATACCGATGTAACCTCCGCAATGTTCACACACAATTCTGGTAAAAATCCAAAAACAATAAACTATGTTTATGGCCTCGGCGGAAGAGATATAACTCTTGAGCATTTTAGAGAAGTGTTTGACCGTCTTGAAAAAATAAAAAATGGCGGAGAAGTTGGCGAGCCGCTTGAATACATAAATGTAAGAAAGTAATTTCGTTTTTATTGATAACGAAGTAATTTAATTGGAGGAAGTATAAATGGCAAATTTAAAACAACTTTGTAAAAAAGAAGAACTATTAACGGGTGGGCATCGTTTGTGCGCCGGTTGCGGTGCAGGTGCGGTTGCAAGACAGGTTTTGCTTGCTGCTTCCGATACCCCAATTGTTATAACCTCGGCAACAGGATGCCTTGAAGTTGCCACGACAATTTTCCCATATACCGCGTGGAAAGTTCCATTTATTCACTCTGCGTTTGAAAACTCCGCGGCAACTTGCAGCGGCGTAGAAACAGCATACAGAAGTTTAAAAAAACAAGGCAAAATAAACAAAGAAATTAAGTTTATTGCTTTTGGCGGTGATGGCGGCACATACGATATCGGCTTACAGTCGCTTTCAGGCGCAATGGAACGCGGACATAATATGCTTTACATTTGTTACAACAACGAAGCATATATGAAC
>Ga0265297_10002723_pt1 | contig 34676 bp, 22 predicted proteins | sample Munlanlwell13791_FD_192502 | JGI IMG/M metagenome (GOLD analysis project Ga0265297, IMG submission 192502) | Leachate microbial communities from a municipal landfill in Southern Ontario, Canada - Leachate well 137-91 | ecosystem: Engineered > Solid waste > Landfill > Unclassified | place... | reverse complement strand
TAATAACAAATTTTTAAACTGCCAGGTGATTTTAGCCAACAGTTCGGTTGGCATCGTGCCGCTTTTTAGCTGATCAGAAATCAGTTTTAAAGCCAGCCGTTTGTTTTTTTGACCTAAGGCATCAGTCAGTTTGAAAATATCTTCATCCAATTTGTTTTTAACCAAGCTTTCAACGTCGCTTAAAGTTATATTCTTATTTTTAGCAAAAGCTAAGAGCTTATCAATTTCAGAATTCATTTGCCATAAATCGTTACCAACTAAGTCGGTCAAAAGTTTTAGGGCCGTTGGCTGAATTTGGCCAGCTCTTTTTTTAATTTCAGCTGCCGCCCAGCTGTAAACACCGGATTCGCTTAGTAAATTGAATTCCTGGGCATATTTTTCTTTTTGTAAGAGGTGAAATAAATTATTGCTGCGCTTGGTTGTTAGTTTTGATTTACTTTTTTTGCCTTTACTGCTATCCAAACCGCTTTCCCAAAAAACCAAAATTGTTTCGTCTAGCTTGCTTTTATCCAAAGTTTCTAAAATTTCTTTTTGAATTTTTTGGCCCTTGTTTTTTGAAATCAAATCTTCAATTATCACTAAGCGTTTTTTGGCCAGAAAAGGTGAAGTATTAACTGCTCTTTCAAATTCAGTTGTGTCCAGCTTGGTGCCGTCTAAAATTTCAATATTCAAAGCCGACTTATCAATTTCACGGATAAATTTTTCCTTAATCTCTTTTAGTTTTTGTTTGGAGCGGAAAGTATCCGGTCCATAAAGAAAGATAATCATTTTTTTAGCGAAGTAAGCGAGGTAAGTAAATTAAGCTGGTAAGTTGATGTAGCAGAGTTATTCTAACAAAAAAACGCCTTGGGGGAAAGGCGTAATCAATCTGGGAGCAAAAATGGTAACGTTATTTTTCGCCGAAGGCGAGTTATCCCGACGTAAAGTCGGGATCCCCTGGGGTGGCGATCCGCTATCACGTTGATTGAATTTTTTTCGGACTAAAAATGGCGCTAAGTGCCACCCCCGATCCCCCACGTCTAGTTCAATTTTTTTTATCAAAATTAACCTCTTAGCTTTGCTACCTTTTTAAGGGCTTATATTAATTTTTGGCCTGGAAAATATTAGGCAGTTTATTATTTTTGACAGCGGGAGAAAAGCAGTTTGTAGTATTGGCAACCGTGCTTGGGACATTGAGCTGGTCCCGGGCAGTGTTCGGGGAAATCCGAACTTAAACCAAAAACCACCATGTCAACAATTTCTTCCAGCGGAATTTTGGTTGGCGGGGTTTGGGCTAAGGCGGCTGAACCATTCATCATGGCATTTAAAGCATCATGAAAAAACCATTGTTGAACTTCGGCGGTTTTGCCCGGCTTTCTTAGTAAAGAAAGATTGATATTGGTTTTGCCGGCTAATTCCATTTCGCGCAGCCGAATAGCTGCCACGATATCTTTAATATTTAAACGATAGAAAGCATTGGTAAAAATAAAAGTGTAACCTAAAGAATTTCTTTGAATTACCACGGCAATTTTTTCTTTTTGCTTGGCGTAGTTGGCCACATCAACATTATCAGACTGAATCACGGCTAGTTTGATTTTGTTTTTATGCCGTTTAATCCTAAAAATTTTAGCTTTAGAATTGAATTCATCTTTTAGTTCGGTCTCCCATTGTTTTTCTTTGAATTGCAAAGCCGAAATTACATTAAGGGTAAATTTAATAATATCTTCGGTGCTATCCCCGCGTTTATAAAAACATTTTAAAATGCCAGCCAAATCGCCAAACTTGTTATGCAATCCGGCGGTGTCGTCTTCTTGAACATAGCGCAGCAAGGATTGAATTTCAGGATTTTGGTCAATACCCAACTCTTGGGCCACCAAAAAGGTTGTACAGTTGTCCGACCCATGGTGGTCAAAAGTGCCGCCTTCAATGTCAAAAGAAATTATGCCGTTTCGTTGCCAATCTTTTAAAGTTTCCGCTTCGGGCGCTTTAGCCGCTTTCCAAACTGCCAAACCGGCTTCCTTAATGCCACCAAATTTTTCTTGGCCATAATTTAAAAGCACCCAATAGGCAACTATTGGGTCTAGGTGTGGTTTGTTGGGAAAAATGACTTTGGTAACTTGTGACATAACTTAATTTTAGCACAAAGACCGGTCTTAGTTAAACAAGTTAAGCGGTTAATTTTGACTTTAATTAATTCACAGTTTAACTTGATTTACTAATTTGGGGGGATAGTGCGGGAGAGTCTATTAATTAAGACTCCCCCACACTGTATTGCCTAGTGCCTATTCGTCTTCTTCCTCCTCCTCCATGGGGGCGGATATGGGTTCTAACTCCACTTCGCCCGGGTCCATATTGAGATTGTAGGCGAATTTTTTGATCGCCCAGACCAAGTGGGCTACCCCCAATTTCGTGGGGGGCAAAGGCCGCATTTGCGACCCGTTGGCTAAGATGTGCCCGCCGCTGCGCGTGTCAAACCGCCACAAGCCGCCATCCAGCGCATCGCCTTCCTGCTCATGCAGGTAGGCCGCCAGCTTGGTGAAGTCAGCCCAGATAGACTTACCCAGGATGACGGTTTGCTGGCCAGCGCCTTTGCCGGTCAGCGGTTGGACGATCACGACTTGGTATAGTGTCCCCAAGTCAAGGACTTCCTGGGCTAAGTCTTCGTTGTCGCTTTGGAGGACAACGACTGGGCCGCAATGTTGGACGTGGCCTTCGGCGCAGGCTTTCCGCCAGGCAGTCCTGAGGCCCTTTTTAGCCCGCACGATGGTTTCTCGTGCGTCTAACCAGAATTTGGCTCGCGCCTGAATTTCTTCCACGGCCCAGCCCGCTGCCCACATCAGATTGATGTAGTGCCGGACGGTCATCTGGCTAAACTTGGAGCACTCTCGGCCGTTTAGGGAACGGTTTAGGGTGCGTTCAAGTGTTGTTTCCTCCAAAACCGTATGTATCTTGCGCTGGGGCGCAATAGCCGCCTGATACCAGGCCAGAAACACCGACAGCGTTTCCGACAAAACCAGCCAGCGATCAAATTCGTACTGTCGTTTTTGGCAGTTACGAATAGCGTCGATGATTGAGGGACTCTCATGATTCTTTTTCAAGTAGTTATCATGATTATCCTCGTTCACCAATGCAATCAACTGCCACAAAGGGAGATCTGGTGGTAATCCAAGCCGGATTGCCATCATTTCACTGTCGGATTTAAATCCAGCCGCCGCATAGTACCTTGGTCCGACACCAATGACCACGTCACCGTTGGCTTCAATTGCAATAACCCGTTCTTCCTTCGCGCGGTCATATTCCACGCGAACGAAAGCCAGCAGATTTTTTACTGCCGCCAGCTCCAGGGTTATTCCCCACTTTTCGCACAACATCACTAACAGGACAAAGATCGCCAATACGCGGTCAAATGTCCACCGCGGCGAGATGTAGACTGTTACCTTCTCGCCCTTTTCTTTGTCTAGGGGATTCTTTGCTTTTTCAAACATACGCATACGCTTCCTTTGCTCCTATATCTCTAACTTTTGCCCAACGGACTAAATCCGCGAGGCGATTTGGTTATATTGGCACTAAGCAGATAGCGCCTTTTTAGTAAAAAATACTAAGAATTTCAACCAAAAAGGCACTATCTGCCATTTTAGGCATTGTAAAGAGCAATATCATATAATATCATATTTGCTATATTTTGTCAATCATTCATTCTTTTTACAAAGACCGGGGGATTTATGGAGTATTTTTTAGGCTAATTTTAGCCTATTTTTATTACTCATTTGTCATTCTGAGACGAATATAGCGAGCGCGAAGAATCTCTTTGGCTTAGTGGATCCTTCGGTCCCAAACCTAATCAAGCGGCGACCTCAGGATGACAAGAAAGAGATTCTTCGTCGGCCTTCGGCCTCCTCAGAATGACAAATAAAAAAAGACCCTTTTTAGAGGGCCTGGGTTGGAAAAATAATTAGTGTTTAAGTTGCCGGTGTTAGAGGTTTTGGTTTGAGCTGTTCAAATTCTTTTTGGGAATTTATGGCAATTCCGCCTTTGCTTGTTTCCATGTCGCTGCCCTTGGTATAAAGGGTGATATGGGCAAATTGCGGTTCAAGATTCGTTGCCAAAAGTTCGTTTAGTTTGGCGTAAAATGTTTTTAAGCCCGCACATTCCATTATTTGAATGTAGGATTCGCGGTGTTCATTGGTATTAGTTTTGGGAAAAAAATAATCTTTGGCAACTTGATAATACTCGGGCTTAAGATTAAACTGCCAATCAGTGCTAGCCAAAAGGGTTTTTATTTGTTCAATAATATTAGCCCGCTGACTGGTTGGTAATCGTTTTAAAACTTGATCAATGTCGCGGCCGGGTTTAAAACCAATAACGGTCATGTGAAAATCTGGCTTGGCCACAAAACCATTGGCTTGGGCTAAGTTTTGCAGCGGTCTTAAGTCAACTAAATTGTTATCAATAAACAGTAGCGAAGTATTTTTTTGTTCATCAAAATTTGGATTGGCCATAAGATAAAGTGATTTTAAATTGTAAAGTAAGTTTAAGCTCTAAGAATCAACTTAGAAATAAATAATTTGATAGAAATTCTTTCTCGGCCTTCTCGGAACGACAAGCGGGAGGGGTTGTCATTTCGACCGAATCCCGACGTTACGTCGGGATGAGTGGATAAATCTCATACCCTTAATAATCATCAAATTATGATGGAATCTCTCACTTCGCTTGAGATGACAATGGTTTTAGCTCGCCCCAATTATCCCCCACTTCAATACTGGTATCAACCGGCGCGCGCAATTTATAAACTTGTTCCATTTTGGTTTTAACCAATTGAGCAACCGCGGTGATATCTTTTTTTGGTACTTCAAAAACTAATTCATCGTGAACCTGTAAAATCATTTTGGCCTGTTGGCAAACTTTGGGTAACTCTCGGTGAATTTCAATCATCGCCAGTTTTAATAAGTCAGCGGCCGTGCCTTGGATTGGATGATTAATGGCCATGCGTTCGGCCGCCGCTTTAATTGGGGCAATGGTTGAATTGATTTCGGGTAAATAGCGGCGGCGGCCAAAAAAAGTTTCAACGTAACCTAATTGATGAGCCAGTTTTTTGGTTTCTTCCAAATAATTATAAATTTCTTGGTGTAATTCAAAATAACGATCAATAAAGTCCATAGCCTTGGCCCGAGAAATGCCAGTGCCGGCAGCCAAGCCCCAAGCGCCTTGGCCGTAGATAATGCCGAAGTTCACGGCTTTGGCCGCATAACGCATCTCTTTGGTCACTTTGTCTAAGGGTACATCATTAATTTCCGAAGCGGTGCGAGTGTGAATGTCTTCGCCCTTTTTAAATGATTCAATCATTTTTTTATCATTAGCCAGGGAAGCAATAATTCTTAATTCAATTTGGGAGTAATCGGCCGAAAGGATTTGAAAACCTTTGGGCGCCACAAAAGCCTGACGAATCTTTTGGCCCAGTTCGGTTCTAACCGGAATATTTTGTAAATTCGGTTCCGAAGAAGACAAGCGGCCAGTGGCCGTAACGGTTTGGTTAAAACTAGTGTGAATCCGGCCGTTTAAATCAACCAGTTTTGGCAAAGCATCAAGGTAAGTTGATTTTAATTTGGCCAACTCCCGAAATTCCATAATAAAATCAATAATTTTATGCTGGCCGCGCAGTTTTTCCAATTCGTCGGCAGCCGTGGAAATTCCGGTTTTGGTCCGGCCCAAACCCTGAGTGGAAATTTTAAGTTTTTCAAACAAGACTTCTTTGAGTTGCAAGGGTGAAGCAATATTGAATTTAGTCCCGGCCAACTCGTAAATCTTTTTTTCAATTTCCGCTAAGCGGGTATTTACTTTTTGGCCCATTTTTTTTAATAAGCCACTGTCAATTTTAACGCCATTTCTTTCGACCTCAGCCAAAACCGCAATTAAGGGCATTTCAATTTTTTCCAATAAACCCAAGTTATTTTTTTCAATCAGCTGCTTCTTTAAAGGTTCAACCAGCCGCCAGGTGAAATCCGCGTCTTCGCAAGAGTAATCACAAACTTTTTGCAGCGGTACGTCCTTTAAAGTAATTTGATTTTTACCTTTGCCGATTAAATCCGTAATTGGTTGCATTTGGTAACCCAGCTCGGTAAAAGCCAGACCGTCTAAATTATGTTGGCGCGAACCAGGGTTAATTAAATAAGAAGCAATCATGGTATCAAAAACTGCCCCGTTTAATTTCAAACCGGCGGTTTGTAAAGTTTCAATATCAAATTTAATATTATGTCCGACTTTTTGAATTTTTTCGTCGTTTAAAATTGGTTTGATTTGTTCCAACCATTTTGGTTTGGTCGGCAAGTAATAAGCCGTGGCTTTTTGCCAACAAAAACTAATACCCAAAAGTTCATCTTCAAAAGTATTTAGCCCCGAAGTTTCAGTATCAATGGCAAAAATTTTTTGCTTTTTTAATTTATCCAAAAAATCTTTAAAATCCGCCTGAGTTTCAATCAATTTATAATCAGCGCCTTTTTCTTTGGCCAAAACCGGTTTGGCGCCAAAATCAAAACTGTCTTGGGTTTGGACTTTACCGCTTTGCAATTCCTTGGGCAATTTACTGATTAAAGATTTGAATTCCAATTCTTGAAACAAGGGAATGACTTTGGCTACATCGTAATGTTTTACTTTGGTTTCTTCTAATTTAAAATCAATCGGCACTTGGTCAACTAGTTGGCTGAGTTTTTTGGAAAAGAAAGCGTCTTCTTTGTGTTCAGTCAATATCTGCCGGGAGCGTTCTGAGATTTTTTTTGAATCTAAATTTTGGTAAAGATTTTCTAGGCTTTCAAATTCTTTTAATAAAGTAATGGCTCCTTTCTCACCAATGCCTTTGACCCCGGGAATGTTGTCGGACGGATCGCCGCGTAAAGCTTTGTAATCAACCATTTGTTCGGGCGTTAAACCATCAAATCTTTCTTTGACTTGAGCCACGTCGTAAGTCAAAGAATCAGAAATACCTTTATGCATAGTATAAACAACAGTATTATTATCAACCAACTGCAAAGTGTCCATATCGCCAGTAACAATAATTGATTGTAAATCTTGAACTTGTTTATCCTTGACCAAAGTCGCAATGACATCATCTGCTTCAAAACCTTCTTTTTCAAAGATGGCAATATTAAAAGCCCGGACAATTTCTTTAATCCGCGGAAATTGGATATAAAGTTCGTCGGCTTGTTTAACCCGCTGAGCTTTATATTCCTTGTATTGCTCATGACGAAAGGTCGGAGCGGCCAAATCAAAAGTCACGGCCAAATAATCCGGCTTTAAGTCTTTTAAAACTTTAAGCAGAATCATGGTAAAACCATAAACGGCATTAACCATTTCACCGTTTTTGGTCCGCAAAGTCGGCGGTAAAGCGTGCCAGGCGCGGTGGATTAAGGCATTACCGTCAATGACAACAAATTTTTTTTTAATTTTGGACATAGAATAGTGTGTCATTCTGAGGAGGCCAAAGGCCGACGAAGAATCTCCTTGACTTAGTGGATCCTTTGGTCCCAAACCTAATTAAGCGGCGACCTCAGGATGACCAGAAAGAGATTCTTCGCGCTTAAGCCAAGCCTAGAGCTCAGAATGACAAAATAAAAGGCTGTACTAATTATATCATTTTTTGTTTAATAAAAATATATAAAAATACGAAAATATTGACAAAAAATATTTTTTGTGGTAGTCTTGCATGTTTGTGTTCCTTAATATTTCAATATTCATCGTGTTGACCTGTCGTCGGCATGATGCTTTGGTTCAGGCAAATAATGATTACGGAAAGAAAGGTTGGAAAGATGAATACAATGGTGCATTTTTTAGGTTTGGTTCTGTGCGTTTTGGTTTTGGCCGGTTGTCCAACGGCGGATTTCACTTTTGATTCGCGCACGGAACTGCTCTCGGTGAAGTTTAACTTCCCCCAGGACCCGCGAGTGACCTTGCCCAAGATTTTCCCTGGCATTAACAGCTCAAGTGACATCACGTCACTTGGTGTCGAGTACCTCGACAGCGCTGGGGCCAGCCTGGGTTGGGAGATGCTTCAGTCCAGTTTCTCGGGCTGGCCGATGAGTGGCACATTTGATAGTCGTAGCCATCTGCTGTTTGACTACCCGGAAATCAAGATCCGCCCGGTGGCGGTGAAGTTTCTGGGTTACAGCCAGGCAAAAGGTGGCGACCCCGAGCCCCAATATCAAGTTTATCCGGCTGACATGCACTACTGGCTGGGCAGCTTAGACGGGGTGCTATTGGGCAACAATGGCTTCGCCGCGGACTTGCTGGGTTGGAACCTGGTTCTGCCGCTTGACCCGCCGTCGACTTTGAAGCGCTTGTCTCATATTCAGGCCGATGCGGCTGAGCACATGCAGATTGTCGGCAACCTTGCCTATGTCTCTTGTGCTTACGGTGGGCTGATGATTTTTGACATCAGCAACCCTGTCAAGCCGACCTACGTCGGTGGGTTTTACGACGGCGTTGATAACTATGACATCCGGCGCTATGTCAATAGTCTGGCAGTAAGCGGGCAGTATGCGTATCTGGGTTGTTTTGATACGCTCAAAGTTCTAGATGTCAGCAACCCGGCCAACCCGGTACTGGTCAGTACCCTGCGTTCGTACACTATTGAGGGTTACTCTGACTTGGTTGTTTTGGGTAACTATGTCATCTTTGTCATCGCTGACAACGTGACAACCAATACCACCCAGGTAATCGATGTTTCCAATCCGTACCAACCCCGAGCGGTCGCCTATTGGCCGCATGCCGACCACGTCAGTACAGGCGGTAATTATCTGTATTTCTCTAAAGGCAGTGATGGCCTCACGATTGTTGATGCAACCAGGTTGCCGAACTACCTTTTAGTTGGTTCCTACTGTGACGGCGACCTAATCTTTTCATGCCAGGCTCTTGGTAACCGGCTCTACGCTTCCGGTGGTATGGATGGCCTGAAAGTATTGGATGTGACCAACTCCGCATCGCCACGCTTACTTGGGGAATACCGGCAAGGGCTTAGTGGCTATGATGTCCTGGACGAATTTGATGTTCGTGGCAGTCAGGTCTATATCGCTCACTGGAATTGGGGCCTGGAAGTGTTGGATGTTTCCAATCCGACGGCGATTGTCAGAACCGATTGCTACCACGACAGCCAACAAGCGTATAGCGCCAGGCTTTCTGCCGGCAGCGTTGTCTACCTGTTGTCGGGTTCAAATGGCATCAAAGCCATTGCTCTACCCTGACACCTGGGTAGCCTGAGCTAACTTTTTTATACTCCTTAGATCAACTGGTCCGAGGAGTTTTTTTTATTAAAAAAAGACTCCAAGAAAATCAAAGAGATTAATTTGGAGTCAGATATTTCCGTTTAAAAGTAAAATTCCGCCCGACCCTAGTTTTTTATTAAGCTTTTTGTTAAAATAATACTATGTTTTTACAACGTATTGAAATTCACGGTTTTAAATCGTTTGCCCAAAAAACTATTTTGGAATTTCCACGGCCCGGCCAGGGCTGTCCTTTAGTTAGAAACGGCGTTGACCAAAATGGTGTGTCCCATTTAGCCCCGGGCTTATGCGGCGTGGCCTGCATTGTTGGGCCCAATGGTTCGGGCAAATCCAACATTGTTGATTCGGTTCGTTGGGTTTTGGGCGAGCAAAGTTTAAAAAGCCTGCGCGGCAAAAAATCCGAGGATGTTATTTTTACCGGTTCGGAAAAAAAGGCCCGGTTAGGCATGGCCGAGGTGGCGTTGCATATTAATAATGAAGACGGCGTCATGCCCATTGATTATAAGGAAGTAGTAATTTCACGAAAAATTTATCGTACCGGCGAAAGTGAATACCGGATTAATAAAAGTAAGGTTCGGTTGCAAGATGTTTTATTGCTTTTAGCTAAAGCTAATTTTGGTCAAAAAAGTTATAGTATCGTTTCTCAAGGCTCAATTGATCAAGTGATTATGGCCAACCCTTCCGATCGGAAGGAATATTTTGATGAAGCGGTTGGCGTCAAACAATTTCAAATTAAACGCGATCAGTCAATTAACAAATTGGAAAGCGCTTGGAATAATTTACGCCAGGTGGATGCTTTGTTAACCGAAATTAAACCGCGTTTAAATTCCTTGACCCGGCAGGTCAAAAGGCTGGAGCGGCGAGAAAAAATTGAAACTGAACTTAAGGAAGTTCAGCAGCAATATTTTGGTTGGCTTTGGCATGATTTAAGTCTTAAGATTAACGAGGTTAAACCGGATTTATCTAAAATTGAAACGGAACTGAGCGAGAAAAGCAAAGCCCTAAGAGCTTTTCAAGATCAACTGCACTCTTTAGAAAAAGAAGATTCGCGCAGTAAAATTTTTAATGATTTACAACAAAAATATCAAAAAGTTTTAGACCAAAAAAATAAATTACGCGAAGAACAATTAATTTTGCAAAATAAAATTGAAATTGCCAAGCAGCGCTTAACCCAAAAACCAGTCCCCTTGGCTTTAGGCGAAATCCTTTCCCGCTTGCAAGAAATTAATGATTTAAGAGGTCGGCTAGTTGATAATTTAGACCCAAAAGATTTAGCTAAATTTTCCCAAGCCAAGGAAGATGTTCGCGAGTTGGGCCGGTTAATTAAAGATCTAATTGAACAATTAGAAAATCCTAAAGTCAAAGAAAAAGTTAAAACTGAAGTTGACCCAACTTTAGTTGAGGACTTAAGGGGAGTAGAAAAAGACTTATTAGCTATTGAAAAACAATTGGAATCTGCCCGGCAAGAAATTACCAATTTTAATCAATCCGAAGAACAAAAGAAAGGTAAATTTTTTGATTTGCAGCGGCAAATTACTACCAAGCAAAACGAATATAACAATTTATCAAATCAAGCCTCAACTTTAAGGGTTCAAATGGCAAAATTGGAAACGCACCAGCAAGACTTGCGCCAGGAAATAAAACAAGAAATGCAAGATTTAGCTTGGCTGGATAATTATAAAGCCCAAAAGATAAATGAAACTCAACTCCATTCGGAAATGATGCAGCATAAACATCAACTGGAATTAATCGGTGGCGTTGATCCCGAAACGATTAAAGAGTATCAAGAGACCAAAGAGCGCCATGACTTTTTGTCCGACCAGGCTGATGATTTGCGCGATTCAATTAATTCTTTGGAAAAAATTATTGGTGATTTGGACGAAAAAATTCAGCTCCAATTTGATTCGGCCTTTAAAGAGATTAATAAAGAATTCAGCAAGTTTTTTAAAATTTTATTTGGCGGCGGCAAAGCGGAGTTGGTTTTGATTAAAGAAGAGACCAAAGAGGAGAAATTAGAAAACAGAGATCAGAAATCAGAGGGTGAAGCAGAACCTACGGTTCAACCTGGAATTTTAGAAACCTTAACTGAAGCCGAAGAAAAACTAAGTCCGAAAAGATTTTTAAAAAAACGAACCGGCAAAGTCATTACCGGCATTGATATTACCGCCACTCCCCCGGGCAAAAAAGTTTCTTCAATCAATATGCTTTCCGGCGGTGAACGGTCGCTAGCTTCAATCGCTTTGATTTGCGCCGTGATTAATAACAATCCTTCGCCGTTTGTGATTTTGGACGAAGTTGACGCTGCCCTGGATGAAGCCAATTCTCAACGTTTTTCAAAAATTATTACCGAACTGGCGCACAAAACTCAATTTGTGGTCATTACTCACAATCGAGCGACAATGCACCAGGCCAATATTTTATACGGGGTGACTATAAAAGAAGATGGCGTGTCACATGTCATTAGTTTGAAATTGGAAGAAGCCCAAAAAATGGTGCGGCAATAATTTTTTACTTCGTCATTCTGAGGTCGCTTCTTAACTCTGCTTGTGGTGACGCCAAGGATCCACTAAGGTTAAGGGATTCTTCGCGCTTTAAATTTTCTTGGAGCTCAGAATGACATTGGGTGAATAATTTAAGATGACAACAGTCAGCTTTGAGGAGCTGATTTTTTGATAAAAAAAGAGCTAAGGATTTTCCTTAGCCTGGGACGTCGCGACAAAACTGGTATCTGGTTGTGCCGTCAGATGGGATTGGTACGCCACCAAAAGTGCGGGCTATAAAGTGTTGACGGCAAATTGCCTCAATGACCTGATGGACCAGTTCTTGTTCTTCTTCAGGACTGAGTCCTACCACTGTTTGTTCAAAGTAAGACTCTGGAACTGGAATGGCTTGGTCGTCTGGACTTAACCATATCGTCCGTTGAGAATCACTATCTTGTAGTCTAGGAATTCCTATTGACAAGGTGACGCTTGAGACTTGCAGTGGAATCTCTAATATTTTAATTGTCTGGGCTACCATATGCTCATTCACCTCCTTAAAGGGCATCGGTAAGTCGATACTGTGATTTAATAATCAAAATTAACTTACTACTTATTTTTAGTACTGTCAATTAGTTTTAATTTATTAATATTGTTTTTTGATTGCTCATTATTAATATGTATGTTAGTTTATTTGTAGATATTAACTAGGAGGGATTGCTCCATGACAACTCATATTCAACTGGTATTTTGGGCCCTCCAAGTTTTGTGGGGGCAAAAAACGATTCACTGTTTGAATCGTTTGCGACTTTGGAAAAAGTCAATCAACCTTTATCTGAGCTTGCTGGCTTTTACTGACAAACACCGTCCTGCCGACCAACTGTTTCGAGTCATGGTGTCAGCCGTGCTTACCGCTGTTTACGATTATGATACAGACTGGGAGCCGGGATCTGACGGTTCTCGCTTCAAGGAGCTCATGTGTCAGTACGTGAAATCGGAAACAGCCGAAACCATTGCTGTAAAGCTTTTGGAAAGTGAGAAAACCAATGCACTTTCAGAAGATGGCTTGGAACGAGGTAGCGTTGCTTTCAAGTTCTACTGTTTAGTAATAGATAGTGAATGGCTAAAGCAGTATTCCCCCGCTCAACTTGATACTTTTGGAAAATTCTTGCAGATACTGGATGACATACTCGACTTCAATCACGATCGGGCGGCTGGAGACAAGAACTGTCTTTTGCTTTCAAATCGTGATGAGTATATTACTCAGGCTCGGGAATTTCTCAAAAGTGATTTCTTCCAAAAGCTCAAAGGACACTCCCGGATCTATTGGCTGCTTGAGCTAAAAGTCAGGTGGATATTTTCCGGCCTAGAGAAAAACCGGGCTACATTTCGGCAACTGTTGCAGACTACCCGGCCGAGTACTGGTGTCTATGCGCTAGTACTAACGATTATCAGCTTTCGTTTCTTTACTGAATTTTTTTGGCCAGCAGCGATTGCCAGTGGCTTAGCCTATTTGTTGCTGACAATGAGTATCATGGCCTTTAACGACTTCACCGACCGGGAGATTGATGCGAAGAAAGGTAAGACTTTTGCCAAGCAACATCCAGCTGAACTCAAACGGTTTTGGTGGCAACTCAATACTATAACTACCCTATGGCTACTGTTGGTGGTGGGGTTTGACTGGGCTACGGCTGGTTATTGTCTGTTGGTCTGGCTGATTGGACTTAGCTATTCCAAGCTAAGGAGTTGCTATTTGGTTAACAACCTAGTGGTTGCCCTTTGCTCAGCGAGTCCGGCCCTGTGCGGCGTTGTTTACTACCGCCATCTAAGCGATTCGGCTATCGTGACCTTCTTTGTCTTTTTAGCCCTCATTTTTTTAAATGAGATCTTCAAAGATGTTGAAGATAGACGCTTTGACTCGGGTAATAAGAATACTATGCCAGTCAAGATCGGCCACATGGTTACAATGGCTTATCTCAACTGTCTATTATATATTCCGGCTACGATTATCATCTTTCACCCTAGCTGGTGGGTAAAGACCGTGACCATTCCCTTGCTGGCCGTTATCGCCTTTCAACAAGCCCTGGTGTTTTTTGAACCAAAAAGGATTTTTGGTCCAAAGGCAACCATGCGGTTGCTACTTGAGTTTCTGCTCGTTATCCTTTTATTATCACCCTAGCGCTTTTGCCCTGGGGTTCTTTTTTATATGATGAAGTTAATTTTGTTTACTTTTTAATTTTTGAAAAAAAGAAGAACCGCGCAGACTAGATGATAGCAGCGCGGTTTTGGTTTGAGCGTTACTTTTGGTCAAATTCGCTTTGACCTTTTTGTAAGCGCTCAATTAGTGCTGCTAGCACTCGGTTAGCTGTCTGTTGGTTGTACATCATGTGAAGCCACTCAAGAGTAGCTTCGCCCATTTTAATCCCGGCTGCCTGTCCTCGCGTTACTTGTCCTTTTTTCACGATGTTTCCCTCCTGATAAAGAGCTTCAATTATCGGTTGTCCCGATCCATTATAAAGTTAATTTGGCAGTGTGTCAAACTATTATTGACATATTTGTTTTATTATGTAATAATGCTTTTACCCATATCTATGTAGATAAGGTTAAAGGTCTAGCTCGCGATGCCGGCTTCAAATGGCATCATTATTAATTCATAGGTATTTTTTAATAGCAAGATAAGTATTAATTCTGATGAATCAATCTTTATCTTGCTTGTTCCACTAACTACTATTTACTATGCTTAAAATCAGACTCGCCCGCGTGGGCAAAAAGAAAAAACCAACTTATCGCTTTATTGTTTCGGAAAGCGCCAAAGATCCCTTTGGTGTGGCTTTAGAAATTTTGGGCCACTACAATCCTTTTTCCAAAGTTTGTGAAGTTAAAAAGGATCGAATCCTTTACTGGGTTTCTAAGGGTGCTCAAGTTTCTCCAACCGTTCATAACATTTTAATTGATCAAAATGTTTTGTCCGGCCAAAAAGTTAAAGCGTCTAAGGGCAAGAAAAAAGGTGAACCCCAAGCCCCGGTAGCGGCTGAGGCACCAAAAGAATCAGCGGCTCCAGTTGAGCCAGCCCTAGCGGCTGAAGTTAAGTCAGAAGAAAAACCAGCCGAATAACCTCACCCCCACAAGTATATTCTCTAGCCCCCTCTCCTTTTTAAGGAGAGGGGGAATTTTGTTTTTAAAAAGTGGGGTGAGGTTATTCGGCTAAGTTCTTACCAGGATTGACAAAATAATAATTTGTGGTATAATGTTTTTGTTCCTTTAAACCCCGTCACTGTTTTACTCATCAAATTAATCAAGCATTAAAGTCATTCTGCTGTTAATACAAATTTGCCACTTAATAACTGGTCAGTAAAACAGTGACTGGGTAAAAACAGGAACTGGTACCAGACTGTTTTTCGACAACCTCCAGGTTGTCCGGAAGGTCGGCAGCACTGGTGTTTATGAAAGTAATTCACTTTTTGGAAATATTGCCAAATAGTGAGATGGTAAATTGATCTATGGCTGCAAAGCATTCCGATCAAGATTTTGTCGAGTTCGTCGTCAAAGCCATTGTGGCTCATCCTGAAGACGTCAAGACAGAACGTACTGTTGATGAGATGGGAGTATTAATTACTCTTCATCTTAATCCAGCAGATATGGGTTATGTCATCGGCCGCCAAGGCCAGACAGCTAGAGCAATCCGCACCTTACTCAAAATTGTTGGTGCTAAGAACAATGCTCGGGTTAACCTAAAGATCCACGAACCAGAAGGTTCAAGACGATCAAGAAATTCTGAAGCCGACACTTCAGTAGTTGACGATTTAAAAATCTAACTTAGATTTTTAGCAAGCCCTCGCCTCTAGCGGGGGTTTGTTTTTTTATATTTAATTAATTTGCTAGACAAAGGGCGAAATAAACCATAAAATGTTAGTATGTTTTATCAGTAAATCGGTTTGTTTTATGGCCAAATACCAAAAATTTTTATTGGCAATTACCCTGTTGGTGGTTTTCTTGGTAGTTTATTCGCCGCATTTTAATTATTCTTTTCCTTTTCATGTTGACGAGTGGCACCATATTTCCGAGGCTTTGAGATTTCAACAACCCGGCGCTTATTTTAATTACTTGACCATGGAATCCGTCCGCCGGGCCAGTGGACTAGAAATTGGTTTTCATTTCATTTTATTTTTAATTTCCTTGGTTTTTAATTTGGTTTTAGTCTATAAATTTTTACCGGCAATTTGGGCCGTGGTTTCCGCCGCTGTTTTATTCTGGGTGGTTTATAAAAAAACCGGCAGCAAGTTCTTGCTGGCTTGGTTAGCCGTAGTCTTTTTTGGTTCAATTAAATCAAATGTTAATTTGACCGGACTTTGGTTTTTCACTCCCCTGACTTTTTGCATTCCTTTTGTTTTCTTGTATTTTTATTTTTTTAGCGAAGGAATTGAGAAAAAAAACAAAAAGCTGATTTTATTGAGTTTAGCCATGATGTCGGTTGTAGTGGTAATTCATCCGGCTTCAATTTCTTTTGCTATCCCGATTTTGGCTCTTTATTTAATTTTTAATTACCGTTATCTGTTTTCGGAATTAAAGTTTTTCTCGGTTTTTTTAATCTTGCTTTTGGTCGGGATAATATTCTATCAAATTATTTTGGGCTTGTCTTGGCTGCAATTTTTGCCTAGCTTGTTAGATAAGTTACAATTTAAATCCGGCTGGGGCGTTTTAGAGCTTAAAAACACGCCGACCGAAATTTATAGTTGGTTGGGGTATCTTTTGGCTCTGGTTGGTGCAGTGGCAATAATTTCCGAGAAGCAAACAAAAAAATATTTGATTTATTTAATTTGGCCAGTTGTTTTATTTTTAGCCTTAGTTCTTTATCGATTTACTGGTGTGTCTTATCTTAGTCCTTATCAAAGAAATTGGTATTATTTTGCCATCAGCTTGCCGTTGCTTAGTGCGCTTGGGCTTGGTTATATAATTGATAATTTTATTTTTTATGTAAATGACTTTATTACTAGTCAGCCTCTCAGAAAATATTTTTACCAAATTGGACTAGTTGTTATTGTTGGTTTAGTTTTTCTCTTGTCATTTGCTGATTATTATTCTTTGCCCCAACAAGCTGGTTTATATCAGGTTATCAATCAAAACGATTATAATACTTTACTCTATTTAAAAACTCAACCAAAAGGTTTGGTTTTGGCCTTGCCCTTCATTTCAACTGCCTTATATCCCCTTGCCGCTCAAGAACCGATTGGCACCATTGCTTTTTATGGCAACCGGCAAGATGTTGAAAAGTTTTTTCTTAGTGAGAATTGTTCTGACCGCCAATTAATTATTGATAAGCATAAACCCAATTATATAATCTCGCCTTATCCAATTGACTGCCCATTTATTTCTTTAATTAAACAGATTGGTAGCAATTATATTTATCAAGCAAAGAAAATATGAACACCCAGCCTTTAGTTAGTGTCGTTTTACCCTGCCGTAATGAGCAGCCGGCTTTAGCCCAATGTTTAACGCAAATTAAACAGGTTTTGCAGCAGAATAATATTAATGGTGAAATAATCGTTTCTGATTCCTCCACTGATTCTTCGCCGGATATTGCCAAACAATTTGGCGTGGTTTTAGTTAAGCACAACCAAGACGGATATGGGGCTGCTTATCTGCAGGGTTTTAAAGCGGCCCAGGGGCGGTATTTATTTTTGGCTGACTGTGATGGTACTTATGACTTTTCTGAAATTCCGAATTTTATCAATTATTTAAATCAAGGTTTTGATTTTGTAATCGGTAACCGTTTGAATGGCAAGATTGCTCCCAAGGCAATGCCTTTCTTGCACCGATATTTTGGCAGTCCCCTGCTTTCACTTATTTTTCGACTGTTGTTTTGGTATAAAGTTAAGGATATTAATTGTGGGATGCGAGCCATTACCAAATCAGGTTTGGAAAAAATAAATTTAAAAACTACGGGTATGGAATTTGCTTCTGAAATGTTAATTAAAGCGGTTCGGCAAAATTTAAAAATCAGGCAAGTAACAATAAATTATAATCAAAGGCTAGGTAAGTCCAAGCTCAAACCCTTGGCCGACGGCTGGCGCCATTTACGGTTTATGCTTTTGTATAGTCCCTGGTTTTTATTTTTATTGCCTGGCTTGATTTTTTTTATTCTTGGTCTTGCCTTGATGTTGGCTTTATATTTTAACTGGTTGGCTATTTTTAGTCTGAAGCTTTATTATCACCCAATGTTTTTTGCTTCAGTTTCAATTATCATTGGTTATCAACTAATTATTTTTTCGGCTTTTGCCAAGACTTATGCCATAAGTCATCTAGGGGAAACCAGTCCGTTACTTAATAAACTCCATCAATATTTAACCATTGAAAAAGCCAGTTTGCTAGGGCTATTGTTTGGTTTAGCCGGTACAGTCATTTTTTTTGTAATATTTTGGCATTGGTACCAATCTGGTTTTGGCGCTTTAGCCGAAATAAAGAATTTAATTCTGGCTCAAACCTTAATTGTAATTGGCGTTCAAACCATTTTTTCTTCCTTTATGCTAAGTATTTTGGGTATTAAAGAAAAGTAATGAAAATTGCCATCTTTCATAATTTTTTGGATAATATTGGCGGCGCAGAAATTGTCAGTTTAACTTTAGCCCGCGAGCTTAAAGCCGATATTTATTCTACCAATATTGATCAAGAAAAAATCAGCAAAATGGGTTTTGCTGATATCAAAGTTAGATCAATTGGCCGCGTGCCGATTAACGCGCCGTTTAAGCAGCAGCTGGCCTTGCTCCGTTTTCGGCTTTTGAATTTAAAAAGCCAGTATGATTTTTTTATTATCAGCGGTGATTGGGCCATGGCCGCGGCTATTAAAAATCAGCCAAACCTATGGTACGTTCATTCCCCGATTCGCGAGATTTGGGATTTGTATGAATATACCAGAAACAATACTGTTGCCTTTGAGTTGCGTCCGGTTTTTGATTTTTGGGTTCAGTTTAATCGTTTTTTGAATAAACGTTATGTTAAAAAAGTTAATAAGATTGCTTGTAATTCTATTAATACCCAAAAACGCGTTGAAAAATATCTGAATCGAGCGGCCATTGTAGTTAATCCCCCGATTGACCCAGCCAAGTTTTTTTATCGGAAAAATGGTGATTTTTGGCTAAGCGTTAATCGCTTAATCAGTCATAAACGAGTTGATTTGCAGCTCAAAGCTTTTGCCCAGTTACCAAATGAAAAATTAATTATCGTTGGTAGCTATGAACAGTCGCGGCATTTTAAACAATATGCTAATTATATTAAAAAAATAAAACCAGCCAATGTGGAAATCAGAAGTTGGATTAACCAAAAAGAATTAATTGAGCTTTATGCGGATTGCAAAGGTTTTATTACTACCGCCGCTGATGAAGATTTTGGTCTGACAGTTTTGGAAGCCATGGCTTCGGGCAAACCAGTAATTGCGCCCAATGAAGGCGGTTACAAAGAAACAGTGGTTACTGGCGTAACCGGTAAGCTAATTGATGGGATTGATGAAAATAAATTAACTGCGGCGATTACCGAGATTGGCCAAGAACCGCAAAAATATAAAGAGGCTTGCCAGGCTCAGGCCAATAAATTTGCAACCAATATTTTTATTGAAAAAATTGGGAAATTAATTGTGTGATCAAAAAGTTTTTATTTAAAAAAAATCAGCACCAATTAAAACAGTCATATCTTAAACGTAAAGTAATTTCTCAAGGTCAGCCAAACGTTTTAATCATTGAACCGACTAATTATTGTAACTTGAGTTGCCGAATGTGCCCCAGGAGATTAATGACCCGGCCCGAGGGTTTTATGACCCTTGATCTTTTTAAAAAGATTATTGACCAAGCCCCGCTAGCAGAATGGGTTTGGCTGCATTTTTTTGGTGAACCTTTGTTTAATCAAGAAATTTTTGCCATGATTGACTATGCCAAGTCTAAAAAAATAAAACTTGGGCTTTCAACCAATGCTACAATTCTTGATCAGGAAAAATTTGATAAAATTCTGCAGGCTGAAGTGGAAATTTTTATTATTAATACCTATCAATCTTACCAACAAACCAAAGATGTTGCCCTTAAAGAAACTGAGGCGCTGATTCAATTATTAAAAGTTAGAAGAAAAAACCAAACCAAAATTATTATCCAAGGCCTTGATGACGGCGGCCAATATTTTTTGGATATTAAAAAACAATTTAAAGGTTTTTATCAAGTTTTTCCTTTTTTAAAGAATTTCCATTCCTGGGCAAATCAAGTTGATGAGATTAATGATCTTAAAAAAATCGATAAAACCAAGATCAACCAGGCCGCCGTTTGTTTTGAACCTTGGCGGCAGCTGGTTATCACTTGGAACGGCACGGTTCTTTTGTGTTGCAATGATTATAATGCCAAAATGGTTTTAGGAAATATCAACTTTCAAACTTTAGCTGAAATTTGGAACGGTCAGTCAATACAAGCCATCAGAAATAGTTTTATTAAAGGTAATTACCAAAATGACTTATGTCGGTTTTGCCAGCCGCCTGATTTTTTGGCTGGAAAAAATAATCCCTTCAAACCTTACCAATATGAACTTAAGGCTTATGGACTTTTGCCTTAAAATTTTTTATTAAAACCGGCCTCAATTTTTCAGCCGGTCTAAAGAATATTTCCGGTACAATCCGGATTTTTTTAAATTAATAATTTTCTATTACTTTTTGGTAAGCGGAAATAATTTTTTCCCAGCTGTAATTTTGCCGGATAAATTTTTGGCCATTTTTGGCTAAGTCCGGATGGTTGATAATATATTCTAGACCCAGCTTGAATTCTTCATAATTGTTGTACCATAAACCGCATTGGCTGCGCTTGGATTGGTCAACGGTGGTAGCGCATTTAGCATCAACCAAGGTTGGACAATTAAACGACCAAGCTTCTAATAATATTAGGGATAAACTTTCATAAATTGATGGGTTAATTACTGCTAGGCAGCCGGCTAGAGCCTCATTTTTTTCTGCTTCGCTGATAAAACCTGGCATCAAAATAGAAGGATGGTTTGAAGTTGGCATATATATTTGGCCGACTAAAACCAATTTTAAATCACGGCCGGTCTCAGCAAGGTACTGTAAAAAGTAATCAATTAATTTCTGGCAGTTTTTTCCAACATCAACTCGACCAAGATACAATAAATAATTGCCATCAAGGCCATATTTTTTTTGGAAATTAATTGGTGAAATATTTTTTGGCAAATCAATTCCTATGCCACCCAACTCTCCTTTAAGATTCAAATTCGGAAATTTTTGGCCTAACAGCCTTTTTTCACTGGGTGAAGAAAAGATAATTGCCCGGGGTAAGGCAAAGAAATTTTCCAAAACTGACAAATTAATCAAAAAATCATCATGGGCAAAAGGAACAAGGAAACTTTTTTCCGCCACCAATTCTAAGCCAAATAAAGTTGTGGCATAAGCATAGGTGAAAAAGAAAAAAAAGTCATAGTTTTGAGCATTGGTTTTTATATAATCAAACAATTCTTGGCTGAATGGTCCGGCTTCCCTGCCCCATTGCCGAAATTCCGCCCAAGAAACCGGATGGTTTGATTGATACAAAGCTTTGCTGGCTTCTTCATATTTTTTCAGGTCACGCAAGTCGTTAGAAAATCTTTTGACCTTTATGCCATTAATGTTTTCTGCACCGGGTTGATAATAATTTTCCCAAGTTTGGTAATTATTAGCGCAAGTAGTAATAATTTCAATCTCCCAAATTTTCGCCATTCTTTCGGCTAATTTTTGGCAAAGAAATTCAGCGCCACCATTGATTTCCAATCCGTAGCGCTGAATCACAAAAGCAATTTTTGGTTTGGTTGCAGCCATTCCTAATTTTAGTTAGATTTTTTGGGCGATAATCGCATAATCTCTTGGCCCTAAAACAAGATTATTCAAATCAGTATTATTTTTAGTCCAACCCAAATCAGGGTGAAGCCGTAGAACTTCTTGGTTAACAAATCCAGCTTCTTTAAGTAAAAAATCCAAAAGCAAAGGCGGCACTGGCCTTTTATGGCTTGGATCTAGATAAAAATAATGATTAGCCACAGACAGATTTTCCGGGTTAGGAGTTTCAATAATTACCAGGCCACGAGGAGTCAAAATGCGGTTGATTTCAACCAGCAGTTTCATTTGTTCTGAAAATGAAAGATGCTCAATTAAATGAAAAGCCGTGACCAAATTAAATTGATTGGCCCGTCGGGTTTTTAAATAATCAAATAAGTTGCTGGTAACAGCAGTCAATCCTTGCTCTTTGCAAAAATTAACCATGGTTTCGTTTTGGTCTACGCCTAAAGCGTTATAGCCAGCTTGCTTAATTATTTTTAGCCATTCGCCGCGGCCACAACCCAAATCTAGGATATTGGGATTTAAGTTAACCTCGTTTTTGATCTTTTCCAAATAAGGCAGGTAGATTTTTAGCCGATTTTCAATTTCAGCGCTTGGCCCACGGAAAGTATTGGCTAAATTCAGAAAAAAATCTTTAGCTAAATAACCTTTACCTCCTTCTTGTTTGGCTGTTTGTTGGTTACCTTGATTTGTTTTTTGGTTGCAGTTATCAATTTTTTGTCTAATCGTATTGAGCCGGCCCGATAGCCTCAAAACATCCGTTGTCCAGTCCATCAATGGTTTTAAAAAAGGCAAAAATTTTATTATTAACCGCCGTAAGAGATAAAGAGAATACATAATTTTTAGCCCTGCCACTTTAACGCCAATTTTTTTGCCTTCAGACGAATAGCGAATATGGCCCAAAATTTCAATTGGTTCCATAATCCTTTGTTTTAGACTGGTTGAGTAGAAATTAAAACCCGCCTGATCTGGCCAGCGTTTTAAAATCGTTAGGTACAAACAATTAATCAGGTCTTTATCTTCGTAATTAATCAAATCCCAAAGCTTGTATTTTTTTTGATTAAAAATTGAGTCATTGATTTTCCGACTAGTTATTTCGTTTTGTTTAATTTGAGATTTAATTTCGTCGGTAATACTTTCAACTTTTGCCAATTTATTTTTGCGGGCTAAAAGAATTAACCGACCGCCTTCGGGCGTAGAATTATAATCGTCAAATACTTCAACTAAGCCAAAGCCGGCGGCCTTGGTCATGCTTACTATCGCCGAAACATTTGGTCCCCACCAATTGGTTTCATCGTTGCCCAGTTCCTTGCCGGGATAAAACCTGGCCATTGGGGTATCGTCTTGGGTTTTAATATAATGAGTTTCAATAATTAAAATATCCTTAGTAATTTGGTAAAGAGTTTCTAAGGCTAAAAGTGGATTTTTTAAATGATAAATTACGCCCAAGAATAAAACAACGTCAAATTGTTGGTTTAATTTTTTAGGCACATCAAAAAAATCCAGATCATAATATTGTACTTTTGAGTCAAGAATTGTTTTGGCTATTTCAAATCCCTTACTATTTTGTTTATGCATATTATTATCAATTGCCGTGACGGTCGCCCCTCGTTTTTCGCATTCAAAAGCGTAATAGCCATCCCAAGTGCCAATATCCAAAACGGTTTTACCGGCTAAGTCTTTGGGAAAGGATGAAGAAATAAGATCATGAATTTCTTTTGAAATATGGCCGTTGGACACTACGCCATCGCCAAAATCAATGGTGTGCCACCAAAACGGTACTGTCCGGATTAAATCTTCTTTTTCAGTTTTAGTAAGAATTTTTTCAGCCATAATAAATTAGTAGTTAGTTATTTCCTAGCCGCAATAAATGTGCGCGGACCGTTAAGGTGATCATAATTATTATACATAACTTCCATTTTTTCAAACCCACTTTGACTAATCATTTTTTGGAGTGATTCAAAAGTCGGCCAAAAGGAATAGCTGCTCATTCCGGACCAAACGTGACTAGGAGTCTCAGGGTAAAGATAGCCGATTAAACCATTTTTTTCAACCGTGGTATGCTCTTTTGAAGCGTAATGAGTGTCAATAAAAATATTATTGGTTATTTGGGAGAGTTTAGCCATTAGTTCCCAAGGTTTGGGCAAATGATACAGCAGGCCGCTGCAAAATACTGCATCAAAGCGGCCCAAGCTTGGTAAATCAAAAGTTTCTAAATTACCCTTAATAAATTCAACCTTGGCCAAAGACAATAAATTTTTAATAAACCGCGCGCGTTTAATGCTTTCGGTTCGGCTTTCAATGGCAATTATTTTTTCCACTTTTGGGTTTTGGCATAATCTGACCGTATGGCCGCCTTCCAGCGCGCCCAGTTCTAAAATAGTTTTGGCACCGTCAAATTTTTGCCAAAAATAATCTATCCTCACATCACTAGGATATTCGGTGGTGCCGCCGTATTCTTTGCCGTTAATAATAAATTTGCTTGACCAAGGTTCAAGTTTTTTGAATTTCTTTTTTAGCCAACGTTCATCTTTGATTTTATCTTTTTTATCAGCGAAAAGTTTTTTTATTAAGTTAATCATACTTTCTTTAATATTCTTTAAGGTTTGGATTATAATAAGGGTCGCCTTGATCTAAAACTGTTTGCCATTTTTCCAAAAATTGTTTTTTGTCTTGGGGATAAATATCCAAGCCGCGGGTGGCTGATTCAAAATGGTAAAGCTTAGCTAAAGGTGTATAGACAATTAAGTAGCCTTGTTGTCTTAATTTTAAACATAAATCAACATCACTATAAATTATTTGATAGCTTTGATCAAAACCGCCAACTGAATTAAATAGATTTTTTCTAATCATTAAGCAGGCACCGGTCACAGCACTACAATCTCTGATCGCTTCGCCCAAATTAAAATAAGTCTGACCATCAGGCCAAAGCCGAAAGGCATGAATCGCTAATAAGTTTTTTTGTAAAACAATACCAGCGTGCTGAATTAAGCCGTTGGGATAAATTAGTTTGCCGCCGACCGCGCCGATTGTTGGTCTCTGGGCTTGCTCGAGCAAAGCTAGCAGCCAGTCTTGATCTATCACTTCGGTATCATCATTGAGAAATAAAAGAACATCGCCCTTGGCCTGGTTCGCGCCAAAATTATTAATGGCTGAATAATTAAATTCTTTATTATAATTTATAATTCTTAGCTGCTCATAGCTTCGGACTAAACTTTCAAATACGGTTTTTGTCTTCGTTTCTTTTGAGTTATTATTAATAATAATAATTTCATAATTTTGGTAGTTGGTTTTTTGAATAATACTTTCAACACATTTCAAAAGTAAATCGGGCTGATCTTTGGTGGGAATAATAATACTGACTAAATATTGCCTGGCTAGCTGATAGCGGACATAGTAAGGCGGAAAAGGATTATTCATTAGGTTAGCTTTGATCTCTTTTTGGGTTATGGCTTGTTCTAAAGCCTTTCTGGCGCTTGAATAGCAATAAGGCTTGACTTCTTCGTTAAAAGCCATTGATTCACTGCTCATGCGCCAGTGGTACAAAACTTTTGGCAAATGGTAAATATTTTTTGTGATTTTAGTTGCCCGTAAAATCAAATCATAATCTTGCGAACCGTCAAAATCTTTTCTGAAACCACCCAGTTGGTCAATGATTTTTTTTCGGTAAACGGTTAGGTGGGAGATATAATTCATTGAGAGCAATAAATCTGGTGACCAATCCGGCTTAAAAAACGGCCGGCAATATTGAATATTGAAATTAATTATATCCTCGTCGCTATAAATAATATCAGCCCCGGGATTTTTTTGCAGCTGATTTATTACTTCAAGCAAGGCGTCTGGGTTTAATTCATCGTCGTGATCTAGTAAAGCAATAAAATCACCAGTGGCTAAGGATAAAGCGGCATTGGAGTTTTGGGCAATACCCAAATTAGCTTCAAGATTTTTTATTTTAATTCTTTTATCCTTTTGGCCGCAGTTATTTAAAAATTTGGTAATTTTATCTTTTTGGTTGCTATTAGCGATGCATAGTTCCCAATTAGGATAATATTGCTGGCTGACAGATTTTAGAGTTAGTTCCAAAATTTTTAGTGGTACTTGATGAACCGGTACAATGATGCTAATTTTAGGCTGATATTTTAGGCTCTTAAAAATATTTTTATCAGCTTCAACTCTTTTCTTACTAAGTTGGTTATTCTTTAAAACCCAATAGTGGTAATTGTTTGAGGCAATTTCAATATTTTGAGGAGAGGCAATCAGATCAAATTTTTGAAGCTGATTAAGCTGTAAAAGATCATAAGCATTTTGAAAAGAGGCATATAGTCCGTGGCGGAATAAAATTTTAAAAAATCTTTTTAATAATTTTGGATCCCGGATAATGAATTTCGGATAACTTCTTATCACCAATAAAGTTTTTTGGATTTTATCCAACCCAAAAGATTTTTTTTGGATTTTTTGTTGTTTTTCTGCTTTTAATATTTTTGCAACAATATCGGCATGTTTAGCGTAAATATAATTGACTAAGTCTTTGGTTTTCTCTTCCTTTTTCATTTTTGTGATCAATGAATCCCGGCGGATTCGGTAGGAAAAAAGTGGCTTTGACAAATGATAAAATCTTGCCCTATTTTTGTAAGCGTTAATCCAAAATTCCCAATCTTCCCCGCCTTTTTTTATATTTTCGTCATAACCACCGCATTTTTGCCAAAGGCTTTTGCGAAAAATGGTGCAAGCATCAATGTAATTACCTTCCAGAATTTTTTTGATGTCAAAGTCGGGAATTTGCACTTCTAAGTCGCAGAGCCCAAATTTTTGGCAGTCAGAATAAACAACATCAATATTTTTATTTTGCTCAAGTATTTCTAGGCCGGCTGAAATATATTCTGGCTCAATAGTGTTGTCAGCGTCTAAAGGCAAGATATACTCCCCTTTTGCTTTGCTAATGCCAAAATTTCTAGCGGCGGAAAGGCCATTGTTTTTTTTGCTAAAAACAAGATAATTGCTTTGCTTCAAATTATTTAATATCCCAAGTGTTCTTTTCTCAGTTGAACCATCATCAATAATAATAATTTCTGCCAAGTTAGGGTCTATTTTTTCCGTGCTTTTGATTGCTTCTGTTAAATATTGGCCGTCATTAAAGCAAGGAATTATAATTGAAATTTTGATGTTAGTTTTTTTCATCATTGGGTATTATATAACAAAGCGCGTTGGGTATTTTTTGGGTTTAAACTCTTTTGGTCTAAAGCCGCGTCAAGAATCAATTTTTTATCAAAATAAATATATCGGTAAAAATAGAGATTTGGGTTATATTCTGAATTTTTGTAATATTTCATTAATTCATTATATTCATAGGCATTTCTTTGGCTTATTTCAATTGATTTTCGGGCAATCGCTTTGGTTGAAACGGCTAAAAACAAAAAGGTCAGAAAGCATAGTAAAAAATAAAGGCTAAATTTGTATTTTTTTAATTTTATGTTTGAAAGAAAGTAGTCAATAATGGTAAAAATCAAAATTAACAGTCCGGCTAAAAATAAATAATGATAACGGTCAGTGAAGCTCTGGCTAAAACCGCCAACAAAGCGTGATGGCGCTAAAAGCAAAAAAACCAGGCAGTAGGCCGAGTAACCAAAAATAATTAATTTACTGTATTTAATTTTTTCTTTTTTATAAAATAAGCCGGTAAAAAAAATCCAAGCAGTTGCTAAAATTAAACCAAAGCCGATAGTTAGGCTGTCAAAAAATTTAGGTGAATAATCAATCAGTATTGACCTGGGTATATTGCCATAAATACCCCTGAAGAAATATATTGCAATATCAGTCAGGTCATTTAAAGTAATAATTCCGGTGGTGTAAAATATGGTGGTTTTTGCCAAGTGAATATAAAGCAGCAAGTCAATATAAAAAATTAATATATAGGGATAAATTAATCTTAAGGAATGGTGTTTTTGTCGAAATAATAAAAAGAAGATAATTATTAAAATCGGATACAGCAGGCCGCTGCCAAAAGTAAAGGCGGTAAAAATTAATAGAATGTAAGAAGTTATTAAATAGGAATATTTGTCATTTTGAAGGTAGAGTTTTAAAAGTATAAGGGATAATAGCAAAAAAAGAACGTTTAATATTATTTGGGCTTGAAATCCCCAAAAGATATTTTCAAAATGAGAAAAATGAACCATGAATAATAATGAGCCCAAATAGAAATAAATTTTTTTTTGCAGGAGCAAATAAATTAACCAGCCAAAACAAAGCGAAGTAATAAGATGAATTGCAATAATTGGGTATAACATCAAATTGGTATTGCCTTGGCTGATATAGAGTTGAAATAAATAAAATAATTTAGAAATCGGCAAAATATGTTCATTGTGCGGATTAAAATATTTAAGTCCGCCTTGGCTTATTTCCATCAACCAACCCCATTCGTCAAAAAAATAATAATTAAAACCCAAGTGCCATAGCCAAAAACCAAAGGCAGAGAATATTGCAATGAAGGCAATGTTATATATTGTTGGTTTAAATAAAAAAGATTTTTTTTCTAAACCATTAAATTTATCTAATAATTTCACGGCGATAAAAAATAATTAATTAAGCATTGGTTTTTATGTATTCTGAAATTATTTCTTGAGGTAAACCTTCTTTAAAAATTCTGCCTTTGTCCAGCCATAAAACCCAATCACAGAAGCGGTTAATCAGCTCCAGCTCGTGGCTGACCAAAATAACCGTAGCTCCGCCCTTAATTAGCTCTTCTACTTTTTTAATCGCTTTGTTTTTAAAATTCAAGTCCGCTCCCGCTTCTAAGGCCTCGTCAATTAAAATGATTTCTGGATTTTTATGTTTAACGCAGTAAATTGTGGCTGAAAAACTTAAACGCGAAATCATGCCGGAAGAAAATTTATAAACTTTTGTATTGACATAATCCTTTAATTCGGAAAATTCAACAATTTCATCAAAACGCTGCTTAATTTCTTTTTGATTCAGATTCAGTAAAGAACCAACCAGATAAATATTTTCTTTCATGGTTAATTTTGGCATTAAACCTTGGCCAAAACTGGTGATATAGACAACTTCGCCGCCAATTGAAATTTTTCCTTCATCAAGTTGGTAAATACCAGCCATAATTCTCAAAAGAGTTGATTTGCCCGAGCCATTGCAGCCGATAATACCAATTATTTTTCCGTCCTGGGGCACCAAATTTATATCTTTTAAGGCCCAAAATCCATTACTATCTTTTGCCGCAGTATTGGCCGCTGAAAATAAATTTAGGCATTTAAAAAGTATTCCCTCTTTTTTAGTTGGGCTAAGGTTAAACTTTTTTCCTACTCCTTTTAAATTGATGTGATTGGCGGATTTGGCATTAATCATAAATTTTCTGCGAATTTATTTTTGGCTTTTTGAAAAACAAACAAACCGATACTAAAAATTATTAGGCTCATGGTTATAATGATCAAGCAAAATCCGATTGTTGGCCGCTGATGATAAATGATTAAATCGCGGCTGATTTTTAAATAGTAAACCAAGGGGTTTAAAATAAAAATAATATTTGGTTTTTTGATTGAATAAAAAATCGGCGTGGCAAAAAATAAGATTTGAGTCAAAAATCGCCAAATATGGTTTAGGTCGGAAGTATAAACTCCAATTGTTGCTAAAACAAAAGATAAGCCTAAAGTCATTAAGGAAAAGAAAAAGATAATTGGTATATAAGCTAATAAATAAAATGGATTAATGCCATAAAAAATTAACAGAATGGCAAAAATGATTATTTCAAAAAAATGAGAATACAAAGTTTGAATTATCAAAGAAATAACCAATGATTCTAAATTAATTTTTATTGATTTAACAAAAGTTGCATTGTTAGTAATTGCCCCAAGAGCATTGGTGGTCGCAGTTGAAAAAAAGTTAAACATAATCAACCCTAGAATTAAATAAATTGGAAAGTAAGCAATTTGGCTGCCTAAGTTTTGAGAAAAAATTATAAACAAAACAACGAACATCAGCAACGGATCAAGCAGATACCATAAAATTCCCAAATAGCTGCCTTCGGTGCGAAGTTTAAAATTAGCTTTGGCCAAAGATAAGCTTAGGTTGGTGATTTCTTTAATTTTTTGCCAAAATTTTGCAGACATCAATTGAAATAATTATTAGTTACTAGGGCAAAGTGGTTTTTTCTACAATCCACTCTTCTCCTGTTGTATCTTGAGTATCCGGATTTTGGGTGATTGTTTGTTCCGGATAGGTACAACTACTGTCGTCTTGATTGGCCAGCGGGTTGTAGTTTGTTGCAATCTGATCAGTACAGCCTAAAACTGTTAGTGGTTCTGTGACCGATTCATCCGGCAGGGTAGGAGTTTGGGTTGTTGAATCCTCGGTTGGCGTAGTGTTGCTTGCTTGTTCAAATTGGCAAGAACCATCATCCTGGGTGGCTTGAGAATTATAATTGATTGCGGTTTGGTCGGTGCAACCCAGAATTACTACTGGCTCAATGGCTGGTTCAGTTGGTGGAGTTTCAGTCACTGGATCAATAACAGTGCCGTCGGCTATTGGTTGTGATTCATTATTTTTAACCGCTAAAGCAATCCAGTCAAAAGACAAATCAGTAGTTTGAGTTTGGGAGATTATAATTCTAAAACCTTTATTTGTTTGATCAGAAATCAGCCAATTAACAAAGATTGGACTGTCGTTGCTGCCTTTGAGGTTAGCTGCAATCTTAGGTATGGTTTCGTATTCAGTGGCAAAAATTATTTCAGTTGAAGTGGCATTGGCTGGAATTGTTACTGTTCCGGCTTGGTCGGAAGAAGCATAGATTTTACCTTGGACCTCAATATCTTGCTTGAAAACGACTTTGTATTCAAAGCCAGCTTCACCCATTACGGTCATGGTGCCGTAGAAGGTAGCAGCTTGGCCAACGACCAAAGTTTGAATATCTAAGTTAGCCGGATCCACCGTTAGTTCGGTCGTGGTGGCATTAGCTTGGAAGTTTTCCAGCAGAGAATAGAGATCGCTAATTTGACCTTGCAAGGCAGCAATAGTAGAAGAAGCATTAGCTAAATCCTGCTGAACTGTGTTTAATTGTTCGCTGAAATTGGTTTGGTTATTTTCCAGGTCAGAAATTTTTGTCCCTAAGCCAAGCAGGGTTGCCTGAGTAGAGGAAGTAAATTCTGTAAAGGTGGTAACAGCATTTTCTAAAGTTGTTAACCTTAAATCATTATCATTGACAGTGCTTAATAAATCAGTTGTTAAATAATTAAGACTATCAATTCTTGAACCCAAGGCATCAGTGGTCACGGTTAGCTTACTTTCCAAAAGCAAGAGTTTGGGATCAATCGCACCATTGATTTCTTCATCTAAATTTAAGTTATCAACGGCATTGGCAACCAAGAGATTAACTTCATCTTCAATTTCCATGTCCGCAATGTGCTGAGTAATTTTTCCTTCAACTTGTTCAACAGTTAAACTCTTGTTTTTTCTGGAGATTAAAACATTAATTGTGCCTTGGCCTGCGTCCAGGGGCTCTAAGGCAATACCAACAGTGGAATCACCAGCATTGGCCTTCATTAAATAGCCTGGAATTGAAGCGGAAGTCAAACTGTCACCCGGCCGGATTTCGCCATTCTCAGCGCTAACATAGCCAGGAATTTGGCCCAATAAGGCAACAATAGTATAATCAGAACCTCTTTTTTCGTCGTCAGGTGCATTACCAATAACCGCCGGGTTAGTGGAAACTATACCGATAACATTGGAATCTGCTCCTTGAGTGCATCTTTCTACGGCATCATTATTAACAATATCAATACAAACTGTTTCGCCTGGAACCAAATCTTGATCTTTGGTCTTAAAGTACTCAGCGTAGTCTGCATGGCCACTTCTTAAAGCGCCATCAGAGTAATAGCCGCCATCAGCCATTACTTTAAATTTTATATTTGGCGTAGTAACAGCATCGGTACTGGTAGAAACAACGAATAAAGTAGCATCAGCTGCCGGATTATTACTAGCATTGACCGATAGTAGATAGAACGGGCTGGTGGTACCAATACCAACATTACCAGCAGGAGAGATTGTCATTCTTTCCGTATGTACACCTGATCCAATGCCAGTCCCAGTGCCAAATTTAATGCTGCTAGAAGCAGTGAGAAGAAGATTTTCATAGCTGATTAAAAGTAATTCTTGACCGGTAGATACCAAATTAGAGAAATGACCAGCTACGGTTGGAGCTGCTAGATAACCTCTAGTTGATCCACTTGATTGAATCACATAAGCTGGATCAACTGTACTATTTAGGGTTATGCCACCTAAAGCAGCTCGATTAACACCCAGGCTTGAGGAAATAATATCGCCATTAACCGCTAATTTATACCCAGCCCAAGGCGTAGTCGTTCCAATACCGACATTACCGTCATATGTAATGGTTAATTGTTCAGCCAGTGAAGCAGCAGCCATAGTGTAAAAACTTAAACCAGCATTATAACGAGAGGTAACATCAAACCAACCAGAACCGCCAGTGTTGTAGTCTTTAGATGAGATTTTGCCAGTTACGACCTGGTTGACTCCGCTATTGTAGCCAAATTGGTATGAGCCAAGTTCAGCTCCTGTTGGGGTAACATTTGTCTTTGTAAATTCAACTAAAACTGCATCACCGACATTTGTCGTACCAGATAAATGGAGTTTTTGAACTGGCGTCGCCGTCCCAATACCGACATAACCATTGCCCTTAATTGTCATTAATTGGTCAGACCAAGTCTTGTAACCACCATTATAGAAACCACCAAAATACATATTTGTATAAGTTCCATCATATGTTAAACCAATATGGCCAACCTGTCCTACCGAATCCGTCCATTCCAGCCCATATAGATTATTAAGCCCAGGATATGTAGACAAGCCAGACATTGAGGTAATTTTTATTTGCCCTTGACTACCAGTAGTATTAATTAGCGAAGTTAAAGAATTAGTCGTCGTAACATTACCCGAACCATCAACCGTGAATTTATCGCCGTTACCAACCGTAAATAATTGAGCGGGTGAAGTATCGCCAATACCAACATTGCCATCATACATCAATGTCATAACTGTTTCAGCTGATGTGTCCGCATCCCTAAATTGTAAAGCCCCATTTGATGAATTTGATATAATTTGCCACATATTATCAGTGTTTGGATTTGAAGCATAATCATCATAAAATTCTAAAACTGGATAATTACTAGCTTCTATTCTTATCATGGTTTCAGTTCCGCCATCATTATTTTTGACGTGTAATGTTTTAGCCGGAGCATTTGTGCCAATACCAACTCTGTCATCACCAGTGCCAGCTGGGTCATGCAAAACTACCAAAGTTGAAGTGCCAACAGTTAAGTTACCAGTGCTAGTAGCATTGCCGCCAATAAATAAATCACCAACACCAAATTCAAAGTCAGCTGGATCAGTCGTGCCAATTACTAAATGGCCAGTAGTCGTAGCATTGCCAGTCACAATTAAATCATTGTTTCCACCCGCCCAAGTGGTGGTGGCATAATAATCAGATTGTGCCAAAGCCCCTGTAGCCCAGTTGCCCCAAGAGTAAGCCAAGTCCCAGTTGACAGAATTATTGGTAAAGCCGTTTAAGGTGGTCGTGGCATTGTAGTATTGAGCAAACTGATCAGCAAACCCAGCCTGAGTCGTAGTGGCATTGTAAGCTATCTCAAATAAGTTTTGGAAACCAGCCCAGGTGGTGGTGGCATTAAACTCACTATTCCAAAGGTCAGTAAAGGCAGCCCAAGTAGTCGTGGCAGCAAATTTATCATCCCAAGCCGTATCAAAACCAGTACCGCTAAGAGAGGTATTAACTGTTAGAGTATCAATGTTAGTGGTAGTGGCATTAAGAGCTGAAAGACCTTGGATGCTAAGAGGGCTATTAAAGGTAGTCTCGCCAGTAATTATGACATCGGCATTAATTGTTAGCGGACTGTAGCTGTAGATTCGGGAGACTTGGAGGTCGTAACCATTGGCGATTTGGACATCACCGGCAAAAGTGGAAGTAGCAGTTCCGGTAATTGCTAAATTATTAAATTGAGGGCTTGAAGTCGTGTCTAACCATTGGTCAAACAGGTTATTGGCACCTGGCCAAGTTGTTCGGTATTCTCCGCCTAAACTGATTCCACCGCTTGAATCCAAATAGATACTGCCAAAATTAGTAAGGACAAGGTCTCTGTCAGTTCCGAGTTTTAAATCAGAACCAAAAGTGGAAGTAGCAAAGCCATTATAGCCGTCAATCTGTAATTCTTTACTGGTTGTGTTGTATCTAATTATTGCTCCAGAAGATAAATCCGAAGGCGCAAACTGCAAAGTTGGTGATCCGTCATAACTTAAAGACGGGGAGCTTGTTCCTTCGGTTATAATAAATCCGCCCTGGGTTTCCCAATAAGTAGCGCCGACATCTAAAGTATAAGGCAAAAATGAAATATAGTTACCAAAAGAGGTGTTTCTGTTATAGATATCAATATAATTAGAGTTGCTGCCAATTCTTACTTTCTCATTACTATTATCAACTTTCATTAATATTGTAGCCGCATCATCAAAAGAAATTGTATCCGTTGAGGTTGTGTAATAGATGTCTGCGGTATTTTGCAAATCAATGCTGACAAATTTTAGATCCAATGTTCTGTTTTCTTCTCCGGTTTCTTGGATAACCAAAGCATCAGCAACTGCACCATAATCGGCTTGGCCGCTGCCAGGATTAAAGGTTGGTGAATTAAATTTTATTAACGGGATTGTTCCAAATCCGCCAGCATTCCAATCCCATTGTTCAATTGTCAGATAATCATCGCCATTAGCAGTTCCTATCTTACTGCCATATCTCATCGTAGTGGTAGCCAGGGTAGCAATATCTTGTACCTGTAAGGAACCGGTAGTGGTGGCGTTACCAGTAAGATAAGAACTACCCGAAACCTGCAAGGCATAACCGCCAGCGTTTGAATTGGTAGCATATAAAGCCGCTCCGCCTAAACTACTGGACTGGAAATAACCAGCATAGCCGCCCATTGCCATTGAACTTACAGCCCTTAAGGTATAAGTGCCACTGTTTTCCAAATAGGTTTGGCCATTGTTAACAGAGAGGCCATAGGTACCGGAATCAGACCT
>Ga0265297_10002722_pt1 | contig 34677 bp, 21 predicted proteins | sample Munlanlwell13791_FD_192502 | JGI IMG/M metagenome (GOLD analysis project Ga0265297, IMG submission 192502) | Leachate microbial communities from a municipal landfill in Southern Ontario, Canada - Leachate well 137-91 | ecosystem: Engineered > Solid waste > Landfill > Unclassified | place... | reverse complement strand
CTTGCTGTTGAAACAGCCGGCGGGCCGGAGGGTCCGCGCCAGTTCCGGCACCGGCGCGGCCAGGATGGCGGCAGGGTCCAGCCAGCCGGCATCCCGCAGCGCCCGTAGCGCCTTCTCCACGTTGGGCCAGGCGGTGTTTTGGGTGAGGATGGCGCCGCAACCGATCTCGAACGCCTCGGCCGGGGTGTGCGGAAAACTGTAGTCGCCCGGATGATAGCCGGTGATTGAGCCGCTCTTGGTCGGGTTCACCCCGGCATGCCCGAGCAGCGGCCACCAGCCCTGCGGTCCATACGCCGCCAGCAGGCCGGCATAAAGCGCGCCCAGGTCCGGCCAGGCGGCCAAAACGGGAGTCAGATGATGGTTTTCGTTTGGCACGTTGCCGCTCACTTGGGGCCACCCTTTTGAAAAAGGGTGCTCCCCAAGCCCCTTCCTAAAACTTTTGTTGCTTTTTGCGGAATCCGCAAAGGATGCAAAAAGGTTTGACGGAGGGTTTGGGAACCGCCTTTCCTCAAAAGGGGGTTCCCAACCTTCGGTCACGCCTCACGTTTCACGTTGCCCGCTTTCAGCCAGCGTTCGCGCAGGGTGAACGCCGCGGCCTTGGGCTGGCGCTGGCGGGTGAAGACGCCCTTCTTGTTGCCGATCACCCGGGTGATGTTCTGGCCGGTGGCGAAATCCGCAAAGCACCAGACGTGTTCGCCGATCAGGAAGTCCAGGCGGTCGAACGCCCGGCCGAATGCCGCCAGGAATTCGGCCTGGTACTCCTCGCTGAACATCAGCGGGGGATGTTGGTGCAGCCCGGCCACGGCGTCGGCGCCGAACTCGGTGACCAGAACCGGCTTGCGGTGCAATTCGTAGCGCCGGCGCAGGTCGTGCTCCACCTGGCGCTCGACCAGCTCCAGGTGCCCGGAATCGCTGTACCAGCTGAAATAGCGGTTGACGCAGATCACGTCGAAGAAATCGGCCACCCGGCAGTCGCCCGGGTTCAGGCAGCCGACAATGGTGATGGGCCGCGTCGCATCCAGGGCGCGGGCCTCCTCGGCGACCCGCTTGAAATAAGGAACCGCCCCCTCCTCGTCGGTGCGCGCCTCGTTGGCCACGCTCCACATCACCACGCAGGGATGGTTCTTGTCGCGCCGCACCAGCTCGCGCAGGGTTTCCAGGTGATGGGCGAGGGTCTTCCCGTTGATGCGCTCGGGAATGAACACTTTTTGGACATCGGCGAAATAGCTCATGCCGACGGCGGGCACCTCGTCGATGACCACCAGCCCCTGGCGGTCCGCCAGATCCATGAGTTCTTCGCTGTAAGGGTAATGCGAGGTGCGGAAGGAATTGGCGCCCATCCAGGCCATCAGGTTGAAATCCTTGACGTTGACCGCGTGGTCCAGTCCCTTGCCGCGCAAGTCCGAGTCCTCATGCTTGCCGAACCCGCGGAAATAGAACGGTTTGCCGTTGATCAGGAACGCCTTGTCCGTCACCCGCACGGTACGAATCCCCACCGGCAGGCGGTAAACGTCCAGCCGCTCCCCCCCGGCGTCCGCCAGGGTGATTTCCAGCGTGTACAGATAGGCGTTGCCCGGCTCCCACAGACGGGCGTTGGCAACCGCCAGCCGGCCCTGCGCCCCGGCCGCCGCCGCCACCTCCCGCCCCTCCGCGTCCAGCAGCCGCACCCCGGCCGCCGCCGCACCGCCCGCCACCTCCACCGTGTAGTCCACCAGCCCGTCGGTGCCGCGGATGTCCGTCACCACCCTCACGTCACTGACGTGGATGCGCGGAGTGACGACCAGCCGGACGGGACGATGCAGGCCGGAGTAATTGAAAAAGTCGAACTCCTGCCCCTGCACCTTGAACCCCGCCGGATGCCATTCATCGCGGCTTTCCAGCACCTGTCCGGTCGGCAGCGTGGTCCAGTCGAGGACATTGTTCACGGAAAGGGTGACCCGGTTCTCCTGCCCCAGCTCCACCACCTCGGAGATGTCGGCCTCAAAGGGCAGGAATCCGCCCTTGTGCTCCGCCACCGGCCGGCCGTTGACCCAGACCACCGCCCGGTGGGCGGCGGCGCCGACCCGCAGCGCAATCCGCCGCCCCTGCCAGGCGGCGGGCACGAAAAAACGCCGCTCGTACCAGACCGTCCCCACATGATCCCGCACCGCGGCGTCCTGGGTCAGGTCATTGTAGCTGGCCGGCACCGGCATCGGCCGGGTGTCCGACAGCGGCCGGTGCGGCCACTGCCGGGCCGCGCCGTCGCCGTCCCAGTCCACCTTGAACGCCCACAGCCCTGACAGATCCTTGACCTCTCGAGTCTCGCTTTCACGCGGAAAAAGCATGCCTTTCCTCCCGCTCAACCCCTGGCGTTTTCCCTCTGCACGTGTCCGCCGCGTACCATACATTCGCAAAACCCGCGAACTGCGTGTAAGGTTACGACGGATAGAGTTGAGGCTTGAGCTTGGAAGAGCCGATTTTGAGCGGGAAGGGACTACCGACATGCGCAATCTCCAATTGCCGGATGATTTCAAGGCGGAATGGATCTGGTCCTCCACCCCCCGTCACCGCCAGGAATCGTATGTTTTCCTGCGCAAGGAATTCACCCTGGACGAGACGCCGGGCGCCGCCGAACTGTGGATTTCCGCCCGCACCCTGTTCCACCTCTACGTCAACGGCCGGCACGTCACCTACGGCCCGCCCGCCTACCCGCTGCCCAACCAGTCGTATGTGACCTGCCTGAACGTGGGCTTCCTGCTGGAGACCGGGCAGAACGCCATTGCCATCCTGGCCCACAACACCAGCGTTTCCCGCTATGCCGCCCGCCGGCAGCCGGACGGCGTGCTGGCCCAGCTCAATGTCGACGGCAAGCCGCTGGTGTGGACCAACAACAGCTGGAGCTGCAGCAACGCCGAATGCTTCGGGGAGAACCGGCCGCGCCGCACCGCCACCGCCGGGTTCACGGAAAAGCTCGACTTCCATTTCTACCCCCTCGGCTGGCAGGAGCGCGAGTTCAACACCAACCGCTGGCACCACGCCGACCTCCACACCCCCGTCAAGTCGCCGGCCCGCGAACTGATTCCGCTGGAAACGCCGGAAACGGCCATCCATGCGGAACCGTTCACCGGCCTGGCCGCCCTGGGCGCCTGTGACCTGGCCTGCGCCAGCACCTTCGCCTCGTTCCAGGGGCTGCTCAGTGAACGGGGCCCCGGCGTCTATTGCGCCGAGTCGTTCGTCTATTCCGGCGCCGACATGGCCGACATCACCTTCAAGCTGTTTTCCGACACCCCCTACCGCCTCTTCTGCAACGGCGTCTGCATCAAGGAACAGGGCGTGGTCGCCCTGGCCGCCGGCAGCGACCTGGACGCCGCCGCGCGCCAGGGCCAGGGCGCCCCGCCGGATGGCAAGATGGTCTTCCGCGGCGGCTGGAACCGCCTCTTTGTTTGCCAGCTCCAGGGGTGGGACAGCTGCGGCTTCACCCTGCTGCTCCCCGAGGTGCTCCCCGGCCAGATTCAGTTCTTCCAGGGGCAGAACGAGGAGGAACTCCCCGGCTGGGCCCTCACCGGCCCGTTGCGCGCCCCCCTCGCCAACATCACCGGCAGCCTGTTCCTCGAGGATCTCGGCAAACTCCCCTTCCATCCCGGCCTGATGTCCCCGGTCAACGAGGCCGCCAACCTGATGGCCTACGAGTTCACGCCGGCCCCGGACATTGCCCCCGGCGAGCTGCCGGAAATCCTGACCCTCAAACAGGGGCAGTACGCCGTGATCGACCTGGGCCAGACCCACTTCGGCTGCCCCGCCTTCGAAATCGTCGGCGCCGACCAGGACACCCTCGATCTGGTCTGCGGCGAAACCCTTGACCGCGGCGTCATCCTGCCCTGCCGTGACGGCGGCCAGCACGTGGACACCCTCATCCTCACCGGGGCCGTCCAAAACTGGCACGCCTGCACCCCGCGCGGCCTGCGCTACCTCATGCTGGTCGTCCGCAAGGCCAAGGACACGGTGCGGATCACCCGCCCCACCCTGCTGCGCCGCCGCTTCAACCTCCACAATCCCGGCCGTTTCGCCTGTTCCGACAGCCTGTTCAACCGGATCTGGGAAACCAGCCGCCGCACCCTCGACGCCACCGTCCAGGACCAGTTCCTCGACTGCCCCAGCCGCGATGCCGCCCAATACCTCCCGGACGCCATGATCCAGGCCTGGGCCACCTTCCACATCTTCGGTCTCTACAGCTTCAGCGCCAAGGGGCTGCTGGAATTCGCCGCCGCCCAGATCGAAACCGGCGAGATCCCCGCCCTCTGCCCCAGCGACCATTACGTCAACATCCCCGATTACGCGCTCCTCTGGCCGGTCTGGCTCCAGCGCCACCACCTGCACGCCGGGGATGCGGCGCTGCTGCAGCGCCTCATCCCCGTCCTCCGCAAGCTCCTGGCCTGCTTCGAATGCCTGGAAGATCCCGACACCGAACTGCTCATCGACCTCGACAAACGCCTCGGCGCCCCCTGTTTCCTCGACCACGCCGACCTCGACCGCCACGGCATCTCCACCGGCCTCAACGCCATCTACTGCCGTGCCCTGTTGGCCAGCGCCTGGCTGCTCGAGCAGGCCGGCGCCGCCGATGAGGGCGCCGAGGTCCACCTCAAGGCCTCCCGCGTCTCCGCCAACCTGCGCGCCCTGACCTGGGACGCCGAAAACGGCTGGTTAGCCGACGCCTGGCACGACGACCAGCCCTCCGCCGCCCATTCCTGGCAGACCACCCTCCTCGCCCTCTACGGCGGCGTGGTCGAGTCGGAACAGTACGGTCGCGTCTTCGACCTGCTGTTCGCCGACAACTCCCCCTTCGGCAACCTCCCCGCCGGGCCGACCGCCAACCCCTATTTCAACTTCTTCGTCCTCGAAACCGCCCTCGCCCTCGGTTACCGCGACTGGGCCGCCTACCTGCTGCGCTGGTACTGGGGCGGCATGCTCGACCAGGGGGCCGTCACCTGGCCCGAGTTCTTCAACCCCGGTGTCGACGACGCCTCCCAGACCCCCGGCAGCCAATGCCACGGCTACGGCGTCTCCCCCGCCTGCTACCTGGTCAGCGAGCTGCTCGGCATCCGGCCCGCCAAGCCCGGCTTCGCCACCGTCTATTTCCAGCCGCATTTGGACGACTTGGAGTGGGCCGAAGCCGACATTCCCACCCCCCACGGTGTCATCACCGTGCGCTGGGAACGCTCCGCCAGCGAAGGGCTGATCATCTTCATCAACGCCAATTTCCCGCTCGACGTCATCCCCATGCTCGACCCCGCGGTCTCCGCCGCCGCCACCTTCAAGCTCGGCGACGAGGTCAACCTCGTCACCCCGGACACCGACGAAAACACGGCCCCGGACACCGAGTAAGACCGGATGATCCTGAGGCAGCAGCCTCCTTGGAGTGTCGGCGGCTTCGACGCCGCCCTGCTATTTTCTTCATCCCCCCGGGGGGTGGCCGTCCCAGCCAACCGGTAGGAAGGCGGCGTGAAGACCCGCCGCACTCCGAAGACAGCCTGAAGGCTGAACTCAAACATGGGGCGCCGGTCGTTTGAGTTCGCGCTTAGAGCGTGCGGCGGTATTGCCAATGTCCAGACAGGGTTGGTGCCCCTGCCGATTCCCGCCCCGTCCCGCGGGGACGGGAAAACCGTAACCAACGACACTTGCCCCCGGGTTCTTTGCTGGTTATAGTAAACCGTGTAATTAAACGATCCGCCGATTCACCACGCCCCGCACGCCATGCTTTCTTCCCTCCAACTCGCCACCCTCGCCGGGGTCTCCCAGGGCACCGTGGACCGCGCCCTGCACGGCCGCCCCGGCATCCGCCCGGCCACCCGCGACCGCATCCGCGCCCTGGCGGAACAGCACGGCTACCGCCCCCACCCCGGCGCCCAGGAACTGCTGCACGGCCGCCGCCGGACCATCGGCGCCCTGGCCCCTGCCGTCAACCTGATCTTCTTCATGGATCTGCTGGCCGAGTTGAAGACGGCGCTGGCCGAACAGGAGTGCCGGCTCTCCCTGACGCCCTATGACGGCGCGGAAGAATTCCGTGACGCCCTGGCCGAGTTCGCCGCCCGCCGGGTCCGCGGTGTCTTTGCCATTCCGCCCTCGGATCGCTTTCCCCTGCCGGACCACCTGACCGCCGACATGCCGCTGGCCTGCGTCCTCAACCGGTGCGCCGGCCGCAACTCCCTGTTCCTGGCCCCAGACGAACGCCGCGCCGGCCGCGACGCCGTCGCCGTCCTGGCCGGCCGGGGACATCGCCGCATCCTGCACGTGACCAGCCGGCGCGACGCCTTCGGCATCCGCGAACGCGCCCGCGGTTACACGGCCGAGATGAAAGCGCGCGGCCTGCCCCCGCGGATTTTGAAACCGGCCGATGACGGCGCCCTCACCGCCGCGCTGGCCACCACCGACGCCACTGCGCTCTTTTGCATGAACGATGAGATCGCCCTGCGCTGTCTCCGTACCCTGGCCCGCGCCGGCCGGCGGGTGCCGGAGGCGGTCTCCGTGCTCGGCGTGGACAACAGCCCCACCTTCATCCGCCTCTGCCCCGATCTCACCACCCTCGCCTGGCCGATGCGCGACCTGACCCGTCAAGCGGCGGCTTGGCTGACCGCCGGCACCGTTCCCGCCAGCCCCCCGCCCCCGCTCACCCTCGTCGAACGCGGTACCGTCGGCGGCAATCCGAATCCATTCTGCGAGGGCCATCGATAACCGTCGAGGGCCGTCGACATCCATCGACGGTCTTCCATTTCTGCTTTCTGATTTCCCAATTTCTGCTTTTCCTGACCCCCAAAAGGGCAGGCAGAGGCGCCTGCCCCGACGAAATTCATTCCGCATTCCGCATTCCGCATTCCGCATTCACCCGAGGTTTTCCATGCACAACGCCTTCGTCTACCGCGGCGCCAAGACCCGTGAAATCTCCTTCCCCTTGGGCGGCATCGGCACCGGCTGCCTCGGCCTGGCCGGCACCGGCCGGCTGATCGACTGGGAGATCTTCAACCGGCCGGCCAAGGGCTCGGTCAACGGCTTCAGCCACTTCGCCATCAAGGCGGAAACGGCGGCCGGTGAGCTGCTCGATGCCCGGGTGTTGCATGGCGATGAACCGGCGCCCTACCATGGCTCCGGCCGCACCCAGTTTGGCGGGTTTGGCTTTGGCGTCTCCCGGGAGACCATGGCCGGCCTGCCCCATTTCCCCAAAACCGAATTCCGCGGCGCCTTTCCGCTGGCGGAAGTCGAATTCGCGGATCCCCTTTTTCCCTGCCGGTTTACTCTGGCGGCGTTCAATCCGTTCATCCCCTTGCAGGCCGACGATTCCAGCCTGCCGGCCGCGTTTTTCGAGTTCACCGTGGCCAATCCCACCGATCAGACGATCGCCTACACCCTGGCGATGACGGTGAAAAACCCGTATGGCGAAAACGCCGAAAACAGCTTCCAAAACCATGCCGGCATTTCCCAGTTGAAACTGCGCAGCCTCCTGCCGGCCGCTGACCTGAAGTATGGCGACCTCACCCTGGCCACCGACGCCGCCGACACCAGCGTCCAGGAGTACTGGTACCGCGGCAAATGGTTCGACACCCTCACCGTGTTCTGGAAGGATTTCATCAAGCCCGGCCCGATCGCCAACCGCACCCTTCCCGTGCGCGGCAACGACGCGGGCAACGACCACGGCACCCTGGCAGCCCGGATTTCTGTCGCCGCCGGCCAGACGGCGCGCGTGCGTTTCCTCCTGGCCTGGAACAACCCCAATTGCAGCAATTACTGGAATCCCCCGCCCGCCCCCAAAGCCGATGATGCCGAGCCCGCCGCCGGCGGTTGCTGCGGGCAGGGCTGCAATTGCGGCGGCAAGGACAACGCCGCACCGCCGGCCCCGACCTGGAAGAACCATTACGCCACCCGCTTTGCGGACTCCGCCGCCACCGCCGCCTATGCCTTCCAAAATTGGGACCGCCTGGAGACGGCGACCCGGCAGTTCCAGGAGACGCTGTTCGCCTCCACCCTGCCGCGCCCGGTGCTTGATGCGGTCTCCGCCAACATCTCCATCCTCAAGACCCCCACCTGCCTGCGCCTGGAAGACGGCTCCTTCTACGGCTGGGAAGGCTGCGGCTGCGACAGCGGCTGCTGCGAAGGCAGCTGCACCCATGTCTGGAACTACGCCTACGCCCTGCCGTTCCTCTTCCCCGACCTGGAACGCTCCATGCGCAACCTCGACTACCGCCACAACCTGCGCGACGACGGCGGCATGCCGTTCCGCCTGCAACTGCCCCTCGGCCGCGACCGCTCCACCTTCCGCCCCTGCGCCGACGGCCAGTTCGGCGGCGTCATCAAAGTCTACCGCGACTGGAAAATCTCCGGCGACACCGCCTGGCTGCGCACCCTGTGGCCGGGCGTCAAGCAATCCATTGCCTTCGCCTGGGCGCCGACCAATGAAGACCAATGGGATCCGGAGCGCACCGGCGTCCTCAACGGCCGCCAGCACCACACCCTCGACATGGAACTGTTCGGCCCCAATTCCTGGCTCACCGGCTTTTACCTGGGCGCCCTCAAGGCCGGCGCCGAGATGGCCGAAGCCTGCGGCGAGCCGGACACCGCCGCCGAGTACCGTGCCATCTTTGCCCGCGGCCGCGACTGGGTCGACCGCAACCTGTTCAATGGCGACTATTTCTTCCAAAAAATCGACCTGGCAAACCAGGCCATGCTGGCGCCGTTCGCCGGCAGCACCGCGGGCTACCCCCCCGCGCCGCTGCTCGACACCTATTGGAGTCCCGAGCACGGCGAGCTCAAGTACCAGGTCGGCGACGGCTGCGGCATCGACCAAGTCGTGGCCCAGTGGCACGCCGACCTGTGCGGCTTGGGCGACCTCTTCGACCCGGCCAAGACCCGGTCCGCCCTGACCGCCATCCACCGCCACAACTACAAGCCCAGCATGCGCGGTTTCTTCAATCCCTGCCGCCTCTACTGCCTCAACGACGAGGCCGGCACCACCATGTTCGACTGGCCGGAGGGCAAGCGCAAGCCGATGATTCCCATTCCCTACGCCGAGGAGACCATGCACGGCTTCGAGTACATGGCCGGCAGCCATCTGATCCGGCGCGGCCTGGTCGCCAAGGGGCTGGCCATGGTCAAGGCGGTGCGCGACCGCTACGACGGCGAGCGCCGCAATCCGTGGAACGAGATCGAGTGCGGCAGCAATTACGCCCGCTCCATGGCCGCCTATGCCCTGCTCAACGCCTGCAGCGGCTTCGAGTTCGACCGCACCCGCGGCATGATCGGCTTCGCCCCGGCACGGCTGCCGCGGGCCGGCACGGCCGCCTTCGCCTGCTTCTGGGCGCTGGACGGCGCCTGGGGCCGCGTCACCGTCACCGGCGACACGCTCCGGCTGGAGGTGCTGGCCGGCCGCCTGGAGGTCGCGGAACTGCGCCTGCCGGCCACCCTCAAACAGCCGGGCCGCGCCTTGGGCGCCCGGCTGGAGGACGCCGCCGGGGAACGGACCCCCACCGCCCCCCAGGGCACCACGATCAGCGCCGGACGGCGCCAGCATTCCCGGCCCGTGCTAAACTTCACCCCGACCGTCGTGCTCACCCCCGGCCAAACCCTGTGCGTCGTCAGCGCCCCGCCGGCCTGAACCATTCCAAGGCCCCCCAATGCCCCAACCTGAATTATTCGATGAACAATGGCGTTTTCCCGGCTTTGTCCCCAACGGGGACTGACCTGTCCAGCCCAGGGTCGAAGGACCCTGGGAAAATCGACATTAACCGTATTCGTCCCTGAAGGGGACACACCTCGTTACGCATGGTTAGGTGTAGGGGCGAATGAAGAATAAAGAACCTTCACATGTGGCACCCCTACAGGGTGCAACTCGGGTTGGGATTGTTTTCATGCCCCAGGGTTGTCCAACCCTGGGCTGAACACGTGCGTCGCCGTTGGCGACCGAAATTCATGAATAATTCAGGCTAAAAGACGCCCCCGGTTCGTTGTCCCAGCTTCAGCCGGCGGGACGCTTACAGGAAGAAACGGGGTCGGAGAATCGCATTCGACGTTGGACGTTCAATGTTCCTTTGGGGTCCACCCGCCACGGGGTAGGTTACCAGAACCATGCATCCCGACACGGCACCCCGTCCCCGGTCGCGCCGCCGCTACCTGCTCTTCGCGGCGGAAGTGATTGCCCTTGGCCTGGCCTCACGCCAGTGGCCGGGGCTCTTGCCGGCAGCATTGGGCAAGTACCCGGGAGACGCGCTGTGGACGGTGCTGGTGTTTGTGCTGTGGGGCATCTGCCTGCCCCGGGCCTCATCGCTCCGCATCGCCCTGCTGGCGCTGCTCACTTCGTATGCGGTCGAATTCAGCCAGCTCTGCCGGACGCCCTGGCTCGACGCGCTCCGCCACACCACGCCCGGACATCTGGTCCTGGGCACCACCTTTGCCTGGCCCGATCTCCTGGCCTACACCACGGGCGCCCTGCTGGCGTTCATCGTGGAAACCGCCGGTCAAAACAGTAAAAGACACGGGAAACCTCAAAGAGGATATTACCAGACCTCCCATAATTCTCATAACTCCCAGGTTGCTCATTCCAATCACACTTCAACTTGATTCCAAAATTAACCGCAAAGATCGCAAAGATAAAACAATCCCAAAATGGGCAATTCATCTTTGTGCTCTTTGCGTTCTTTGTGGTAGAATTAGGGATCAATTTGAACTTTAATTGAAATCAGCCCCGCCGGGCTGGGGCTCGGCGTTCCCAGGACGGCAACCACCATTGATCCAAACCACTCCCATGGAAAAAACCGGTGAATTCCGCCGGCCGGCCTGGCCCAGGCGCGAGCTGGTCCGGGGCGGCGTGGCGGCGCTGGCCGTCACGGCCGGCCTGCTGTTCATCAATTGGAACGGGAACGTGCCGGCGGGACAGTGGGTTCCCGCCGGGCTGTTCTGCTGGCTCCTGCACGTGGTCTTTTTCACGGTGGGGGGACGCCAGACCGCCGTTTGGCTCCGGACCTGGGCGGAGGGGCGCCCCGGACGCTTCCTGGCTTTTCCCCTCTTGTTGGCGGGCCTGCTGTATGCCTATGTCCTCAGCGCCAAAGGCGTTCCCTGGCACTGGCCGGAGGTGAAACCGTGGGCGGCGCTGGCCTACCTGACGGCCGTGCCGCTGGCGGCGGTCCTTCCCGTCCTGCTCTTTTTCCGCCACACCACGGGCGAGGCAAAACCGGTCGGCGGCTGGGATTTCCTGCTCTTCGCCGTGGCAGCCGGCGTGGCGGGGGGGCTCCGCTTCCCGTTCGACCGCCTTCCCGTGACCGGGGAATTCTTTGAAACCGCGTCGCGGCTGACCCTGCTGCTGACGCTGGTTTACGCCACCGTGGTGGTGCGGCGGCTGAACCTGGTCGGCTTCAACCTGTCATTTGCCTGGACGGATCTGCTGCTCACTCTCGGCTGCTGGGGGGTCATGCTGCTCCTGTTCGTGGCCCTGCTTTATCCGGCCGGCCTGGTCACTTATGTGGGGTATCAGGACCTGAGCTTGCGCGGAGTCCAGTCCGGCACGCGCTATTTCCTCTCCCACCTGTTCAGCGTCGGCGTCTTTGAGGAACTGGCGTTCCGGGGCATCTTTCAAAACATGCTGGCGCAGAAGGCACAAGACCTCGGCGAGCCGACCCGGAAGCGGTTGCTGACGGGGGGCGCCGCTTTTTTTGCCGTGGCCGCCCTGGCCGCCACCTTCTTGACCGCCAACGCGCGATTCTGGTGGTTTCCGCCGCTGGTCGTGCTCGCGATCTTCGCCGCCACCCACTGGATCGAACACCGGTTCAAAATACAAAAGGGCGAATACCTCGTGCTGGCCATCATCAGCGTCGTGTTTGGCATTGCCCACTACCGTTTTGGCGAGGTCTTCATGGGGCTGGCCTGCCTGGCCGGCTGGTTCGATGGTTTTGTCTACACCAAGACCAAGAACGTCTTCCTCGCGGCCTTGATCCACGCCCTGCTGAACTGCTCAGCCATGTTCCTCGGCCTGCACAAGAACTTTTAGCACAAACAGTTCCCAAAAAGAGCGATCCCGGCGCAGTTGGCAGAAGCCAAAAGATACGGTAGACTGGCAGTGCGACACAACAGGAAGGCCGTCCGATGGCGTCATCCCCCGCATGGTTTTATTGGGCGCTGCTGTCCGCCGTCTTTGCGGCCCTCACCGCCATTTTTGCCAAGATCGGCATCCAGGGGGTGGACTCCGACCTGGCCACCCTGGTCCGGACGGTGATCATCCTCGTGGTCTTGTCGGGCTTCATCTGGTTTTCCGGGAAGTGGAGCAACCCGCTGGCGCTGCCCTCCCGCACCTGGTTGTTCCTCGGCCTGTCCGGGCTGGCCACCGGCGCCTCCTGGGTCTGCTACTTCCGGGCGCTCCAGAGGGGTGACGCCTCCAAGGTGGCTCCCGTGGACAAGCTGAGCCTGGTGCTGGTGGCGCTCTTCGCGGTCGCCTTCTTGGGTGAGCGGCCGACCGGCCGCGACTGGACGGGCATCGCCCTGGTCGCCGCCGGCGTGCTGCTCCTCGCCCTCAAGCGATAAGCCGGAACCGCATGGGCGGGGCCGGATTAGGGAACCAGCTTCTTGTACTGAAGCAACACGCAACGGAATGAAACTCGCCACCCAATGTGAGACAGGCAATCTTGCCTGTCCTGGCCTTCCACAGGGTGGCGGCGCGACGGACGCCCCCGGTCCGCCCGAGGCCGCGGCGGCTCCCTTCAATCATTCACACCAACCCATTCGAGTGCGAGAGGCGAGCGCGAGCGCCGCTACGCTGAGCGCGAAAGACCTGTTGGTTGTCCCGGTTTTAGTGCGTGTTGCGTTAATCGCCCCCCCTCTTGTAGCTCAGGGCTTGCAGCCCGACAGCGAGTCTCCGCCGCGCGACAAGCGCTCAGCTACAGCAAACGTAAACGCAATTAAGCAACACGCCCTTTAACCGCGGGCAGCCACCCCGGCGTCAATGGGATCCGCTCAACGGCGCGACCGGCGCAGGCAGAACAGGCCGCCCAGCCCCAGCAACGCCAGGGAGGCCGGCTCGGGAATGACCGCCAGGCTCACCAAACCGATCATGGGCACGTAATTCTCCCAATAACTCAAGGTGAACGTGATTTTATTCGGTTTTAAGCCAAGGGCAGTGAAATCATACGGGATGATGTCTTCACCTGTCGCCGCCGACCTCGTCTTTCAGAATCAGCGCAACGAAAGCAAGAACGCCATTGCCAGTGTTGGCGAAACTATGTCCGCCGTCGAGCGGGGTGATGATGACGTCACCGGCGCGGACGTGGACGGTGGTGCCGTTGTCGTTGACCTCGCCCTCCCCTTCAAGGAAATAAAAGACCTCTTTCTCGCCCGTGTGCTGGTGATAGCCGATGGTTTCGCCGGGATTCAGCCGGCCGACCGCGAAGAAACGGACATTACCGGGCAGGTCTGACGCCTCGGCAAGGTGGATGAAGTCGCCGACTTCCCGGCGGTTCCAGCAGGATGTTTCGCGCCGCAGTTCGTCCGGTTTTCTGTGCATGGTGACAGAGTGACTCCTTTCGCCCCGGATCTGACTATCGAATGGCATAAGCGCCGTCTGAGGTTACCGTATGGCCGATGATATTTTCGCCCTCACGGCTTAAAAGAAAAGCGGCAAGTTCGGCAAGTTCCCCGGCCGTCGAGAAACGCCCGAACGGAATACCGGGGTGGGCCATGGAATTGCCCTCTTTCCAACCGTTCATATCGGTCGCAACCGGTCCGGGGGCAATCCCATTGATCACAATTCCCTGCGGCGCCAACCGCTTGCCCCAGCCGCGTGTGAGCCCGTAAACAACGGCTTTCGACGCGCCGTACGGTCCCGTAACGGGTTCATACGCCGCAACCGAGGAAATATTGAGGATATTACCGTTTATCTGATGCATTGTCAGATAGTTTACCGCCGTCTGCATCATGAAAAACACGGCCTTCGCATTTATGTCCATCACATAGTCCCAATCGGCCTCGTTAATCTGAAATAAATCGCCCCAGTCGTTATGGGCCAACTGAATTACGCCGGCGTTGTTGACCAGAATATCCAAACCGCCGAGCATGGAAACGGCATTTTCAAAGCGACTTGGCAGTTGCGAGAGATCCGTGATATCCCAAGCGAGAACATGCGGCTTGTAGGGTTCCAGTTTTTCTGCCGCCAATTCCAGCATGGATGCATTTTTTCCGGTGATAACCACTTCCACACCCAACTCCAGCAGTTTTTTGGCAATGGCAAACCCGATGCCGCGGCTTCCTCCGGTGATAATCGCCTTGTTCCCCCTCAATTTCATAAGCATCCCGTCTCTCTGATTATTTGATAAAAATCCGGTTTATCAAAGCGGTAAAATGTGTGGTTTCATCCGCATCCACCTTGAAGGCGGATGATGCCGGGGGATACCCCAAGGCGAGCGCCTTATTCTGTCCCATTGGGTGAAAGGGGAGCAGTTCGACCCTTTTGACCTGGGAAAACGCCGTGACAAACTCTGCAATGGCCGAAATATCCGCCTCGGTATCATTGAATCCGCCGATTAGCGGGATGCGCACAATAATGTCTTTGCCGCTCTCATTCAGCTTTTGGATGTTCTGGAGGATGAGCCGATTGGAAACGCCGGTCATAGACCGATGTTTTGCCTCATCCATGGTTTTAATGTCGTACAGAAAAACGTCGGCATAGGGCAGGATCCGGACGAAATGATTCCAGTCTACATTTCCGGCGGTATCAATGGCCACATGGATATGATGTTTCTTGCACAGCCGGCAGAGCCTATCCAAAAAGTCGATCTGCAACAGACATTCGCCGCCGGAGAAAGTGACGCCACCGCCGGAGGAACGGTAAAAATCCGCATCCTGCAGGACGATGGAAACCACCTCGTCGGCGGCATATTCGCGCCCGCAGATCGAGCGGGCGGCGGCAAGGCAGCCCTCCGTGCATCTACCGCAAGCCGTACACCGGGAGCGATCCGTTATGACCCGTGGCCCGGCTGGTTTGACCGCATTTTGAGGGCAGGCCTTGACGCATTGATGGCAGCCCGTGCACTTATTCTGGTAATAGAGAAGCTCTTTTTCACTCCTCCAGGACTCCGGATTATGGCACCACTGGCAGCGAAGGTTACACCCCTTGAAAAACACCGTCGTGCGAATCCCGGGGCCATCCACGAAGGAACCGCGCTGGACATCAAATATCACCCCTTTTTCCATCACCGATCCCCCCGTGCCTACACGTGATGTTCGGTGCGGGTAATGATGTCGTCCTGCATCGCCCGGTCAAAATTCGTGAACTGCCCGGACCAGCCGGTAACCCGCACCCGCAGGTTGCGGTAGTCCTCCGGGTGTTGCTGCGCATGGATCAACTCCGCCGCCGAGAGATAGTCCGGCTGCAACTGAATGCCGCCCATGCGGAAATACACGTCAAACAGATGCGTGAGCTTTTCCATCTTCTCTTCGGAGTCGGCCATACTTTTCTCCAGGCGCAAATTCACGGCGGTAGCTCCCGCGAGGAGGCTGTAATCGATCGTCCCGGCGGACTTCAGAAAAGCGGTAATGCCGGAACTGTCTTTGCCAACCCCTGGCGCAAGCGCCGGTGCCAGGGGATCCCCGTCAAAACGCCCGTCGGGCGTGGCGCGGGTCATCCGCCCCATAGAAATGTTTGCGGCCTGATACCCCGTATAGCAGCCGAAACGGTATACGCCGCCTTTTTTGGGGAATCGCTGTTGCGTGAAACGATCCAGCGTATGGAGGACATCCCCCATGATCGCGTCCGCGCCGTTGTCGTTCCCCCAGAAGGTGCCATGTCGCAGAATATGCTGCCGCACGGACTCATGGCCCGCCCAATTAGCCGCCAGCATCTGGGACAGCTCCGCCAGGGTGAACCGCTTTTCCTCATAGACGAACTGCCGGATGACCGAGAGGGAATCCACCAAATTGGACAGCCCGATGACCGACCAGTTGCTGACATTGTATTTCGCGCCGCCCCGGGTGATCGGCAGCCCCTTTTCAATGCAGCCGGCGATAAACAGAGAACTCAACACGTTCATATCCCGCGCTGCAACCTGATAATACTCATCATCCAGATCCATCATCCGGCAGACGTCTTTTTCCAGATAATCCCCATAAACACGATAGAACCGTTCATAGGAATTACCGGCGTCGGCATGATGGCCCGTTGTATACAAAAGCGTCTCCAGCGCCTTGTTCGGATTGAAAAATCCCTCGGAACCGGTATTCCCTTTCCCCATGAAGGTCCATTCGTTGCAACCGATCATGGTGTAATCGACCGCGTCCCGATGAGAGATCCCCATTTTATCAAAACTTTTTAGCCGAGACTCGTCATTCGTAAAGACGATATTTTTACATTTGCATCCCTTGGCCAATCTCACGACTTCCCGTAACGTGGTAAAAGGCGTTTCCGCCGTCCAACGGAAACTGACCTGAGGGCGACAGGTGGGCAACTCGGCAACGACCTCGAGGATCATGTGACTGAGTTCGTTATAACCGTTTGTCCCCTCCTGGGTATACCCGCCGACCACCAGTGTATTGTCGCCGGAACGATCCCCGCGCCGGGAGAGTGAACCGCCCGTCTGTGAAAACACTTTGACAAACAGCTCGCCGATTAGTTCATAAGCGGTTTCTTTGTCCAGTATCCCAGTGGCGATATCCCGCTTATAAAAGGGATAGAGGACCTGATCCAGCCGGCCAAGCGCGTCCGGCATGAGTAAAAAGGCAAGAAAAACCGATTGCACGGCCTCATAAAAGGTGTCCGCGCCAGAGTAAGGCACTTTTCTGCAATTGGCGGCGATGGCGTCCAGGCCTTTTTTCGCATAGGCATCCGCGATGGCCCCCGCCCATTGGTGAATAGCCTCGCAGGTGATTTCCAAACCAGTGTAGAAATCCTGCTTTTCGAGATCACCCGCATGACGGTTGCGGGCCTGTCGGATTTTCGGCAGATAAGCGCCTATCCCATGCCGAACGATAAACGGGTAGTCCGTGCAAAAATGATTCCAATCCAAAAAACAGAGGGGATTGTTCTCCGGCAGATAATCGCTGTGCGCCCCCCAAAAGGAGTCGAAGTGCGTGTGTCCGGCTCTGTGGTAGATGTCCGTGGGGATCGAACCGTCAAACCGTAAAGAGCCTCCCAGGAGGTCCCCCTCCCGCACGATGGTGGTTTGGTTGATCAGGTAGTCCCGCAGGCTCCGGGCAATACGGACAGGCTCTGGAAGTTCCCGGTAAGCCGGATCGTAATCCACCGCGGTTGCTTGCGGGTTAAGATCATCATGCAGCGCGAAATCGGCTAATTTACAGATGCGCTCTTTCAATGAAAACTCCCCTCGCCGATCTTCCTGTATAGGTTAGGCTGAACGTGTTAAGTGTGGAGTGCGGCGCTTCGGTGCCGCTTTCGATGGCCGGTCGAGACCCGCCATGCAACGGGCGTCGAGACGCCCTCCCCAAAGCGGCGCCGAGGCGCTCGCACTCCACATGGGCTTCACCGGTAAATTGAAATTTTGTATTCCTTCAGCCTAAAGAAGCATGACGGCGCGACCGGCGCAGACAGCACAGGCCGCCCATGGCCAGGAGCGCTAGGGAGGCCGGCTCGGGCACCACTTCGAGATAAACCGAGCTCATGTACGGAGACCAGCCCGTGCCACCGACCATCGAAACCTTGACGTCACGGGGGCTAAGACTCAGACTGGCAAAGTCATAATGATTCACGATGCAGAGCCAGCCGCCCTGTATCTGCACTTCGTAAGTACTCGCCCCTGTAGGTGTGAGCGTCGTCCAACCGCTGCCGCCATCCAGACTATAATCCAATGAGGCCGCCCCAGCCCCCCCCTCCCAACCCGCTGCATAACAAACATCCACATAGGAGAAACCGGCCGTGGAAACCGTCTTATAGGAGAACCAGGACGGCGCGTCCGGTCCCATGGTGGAATTCCGATAGTTATTGTTACTATTGGGTAAGTCAGCCGCAATCTCGCGCGGATCGAGCGGTATCACGTCATGGTAACCAAAACTGGGCACAGTGGCAGCTGAATCGTACCACAGGCTGGGACTGGGGCTGGGTCCAAAATTCGCCATATGGTCCAAATAGTTTCCGTTGGCCAGCATGGCGGCATGGCTTTCCGCCAGCAGCACAGCCAAACTCATGAGCATGGTGGTTGCGATCATTTTTTTCATGGGGTTTTCTCCTTGCTTTTTTTCTGACGTTGCTTCATTCCTGGCTTGATTGGTCACGGGCGGACTCACGTTTTTGTCATGTGGTTGGGGGCTCCTTCTGATGCGATGTTGGGTTTGGGTCACCAATCGTAAAAGCTGTTGCTGAGGGTGTATTCCCAGACGTTCCAGCGGGGGTTCTGCCGGGACACCAGCGGCCACTTGAGCAGCTCGACATGGCCGTCGAAAAAGGCGGCGTTATAGCCGTTGCCGTGGCGGCGCGCGGGATCGGAGATCCAGCTGCTGTCAGGGGTCAGCCCCAACGGCCCCTGGGGCCAAACCGAGTCCTGGTTGGCGCCGGCCCAGCTCCCGGGGGTGAGAATGGTGCTGGAATCCGCCACGAACACGCTCGCCGACAGATTGGTCCGGATCTTGTCCAGTTTTGCCCAGGCAATGGCACTGTCGACATAGGACTGGTTATAGGGCGAAATGATCGGCGCGCTGCCGGTGATGGCGTTCATGCCATACCCCTGGCCACCCGTCCACCCCATGGCCGCCATGTCGGTATCCGGTTCGGGACAGGTGGTGACCCACCCAGGGCAGTAGTACTGGCCGCTGCCCGGCCGGCCGCCCAGGTAGCGGTAGCGGAGCCGGTCGAACCAGCGGACGTACCAGCCATTTCCCCAGTCGGCGCCCGACTCAAGACTGGGATCCACCAAGGACCGGTGCTGGTTGAAGATCACGCCGTCGTAATCATTGGCATAGGTCAGGAGCGCCAGCACGATCTGCCGCTGGTTGGACTGGCAGGAGGCCCGCCGCGCCGTCTGCCGCGCCTTGCCCAAAGACGGCAGCAACATGGCCGCCAAAATGCTAATGATGGCGATCACCACCAGCAGTTCGATCAGCGTGAAAGGGCGTTGCTTACGAACGTTTTTCATGCCGTTTCCCCTTGGCCGGACGGGCAGGTTGGGGCACACCGCCGATCAGCAGCGGCGTGCGCAGGATAAAGCCGGGCAGGACGACACGCCCCAGCGGCCGTTCTGGCGCCGCGGCCAGCTCGGAAATAAGGCGCATGATCTCGACCGACAAGGCGATGTAATCGCTTTGCAGGAAAATGGTGCCGGGGCACATCTCGCCGTCGCCCAGAATGCCGATGTCCCGGCCGACCGTCAACCCTTTGGCGGCCAGCGCCTCAATGAACAGGCCAAGCTGCTTGTAACCGTCCAACAGCAGGATGTCCGCCTTCCCGCCCGCCAAAATCTGTTCCACGCACTGGCGCCGGATGACGGCGAGATCGGTCACATTCTCGCATCCTTCTTCCTCCAGTTCAACATAACGGAACCCCAGGCCGGCATCCTTCGCCGCCGCCACCCCGGCCGCCTGCATGACCTGGCAATAGTACTTGCTCAGCGGCCCGCCGACGAGCACCGCGTTGTGATAGCCGCAGCGGGCGGCGGCGGCGACCATCGCCTTGGCCCGGTCGGCCGTCTCTTCGACGATCTGGTTCGCCACCTTTCCCAGGCAGGCGTCGGGAATGCTGTCCCCGAGAAACACCACCGGAAACGGCATCTTTTCAAGCTCCGGAATGTCCTCCTCCCGCAGGCTCGGGTTGTAGACCAGCAGGCAATCCACGTGCGCCTGCCGCAGTTTCTCCAGTTCGTACAACAGGATGCCGCGCGAATAGTTGCGGTCGGAAATGGAGCGGATGGACAGGTTGCAGCCTCGCCAGACCATCAGGTCGGAGATCGACAGCATCCGCTCCGTGTAATCCGCCAGGCGCACGCCGTTCAGCAGCCGCAGCAGGCAGAATTCCCGCTTGCTCGGCGCGAACGCATCGGGATTGACATAGATGCCCACCCGCGGCCGGCGGAGGATCAGGTGCCGCCCTTCGAGCACGGCAAACGCCGACTCGATCACCTGGCAACTGACCTTGAACTGGGCGGCCAGCTCGCGGACGCTGGGCAGTTTCCGACCCGGCACCAGCAGGCCGGAGCCGATCTGCCGTTCCAGCTCGTTGGCGACTTGGTCACCCTGGGTCTCTTTGATTACGGATGCGCTCATGAAAAATCCTGGTACGTCGTTTTAAACATTGATCTGGGAAAATCGGGGTCGGGGTCGCTATCGGAATCGGTATCGACGATGTTTTTCTGGTAATCCACCGTAATCCATGCAGATCCATTCGATTCCGATTCCGATACCGATACCGACTTGGTGAATTTTCTGCCGCTTACTCCAGCAACCGGGGGAAGTAATCCACCGGCAGGGTGTCCTTGCCCCGAAGGTCCTCGATCTTGCCGTACAAGTCGCTGGCCTGTTTAAAGGTTTGCCCCTTCAGGCTGAACTCAACCGTCTGGTCCAGGTTCCACACGATCAGGCGGCGGCGCCCGTCCGGACCACGCAGCCGGCAGGTCCAGGTTCCGGCGGCGTCCGCCTCCAGCGATTCCATGACCGCGCCCAGCAGCCACGCGCGAATCGCGCCATAGGCATTCCCCACCGGCTTGACGGGGACGCCGGGCCCACCCGGCCCGCCGCCGACCAGCCCCAGGTTCTCGTTGTCCCAGCAATAATAGTAATAACGCTCCACCCCGCACGCCCAGTTGATGAGGTGCTCGCTGGCCAGCTCGCCGGCGGCCTTCCGCATCTGCACCGCGTCACCGTCGGCCCGGGCCGGCGACGCAATCCCCGTCTCGGTGTTCCAAACCGGCAGCGATCCCAGGCCATGCTGCGCCAGCATCCGCTTGATTTTCAAGATTTCGCCAATGGTGAACACGCCGACATCACCCGTATACAGATGGATGCCGATCACGTCCGCCTGCCGCCCGCCCCCGGCCTGGAGGTAGTTGTGAAGGAACAACCGCCCGGAATAGCTTTGGGTGAAGCAGATGCCCGGCGAAATCACGGTGTTGGCCGGATCCACCTGCTTCAAAATAACCGCGGCTTCTTTCTCCAGCTCCGCCAGCGTGGCGGGACTGCCCGAATAGAACCCGCCCCAGTTCGGCTCGTTCCAAATCTCGTAACAGGGCATCTTCCCCTTGTACCGGGTGGCCACGGTCCGCACATAATTCTTCCAGTCGTCGTGGTTCTTCGGCGGCGAGGACAGCCCCGGTTCATAGGGCGAGTCCGCCTTGGGGTTGACCGCCGCCCACGCCGGCGTCTGCCCCATCGCCAGGTATGGCTCGACCCCATGCTCCAGCGCACGGTTGACCAGGTGATCCAATCGCTTGAAGTCCCACTGCCCCTTCACTTTTTCCAGCCGCGCCCACTCGGTGCCGGTGTCCCAAAAACGCCAGCCGTAAAACGGCACGAACGGCCACGTGGGCTCGCCAAAATGATGGATATGCATATTGAAGTAGCTGGCCGGGACCGGCTTGCGGGGCGGCGTCACCGAAATCGCCCGCGACTGCATGGACACCAGCCGGCAGGAGACGTCATCCACCTCCAGCGTGCTGTTCCCGTTCAGCTTGATGACAAACAGCGCCGCGTCGTCAGTGACCAGGGGAACCAGGTCAAAGGTGTACCGTTTCCATTCCTTGGTCACCGTCACGAAATCGCCGCTGTAATCGGTCCACGGCGCCCCCTCCTTGCGCAGGTAGATCTCCACCGGCGCCCCATTCTCCACCTCGCCGCGCAGCCACAGCGAAATCCGGTAGAGCCCGTGCGGGACCACCTTGATCCGTTGCTGGTTGACAAAAAACACGCAGCCGGACTTGAGGTTGCTGACGGTGATCTTTTGGGCGACCCGCCCCCCGTGCGGGGCCCCGCCTTCCAAATTGTACGTCACCTTGAGATCGGCCCACGACGACAGGTCGAACCAGCCCGGAGAAATGCCGGCGCCGGGCACCGCCTGACCGCCACGCTCAAAATCGCCGTCCGCCAGCAGTTCCTGGCCGAACGGCAGGCTCTTCTGCGCCTCCGCGGCCACGACCTTGGGCGCCGCCTGCCAGGTGGGCGCGGTCTCCGCGCGGACGCCGGTGCCCATCAGGCCGCTGGCCAGCAGAAGCCCCGCGGCCAGCCAGCCACGCGCGGCCGCGGCCTGCCCGGCCCGGCAATCCACCGCGCCGCAATTGTCGTGTCCCGATTCCGTCCTGCGCATGTCCGTCTCCCGTCTGCGATGTCGCCCTAGTTACTGTAATTTTCTGTAATATTATATCACAGATTATTTCAGATGCCAAATGCGCGCCGGCACCGCAGCGCCATGACCGCTTGGGGGGACAATGTTGGGGCCACCCTTTTGGAAAAGGGTGATCCCCAAACCCCTTCCTAAAACTTTTGTTTCCTAAACCGGAGGGCGCTTTTACCACAAGCCATGCTGGCAAATCATGGCCTCGGTTGTGCGGACTTGTGGTAAAAGCGCCCTCCGCGTTTCAGGCAACAAAAAGGTTTGACGGAGGGTTTGGGAACCGCCTTTCCTCAAAAGGGGGTTCCCAACATCAGCCGACAAAACGGTTATGCCCCCTACAGCCTTCAGCCTACTGCATTATAGTGACGCGCCATGCACCCCTCCGCCCTCTCGCCGCGCCCCGCCCGCGCCTGGGAAGACCCCATGCGCTTCGAACACCACCGCGAGTCCGCCCACGCCCCCTGGGGCGCCTGGCCGGATGCGGACTCCGCACGCACCGGCGCCCGTTTCGCCTCCCCCTTTGTCCAGTCCCTCAACGGCACTTGGAAATTCCACCTGGCCGCCGCGCCCGAGGCCGCGCCCGCCGGTTTCGCCGCCCCAGAGTTCGACGACCGTGCCTGGGCGGCGATCCCCGTGCCCGGCAACTGGCAGCTCACCCAGCCCACCTGTCCCGACCGCCCCCTTTACACCAACATCATCTACCCGTTCCAGCCCAATCCGCCGCTGGTGCCGGACACCAACCCCACCGGGCTCTACCGCCGCACCTTCACCCTCCCTGAAACCTGGGCCGGCCGCCGGGTCTTCCTGGTTTTTGAAAGCGCCGACGGCGCCGTCACCGCCTGGGTCAACGGCCACGAGGCAGGCTATGGCGAGGACAGCAAGCTCCCCTCCGAGTTCGAGATCACCCACCTGCTCCGCCCCGGCGTAAACCACCTGGCCGCGCTGGTCCCCCGCTATTGCGCCGGCACCTATCTGGAGGACCAGGACTACTGGCAGATGAGCGGGTTGCAGCGCGACGTCTACCTGGTCGCCAAGCCGCCGGTCCATCTCCGGGACTATGCGGTCCACACCACCCTCGCCGCCAACGGCCCGGACGCCGTCCTGCACGCCCAAGTCTTCCTGGTCAGCGTCCCCCGGCTCACCCGCACCGACGCCGATTTCGCCCGGACCTGCCCCCCCGGCCGTCCCGCCGTGCCCGAGTTCGCCCGCTACTCCTGCGAGCTCACCCTGTTCGCCCCCGACGGCCGCCCGCTCCTCGCCGCGCCCATCACCGCCGCCTTTGACGAGACCTCCACGATGTACTGCGGCAGCCACCAGCGGAAAGGCTGCGCCCAATTCCACGTCCCGGTCCCCGCCCCGCACCGCTGGACGCCGGAGACCCCCGACCTCTACACCGCCGTCTTCACCCTCAAGGACGCCGGCGGCCAAGTTCTTGAGGCCGAACGCTGCCGCTGCGGTTTCCGCCAGGTCGAGATCCGCGACCGCCAGCTCCTGCTCAACGGCCGCCGCCTGCGCGTCCGCGGCGTCAACCGCCATGAGTTCCACCCCGACCGCGGCCGCGCCGTCACCGAGACGGACATGCGCCGCGACATCCTGCTCATGAAGCAGCTCAACTTCAACGCCGTGCGCGCCTCGCACTACCCCAACCACCCGCGCTGGCATGAGCTGTGCGACGAACTGGGACTGTGCGTCATCGGCGAGGCCAACCTGGAAACCCACGGCGTCCAGGCCGACCTCACCCTCGCCCCCGCCTGGGCCCAGGCGTACCTGGCCCGCGCCGTACGCATGGCCCTGTGCCTGCGCAACCATCCCTCCATCATCGTCTGGTCTCTGGGCAACGAATCCTCTTTCGGCCCCCACCACGCCGCCATGGCCGCCTGGCTGCGCGCCTTCGACCCCACCCGCCCCGTCCAGTACGAGAGCGGCAATCCCGGCCCCGCCGTCACCGACATCATGTGCCCCATGTACCCCGGCTTCGACTGGATCCGGCAGGTGATGGCGGACCCCGCCGAAACCCGCCCCATGATCCTGTGCGAGTACGCCTACGCCAAAGGCAACGCCACCGGCAATTTCGCCGCCTTCTGGGAGCTGGTGGAACGCTACCCCGCCTTCCAGGGCGGTTTCATTTGGGACTGGGCCGACAAACTGCTCCGCCTCCCCCTCCCCGACGGCCGCCGCGTCCTCGGCTACGGCAACGACCTCGGCGAAGCCTTCGACTACGCCGCCGCCGGCGAAGACCCCACCCAGGTCCTCAACGGCATCGTCGGCGCCGACCTCGACCCCCACCCCGGCGCCTGGGAAGTGAAAAACGTCCAGGCCCCCGTCACCTTCCTCGCCGGCGACCTGGCCCGGCATGAGATTATCATCTGGAACAAGCACCACGCCCTGGACCTGGCCCATCTCGACCTGGAATGGGAGGTGACCCTGGACGGCCAGCCCCAAGCCGCCGGACGCCAGCCCATGCCCGCCACCGCCCCCGACGCCAAGACCGCCGTTGCCCTGCCCGTGCCGGCCGGCGCGGTGCCGGGTGGACCATGTGGACACGGTGGACCCGGTGGACCATGTGGACCGGCACCGGAACGCTTCCTCAACCTCCGCGCCGTGCTCAACCGCGACCTGCCCTGGGCCGCCGCCGGCCACGTCGTCGCCTGGGCCCAGTTCCCCCTCCCCACCCCGCCCCTTCCGTCCGTTATGTCCGTTATGTCCGTTCCATCCTTCCGTCCTTCCGTTCTTCCGTCACATCCATCGGTGGAGCAAAACGAAACGGACGGCCGCCTGGAACTCGCCGGCCCCGACTGGCGCCTCGCTTGGGACCGCGCCGACGGCCGCCTCGTCTCTTGGCGGGTCCGCGACCGCGACCTGCTCGCCGGCCCGGTCACCGAAGAATTCATGCGCGCCCCCACCGACAATGACTGGCTCCTCGGCCAGGCGCACAGCTACTGGAAGGAATGGCAGGCCAACGGCCTGGCTACCCTCACCCGCCGCCTCACCGCCTGCGAACTCCGCCCGACCGCGGACGGCGCCGCCGAGCTCCGGGTCACCAGCACCCTGGCCGGCACCGATCCCGCCCGCCCCATCCGCTGCGAACTCCGCTGGCAGGTCACCGCCGGCGGTGAAATCACCCTCGACCAGGAAACCGACATCCCCGACGTCTTCCCGCTGATCCCGCGGATCGGCGTCCGCCTGCTCCTGCCCCCCGGCCTGGAAACGGTGCGCTGGTTCGGCCGCGGCCCGTGGGAAAACTATCCCGACCGCCATACCGCCGCCCTGGTCGGCGCCTACCGGAACAGCGTCACCGGCCTGTTCGAGAATTACGCCTGCCCCGGCGAGTGCGGACTCCGCACCGACACCCGCTGGCTCGAAGTGGCCGATCCCGACCGCCGCTGCGAACTCCGCATCCGCGGCGCGCCGCAATTCCACTTCAGCGCCCTGCACCACTCCCGCGAAACCCTGACCGCGGCCCGGCACGTCTGGGAACTGACACCGCAGCCGGAGGTTTTCCTGCACCTCGACGGCTGGCACATGGGCCTCGGCGGCGACACCGGCTGGACCCGCAATGTCCACCCCGAATATGTGGTCGGCCCCGGCCACCGCACCTGGCGCCTCATCCTTTCGCCCCTGCCGGGGGCTTGATTGACTTGGCGGACGATGTTGGGGCCACCCTTTTGAAAAAGGGTGATCCCCAAACCCCTTCCCAAAACTTTTGTTTCCTAAATGCCGGAGGGCGCTTTCGCCACAAGCATCTCGGCAACAAAGTGCATCGGTGTGAATGTGCTTGTGGCGAAATCGCCCTCCGCGTTAAGGAACAAATAAGGTTTGGGGACCGCCTTTCTTTGCCGCCGTCGCTGTGGCCCCTTGACTGAACCGCATCCACCCGCCAAAAAGAATTATCTCTCACGGAGCTACGGAGGCGCAGAGGAAAGGCGTTGGGTGCGGCGATTGGGTGCCAGGCGTTTTCTCCGTGGCTCCGTGCCTCTGTGAGAGCAAGAGAACGCCAACGTCATGGGAGCCGCCCGGCCCGGGCGGACCAGGTTACACCGTTTTGGAGTGCGGCAATGGCTTTGCCGCTTTCCGGTTGAAGGGCGTCGTGCTTGTCCCCAATCGACGTGAAACCCGACCCCGGCCCCGGACAAAAAGATCAATTCGAGATCGTTTGTATAAGGTTTGCCCCTTCGCGCTGACCCTTCGCGCCCTTTACTCATATAGAAACTCATGCCAGGGGCAACAACGGACACCCCAGTTCTTTCAGGAACTTATTGTGCTTGGCCGTCGCTTGCCGGATGGCTTGCTCGATTCTGACCAGGTCGCGATGAGTCGCGGCCAAATCTATCTCGGCTTCCTTCATTGCGGTGGGGATGTAGCGGGAGATGTTGAGGTTGTAGCCTTCCTCGGCGATGCGCTCCATTGAGACGCACTTGGAGTAGCGGGCTTCTTCACGGCGGTACTGATAGGTCTCGACGATCTTCTCGATATCGTTGGGTTCCCCATGCTGGCCTTCTCGAAGGCGGTTCTGGCGCTTGCCTTTCTCGAAGTGTTCGGCGGCGTTGATGAAGAGCACGTCGTCGGGTTTCTTGCACTTCTTGAGGACCAGGATGCAGACTGGAATGCCGGTGGAGTAGAAGAGGTTCGCGGGCAGGCCGATGACGGTGTCGATGTGCCCGTCCTTGAGGAGTTTGGTGCGGATGCGTTCTTCCGCGCCGCTGCGGAAGAGAACGCCATGCGGTAAAATGATGGCCATGACGCCCTGGTCTTTGAGGTAGTGGAAGCCGTGTAGAAGGAAGGCGAAGTCGGCGGCGGACTTGGGGGCCAAGCCGTAGTTCTTGAAACGCACGTCGTTGCCCATGTCCTCCTCGGGCTTCCATCGATAGCTGAACGGAGGATTGGCGACAACGGCGTCGAATTTGGGCATCTTGGCGGGGTTAGTTTCGCGCAGGAAGTCCCAGTCGTTGGTCAGAGTGTCGCCGTGGAAGATCTCAAACTCCGTGTCCTTCACCCCGTGCAACAGCATGTTCATGCGCGCGAGGTTGTAGGTGGTGATATTCTTCTCCTGGCCGAAGATCTTGCCGATGCCGCGCTTGCCCGTCTGCTCGCGCACGTTGAGCAGCAGCGAGCCGGAACCGCAGGCGAAGTCGAGAACGCTGTCGAGGTGTTTGACCGGCCCCTCTTTGGGGTCATGGCTGTCAAGGATGACGATGCGCGAGAGGATGGTCGAAATCTGCTGCGGGGTGTAGAACTCGCCGGCCTTCTTGCCCGAGCCGGCGGCGAATTGGCCGATCAGATATTCATAGGCGCCACCGAGTGCGTCAAATTTGGAGGAGAACTCGGCGAGCCCCTTGGCGATCTCCTTGATGATGTCGCAGAGTTTGTTGTTCTTCTCGGCGAGGGTGCGGCCGAGTTTCTCGGAGCTGAGGTTGATCTCCGAGAAGAGGCCCCGAAAGGTGCTCTCGAACGAGTCATTCTCGATGTATTTGAAGCCGTCCCGCAGGGTCTCGAGCAGGTCGCCGCTCTGGTTGCGTGCGAGGTTCGCAATGTTGGCCCAGAGGTAATTGGGTCTGATGACGTAGTGGACCTTGCGCCGCATCTGCTTCTCGAAGTCCGCCACGTCGCCGGGATTGTTGGCGTACCAGATCGCCAGCGGCACGCGGGGATCGCCGGCGGAGATGGCGGGGTAATCCTGGCCCAGTTCCTTCTTCGTTGCGGCTTCATAGTTGCCCGAGAGGTAGCGCAGGAAGAGGAAGGCCAGCATGTAGTCGCGGAAATCATCCGCGTTCATCGCCCCGCGCAGTCGGTCGGCGATTTTCCAGAGGGTCGCGCCCAGTTGTCTTTGGTTGGTGTCGATCATTGGGTGGGTCCGTTTGTTTGAGGGGCTGTCACCGGTGTGGGCTACACAATGTCCGGCAGAGCGAATTGGAATTTGGTGGTGAAGTCGCTGAGAATGCGCCGGAACAGGCCCTTGTTGTCCTCGCCCATTTCGGTCGGTTCGTGGATGGCGTATTTGCCGTGACTGAGAAGGTTTATGGCACGGTTGTAGAGCGCCCTATCTTTTTCGTTATTCAGGGCTTTGAGGCAGAAGGAGATTTCAGCATGCCCGAAGAAAGAGGCAGTTTTCTCCATAATACTGCGCAACGCATTGAAGTGGAAGGTGTAGAGCTTTCCTGTGTTAGGGTCGGCGGCCAGTTGTAGCTCGGCAAGAGACGCGACGTGGTGGAAAAAGGGAGTGTCCTCGGTGGCACGCAGCGTATAAGCACCGCCTCCATTGGGGCGGTGCAGGAAGTAGCGTTTGTATGATACTTTCGGCTCATCCTCCTTCGCCCTGCCAATCTCGTTGCACATCACGTTGAAGAAGAGGGCGTGGTGGGAGGAGAAAACGACCTTGATTGGGGTGGGAGCACCATTCTGGTCTTTACGGCTGGCAGCTCGGCGGAGAAGCTTGGCGAGATCGCAAGCGACTGAAATGGCATTATTGTCATCTAACGAGGAGATTGGGTCGTCGATGTAAAGGTATTTGAACGCTTGGTAGGATGCGTGACCGTCGAGCATTCGCTCGCAGATGGCCATGAAGAGGCACCAGATGAAGATGTTCTGCTCCCCTCGGGATATCTTGATGTTCTCATCGTTGTCTTTCCGGAAAGATACTGTCCATGCCCCGTAGTCGATATCGAAGTCAAAGTCGGCGTAGCGGCTGAGGTAGCCAGCAATAGTCTCGTCGAGCGCGAGATCCTTCAGGCCGTTGAAGAAAGTGGAGTCGGGATTGAGCCGGAGGTGGCGGAATGTGTCACCATCGAGATCGTTCTCCCATGTGAACAGGTCTTCGGTATAGGCGTTAAAGTAAAGCGTGTCGGCGTCGCCGTTGTTCTTACGCTTTCCTGTGTCCTTGAACTCCATGGAGAGTCGCGTCTTACCGGTACGGTTGTAGGCGTATAGGAGGATGATCTCCACGCCGGCGTGATCATCACGCAACTTCCTGGCCAATGCTCTCAGGTTCGCGTATTTTTTGACCTTTGGTTTGTTGTTCATGCTTCCGCCTCCGCTGGGGACGGAAAGAGCTGCTGCATCAGCCCTTTCTTGTGGGACTTGAGGGCCTCGACCTTGTCGCCTTGGGCAGCGATCATGGTGTCGAGTGAAGAGAGGTAGGTGGCGATTTTTTGTTGTTCTTGTATTTCGGGAACACAGATGTCTCCTTTGAGGACATCGGCGTTGTTGACCTTCATGTCATTCTTTGCACCCTTTCTGACAATGGGCTGCAAGTAGGCATTGAGGTTGTAGTCCACTGAAAAGAAATGATCCAAGTAGGTTGCAGAACAACCGGAGAAAGGTCGATAGACGGCATACAATGTCGAAACGATACCTCGCTTCCATTTGTTTTCTTTGATGATGCCGTAAGGATTCTTTTTCAGTGGGCTTTTAGTGTAAACAATGTCACCCAACTCAACGACATGATAATCTTTGACGGTCACACCTGCATATGAACGTCCCATGAACTCAATTTGGTTCACGCAACCAAACTCTCCCGACACCGACAGCACATCGTTAGGGCCAAGCTCAAGAGACCGATTTCGGTGTTTTGTCTCAAACAACAACTCATTGAGTTTCTTTACACTCCACTCCGGCGCATTCTGGAACTCCGGGAAGCGGAGCCTGGGGACGGTTTCGCCTTCGAGGGGGAAGAGCTGCTGCATGAGGCCCTGCTTGTGGGCCTTGAGCGCGGCGAGTTTTTGGCTTTCGGCGCCGATCAGGTCGTCGAGGGAGGAGAGGCAGGAGGCGATCTTGTGTTGTTCGGCCTTGGTGCTTGGGATCGGGAGTTCGATCTTCGTGAGGCGCGTTGCAGATATGCCCAAGACCTTCGCGCCTTGCGCCTCTTTCTGGATTTGGGTGCGAACGCGTCTGGACTTGAAGAGGTAAGCACCGAAGCCGACGACGAGATTGTCGTCGTTCGGCCGAGCGAGAATAGTATGCTGACCAGCGACGACGCGCTCGCCGTGCAAGCGAACGACTTCTATGCTTTTGCCGACGTCCTCCAAATCTTCCGAGACATCGGCGAGAATCATATCGCCCTCGACACAGTCGTTCTCAGAACGGAAACCGTCCAACGATTCGGAGGGATTGATGAATGGAACCGTCTCTTTGGTGACGTCGAAGAGTGTCGAGAACTTGGTATGAATGTCGCCGTAATGGATATTCTTAACGGAACCGCGCTCGTAGTTAAGTTGGTCGCGAGAAAACGAGTTATTGCCCTTAAAAGAATAGACCTCGCCCATTGGTTTGCAGGCCCACCCCGGCGCATCACGGAACTCCGGGAAGCGGAGACGTGGGCGGGTTTCGCTGGGAGCGCCGGCGTCCCCGCCGGCTCTGCTTGCCGACGAGGACGTCGGCGTTCCCAGGGGCGTCGGCGTTCCCGGGCCGTGCGACTTGGGCGTGCGTTTGGGTTTGGCGGCGGCGGGTTTCATCATTTCAGTCGTTTCACGTTGGGTTCGGCCAGCAGGGTCCGCATCTGAGTGATGGCGATCTCGTTGAGCCGGAGAAGGCGTTCGGGAGCGGGGAGGCCCTGGCGGACGAGCACGGCGTTGAGGCTTTCAAGGTTGGTGAGGACGACGAACTGCTCGAGGGGCGCGTGGTCGCGGAGGTTGCCCTCGGCGTCGGGGTGCGCGTCGCGCCACTGTTTCGCGGTCTGGCCGAAGAGGGCGACGTTGAGGAGGTCGGCCTCGCTGGCGTACACGAGGTTGGCCTGGGCCGGGGTGACGGCGGGCGGGATGAGGGTTTCCTTGATGGCGTCGGTGTGGATGCGGTAGTTGATCTTGGCCAGGGTGCGTTGGAGGTTCCAGCCGAGCTGAAGACGGTTGTTTTCTTCCTCCTTGAGACGGCGGAACTCCTTGACCAGATAAATTTTAAATTCGGGGCTGATCCACATTCCGAATTCAAAGGCGATGTCCGGGTGGGCGTAGGTACCACCGTAGCGTCCGGTGGTGGCTTTGAGGCCGATGGCATTGGTTTTGGCGACCCATTCCTTGACGCTGAGCTTGTAGCTGTTGAGGCCAGCTTGGCTCTTAATTATGGCGAATTCGCCACAATTAAAATCGGGGTTGAACACGGATTCCCAGATGCCGAGAAACTCCACGGTATTGCGGTTGCGCAGCCAGTCGGAGATGAAGAACTCGCCGTCCTTGGCCCGGAGCATGTCGGTGAGAGAAATATAATCTCCATCTTTGCCGGCGAGGATGGAAACGGACGTGCCTTTGACTTCGATGCTGATGGCTTTACTCATGGCAGTCGACCCGTTGGCAGAGTAGTAACTCGGTTCGATTCGGCGGGGTTAAACCCGTCGAATTCGACGGGTTTATCGGAGTTTGATACGACCATTTTCCTGACGGCAGGAAGATGATTCGCTCGATGACAAGATGGCACGAAGGTTCTATTCATCGGTTGCCCCCGTTCTTTGCATCCCTTCGTGGCTTCGTGCCTTCGTGTGAGATTTTACTGTTCATAGGCGCTGAGGCCGGAGATGTCGTGGCCGGCGGCGCGCTTCTTGAGGAGGGGCACGAGGTCCGCCATGAGGGCGAGTTCGGCGACGCGGCGGGCTTTCCACGTCAGGCCGAGGGGTTCCAGAAGTTCGGTGAGTTGCTCGCCATCAAAGACCATGCGCTGGAGGATGGCGTCCACAAATGACTGGAGGCGGTCCGGGGCGAGGCAGTGTTTTTGTGCGACGGCGGCGAGTTCGGCGGCGTGGCGCTCGTCGCGGAAGCGGCGGTAACCGGCTTCGATTTCCTTTTCGTCGAGACCCTGGCCGGCCTGGAGGGTGCGGACGTACTCGGTGATGGTCTCGCGCTCGTCCATGAACTTGGCATCGGCCTGGATGAGGCCGATGAGTTGTTCGCGGCTCATGGCCTGCTTGCTGGGGGGCTGCTGCGAGAAGCGGGAAAGCAGCGCCATGATGTAGTCGTAGTCGATGTCGGCCGAAGCGAAAAGGACGAACTCGAAGTCGAGCTGGTCAACGGCGGGATCGGGGGCGGCGCCGGGCTTGGCCTGTTCGGCGCGGAGGCGCTGGGCGGTTTCGAGGTACACGCCGCGGAAGGCATTGAGTTCGTCGCGCGGCAGGAGTTTCTCGACCTCGGTGCGGGTCTCGGGCGAGAGGTCGGTGTATTGGTCGAGTTGGGTCTTGAGGCGCTGGACCTCCCGGAAGCGCTCGATGAAGGCGGCGCGGGCCGCATCACCGCGCAGGGCGGACACATTCTCGGGTTTCGGTTCGAGCCCCTGCGATTGCATGAAGTCGCCGAGGTTGTCGAGGGCGGTCTTGAGTTTTTCGACGACCTTCGGTGCGGGTTCCACGAGCCAGATTTCGCGGGCCTGGGTGCCGTTGCCGACGCCGGAAAAAAGGGCGATGGCGGTATCGACGACGTCATTTTGGGCGCGGAAGTCGAGGATCTGGCCATGGGGCTTGGTGGCGTTGAGGACGCGGTTGGTGCGGGAAAAGGCCTGGATGAGGCCGTGGTGCTTGAGGTTCTTGTCGACGTAGAGGGTGTTCAGATATTGGGAGTCGAAGCCGGTGAGAAGCATGTCCACGACGATGGTGACATCGATCTTCTCGGCGCCCTTTTTGGGGAGGTCGGCGTTGGGGAACTTCTGATCCTTGATGCGCTTTTGGACGTCCTGGTAGTAGTGGTCGAACTCGCCGACGGAGTGGTTGGCGCCGTAGCGGGTGTTGTAGGCTTCGATGATGGCGCGGAGGGCAGCCTTCTTGCGGTCGGGGTCCTTTTCGTTGTCGGCCTTTTCCTGCGGCAGGTCTTCCTGAAGTTGCCGCACGTCGGCGTCGCCGTCGGCGGGCGGGGAGAAGACGCAGGCGACCTTAAGCGGGACGAAGGCGGGGTCGGCGGCCTGCCGCGCGGCCTGAACGGTCTGGAACAGCCCGTGGTACTCGATGGCGTCGTCAATGGAAGCGGTGGCGAGGAGAGCATTGAAGCGGCGCGCGTGGGTGGTGGCGGCGTGCTTGTCGAGGATGGCCTGGACGACGGCGCGCTTGGCGAGCGTTTGGCCGGCCTTTGGGGCGTCCTTTCCTTCGGGCTTGTAGTAGTCCACATGGAAACGAAGGACGTTCTTGTCCTCGATGGCATGGGTGATGGTGTATTTGTGCAGTTCGCGCTGGAAGGTGTCGACGGTGGTGCGGAAGGACGCCTGGTTGCCCGCAACCTGAACGCGGAAGGCATTTTCCTCGAAGATGGGCGTGCCGGTGAAGCCGAAGAGCTGGGCGCGGGGAAAGAATTCCTTGATGGCCTGGTGGTTATCGCCGAACTGGGAGCGATGGCATTCGTCGAAGATGAAGACGAAGCGTTTGTCGCGCAGCGGGTCGAGGCGCTGGGTGAAGGTTTTGCGGCCCTGGGTGGTCCGTTGCTGGTTGCGTTTGCCGGTCTCGTCCAGGGCAAGGCCGAGTTTTTGGATGGTGGTGACGATGACCTTGTCGGCGTTGTCGTCGGAAAGCATGCGGCGGACGAGGGTGGCGGTGTTGGTGTTTTCCTCGACGCAGCCTTCCTGGAAGCGGTTGAACTCCTCGCGCGTCTGCCGGTCGAGGTCCTTGCGGTCCACCACGAAGAGGCACTTGTCGATGGCGGGGTTGTCCTTGAGGAGGGTGGAGGCCTTGAAGGAGGTGAGGGTCTTGCCGCTGCCGGTGGTGTGCCAGATGTAGCCGTTGCCGTTGTTCTGCTCGATGCAGTCGATGATGGCCTGGACGGCGTAGATCTGGTAGGGGCGCATCATGAGGAGCTTCTGCTCGCTCTGGATGAGCACCATGTAGCGGCTGATCATGCGGCCGAGTGTGCACTTTTGGAGGAAGTGGTCGGCGAAGACGTCGAGGTAGGCGACGGGGGTGTTATCGGGCTTGGCGAAGCGATAGACGGGGAGGAACTGCTCGTTGGCGTTGAAGGCGAAGTGCCGGGCGTTGTTGTTGGCGAAGTAGAACGTCTCGGTGCGGTTGCTGACGACAAAGAGCTGGATGAAGCAGAGGAGCGTGCGGGTGTAGCCGTTGCCGGGGTCGTTCTTGTACTCGACGACCTGCTCGATGGCGCGGCGCGGGCTGACGCCGAGGGTCTTCAGCTCGATCTGGACGACGGGGACGCCGTTGATGAGGAGGATGACGTCGTAGCGGTGGTGGCTGTAGTCGGTGTTGATGCGAAGCTGATGGACGACCTCAAAGTCGTTCTTGCACCAGTCCCGGATGTTGACGAGCGTTAGTATAAGGGGGGTGCCGTCGTCGCGCGTAAATTCGTTCTTCTCGCGCAGGACCCGGGCGGCGGTGAAAACATCGGGGGTGATCAGTTCGTCGAGGAGGCGGTGGAATTCGCCGTCGGTGAGGCGGACACGGTTGAGGGTTTCGAACTTCTGGCGAAAGTTGCTCTCGAGCGCGGCACGGTCGCGGATGTCGGGGC
>Ga0265297_10002720_pt1 | contig 34710 bp, 31 predicted proteins | sample Munlanlwell13791_FD_192502 | JGI IMG/M metagenome (GOLD analysis project Ga0265297, IMG submission 192502) | Leachate microbial communities from a municipal landfill in Southern Ontario, Canada - Leachate well 137-91 | ecosystem: Engineered > Solid waste > Landfill > Unclassified | place... | reverse complement strand
CAAGCGATGCCGTCCCACGGGACCGAAGACGATTGATTGGAGGAAATTCAATACGCACACCTGACAATGCACAACACCTATCTTGACTTAAAAACAATTCCCATAGGAATTTCCCGTCCAAATCATAGTCCATTCCGGTTTTTCTGGCACGTCGTTTGGCGTTGCTAAGATAGAAAGAATTCATCTCTTCATATCCTTTGAATTTAGATGAATTTCTCCCAGTTTGTCGTTTGAAATATGTTTTGTCACATCCACAACTTTTTGTGTGCGACCCGTACTTTCCTTTCACCCAATATGGTTTTGCTTTGTAATCTGTTCGTCCGCATATATGACATTTGCAAATAGCGAACCACATGCGATCTTTTCGGGTGACATCTTGTTCCATTCGCAGAACCTCTAAGTTTCCGAACCGCTGGCCAGTAATGTCCCGAATGGGTTTTGTTCTATTCATATTGCTGAAATGGTTGTTTTCTTATACATATCATCTCAACAAGATAAATCTTTATTTTATTTCGTCAAATGGTTTGGGACAAAGAAGGTCCACATATCCCATTATTTTTTTGTAAATTTCGTCATCTTTTGTAAAGCCGTACTTTTGGATGGCAGTTTCATTTATCCATCCCCTCAAATCAGTCCCGAATTCTTCACTTCTTGCTTTAATATCGCAACAAAATTCACAGAGATAAACGTCGGGCATGTGTTTAATTCCGTTCCAATATTCGGGATGGTGCTGATTGGTGAGAACGTGATGTTGAACCGCCATTCTCAGTTTTAACTTGGCGTTTTCTTCCGGCGTGTTTTGGGACGTGGAATGCGATAGATTTTCGAATTCGATCCCGTAAAACTTACTTGTATCATGAACACAGCCATTGGCGATTAATTGTCTTCCCAAATCAATTTCTCCCCGGTCGATGAGCTTTTCTCCGAGCAGCAAGCAATTATCTTGCACATTTCGAATATGACGAGTCAGATCACGAATTTTCACCATCGTTTCATCTGCTTGACGACGAAGTTTGTCTCTCTTTTTCATTGCGCCACCATTTTGATAAACCGTTTAACCTCAATCTTTTCACCAAGAGTAGAGGATACATCATTTATAAGCTGTTCAATCGTTACCGTATCCTCTCGAACAAATGGCTGACTGTAGAGACAGTTTTCGGCATAAAATTTCTTCATCTTTCCGGCAACAATCTTCTCCACGATCTGGGGTGGTTTATTGCCTGCGGTGGTAGCAAACCCCTTTTCAAATGCTTGACGAGTATCTTCGGGAACACTTGCCTCATTTATATACACGGGCGCAATGGGGGTTGAAACGATATGCATACAGAGGTTCTTTGTCAATGCAAGAAACGCTTCGTTTTTGGCAACGAAATCAGTCTGACATGCAAGAACAATCATCGCACCAACTCGATTATTGTGAACGTAGGAATACACAATTTTGGTGTTGGCAACCCGATTCGCCATTTCGTTGGCGTCAGCTTGCTTTTCTTTAATGAGAAGGTCAACTGCATCTGCCACATCCCCGTTTGAACGGGCAAGTGCTTCGTTGATTTTGCTAATCGGGGAAAAAGTAATTCCCCGAATATGTTTCACCTTTTCGATGTTTGTCATACGAGAAGACTAGCAGAAAAAGAAAAGGGAGTCAAGCTTCAAATGAAGCATTTCCAAGTTACTTTCCCCACGGGGTTTATCCAATAGAAGCTTTTTCGAGCAGTCACAAATTGTTCAACAACGTTAAATGTTCCTCCTTTTTGACCCGCCCACACAGCAATTCCAACATCTGTATGCTCAACCATCCACGAGTTTTTGACCTGTTTGATTTCCTTGGCGACTTTTAAAAGTTGCTCCCGAATCTCGGCATCTCGCACTGACATGGTGTTTTCTTGACCTTCAAACGGCACACAGGCAATGAATGGTATGCCCAAAAGCATACAGGATTTACAAAAATGTAAATCGATGCCACTAGCCATGCCGGAATATGCTAGAAGTGATGAGTCCTTGGTCTTTAGCTCAACTAAAACGTCATCAATAGCAGTTTGTATCCAGCCAATATCGTATGTTGCCAACTTTTCCGTGCGATGTCCTGTGATTACAATTCTCATATTTTCAAAATTGGATCATACCATTTTCCGCACCACTGACATTGCCATTGAGACCACAATCCTTTTTTCCAACGCCTCGAATGACAGTTTGGACATCGTGGATTACTCATTAACCACGCAAGAAGTAGAATAAGTGATATTAAAGTATAGATCATTTCACTGTATTAAATGCACTTAAATCTTTACCGCCTGCGCCTCTCGCAGAGGAACAGGAAAGAGAAGACCTTTATCTGTCTTGTACCAAAACTCATCATCACGGAAATACTGGAAAGTGACTTTCTGTCCGTGGTTAACGTGATCGAGAATGACCGCCGCTTTGGGGTCAACATATCTTGGTGTTAATAGTGATCTTATTTGCATTTTTATGTAAAGGTATCAGATTTTTCCAAAAAGTCAAGTGTTTTCGACCCAGAACTACAAAATAAAAAAAGGAACAGCAAATGTTCAAGAATTGAAATTTATGGAAAAACTAATATAAAGAAGTTTTTAACTTACCTCTATAAAAACCGAGATGATGATCGAATTGGATTGACTCGGAAATATGAATCGGCGAAACGATATTTTATAATAACTCCCACCGCACGGAATTAAAACATCCAAGATCTCGTCCCCCGGCATAGGATATACTCGAACAAATCGCCTGTCGGATTTCTTCTAGTCTTTCGGCGTAAGTTGTGCCTTCAGACAATTCGAGAGTCCTTCCCTCGATATGTTTTCGTTGTCCTTTTGCCTCGTAAGAGGTTGAACCCCGATAAATCTTCTTGCCGTTCTCGATTTTGGCAGGAGAATCAAGGCAGCTTGCAAACCACCCACCGCTCATAACCATCGTGGCACCAAGGGTTAATGCCTTGGCTACATCGCCGAAGTCCTTTGCCCCGCCATCGGCAATAATCGGGACATCAAGGTTTTCTTGAGCACATTCCCAAACAGAGTATGCCGTGGGAAGATGAAATCCCGTCTTGTTTCTTGTGGTGCAAATCGACCCGCCACCAATACCTACTTTGACTGCATCAACTCTCAAATCACACAAGAACTTGTAACCGTCAGCCGTAGCAACGTTTCCGGCGATAAGGTAAAGAACGCCCTTTTTAGTGGTGGAAGGACGAAACCATTCAATCATTTCCTTCACCTTCTTGTGATGCCCATGAGCAACGTCAATCGTCACTACATTAGGAATCATATCTTTGTCAACCAACGCATCAAACTCTCTTTTCGATTCATCGCTTACACCAAGACTGATACTGAAAAGTTTAGTATCCATTCCGGCCAATACCTTTGCGGGAATTTTTGTATTTGCACCATCAAATCGATGCATGATGTAAAAATAGTCGTTGAGTTGTAGAGAGTCCGCAATATCCCATGAAATGACATCCTGCATGTTTGCGGGGATGACGGGAAGTCTCCATTTCTTTCCGAGAAAAGTAACAGAAGTATCTCCCTTATCACGAGATTCCAACTCAGAATACTTAGGTCGAAGACACATGTCTTCGTATGAGAACAGTTTCATTTTGGTGTTAACATACACCAAAATAAACCGGAAAGCAACTTTTTATACTACCTTGATGAGATTTTTCAATCTAATTGGAGTGATTTGTTCTCGAATCCGTTTGTTGACTTTTCCGGTGGCGGGGTCAAAAAACTGCGTATCTACAAGCTTAAGTTTTTTCAACATCGGTTCGAGATGTTGTTTAAACAATGCCATTGGGATTTTCTGGGGTCGTGCTTCCGTTCCTCGGTTAATCCCGAGAGATTGCCATTGGTTTACTTCCACATGATCTGGAAAGTATTTAACCGACATCAACCCACCTACTCGTCCGGTGTTTGGCATTCGTAGAGTTGGAACATCGTAAGTTTCTTCCTTTTCAGGAACATCTTTCTTGGCGGCTCCTCCCGGTTGCATTTCAAACCGATCTCGTGGGCCGGGAGCCATGTCACCCGTAGTAGGGTCTACGAGTTCGGCTTCTTTAAGCCCCATTCTTTGACGAAATGCTTCATATCCATAAACCATATCCCCGGCAAACGCATATACACCAATGTCTTTCTTGCCGCTCGGATAAATGGCATTGACATATTGGAACTTCTGGCCGTTCATCATGAATGGTTCTTCGCCCTGTCGTTCACTGTCATACTGCACATATAATGCATCTGCATCATCTTTTTGATATGTACGTTCAGCATCGGCGAAGCTCTTTTTTAATGCCTCTTCATCTTCTGGATTAAAAGTGTCTCCATGAGAACGTTTATAGCTTTCTTCATCATTCCAACCAACTTCATTCATTCGATGTGCGGGAACATCTTTTGGATGTTTTGCTGATTTGGCTGGCACCGGACCTTTAAGACCCATTGGTGCCATATATCCTTGAACGGCTCCCGTGCCGGTCATTTCTTTCATCCCACCCATTTTACTATGAAGACGAAGTGCCCACAAAGGTTTCCCGTTTGATACAGTTTGGAGAATCCATCCAGTGGTGGTGTCATCCATTTCAATGGGTTCAACGTGATGATTGAAATCTCCCATAATTCCTTTAAGCTTTGACGTATCGGCTCTTTTTTCATAGCCGGGGCGGGGAAGTTGTCCATCAACAGAAAACTCTTGGGCTTGTTTGGGAGTTAAAATGAAAAAGTTGTTATCAAGATACGGAAGAATAACCGGTGTTTCTTGGAGCATATCCTCTTCTCCGTGTTGGTGCTCTTTCCCACCATATTCGGCTTCGAGGGCTTGATACATATCGGACTCCAAACTTTCTGGTTCGGGACCACGAGAAATAGGGCCGGGGCTAAATTGGGACGTGCTTAGAACAGAATAAAGATTGGACCATTGACCGCCGTGATAATGATTGGCAAACCAATACATAGCCACTTCGGCAGCATCTTCAAATCCTTCTTCTCCCCCGCCAAACTGTTGACGTAAAAACTGCAACATTTCTTCCCGAGTGGGATCTTGAACACGCTCCGTGAGGACAGAATCGAGACACTCACGAATGATGGATTTCAATTCTTGACGTTTCATATGTTAATTGATTTCGCTGAGGATGTCTCTGACAATTTTGTTCACCGATTCCCATTTATTGGTGATTGGGTTTCTGACTTTCTGCACGCTTTCCATCATTGGTTTAGTTTGATCCATAAACATAAATGCTCCCGCCGTTGACGGATTTGATACAAAATCAAATGCAATCAGTTCGAGATCTTCACCGACCATAGAAGTTCCTTCGGCCACTTGCTGCAAAGAACCAAGTGCTCGGGATGAAATACCAACATTAACTCCGCTACGGAAAAGCTCACGCAGAATATTTCCACTTGGAGTAGATAGAACTTCACACGTTCCAATCAAGTCGTCACCTTCCCAGTGCATTTCCACAACTTTATGACAAACATTACGCAGGTTTACTACCGACGTTTCGGGATGATCGAGTTCGCCCGTGGCTCGACTTTCCTGAATAAATGTTTCGCTGTATTTTTGTGCTTCACGAACCAATACTTCTTTTGGGTAAATTCGTCCGTTCTGGTTTTTTATGTTAGCACGTTGCAAAATACCCTTGACTCGAAATGGGGCATTTGGATTCGCCAGGGATTCCCTCAATAAGTTAGGGTCGGCTCTGAATGTTTGCACTTCTACAAGTAGTTGTCGGTTGTTCATAAATCTCAATAATTGGTGATCTTTCTGATAATGATCACATATTTATCTCCTCTTGTGTCAAATTTATCCAAGGTGTAAAAACTTTCAATGTCACTCACACTACTAGCCAACCGAGATGCTCGGGAAAGTTCACTTTTAACTTGATCTACTGTAAGCCCCGGCAATTCATTTACCGGAATAGTAACAGCATAGCTCGCCACCGTTTTTCTGTCTTTTGTTCGAGCCACTCCATCTCGTGGAATAAATTGCTTCAAATTCGCATTTGATTGCATAAGCAATGGAGGTAGCCACGTCGAAAGATCCCGTTCAATTGATTCTACGGGGTATTTACGAACCAATTCAGGCCCCCCCTCTTCTTGAACCGATTGTTGTTCTGGTGGTTCCGGCTGTTTGGATTGTGGAGCCGAGGAAGATTGTTGTTTGGGCGGCGATGGTTGTGTTTGAGTTTTTGACGGCTCGGGCGTTTGTGGGGATGGTTGTTCCGGTTGTTCTGCTGCTCCTAAAATCTGAACCTTAAATCCCGGTTTGAGAAAGTATTCCTTGCCATTCGTTCCTTTAACGACCACTACATAATTGTCATAGTAGTCATCTAGAGAAACATTAGCCACATCTATCTCATAATCCTTTTCAAATTGCTTATATCCACGAGAAGCACGAGCACGAATTTTTTTTCCTTTTAATTTGACCGAAATTGCTTGCCCAAATCGAGTTTTGACATCCTCTGTAGTCGAGTTCATGGCCCGAATAAAAGAAAAAAAATCCTTCCCCAAATCATAGAATTGGGCTGTCGTCTCGGCTTGTTCGACTATGCGTTTCAGTTTCATGAGAAATATTTCATCATCATTTCTTTGAACTTTTCTTTATCGGTTCGTTCTTTGTCGGCCTGTGCAATATCTCGGCGGATTGCTTCTCGCTGCATCGCCGCCGTTTGTAGATCTGGATTATTAGTATTTACTTTAAATTGATTTCCGCCCGACCATACAAATAATTTTTTGGGCTCATTCATTGTCTTTGTTGTCCCGTCATTTGAAATGCTTTCTGTGTCAGCTTTTCAATAGCATCGGCTCGTTTATCAAACTCTTGAATGGGCAAAGCAAAAATTCCATTCATCAATGCTTCATACTGTTTATCCAATCCGGCTTGTTTGATCACTTCCAATTCTCGCCGAACATCTGATGCCATATTTTCATAATCCTTGGCGTCTCTATAATATGCTTCATCCGGTGGATTTGTTTCTGCTACCATACCGATGGGCTGTGGAGAAGCGATACGAAAAACGTTTCCTCCAGAATGCTCAAATATTACCTTTTTATTGCTCATACGTGTTTATACAGGATCTTGTTTTCGTTTCATCTCTTGAGCCCCAATAGGAGTCAATGACATTCCGGAAGGAGTTCCTTCCACCCCTCTTTTACTTCCACCTTGCTTGGATACCCACCCGCCCCGAATATTACCGGGAAGATTAATCGGGGCAACGGCACTGGTTGTCGTCATTTCCTCCAAAGTTTCAGTTAGTCCACCAAGCGGTTTTCCACTTCGACTCATTAATTCAATGTTTCCGTGATCATTTATTCGCCAAATATTCAAAATTACCCCCCCACGGCTCATCCATCGGGCAATGATTGGAAATGGATTCCGAGTTCCTTTTGGAGCTATTTGCTGTCTTGGGGTTCTATGGGCAACATACCAAACAGAATCGTCGGGATTAACCTGAACATATTCCCCATCGTTATCTTCTCTCCAAGCTGATGCTAAATCCCCGGGGTCAATCACACCTTCCTCCATCATTGAAAGTTTTGGTCGAGCACGGAACATTTCTTGCAAAATTGTTCTAAGCGTATGCTTGATAACTTCCTTTAACTCGGAACGAGTAATTGTGTTTTTGTCGGAAACACCGAGTTGCTCAGAAAGAGCTTCCTTTACGTATTTTTGAATTAAGTTCACTTAACCTCCAACTGTTTTCGACACTCTTTTAGCAACTCGTAAGAGAGCAAAAGCACCATGATTTGATTATCTTTGACAATTTTATCCGGACTCACCTTATCCAGTTGATGTACGACTTCAGTGACTTTGATACGGGCAACATTGTCCTCGATTTTCCTGACCACTTCGGTCAATTGTGTCTTGACTTCCGAGACTTTAATTTTGACAAAGTTGCCAAGAGAATTGGTATTGGCTATATTATAAATATATTCACGAAGAACTGCTTTCTGATCGTCATCCAATACCGTTGAGTACTTGGTATTGAGTTTTTCGAGCAGAAGTTCATAAGCAAGAAGACGGGTTTCCGCAGATTGTCGCCTATAACAATCGATGAGTTGTTCGTCTTCGGTTTCTTTAAGCACAGACGCTTTCGGTTTATCAACGATGTGTTCTACTATGCAGGTTTTAGCTTGAAACATTTCGTTTATATTGAACCTAACTTCTTCAGAAACCCCGTCTTCAAAAAGCTTGTAAATAGAAGCCAACATTCGATAATTTCGAATAGGAGCCTTAAAAAGATCATCTAATGGATATTTTTCTTTGGCTTCCTTTATGAGTTCATACTTTTCTTGACTGAGCTTCTTACGACTTAATCGCTTACGAGCTTCAAGAATAACAGAAAGAAACCGCTCTGCTTTGGGTTCATCCGCAAGTTTATTCGAAAGAATGGCGCTGTAAAGCTTCCATTCCTTACTAAGTTCCGTATTTTCTTTGAAATACTTAAACAACAATTCTTTCGCACCGGACTCTTGTTTCCCTGCTAAAATGTCGGCAGTGACTTGTCGAGTCAAAAGTTCGAAAAGAATGCCAGTATTTTTAAACTTGGAATGACGCATTCGCTTCTGTGAATTATTCATAGTTATGCCTCCTCCAAAACGTTTTTGATTGTTTTTGTTTCAGAATCATATCTCCAAAACTTTTTAGGTCGGAGGAATTCAACTATTTTTTGCTGTCTGATAAAATCTTTCTGCTTCTGACCGTGAGATTTGTGGTATTTCCCATCGTACTCTATTATAACTTTATGTTCTGTATCATATCCATCAATATAAAATAAGTCATTATCGGTTTTGAGTTGGAAATTCGGTTCAAAATGAAACCCTAAACGATTCCATTTTTCTAACAATTCCAACTGCCCAATATCAGTCTTGACTTTCAACCATTTTGATTTGTACAGAGCCTCAATGTGACGTTTTCTTATTTCTGGGATATGTAATGCTTTTTTTACTGCCGCCGCCATTTTCCGAACTTCTTTTGGATCGGAATATCGTCTTTTCTGTGCATTTGATCTTTCTAACCGAATTTCTGGGTTGGAGTAGTATTTCTTTTGAATCTCCGATTTCAATTGCCTCACTTTTGGATCAAAACAATATTTCTTCTGCCCTGCTGACATTCGGAGTCGTGTTTGAACATCAATTTTTTTCCCTTTTTGACTTGACGATATTAATGATTTACTAAACTCTGTATGATGGAAACCTTTTCTATTTGACGTTTTCCCTCTCAACACATTACAACACCAACGGCATTTTGTTCCTGGCTTAGAATGGCGAAAGGAATCCAGTGAACAATAAACTATGTCCTTACCACAATCCGGACAAGTTCGTTTGTATTTCGTATTCGGCATAGAAGTAGTATTTTCAACTATTTTATAAATATACGCTTACTCATCAAAAGTATCTATTTGTTTATGGTTTTACTCTTCTATAATGTTGCTTTCATCAAGAAGGGTTTTTGATTTACCAGATGAATTTACTTCGGATAAAAGCTCCTTTTCTTCTTCTAATAGAGGTTTTGTCAAAAATGCCTTTAAATTGTTGATAACACCCGTATCAACTTGGGGTTTGATTCCTACGCCTTCGGACATACCCAAGGGGGACGTTCGGAACTTATGGCGTGTTTCTCTGTCGGTCCCTGGCTTGGAATTCATTTCCAATTTCCCACGGGGGTCTTCTCCAAATGGATATTGACGTGAATCCTTTCGACCAGTTTGATCTTCATCATCGTGATGTGGTTCAGTCATTTCTTGTAACCCACCGGGACCGCCTTCCGGACCACCCTCTGGCCCTCCACCGCCAGCACCTTCGGCTCCTCCTTCTGGCCCTCCAAGATCGGGTCCACCGGGACCACCTTCCATTCCTCCTGCGTCACCACCCCCAATATCGCCGGGGTTGATTTGTTGGGATGGTTTGGCAGGATCATTCCCTTCTTCTTCAATTGAAGTAAGTCGGAACTTTTGTTTGGTATCTTCAACCACTTGATCGTTAACCGTTGTCTTGTCTTCGTCAGACATGTTGAAAATATTTTTGTAAATCCAATCCTTGGAGAACAATTTGTTTTCCAACATATCCGATGCCACCGTTACTTTATCTCCCCAGATTTCAACCTTTTCTCTTTCAAAGATTGTGCTTGGATTAGTTAATTCTAATTCGAAATTAACTAATGCTTCATCACGATATCCCTGCGAATACAAATGAACAATGGCGATTTTACTGAGTTCGGAAACAAGAATTCGTTGAATGCGTTGAATGGTTCTAGCAAATCTGACATCTTCAGATGCCAAAGTTGCTTTGCCAGACAGCCCTTCTTCAAACCCAAGAAATGCCTTGGGAATTTTCAACGCCGCCATCATTTTATGCTTAATATAATCCAAATCCTCAATGCCGGTCCATTCCATACCCGCAAGAGTATCGATTTCAGTTCCACTATCTCCACCACGAACAGGAAGATAAATGTCTTCGACCATAGATTGAAGATTGAACCTGAGATTATAATCACCCGTCCGTTCATCCATATACGGAACTTTCTTAACTTTGGAAATAAGTTTCTCCATGTAAGCATCAACTTCATTGGGAGGAAGAGCACCAACGTCAACCTTAAAAATACGGCGTTCGGGAGCACGCATTATACGGTGAATTAACATTGCATCTTCCATCAAAGAAAGTTGCTTCCAAACACGACGAGCACCCTCGATCATCGCCTTCCCATATGGAAGAAAATTGCTATCGGACAACAATCGAAAATGGGCCATTTCATAGTTTTCCACAATTTCAGCCTGTGATGTATCCGTAGGACGAAGCTGAAACTTCACATAGCGTTTGTTGTATGGGTCACAGTTTTCAATGCGTTCTACATTGTAGGGTGAAATAGGTTCCACCATGTAAACGCCATATTCCGGTGTGATGTAAAGTCGCAAAAAGAAATCCCCATACTTACACATGTTTCTGGTCCAAGACCACATATTACCCTCAATATTGAGAATATCATAGAAAAGATTATGAAGAATTTTTTTGATGTTACTATTTTTTGAATGAACCACAAGCATTTGTTTTAGTTCATTCAAAGTAAGACATTCATCTGCGTAAATGTCTAAAGCGGAAGCTATTATGGGGTCCATGTCCATTGTGTTTCCTACGAAACAACTATCAGTGGCAAAGTTATGATATTCTTCTACAGTGATATCATAAACCTCTATTTCTCCGACAATTTCAATGGATATTATCTTATGGTTTAATGTCGTTTCTACCTCCTGTTTGAATGATTTCCAATCATGTCCCTCTTTCTTGAGACGATTTTGAAGCGTAGAGTGGTCACAATGAATGTGTTTGATAAAATCCCACAGATTTATTTTGGAGTTTTGTTTGTAAAATTCAAATGCTTTTTCTTTAACATTGGAAAATGTTATATCTCCACGATATTTTGGGTTGTGTTCTCCCGTTTGATTCCTATTCTTAAACACTTCCTTGAGCGTCTTCGACCTTTTTTCGTTTGAGTCATCGGAGTGTTGCTTTCCATAAAATGGATTATTTCCCCCCATTCGTTCGCCACCCCACTTGTGACATTTTCTATTTTTATATCCTTCAGAATTTCGTATTTTCTCCAATGTTTTTGGTTTATTTTCGGGAGACCAAAGTCTGTCAGAGATAATTTTGCAATGATAATGCTTATGCTCAGAATCGGTCATTATTTGCAAATTATCTGGCAAGTTATTTCCTTTATTGAAGTCTTTGTGGTGAACTACTTCATTGTCTTTTAACGGTCTGTTGAATTGTTCGGCAACCATAACGTGTTCCGATTCCCATCCGTTTGAAAAATCGTAAATGTGTCTATATCCATGTCCATAAAAATCCTTCTGATAGAAAGGCATTACAGAGTCCCCTACCCGAAGTTCATATATCATCTTATATGAACCATCTCGCATCATAAATGGATGTTTCAAACTTCCAATGACATACTGCCCATTATCAAACGTTACCTTATAACCAATGCGTTTGCCTTCCTTTTTACGAGGGTGGTATGCTTTTCCAAGTTTTATGGAATTAGTTTCGTGGTCATATGAAAACACTAAAAACCTCTCTTGCGGTCTGTTTTTATACTTTTCGGTAAGTTCTGCTATTGTCGGGCGAGAACCATCTGGTAATGGAATAATGGTGTCTGGTCCAACACAATCATAATCCCTGAACAGGTCCATTCTTGCTGCCTGATATGAAAGTGCAAAATCTCGGCTGTACGCATTGTAAGAAGTAGATCGAATACGATTGAACCTATCACGGAGAGAATTTCTATCCGTGGCGTACATGATATTGTCGGTGTCTTTTATCTTAAGTTGTTTACCACCGACGTTGCGAACGATGACATCCGTAGAGAAAAGCCGCTTCAACCTCGCATAGAGAGATTGCTGCTTAATATCTACAATGTCGTCTTCGAATTGTTGAATTTGTCGTTCTGCCATATATTATCCTTTCGTTTTGTGTGTATGTGTCAAGTCAAATGTACATAGCATCTTGACTATAAATAGGAGGAAAAAACATCAAAGGAGCCATTTCAGGCTCTCTTGGTTTCCTCCCCACGGGGTTTTTGGCCCCATAGGCATACTCCACGAATCTCGGGCATGCTGTTGGCTGGACTTATACACAGGGGCCTCGGATGTTTTTTTAATAACGATTTGGTCGAGGGTTGCTTTGGTAAGTAGCAATCTTTCTTGTTGTAACCGCAAGGCGGTATCTCTAACCCAAATACCAATTGCCAAAGCCATAACCAAATCGTCGTTATATCCCTTGGCAGCTTGGGGTTTGTGGTTTTCCCAAATAAATACTTCAAGTTCAGAATAAAGCCGCTTGGAATAAATTGTAATGGACTTATCGACGAAATACTGACACAGATTCGAAATTATAACCGGGCGGGTTCTCAATGTGGTTGCAAATCCCGGTACCAGTTTCTTTTCCTCGGAACTGTATTTATTAGTCATTTGTTGTTCCACGTCCACATAACGTAAATCTGCTGAACCGTAAAACGTGTTGGGATATCCACGATCAATGATTTGTTGCAACGTTGCCCATCCCGGTCCTTCACGTTCTACAATAAGCAATGCATTATTGTAATCTGTCGCTACAGAAACCAACATGTTTCCAAACTCTTTGGTCGGAATATGTCCCTTGTATTCGGCACATTGCTCCATAGTTTTGGCATTAAGGACATGAAAAGCAGAATAATCCTCTCCGTCTCCACGAGCAACGTCGGCGCAAACAATATAACTGGCATCTGGAGTGTACATTGGATACTGCCAAACCCAATAATCCTGAAGAATCCCACGCTTGTCGGTAGTGTCTTTCATGTAGGTTTGCTTAAACCATGCGATAAGCTGAAGATCGATGACCGTAGCACCCGAACTTAAAAAGTCACAATCCAATTCTTGTGCGGTTTTTTTGAGATTTTCGCTTACACGGTCTTGATCTTCACGCCATTTTTTGTCACGTTCTGGGTGAAGATGCCACGGAAGTTTAATGGGAAAGAACTTGTTCGTACCTTCTTCTGCTTGAATCCACATTTTATGGAAGAAGTTTCCCACGCCGTTAGGCGTCGAAAGTAGAATCGCCTTACCACCGGTGCTCAGAGTTGGCTGTGACGCCGCCCAGATTTCCTCGGCTTTTTCTACGAATGCGGCTTCATCAATAATCAGCAAGGACAATGCGGCGGAACGTCCAGCAGTAGTTGCGGACGATACGGCGGCAACATTAGAGCCATTTGCCAGTTTTAATGATAGACGATTGTCTTCTTTGCATTCTACCTTTAACCACGATGGAAGATTGTCATTGGCAAACCGAATTTTCGATACGATTTCTTTTGATACATCCTGCTTAATGGAAATAATAAGAACATTCTTGTCTTTGTGAAAAATCATCAACCAAAGAGAATAAGCCGCAACCAATGTTGAAATACCCATTTGGCGGGATTTTAAAACAATGCTAAAATCATGTTCGGCGAATTTTTGAAGAGTATCCGCCTGAAAGGGGTATAGATCAAAATTGATTGTCCCACGGATTGGGTGTTGAATCTTGACGTATTTCCGCATGAAATACACGGGGTCAAGAAGGCATTTGCGATACTCTTCTCGAATAATCTCTTGAAGAGTTTTCTTTTGTTGATCACTCATGGTTATGTTTTCGGGGTATTGGCTTTCTTCACTCTGGCCAATTCTGTATCAAATATTCTTTTTGCTTTTTTCTTGTCCTTCGTAACTTTAGTTATTGCCTTGGTTATTTCAATCAAATCTTCACGTGCGGCTTTTAGTAAATCGGCAGTATTCATTCCCTTGAACTTTTCTAGAAATCCCTCGCTATTACACAAAACATTCAAGGTGTCACTCTCGGTTTCGAAGTGGTGAATGCTTTCTTCGATCTTTTGTTTCATATCTTCCAAATACCCCAAATAGTTCGAAAGCATTTTATAGTTCTCGTAATGATGGTACACACCTAAAATCCGGAGTTCGGTTTCCTCCTTGATAATACAATCAAAACATTTTCCGGTTTTCAAGAAAAACTTGGCATCCAATCGATTTCCATATCGGATGTCTTGTCCACAGGTGCATTTCTGTCGAGTCATTTCTCTAATCATCTCAGCCTGAGAATTAACACTTACCTTGGCTCCATTAACCATTTTCCAGCGTTTTCCACAAGCATCAGTCCATTCGTCTCCGTCTTTTCGCTTAATTTCTTTTGGTGTGTAACCAATTTGTACAAAGGGACGCTCTCCTGTGAGATATGAGCGAATTATATCCAAGTTACTTTTACCTCTATATGTTTTTTCCATAATTTTCTTTTTTTCCTAAACAAATCCATCACCGGTTATTAGATTTTCTATTTTATACACCCCGGTTTTCATTTTGTTTCGTGTCTTCGACGGGTGGAATAGGTACATCCACTAAAATAGTTCCGGTTTTTGTTTGAATGGTTTTTATTGGCATTTTACCAGTTTTGAACCAATTCCATGCGGTTCGATATGTTATGCCTTGAGATTTGGCCCATTGAGATAATTTCATAATAATAAATATCAATATTTTTCTATAAAATACAATATTTTTCTAAAAATTTACGGAAATTGTTCTTTTGTTCCCGTAGCGTCCACGAAAATTTTTCGGCCAATAAAGTTGGCAAAATCATATTGAACGGCTATTGCTTTCGCAACTTGTTCGGCTCCGGTTTGATAATCGTGAAGGGTGATGTAATCCGAAGAAGACACATACAATCGAGCAATGTTTGTATAGCAAAGTTTTCCGTCGTTTGCATCTCCGGTAGGAATATGCCATCCAACTAGTCGTATTGTTTGGTCACAATTTTGAAGATCTGGAAAATATGGAACACCTGTAATTGTAACATCTGGTAATGGGGCAGGAGTATTTTGAGTAATCGATATAACAGTATTAACAGAGTTCAACGTCGAAGGACCAGTCGAGGCGTATAAACTTTCCCCATCGGTGTCGAATGTTTGAACTGCACGGAGATTGGAATAGACCACATTAGAGTTAATATCTAAAAGTTCTGCTTTTATGTCAAACGCTTCATTTGCCACATTAACCGAAAACGGAATTTTGATGACTTGTACTTCCGGAGAAAACCCATAATCGCCATATACTTTTAGAGAGAACTCCGATAGCGTGGGGCTACAAAGGTATGGAACAATGACCAGCGTTCCGTAATAATCGTTCGATGGAGTAAAATAAAAATATTGTTTGTCATTGAATCGCTTAACCGCCACCGTATCTTTGATTTCTATTTCGCCTAGTTTCAACCCGTGTTTTGAATCGTAGGATTTTTCGGTTTTTATGCTTTCGATAGAACTGGTAAAATAAAACGCAACTTTGGATTTGGTTTCATTTGCATTCTTTTCCACCGAAATGTTTGTCGAAAGAACATACAATGCATCCTTTTTGAGGTTGACAAAGTTAGAATTGTATCCCACCCCAGATAATCGATTATATTCGTCGGAATCATATGGATAATAAATCGCATCATTTGTTAAGCCGATAGTATCGGTTTTAACCATCACCCCTTCATTCCCGTCTGCGTTTTCCACGGGATTGGCAACAATTTTCATCCCGTGAATGGGGTTACTTACCGCCTGAAGAGTTAATGCGTCTGAACTTGGAAACCAATATTTGTTAATATGGGGTTGATGATAAAACACTCCCATGCTATCATAAAATTTATTAAACGTAACGGCATCAACGAGCATTTCATTTGCCCCAAGAAGCTCATTAGAAACCATAACAAACTCGCCTGGGTAAAATGAACTTTTACGATATAGTTTATGACGAGCTACAAACCCCGAATAACATTTCAGGTTTCGATAACTAATTTCGGCAAACGATTCTTTTACGTCAACTTGGACAGTAGAAGAAATATTGTATTTTCGGCTGGAATCGGGACTTGTATTGTACATGACAAACCGATAATCCAAGAAACATCTTCCCAATATGATTTGTGAAACAAAATAGTTTTTCCCCTGTGCATAGAAAAAAGGTTCGGTTAATTGAACGGTTCGACTATCGAGAACTTTTTTGATTGGAATAGAAGCCGTAATATCTACGGACATTTCTGTATTAGTATAAGGTTTTTGAATTCGATCAATATGAAGAATGAGCGTGTGACCTTCCATTTGAGAATTAAATGCTTTATCGGGCAAGGTTCGTGGTTCAAAATCTGACGCAATCAACTCTCTAAACGCCGAACTGGTAACCATAAGTCGATAATCAATATCGGTTTGTTTGAAATCTATTGTGTTTTTGTTCGTATCTTTTTTGGGGTTTCCGGCATAGGTGTTGAAACTAGCTGAGAAGTTGATTTCTATATTTAACTCGGGTGCGGGCGGCTCATCGGGAATATCAAACTGTACCGCCGGGGCTTTTACATATCCATCCCCCCCATTTGTCACGACAACGTTAGTGACAACACCATCGGTAACTTCTGCGTATGCTTCGGCTCCTGCCCCGCTTCCATTCGGAATAAAAGTAACGGCGGGAGTAAAAGTATACCCCAATCCACTTCCTCCTGCTGGAACGGTTACAGATACTACCTCACTTTTAATAAACGCAGTGGCTTTAGCTGGTGTAGTTTCATCTTCTCCGGAAATAGAAACGGCGGGGGCAGAGGTATATCCTGATCCAGGGTCATCAATAATGATTTCAGTAATTGAACCACCGGCCCCAATAATGGCGTGAGCCGTGGCATTCCCCCCAACACTAACCTCAACCGATGTATAACCCGCCCCGGCCTGATCCACCCGTATTCTATCTACATAACTTGCAATGTTTGCTGTGGCTGTAGCTACTTCTACGGCTGGTGGCGGGGGGTAATCAACCTCGGCTTTATCAGTATCAATGACCGGATAAAGAAGAGAACGTACTTCCAGTGTGGGTTTATTGAAAAAACGAACCTTAGAAACATTATTTTGTGTTTTATCAATGGTTATATTTCCAATCCATCTAACCACTTCTCCTTTAGTCGTGGTTCCTATAAAAATCAATTTTCCTATTCCATTATACGTTTCATCGTAAACATGAATAGAGATAACATATTTAGCGGCATCGGTAAATTGAGCGTCCTCGGAACGGGCTTGTTCGAGATATAGAGAATTACCACCTGAATCCAAGCATTCTACTTGGATTTCCGTCTTGTCCTTTAATAGAGGAGACCCATTAAATGAAACAGCGTTTTTCCCCGCCGTGAAGGCGGGGTTAAACTCAGACAGAACAAAGTATTTTGAAAGATACTCCGTGTCTTCAATGTCCACCTTGCGGGTAAGAAGACCTAATTGAATCCCCTCTTTCCCGAATGATGATAGTAATGCCATGCCTATAAATAGGCAATGGCAACTCTTTTACTCGAAGACTACTTTAGAAAAATTCCCAATCTGGGATATCTCTACTTTGTGAGAATTCCTGTATATTCATTGTATCTCCAAACTTGGCATCCAAGGTGTTGTTTTATCTCTTCCATTCTTTTTATATCCTTCGCCTTAAGAGTTCCATTTTTATAATGTCTTGGTTCATCGTATTCCACGACAATATTAAGATTGGGTTCGAAGTAGTCCACAAAATAACCAAGAGGTTCGATGAGATATTGACGGCGGCTCTTCGAAAAGAAAATCCCGTTCCATCCGTTTTTCCTTTCCAATTTCCGAAAATACCTGCCCTCTTTCTTGCCGACATTATTGATCCTTCCATTGTTATTTCGTTGAAGTTTTATTACTCTCTTACATGCGGCTATCCGCATTTTACGACGAGCTTCTTCGGTGTGATGTTTTCCATAAAATGGATTTTGAATATCATATCTGTGAATGCCATACATCCCGTTCCCCGAACCTCGCATATTTTGCTTATGCTTCTCCGTATGTGGATGACCCTTTCCCAAACGAGACACGGATAATTTTTGTCTCGTTTCATTGGATATCTGTTTGCCTTTTTGCTTACACCACCGACAACGACGGGACGGAAATTTTATGGCGATATGATAAGCCTTTCTTGATCCGTATTCTATGTCAATATTGCAATCTGGACACTTTCTCGTCCATTTTCTTGGCATAATATTTTCGCATCCGTTCTTTATTGACTCGGATTTTATTTCGGTAATACCATTCTCGCCGCCATTTCCGCTTTGCTTCAAGGTGTTCATTTTCTGTTTTGTATTTTGTTTTTCTTCCCATATTAGGGCTCCTTTCTATAAGTATATTACTCCAAGCAAAAAACTCCAATTATTATTCGAACACCACTCTGCTGAAATTTCCTTCCTGTTTAATTTCAATGATTTTATCCACAAAATCCTTTATAGTATCAAGATGTGATATAATACATACAAAATCAAAGTGTGATTTAAGATAGGTAAATAAAATAAACATCGACTGGATGTTATGAGAATCCAATGTGGAAAACCCTTCGTCCAGTACCAAGAAGTTGGTTCGTGGAAGGTTAGATATGTTGCTCAACGCCACCCGAATGGCTACCGATGCAACAAATCGTTCAAACCCGCTAGTCATTTCGATTGGCCATCGACCTTTGGTTTCATAATTGACATATGGAGTGATGTTTTTCTCATCGGACTCAATTTCAATGGTGAAGTCGGTGGTTTGAGTGAGTATCGAATTGATTTCACTGGTTATCGCCGGAATAGCATGGCAGATAACTTGATACGGAATACCGTTTCGTCCTACTGCCTGATTGTAAAAGTCATACAATTCACGTTCTTCTTCGGTTTGAATCAAATCTTCAATGGTTTCCGTGATTATTTGGATCTGTTTTTTAAGCACTTCTCGCTTGCCAGTTACTTCCAAGAGTTGCTTGTTTTTGGCGTTCAAATTGGTTTCTAATTTATTCAATGCATTCTTGAACGTTAGAATTGTCATGTTGACTTTCTGATTGTTTTCCACGGCAACTTCGTTTTTGTGATAAAGTTCAATTTTCCGTTCGATTTCTTTAAGGGATTGAGAAATTTTTTCCTCATCTTTCTCGCTAAGTAAAACCGTTGTATTGAGCGTGGTAAATGCGTCTTTGGCCTGACTGTGATTATTCAGAAGCTTCGTGTAATTTTGATATGCAGTGTCAACCCACGACCATTCATCCAGTTTAACCTGAACAGATTTCATCGCTGCGGCAGATTGTTCCATTAACTCGGTCTCCAGCTTAAGATCTTTCTCGGTCTGTGTAGCATTCGCATTTTTCTCTGCCACGTTTTCAACACAAAACTTACAGTTTGGGTCATACTTGTATTTCTTGCGAAGATGATCTAGTTTGGTCGTCAAGTGATAAACCGACGTTTTTTTCAACTCAAAACGTTGCTTTTCCATTTCGAATTTCTTACGAAAATCATTGAACGTCTGATGGGCTTTAACCAAATCTTCAGCAATGATTTCTGAAATCTCTTCGGCCAATTTGATCATCTTGGCCTTACGAACGTCTAATTCGATCCGGTCCAATTGAAGTTGTTTTTTTGATTTTTCCATCAACGCCACCGTCAACTCTCGTTTCTTCTCCAACGCAGAAAGGTCGGTTGGAACATCTGTGTCGAGTTTAATGAGTTTTGAGGTTTCGGCTACTATGCTATCATTTACTTGCTTGATTTGTCTGGAAAAATCGTCAATAGCATCCTGTGTGTCTCGGATAGTTGATTCTGCTAAGGCCAAAGAATTTTCCGCATCGTCTAGTTCCTTGATGTAATTCTTTTCTTTGTGAGGTTTGAGTTTAGCTGCTAGTTCCTTGCTCTTGGCATAGGCGATTTCATAGAGGCGGTCAAACACATTAAGCCCCATGAATTGCACCAGTAAATCTTTGCGCTCGGTGTTGCCCATATCAATGAAGTTAATGTTATTCTTGCTGGCATTCTGAATCGATAGAGTTGTGAGAATGAAATCCTCAAACGTTCCAATGTAATCCCGAATAACATCATTGGTTTTTCGTCGCATAATGTCAGTCAAATCTTCCCGAATACCATTGACCATTCGCCAGAAATTAACCTGGACTTTCACGTTTCCAGTGCGGGTTCCCTCACCGATTTTTTCAATGAAATAATGAATGCCTCCAATTGTAAATTCGAACTTACATCGGAAGTTTTCTTTGGCCACATTTCGGGCAACAATAGCTTTAAATCCCCGTTCCCACTTGTCAACTAGACAAAAACACATCGCAGAAAAGATGCTGGATTTCCCACAGGTATTTGGACCAAATACCCCGTAAACTCCGTTCATCGATGTAAAATCAATAACGTTTCCTTCTCCATACGCAAACATGTTATCCCACTCAAATCGAACCGGATTCCATTTCAAGTTTCGAGCAAATTCATCTTTCTTTATTTCGGTGTTGACATCTCTATTGATGAGAAGTATCCTATCGATTTTCGATTGGTCTTGGAGATTGAGTTTGTTTTGAAGGAAATCGGTAATGAGTTTGGCCTGATAATCAATATCGGTCACTTCCGCTAATTTTATATCTTTACAAACCTGTGTTTCTTTTGCTTTCTTATCACGTTCCGATTCAATGCGAATGCGAGATGGTTCAAAAACTTCCGTCAAAGTAGAAATCATGGCTTCGGCAGCTTTGACTTCTGTGGGAATAACATCCAAACAACGAACACGGAGATAGGTTTTTTTCGGAAGATCTGACAAGTCCGTTAGGATTTGTGCTCCATGTAAATCTACCGTAAAATACCCATAGTCGTTATGGACGTCTTTGTAATAATAATCACAGGTCGAAAGATCCCATAGTGTATATCCGTGTGGATGAAGAGGTTCCCCATGGTTTTGTTGTATCAATGAACCGGGATAATGTATACATGGTTTATGTTCCTCTGGAACGGCTTCCTGCATATTCTGTCGCCGGTGAATATCGCCCAATAACGCAATATGATGCCAATCAAATAACGGCGACATAATGGCTGGATTACTCATGGTGAATCCGGTATCCGTTACAGCACGGTCCACGGGACCATGAAACAATGCAATAATGTGTTTATATTCGTTTCTGTATATTTCCGGAATGTCTTTCCCGAGAATGTATTTCTCCGGTGCATCAAATATGCACATGTTATTGAACAGAATATTGCCTATCCCATAAAGTTTTGTTTCACGCAAATAATGCAATTTGGGATGCGCCAATGCATCCACAATTGGAGACAAACTGTCCAACCGTGTTTTGTTCGAAAGCGTGGCATCGTGGTTACCGGGAACAACAATGGTTTCACGAAGATTGGCAAGGTTCCACAAAAAATCGGAAACCATTTGAACACATTCCGGACTCAGGTCTGATTTGCTATGACAGACATCCCCGAGAATGCAAACAATAGTCCCTGCTGGAGAGTCGGCTACATCTTCGTATAAACGTTGAAAAACCTCACGGAACTCGGTATGACGCTTTGTTAAGCGAATGTGAATGTCGGCAAGATGAATGATGTGGGTGAATTCCGAGACAGTAGAGTTTAATTTTTCAAATATCATAACTTGTTTTCTTCTAAAATTATAAACTTGCAATTTAAATGTTGGGTGATTTCGTCGATTCTTTGTATGTCCTTCTCTTTCATTTTTCCGTCTTTGGTATAGTGATGATGATTGTCCTCATAATAATCAATAACAACATTCTTTTCTTTATCAAAACCATCAACCCAATATCCCAACTCGGGAATGTAATATTCCCCGCCATTCATTGCAGTTTGAAATTTATAACCATGAGCTTTTCCATAATCCTCTATTACCCGACATGCCGTGATGTTGAAATTGGGTTTCAAAGAACAGCCATTCAATTTTAGGCGTTCAATACGATGTATATGCGCCAATCGAATTTTTCTCCTTCGTTCCATAGATAATGGTGCGTGATTCCCATAATTTGGGTTGGTTTCTCCTTTCCACTTCCCAATTGATTTTTTTGCACGTTTCATTTTTTTGATTGTATCTGAATTGAAACAGCATGTGAGTCCTTTATTCCACGCATCAATTCCAAACGTGGGGCTGAGCTTCCCAGATTTTCCGTACATCGGATTCAATGATCCGTGACGACCATAACAAGGGTTTTTTTCTCCCCGGCGCAGTTCAGATAATTTCTTTTTAGTTTCCATCGAAGCTTTTTTCCCTAGATGGGACACTTTCAGCTTTTCTTTTGATTCGGGAGTGTGACGAAATGTTTTTCGAGAAAGAATCGTCGCACAATGTTTACACCAATAAGATTCATCGGGTTTGGCGCAATTAAATTTTTGATAAGATGAAAAGACATGTTCTTTCCCACAATTTTTACAGATTTTAATTAAAGACCCTTTATATCTTCTTTTTTCGGCTCGAAACTTTGCGGCGCAACCACGGCATGTTCTATTTCTTTTTGTTGCTTCGTTATATTGACTAACTGATTTGTAATCAATAATACCCGAACACATTGGACAAATTCTTGATTTTTTCATTTATCTAATAGCCCCTCGACAATAAATATGGGTATTCTATACTTTATTCAAGAATATCTTAATTTTAATCTAACAAAAGTATCCATAGTTAGGGGCTTGGATTGAGTCAAAAGACGATGAATCCAATCGAATCCCATTTCAGACGGATCTTTTTCGGGTAAAACGAGAAGATGAATGTTGTCTGCCGCCGTTCCTTCTAAAACCAATTTTTCATATATTCTCAGAGCCTCCCTTATAGCATCCGAGTCAAGACAAATGTTAACTCTTTTTACTCGATATAAACCGAGACAATCTAATAATTTTCTGGAAGGGAACGTTCCAAACATTGGAACGGCGTTGTTTCGAATTGCAATCGCATCAAAACATCCCTCAACAAGCGACACTCCAATCTCGGCGTCGTAATTCACGAAACATTCGAACCCAACAATGTTCTTTGAAAACGGTGCATTCTTATATTTCAACCACGGATGAGGATAGTAATAGCGAGACGAAAAATAGTTGAGTTTTCCTTCATCATCATAGGACGGGATAATCACACAATCACGATATTCGCCTTGCTCGCAATATCCAATGTTGTATCTACATATATCTTCTAAACCAATCCCACGGTTTTTTAAATACGCCATTGCACGGCGATACTCCTGCATATGCTCAGCAAAGTTGGCATCGTGTTTTGGTGGGTTGGACAAGGAGATAAAATCTTCTGGAAGAGAGAGTTGCTCTTCCACTGTTTCAGATTTGGATTTTCTTCGAACAAGTCGAACATCCTTGGTCAGTTCAAATAATTGACTTCGGTAATGTCGTGGGGCGTTGATTTTTGTGAGTAAACTTCCTAAATATGTTCCACGAAAATGACATACCCAGCAATGATATTGTCCCGTTTCCAGAGATATTTCTAACTTTCTTTTGTAATGGTTACATTTGGGACAGAAGTACGTAGCCTGTAATCCCCCTCGGCGGAGTTTGGCGGTTTGTCCAAGCACTTCATTGACGAGTGCCAGAAGCTTACTTTGAAGAATCACGTTCGAGACCCTATCAGAACTTCAGGAAAAAGGCAACTTTTTATACTTCGGCCCATTCTCCATTATTATACGACTCAAGGGCCTCATCCAATCTTGACTTCGCCATGGAAAGATCTATTCGATACCACTCTCCACGGATTTCCAATGCAAATGGAACAATGGTTTCTTTGATTTTTTTCTCGGCTTCTTTATATTGGGGGTGGTGAAGAGAATAGACAAGTTTATACCCCCTGTACGGATCACACGTTTGATATAAATGTAATCGGTCTTTAAGATTTGTTGTAATCCCGACCTTTACCCATTGAGGAAACGCCTCATTTATAACGATATAGAGATATCCAGATTTCAAGGCTGTGGAATTTTTCTATTGGTGCCGGGATACTTTTCTAAGAATTTTGGGTCTGCCCACATGCAACGGTCGCATACGTTCTGCTCCAATAAACTGCGAGCAAACTCATGCCATCCATTTCCTTCAGTTACATCATAAAATCCACCCGTAAGTTTAGGAGTGTCTGGTGTTGGTTGAAGAACGATTCCATGAATTGTTTTACCACACCGGTCACAAATGATATCAATTTCTGTGTTCATGACATCGCAATAATTATAGCATCTCTCAAATCTTCGTTTCTTTTATCACATTTTCCCAATTTATTCAACTTATTATATTTTTCTAAATTAGGAACGTGTTTTGGAAGTTCTCTTGCCACATATTCTTTTGCTTTCATTCCTTTGATAAATGCCTTGCCCAAGACCGCTTTTCGGGCGGTATTGGCTGATACAAGTCGAACTGGTACCGACCAATGCTCTCCAAGAACATATTCCAACACGGCATTAAATCTAGCTAATTTTATGACTACTTGCTGAGATGTTCGTCCCCGTATAAACCCGCTCAATGCGGCTTCTAATTTGACCTCAGAAACAAGTGAAATGTCTGGATGCTTTCCGATTTCCTGTATGATAAAGAATGCCTTTTCCTTGTTGGTTTCGAGTTTGGAAATGTCAATAAACCCCGCATCCACTACGGATTGCCCATTATACATGGCCCAACCGCATGTAACCGTAGAACAATCTAGGCCAAGAATCATAACTTATTTTGAAGAATTACATTGGCCAATATTTTCGGCTGGAATGATCTCCATAAACACTGGTTCGCATTCTGGTTGTTACAACTTTACTGTCTTGGCCCATAAACAGTTCAGTCTGTTGTTCCAGCATCTTGATTTTGAACCCCTTTGGAGTATGGGTTCGAGATTGCAAACTGGTCACCCGTTCATTTCGGTTATCATTCTGACCCGTATCGGTTTTGACATCAAAGGCTCCCCCTACATGAAGGGTGGCATATAATGCCTCAATATTTTGGCTTAATGAGGGTCGTGCGCTCTCGGTTGCTATTGTGGTAGTTGCCATAAATCAAATTGTTCTTTCTGTTTATAAATATCATCAAAAATCAATTTTGATGATGAAATTTATGGGTAATGTCTTGGGAAGTTTAATTGGAGCCCCCAATTTAGCAACGGCCACAAGATCCAATCCATCATAGAGTCCAATTGTAGTAACCATTGGAGCCAAGAATGATCCCGTTTTATCTGCGGCAGTTAATCTCTCATATTCGAAGAACGTTGGGTCGATTTGAGGAACTTCTTTGCGTTTTGTCAGAAAATCCAAATAATCCATTGCTTCGGTGACTTGCTGATGTTGACAGTTGGTGTTAATGTATCCGGCGTAATTATGGTCGGTTAAGCGATGTGAAAAGTATTTCCAAAGAATAGCCATGTCGGTTTTGTCCACTCGACCGTCATAATTTGCATCCAAGATATCAACAAAGGTTGTATCATTATTTTCGAACCGATTAAAACTTGAACTCCAAAGAGTCGGGGTATCTGTCCACAACAATTGGTTATAAGCCAGAAAACTTTTTTCATCATCTGTCGTTACAAGAGATGAACTCCAGTCCGTTGTTTTATTCAAAGTATATTGAATATATCTCAAAAGAACGTCTACGTCTTGAAAATCAAAGATTCCGTTTTTGTTTAGGTCTAGTGAGGACGATGCCAGAACAATGGCGGTGGGATTTGTGCTAACGTTAAACTCTCCCGGCTCCACATTACATATAACTTGTTTTTCTTGAATGGTTCGTTGACCTTTGAAAATCAAATCATATTCATATGGTCTGTACGCAGCCTGTGACGAGAATAACCCATCAAATGCCGAACCAGAAGTCATTATAATGATTTTCCCGTTCCGATAAAATACGTTTCCAACATGAAACTCTTCTCGAAGGTTGGTAAGATTGTAAATATATGCTTTGCCTGTTACGTCATCTAACTCAACCCCGGCACTCTGGGTTGCGGGAATGTTGATTTGTTTGGAACCGCTTAAAAAAATGGGAGCACCTACAACCATTGAACGCTCGCCGATGGAAACATCCTGTCCAAAATTCCTATGTGGGCTCAAGAAACGTTTCTTTTTTTGATAAACATTAACAATTTCCCACTCCAAAGACGCCGTGTTTTTCTGTAGTAAAAGAACCTGTCCATTTAAAGTGTTTTCTAGATCCTGATCACAATAATGAAGTTGCCCCAATGTTCCTTGTACATAACATGGTATAATCTCTAACAAATCCGACTTCGGACTTCCAGCAAGAACATAACCTCCATATGTGTCTACCGAAAACCCAAGATGGTTATTTTTCAGTGTCAATGCCGTTCCATATGTTTTTAATGCCAGATAAAAATCCGTTGGATTTCTATTTGGGCATTTTTCAAAAATATACACTGCTCCTTGTTCGTACAATGAAGACCCCGTATATTCATAAACTGTGCGGTCTGCATATGCTCCAATGACCACCGTTGAGTCATACAAAGAAACATCATGACCGAAAGAATTACTTAAACTCATCGTTGGCTGATATGGGACGTGTGTTCCAAAAGTGAGGGGTAAAATATTGGATGTTGGCCTAAATGTATAACTCTCAATCCAGCTTCCGCTGACAAATTCAAAATAGTATACTTCATTGGATGAAGTTAAACCACATCCTACTACCATGCTTCCACTATACCCACCCGACTGCTTGTTCAATTTTACGGTGTGACCGAAGCGTTGGCCGAGACTAGGATTGGAGGATGTGATTGTTTGGAAAAGAGACCAAGTATAATGACCGCTACCGGTTGAATCGTTTTGATAAAGATAAACAACTCCTTTAGATGAACTTACATAAGGAGATCCAACAGCAATCCATTCGCTATTAATGGCAACAGCATGACCAAACGATTCAGAATATTCGGGGTGCGGGTTTTCTAGAGTGTAAACGTACGGATCAACATTGGTATCATTTTCGGTTCGTTCTAGATCAAAAATATCTACTTCAGAACCGGAAACGGTTAGGGAAACAACTTGAGTTATGAAACTAGCGGAATAATAAGGCGATCCGGCAACTAACAATTTCCCGTACATATCCAATGATACTCCAAATCCATCCTCAAGTGAATGCAAATATAGAACTCTATCAATAAACAGATCTTTATCTGCCGTATATGTTCCTCCGTCTTCGGTATGAAGTGGATCTGGGGTTTCCGTTGCCAATAAAGTATCCAATGCATACCCCCGAACGAATAGCGTTCCAACCAAATCATGTTGGTCGGTGCTTTTATTGTAACGAAAGTAATCAATGGACCCCGAATAATACGTTGTAGGGGAAGTGGTTTTGTCGTATCGAAGGAAAATCGGATTCCCCACAGCAACATAATCCCCATACGTGGCGGTGGCATAGCCGTAATTTTCGTTTTGAAGCTGAACGTACATACTATTGATACATATACTTCTAAATACTTTTTAAACTCTAAAACAGATATGCCTTGAAGAGGGATTATGTATAATCGGGACAACCGTTTGAGGCATCTCCCGGTTGGACATTATTCCCAAATTTTCGAACTTCTTGAATGCGAGAAAATAAGTTCGTTGTAGCTATCAGATTACCATTCCCGTCATCTTTTATTTCAGCATAATCATCCAATGTATTATCATAGAAAATCACGCTTTCTTTTCGGATAGAATCTCCGAAAATAGTCTGTGGGAAACTAAACATACGAAAACTTTCTCCGAATACACGACGCATTCGACTCAAATGGAAATCAAAGTTTTCGGCTCCAAAAATTGCCACTGGATTTTTATAAGTGTTGTAAAATGCCAGCCGAACTTGATCATAAAGCAGTCGTTTGTATGTCCCGGTATCATTTTTTTCGTCTAAGTCAGGAAAGAAAAATCCGGTAGTGTTTATGCCCTCTTCATAGATAGCCTCGTCTTCTTCTTGTTGTTCCAATGCAATATTACACGCTCGGTTCAATAAAGCATTTCCATAATAGTCAATGTAATCTAGAGCAACGTATTCTTCGGTAGAAGTTTCTTCGGTGAGAACGAGATCATTATTGGAAACACTATTAAAATTCCATTCTTTGACCGCCAAAAATGGAGTCGTGAGAAGATTGCTTTTGCTAATCTGCTTAATCATTTATACCCTATAAATAGCAATGGTTGAATGATTTTAATCACATGGGAGGGGTCTTTCTTTATGTCTGATTCCCAAATCCGAATTACTTTATATCCCAATCTTGACGCCATCTGCTCTTTAAATATATCATTCATCTTCACTTCGTTAACCTTTTCGTAATGATTTGTTTGCTTGGGATTTCCGTGCCAGAAATCTCCATCTACTTCTATGATCAGGGGTTTATTTCTTATTTTGAAATCATATGATTTGCATATGCCGTTCTCAGTGATGAAAAACTGAAAGTAATACGAAACCCCCGCCTTATCAAGCTCATCGGCAACCATTTTTTCCAATTTATTCATTGAACGATGAGAGAAAATTTTCTTAATCGCTTCAGGAGTATGTGTTTTTCCAAACATTGGATTGTTTTCTCCTTTTGCCACCCCCCGCTCGATTCTCGTTTTGGATATCTGTTCTCTTACTTCCGGACGACGGGCTGGATTCAAATCACCCTTTAATCCCTCGTGCCCGGTATTAGAAATAGATATTCTTTGTTTAGTTTCATTGGATAAAATGGCACCAAACCGTGGAGCGAGATCCCCAATCCAAGTTTTCCGAACTTTTGCCAAACATTCGGAAGAACAAGTTGGATTATTATGAATTTTACTTCTGTTCACACAAATATTTCCGCAAATGACACAGTTGCACCACCCAAATTTTCGGAAATCATTCAAATTATCCTTCACATAATCTTTAAACTCTATATTGTGATACACGTTTAAATGCTGTGAAAATACTTTAGAATGAATTTTATTGCTACAATGTTTGCATTGGATTTGTTGATCGTCGTTAATTTGATGATTTTTAGTATAACATTTTCCACATTTATCAGACGTAGATTTGCAAATCTCCCCACATTCAACGCAGTTTTTCCATCCTAAATGTTTAAAGGCATCCAAATGATTTTTTACATAATCTTCATAACGTTGTTTATGAACTTTCCAAAGATGACGACCAAATTGTTTAACGTTCAATTCTTTTCCACAATGTTTACAAATAAAAATGTCACTCATATACCATATAAGTATTGAGTGACATTATCAAAACGTTATTTTATTAGGAGTTCTTTATCAAAAATCCAATCTGCACTTCACCAGAATTTCATTGTCAAAGGTTTTAACAGCCGGTCTTGAAAGTTTAGCAACCGCAACAAGTTCATTCGAATCGTTGTAAAGTCCTATGGTTGTAATGTATGTTCGTGGGTCATCTACAAAATCAGAATTTCGGATGGTTCCTTGGGAATGGATTCCATCGGAGCCATCGTAAACATATGTTGGGTTGTTGCTGTAATTGAAATCTCGGTTCTTAACTCGGACGAAATAATGTCTCGCCGGAACATATTCGGATTTTCGCACCTTTATCTGATTCTCTGCATTTCCAGAATCCCCCGCTTGTTTTAATGCTTCTACGATTACTTTATGATTTTGTCCATATTCCGTCGCAAAAGAGCTACTATTATAAGCATATGGTCCACCGCCATCGCTGTTATATCCAAGCCAACCACCGGGATTAAGGTTTTCCTTCATTCCAATAAGTGTACTTAACTTGTCTGCATTAAATACAACAATGCCGTTTTGTGGGTAGAAAAGTCCAATACCTGCATAAGAAGCCCCGGCTACAATGCCTCCATCTAAAGATCCGGAAATCAAGTTATAAACCGTTTTGACTGTGGTTTCAGTAGATGAATCGTCAATAAATGTAAAACATCCATTCGATCCGGATAGTGAAATCTGAAAAATACCCTCATCAACCCTATCTTTCATTTTGTAAGTAGAGAAAGAAAGGACAAAAATATCCACGGCATTGGTTGTGCCACCAGCACTGCCTGTTTTGAAACTGAACATGCCGTCCAAATCAGCGGTTCCCAAAAGTAAATTTTTATATTGCGTGTAAATGGTTTTTGTGGGATTGGCTTTAATGCTTGCGGATTCATTGTAAAAAGAACCACTGCCTCCAATATGACCATATGTAGCCGAAAAGTACGGATCGTTATTCAACTTTTCCGTTATGCTTGGAAAAACATTAACATAATACATGGTACGGCGAACATCATATAAGGATGCTCCGTAAGATGGATACGGCGTTGCTGCTGAAGCAGTTAAATCCCAAAAGTCATCAACGAATAAACTCTGGCTCCAATTCGTTACGCCAAGAGGCCAAAACCCACTGGCCACCCGAGTTGTTCGACCGGATACAATGTCAGAATCTTGAAAAGTATTGAATATCATAGATCAATTAGCTTGTAGTAGGTACCGTTACCGTCACTTCTATACTTAAACTTCCACCAGATTCATTTCCAACAATGGTAAGGCTCGTGGTTGTCGTTCTTCCGAGTTGGGCATTTGGAACAAACCGAAATTTTTTTCCAACGACAACTTGAGAACTTGCAGTATTAATATCACCAGCAAAAGTTGGGACCGTGTTTGACACGGCATTGATGGAATTACTTTCCTCCACCACAAGAGTTCCAACGTTTTTATTTCCCAGAATTGCCGTATACCCCGCTGTCAAATTGTAAGCAGGATTAGTGGAAGGTGATACGATAATATCACCAGTAAAATCCCGAGTCACACTAATTTTATCTTGTGCAATGGAAATCACTGGGATGGACGTTACACCCTGATTCAATGTTACGAGCTTGTACTTCATTACCTGCGTTTCATCCGTGAATGGTTCAAACACAGGGGTGTTTCTTAGAGCAATGTCATAGAAAGCACTGCCATTAGGATGATTGGGTTGATAGAGTGTGTAGTCAATTTCATCATCGGCGAGCGCAAAGGACGTGATGTTCAAATTGCCATTTTTGGCTAATAGTTCTCTTCCCTTTTTTGTTAAAACCGCATCGACCGTCACAGTAGTATTATCAATATATGCCATAATTCATTTAACTCCAACACGTTGTAAAAGTTTCTGCATCGAAGATGGAGATATTCCATATTTGAATGCGAGTTGTCTCTTATTTATATCCCCAGATAAATAGAGATTTTTTATCGTAATATATTCTTCTTTTGGGACTTTATTTTTCTTACATTTTCCGCTCGCATAAGAAGCGGCAACACCATTTCTTATGCGTTGTAGTTCTTCGCCTGAAAATTTTTTTTGAGCCATTTGTTTTCCTTGAGAAATGGCCTTTTTGTGATCCTCCGAATAAATCCTTCCTATATTAAATTGTTGGGCTTTGAGTATTCCAGTATAACAAGATTTTGGTCGATTCTTAAATTTTTGAATCGTTTCTTTTTTGTGTTTGAACCCTAATCTATCAATACTCATTTGTTTCTTTTGTTCTTCGGTCCATTTCGGAATTCCTTTTTGAGCAGCCCTTATTTTCTCGACAACCCACGGTGGTCGTTTCTCACCGGGAGCAACAGGATGTCCTGCTATTTTTGCTTGATTATAACAATTTTCGGCTCCTACCCATTTATCAAGCTCCTTTTGTTCTTCGGATAGTAACTCTGAAATAGAACATTGATTAACAACACTAAGTTCAAACGCCAATTTTCCATGCTTATTGAACGAACGTTGCAAATGTCTATTACTGTGTTTGTTGTTTTTCAAATCATAAATATGGCGATAAAACCTTCTCTCAATATTGTCCGAACTACCGAGATAGAACTTCCCATTGAGTTTATTCGTTATGCGATATATTCCACAAGATGCCATATGCTGTTTTTATAAAATCGGTTCTCTCACCTTATAAGTATTGGCATAGAACCCTTTTTTATTGGTTTATTGATTTATCACGTTATCACTCTTCTGCAAGTTAACGTTACTGGTCTGAATACTCTGCACTGGAAGCGTGGCATCTTCAAGACCGGATTCATTGTCAATGGTCGTATTCACCGTTTGGCTTCCCCGAACATAAATCTGGGATGTTTGTAAATTGTATCGTCCGCTCAAGCTCAAGAACTTTACTGGGCTATATTGCATTCGCTTGTGTGTATAATGATTGCGGGGGTACCCTCCAAAAACTTCAAAGAAACTTTCTTTCGCCACGTCAAAAATTGGAAGACCAGCCGTAACTATAAGACCAGCATGAATATCCGTTGATTTAATCGAATTAATTTTTTGATTGTTCGTTCCAATTGCGGTATTTGGAAAATGAACGAAATATTTTTGCCCACCAATAATAGTTTCATTGGTTGTCAAATCCCATTTTGTTGCTGACGCCGATAACACATTTGTAGTGGAAGTATAGAAAATATTTTCATACCCGTCTGGTGTCATTCCGACCAAACTATATAGCCAAACGGAACTAGATGTATACACGTCTTCTTTTTTGCTGGAGTTTCTGACATAAGAACCGCTCTTGGAATAAATGGTATATTTATCCCATTTCTTAACCAAAAACGCTTTGTTTGATCCAGAGGCGTGCGGAAATTCATTGAGATCTTCTTGGGTGGTTATTCCAATAGCCAATGGGAATCCCAAATAATTTCCTAAACTGCCGTAATTTCCAAATTGAATGTCATCCGGTAAATCAGAAATGTATCCTCCACCATAGTTTACTGGATAACCGAAATTGGTTTCGTTGATATACGAAACATCCAAGTAAATTGTTGGTTTTGGAGGAATGGTTCCAGTGTTGAACGATGACTGCGAATAGGACGTATCAATGTTGAAATCCCCCCACAAAATCTCGGGGTTTCCACGAGAAGTATTTTCAACAAATGTCGTGTGATCAACTCGATTTGGACGAACCTTGGAACCAGAAAACTGAACTACTTTGGTGTATGGATCTCTAACTTTGCCGCCAACCCCCCGTGAACAATAGTGGCTTGCTGTCACTTCTTCGTAAAACACCGAACCAGTATTTTCTTCGGCGAAAATTCTCTTATGCTGATATTTTGGACGCTCAAGAACAGTGGGTTCGACAACAATTCCGGTTCTTAGGGCTGCTCTGGCCGGAATCACGTTTTTGATCTCATCAAAAATGGACCGATCAAAGTAAATCTTGTAAAGAGTAATAAGTTCATTATAGAGAACCCGCCTATCTCCAAAGGAATTGTATTCCAAGTTCAAGTCTCGAAGTCCGGAATATGAAGCCGAATACATATTGGACGGGTCGGCGATAAGATTTATAACATTGTTATTTCCGTAGTATTTTACAATGTCTCGGTTCTTGGCGTCTTGAGGGTCAAGATATAAGCCAATGATATTCGAGTCCTTGGAAAGTTCGTTTCCCGAATCATAGGTTGATCGGTTTTTGTTATCTAAGCGAACATCGTAGTTTTGAGTCCGTGGAAGTATTTTCTCGTTTTGAAATCGATTTGGTCCATAGCTTGGGGTCGTGTATGTTTTTTCTACGTTTTTAACCAAATATTCGTATGGATAAATTGAATCAAACGTTCGTAATCGAACTCCACACGTTATGGTTTCCGAAGACATAGTAGAATGCAACGGAGCCCAAAAATCAAAAGTAGAATAAGAAATTGCTACCGGGCAAATTGGTTTATTGTATAATACAACAGGACTTCCTGTCCATATTTGAAGGAAACTTCCAGAAAAGGTTCCAGTAGCATAGGTATCTCGTGGAACGGTATTATCGTATTTACTACTTGACATTGTGCCTGCAAAACTTCCCGAGAACATCATTTGCCCGTGATTATAATCTCCATACCCATATTGACTCCAATATGAATTTCCAGACCATTTAACAAACGCACTGCTTCCCGTGAAACTTCCGGTGTGACTTCCAGATAAAGAACCATACCATATTTGATTTCGGCTCCCGGTAATATCCCCGAAACCAATAATAACGTGACTACTTCCAGACGCAATACCGTTAAATGAACCGGACATGGAGACAGATCGAATGCTTCCCAAAACACTTCCTGTAACTTGTCCAGTCCATCCCGTTCCAGCAAGTCTCCCTACGTACATTCCATGTGTGCTTGAAGTTATTTGTCCATATGTCCATCCCCAAAACGTGCCCGAAACACTCCCCGAAAAACTTCCCGTAAAATAACTTTGAGTAACCGTGTCTGATGCATTGGTCGTTCCGTACCACTGTCCGGACCCAATAAATCCCTTCACTTCTGCGGTAGAGCTACTTAAAGTTCCGATAGACAATCCATTAAAACTTCCGGTCATCGAACCAGAGATTGTTCCGAGGAAATAACTTTGTGTGGCTTGACCATAGATACTATGAGTAAGAAACCATCCCTGTCCGCTTCCCGATAAACTTCCGGAAACGGTTCCCTTAAAACTGCCGGTA
>Ga0265297_10002718_pt1 | contig 34725 bp, 32 predicted proteins | sample Munlanlwell13791_FD_192502 | JGI IMG/M metagenome (GOLD analysis project Ga0265297, IMG submission 192502) | Leachate microbial communities from a municipal landfill in Southern Ontario, Canada - Leachate well 137-91 | ecosystem: Engineered > Solid waste > Landfill > Unclassified | place... | reverse complement strand
GTAAGCGGCGCAGTCAAGAAAGTGGAGAAGGATTATCTTTTTTCCGAGATACAGGGCGATTTCCGGGCTTATAAGGTGGATACGCATCAGCATGCGCCGGAGATCGAACAGGTGTTATCCAAGTTAGCCGGTGAAAAAATCAAGATTACTTTTGTGCCGCATCTTTTGCCGATCGACCGGGGTATACTTTCAACTATTTATATTAAGAAGCCCGCTTCCTTTAAAGGTAAGCCCAAGGATATTCTTAAGTTTTATAAAAAGTTCTACAAATCCGAGCCTTTCGTGCGGATCAAGGCTGAAGGTGAATTTCCCAGGCTCAAGGATGTCGTGGGCACGAATTTTTGCGATATCGGGATAAAAGATACTCCTGAACTGACGATCATCATTTCGGCAATAGATAATCTGCTTAAGGGCGCTTCTGCCCAGGCAGTGCAGAACATGAATATTATGTATAAATTCCCGGAAAGTTGCGGTTTGCTATGATCAAACTGAATAAAGCTATCCTTCCCGCCGGTTTTAAAGCCAATGGCGTAAAATGCGGGATCAAAAAATCAAATAAACCTGACCTGGCGCTTTTTTATTCCACGCTTCCTGCTACAGCAAGCGCAAAGTTCACCAAGAACAGCATTCTTGCCGCTCCGCTTAAGGTGAATAAAGCGCAACTTAGTTCGGGGAAGCATTTCCAGGCAGTGCTGGTTAACAGCGGCAACGCCAATTGTTTTACCGGTAAGGCCGGTATGCTTGATGCCTGGTTAACAGTAAAGAAAGTGGCTAAAGAACTGAAGATCGCTGATACTAGCGTCCTGGTTAATTCCACAGGGATTATTGGCAAAAGGCTGCCGATAGCCAGGATGAATAATGCCATTCCTGGCCTGGTTAAGGGTTTAAGTTCTGCTAAAGCAACTCTTGCCCAGAAGGCGATGATGACTACGGATACATTTATCAAAGAGGTGAGCGTTAAATTCAAGATCGCTAAGCGCACTGTCACTGTTTGCGGCGTGGCAAAAGGCGCAGGCATGATCTCGCCGGATATGGCCACGCTGCTTTGTTTTATTTTTACGGACGCGGCGATCACCAAGCAGGCTTTGGACAAGGCTTTAAGCGTTGCCGTGGAAAACTCTTTTAACTGTATCACGGTAGACGGCTGCATGAGTACTAACGATACGGCGATCGTCCTGGCCAACGGCGCAGCGGGCAATAAACTGATCGAGCTTAAAGATAATTACGCGAAGTTCTCTGAAGCGCTTAATCTGGTTTGCCTGGACCTTGCCAAGATGATCGTGCTTGACGCGGAGGGCGCCAGCAAGTTCATCAAGATCAATGTTTATGCCGCCAAATCCAGGGATGAGGCTAAAAAAGTGGCGTTAGCTATCGCTAACTCCGATCTTTTCAAGACTGCCTGTTTCGGCGAAAATCCTAATTTTGGCAGGATCGCTGCCGCAGCCGGAGCCAGCGGCATAAAGGTAGAAGAAGCAAAACTGAAAGTTAAATTAGGGCCGTTAAATAAGAAACATATTCATCTTAGCGTCGGTTTATCGCGGGGCAAAGCCAGTGTCACTGTTTATACCTGCGACTTGACCGGCGATTATATTAAAATCAACGCAGAGTACAACTAGGGGAAAAAATGGAATCAGCGATAAAGAAAGCGGATGTTTTAATTGAGGCGTTGCCTTATATCAAGAAGTTCCACAAGAAAGTCATCGTCGTAAAATACGGCGGAAGCATTTTAGGCGAAGAGACGATCCGCAAAGGCGTACTGGAGGATATCGTTTTCTTGAGTTTTATGGGGTTACGCCCTGTGCTTGTGCACGGAGGCGGACCGAATATCAGCGACCGCATGCGCACCTCCGGCAAAAAAACGGAGTTTGTCGACGGGATGCGCGTGACAGACGCGGAGACTTTGAAGCTTGTGGAAGAGGAACTATTGTATTTAAACCAGCTTATCGTAAATGAGCTGGCTGAGCTGGGAGTAAAAGCTGTCGGCTTAAACGGTAAAGACAACTCGCTTATCCAGGTGGAGAAAAAGAAAGCCAAAGTTGATATAGGCCTGGTTGGCCATATCACCGGCATTAATACCGAGCTGATCAATGATGAGCTTAAAAAAGATAAGGTAGTGGTGGTCCTGCCTATGGGCATAGGCAAGGATAAAAAGGTTTATAATGTTAACGCCGATGAAGTGGCTTCATCTGTTGCCGCCAGCATGAAGGCGGAGAAATTCGTCCTTTTGACCAATGTCAAGGGGATCATGCGCCACGCCGATGACGCGAATTCATTTATTTCCACACTGACCGTTGAGGAAGTGAATAACCTTAAGGAAAATAAAATAATCCAGCAGGGGATGATCCCCAAAGTGCAGGCCTGCGTGGATGCTTTGGCAGGCGGGGTGAAAAAAACGCATATTATTGACGCGCGCACTCCCCACGGGCTTTTGTTGGAGATTTTCACGGATAAAGGTATCGGTACGGAGATCGTAAAATGAAATTAGCGCAGGTTTTTCAGAGTTATAAAGATTTCATCATGCCCACTTACAATAAACTGCCGCTGGTTTTTACTAAAGGCAAGGGCTCTTTCCTTTGGGACGCGCAGGGTAAAAAGTACCTTGATTTTTTTCCCGGATGGGGAGTGGGAAATCTTGGGCATTGCCATCCTAAGGTGATGCAGGCGGTCAGGGACCAGATAAGTAAATTGATCTTTATACCGAATAATTATTACCACCTGCCGCAGGCAAAATTAGCCAAAGAACTTATTTATTGGAGTTTCCCGGGCAAGGTATTTTTTTGTAATTCCGGGGCTGAAGCTAATGAAGCAGCGATAAAACTGGCCAGGAAATTCGGCCAGGGCAGGAACGAGATCATCACTTTTGAGAATGCTTTTCACGGAAGGACGCTGGCGACTTTAGCCGCTACGGGCCAGAAGAAATACCAGGACGGCTTTGAGCCGATGCCCGCGGGATTCAAGAATATAAAACTTAATGACCTGGCGGCGTTAAAACAGGCGATCAACGGTAATACCGTCGCGGTAATGTTGGAGCTTGTGCAGGGCGAGGGCGGGGTGAACTTAACGGATAAAGATTTTGTCCTGGCTTTAAGAAAAATATGCGACGAGCACAACCTGCTTTTGATTATCGATGAAGTGCAGACAGGTATCGGCCGCACGGGGAAATTTTTCGCTTATCAGCATTATGGGATAACGCCGGATATCATCACTTTAGCTAAAGCGTTAGGCGGAGGCCTGCCTATTGGCGCGATCATCGCCAAAAAAGGTATCGCCGACAGTTTAACGCCGGGAATGCATGCTTCTACTTTTGGCGGCGGGCCGGTCATCTGCAGGGCTGCTCTTGCGGTATTAAAGGCGGTGCAGGAGGAGAAGATCCTTTCCAATGTCAATAAAATGAGCGCGTATCTTTTTGAAAAATTAAGCGCGTTAAGGGATAAATACCCCATGATCAAAGACCTGCGCGGCATTGGGCTGATGGTGGGTATAGAGCTTGATCGCGAGGGCAAAGCTATTGTGCAGCAATGCATGGATGCGGGGTTATTGATCAACTGTACCCACGGCTGCGTCTTGAGGCTGATGCCGGCTTTAAATGTGGGCAAGAAACAGATCGATAATGCGGTAAGCATATTAGACAACGCATTGAGGAGAGCGTGAATATGAAAAAAGACCTTATTTCCATTAAGGATCTAAGTAAGGATGAGATAGAGAGTTTGTTTAAGCTTTCCGGGCAATTAAAGAAGAATAAACGCAAGTTCGCTAAGTCTTTGGAGGGCCGGTCCATTGCGCTGCTTTTTCAGAAGCCCTCAAACAGGACGCGGGTTTCTTTTGAGGTAGGCATGTACCAGCTGGGCGGTAACGCCTTATACCTTTCTCCCCAGGAGATCAACCTCGGCGTCAGGGAGTCTATTGCTGATGTGTCCAAGACGCTATCGCGTTTTGTTGACGGGATTGTTTTAAGGACATTTGCCCATAAGAACTGCCTGGAGATGGCTTCTAGCGCCACAGTGCCTGTGATCAACGGCTTGTCGGATTTCTCGCATCCCTGCCAGGCCTTGGCCGATCTTTTTACGATCAAGGAGAAGTTTGGTTCCTTTAAAGGCATCACGCTTGCTTACGTGGGGGACGGCAATAATGTGTGCAACTCATTGATTTTCGCAGCCGCTAAATGCGGCATGAATATTAATGTGGCTACTCCCGCCGGTTACGAACCTGCCCGGGAAGTTGTGCGTGATGCTATGGCCGTTGCCAAAGATAGTGAATCATTGATCAAGATAAGCAATGACCCTTTTAACGCAGTAAGGTCAGCTAACGTGCTTTATACGGATGTCTGGGCGAGCATGGGCCAGGAAGAGGAGATCCAGAAACGCAAAGAAATATTCAGGGATTATCAGATAAATTCCAAGCTTTTGAATGCTGCGGCTAAAGGTTGCCTGGTGATGCATTGTTTGCCTGCTCACAGGGGCGAGGAGATCGCCGCTGATGTGATGGATAGCCCGGGTTCTATTGTTTTTGACCAGGCGGAGAACAGGATGCACGTGCAGAAAGCGATTTTAATAAAATTATTAAAAAACTAGCGGGTCCCCGCCACAAAACTTGGCGGGCAGGCTGCCTTGGGTATTTTATGAAATTTTATTCCAATTAGAGTAGGAGAAATAGGATGAAAAAAGTAGTATTAGCATATTCCGGTGGACTGGATACTTCCTGCATTGTCAGATGGCTCAAAGAAAGAGGCTATGATGTGGTTTGTTTTGTAGCTGACCTTGGCCAGGGTTTAGGTATTGGCGAGAGTTTTGAGGCGATTGAAGAAAGGGCGCTGGCAGCGGGAGCTTCCAAAGTCTATATCCGCGACCTGCAGGAAGAATTCATCAAGGATTTTATCCTTCCGGCGCTGAAAGCCAATGCTATCTATGAAGGCAAGTATTTACTGGCTACTGCTTTGGGCAGGCCGCTGATCGCTAAATACCTTGTGCAGATAGCGCACAAAGAAAAAGCTGCTGCTGTCGCTCATGGATGCACAGGCAAAGGCAATGACCAGGTCAGGCTGGAAGTCGCCGTTGGCATATTGGACCCAAAACTTGAGATCATCGCTCCAGTCAGGGAATGGGAGTTTAAATCCCGCGAAGAAGAGATAGAATACGCGTTGAAACATAATATCCCCATTGACGTGACTAAGAAGAAGCCGTATAGCATTGACCGTAACCTTTGGGGTATTAGCATTGAGGCGGGCATATTGGAGAATCTTGAGCAGGAGCCGCCGGAAGACGCTTATATGATCACTAAAGGCTCAACGCATACGGCGAGTTATCCGCGCTACCTGGAGATCTATTTTGAAAAAGGCGTGCCTAAAAAGATCGACGGCAAGATTTACAAGATCAAGAACCTGATCACCTACCTTAATGAAATAGGCGGGCAGTTCGGCGTAGGCAGGGCGGATATGGTGGAGAACAGGCTGGTGGGCATAAAATCCAGGGAGATATATGAAGCTCCGGCAGCAACTATCCTGTATACCGCGCATAAGGAACTGGAAGCCCTTGTTTTAGACAGGGAGCTGGCGCATTTTAAGGATATGGTCAGTTTAAAATACGCGGACCTTGTCTATTACGGCCTTTGGTTTTCTCCTCTAAAGAAAGCTTTGGACGGGTTTATTGATTCAACGCAAAGTTTTGCCACTGGCACAATAAAGTTAAGGTTGTCCAAAGGCACTTGTGTGGCAGTATCCAGGAAATCACGGTATTCTCTTTATAAGAAAGAATTAAGCACTTACGGCAAAGAGGATAAATTTGACCAGAAGCTTGCCGAGGGGTTTATCAAGATATGGGGAATGCCGTATAAGAGATAATATAGGGTAGGTAGCCTGCCTGCCGGCAGGCAGGTAGGTAGTAGGTAGAATGTAGGGAAACAGGAGAAAAAAATGGCAAAAAAATTGTGGGGAACAAGGTTTTCCAAGAAAACCAGCGCGCTTACTGACAGGTTTACCTCCAGTATTGCTTTTGACCAAAGGCTGGCCAAATACGATATATTAGGAAGTATGGCTCACGCTAAAATGCTGGGTAAACAGAAGATCATCCCTGCCGCTGATGCTAAAAAGATCATCAAGGGCCTGAACTTTCTGCTTAAGGATGTTGTTTCCGGAAAGTTTAAATTTGACCCGTCAGCCGAAGATATACATTCCAATATCCAGGAGCTGTTGGTCAAAAAGACCGGGCCTTCCGCCGATAAATTGCATACCGCGCGTTCACGCAATGACCAGATCGCCCTGGATGTAAAGTTATACCTGAAAAGTGAAGCCATAGAGATACTTGATTTCCTTAAGCAGTTGCAGGTTTCCATATTGAAATTCGCCGAAGCAAATTCCCGGGTGATCATCCCGGGGTATACGCATTTGCAGGTAGCGCAGTGCGTTTTGTTAGCCCACCACTTGCTTGCTTATATTGAGGCTTTGGAGAGGGATAATACCAGGATGCTTGACGCGGTCAAAAGGCTGGATACGATGCCTTTGGGCAGTTGCGCACTTAGCGGCACAGGGCTTCCCATAGACCGCAGGCTGGTGCAGCGGGAGCTTGGGTTTGGCGGCCTTACCGCTAATAGTATTGATAGTGTCAGCGACAGGGATTATGTGATAGAGATATTAGCTGATCTGGCCATACTTTCCGTGCATCTTTCGCGCATCGCTGAAGACCTGATACTCTGGTCAACAAAGGAATTCAATTTTATTGATATTGATTTCTCATTCTGCACAGGCTCCAGCATCATGCCGCACAAGAAGAACCCGGATATTTTAGAGCTTATCCGCGGTTCAGTAGGAAAAGTCCAGGGTGACTTGTCCAACGTGATCATGTTGATGAAGGGCTTGCCCACGTCCTATAACCGGGATATGCAGCTGGATAAGCCGCCGCTTTTTGACGCCATTGATACAGTTAAAGATACATTGGAGATATTTATTGCTTTGTTCCAGAATATCGTAATGGAAAGGCAGGCGGTCGCCTCCAGGCTATCCGATGAGGCTTTGTTCTCTGTTGATGTTGTCGAGTACCTGATTAAAAAGGGTGTTTCTTACAGGGCTGCGCATGATATAGTCGGCAGAATGGTCAAAGATTGCCTGGATAAAGGCAGGAATATATCAGGGTTAAGCAACGCTCAGTTAAAGAAATACTCTCCTAAACTTGGCCCTGACGTGAAAAAGATATTGAACGCCTGGGATTCGGTCAGCCTTAAAAAGTCATACGGCGGCACTAACCCCAAGCTGGTAGACCAGCAGCTTGCCCTCTGGAAGAGGAGGCTTAATGCACGAGTTTAAGTATAAAAATAATAATTTATATTGCGAAAAAGTTAAAGTCCAGTACCTGGCTGAAAAATTAGGCACGCCGCTTTATGTTTACAGCTATGAAACCTTGACCGGCCATTTCCTGCGGCTTAAGGAAGCTTTTGCGCCTGTTCAACCGCTGATTTGTTATTCCGTGAAAGCTAATTCTAACCTTGCTCTGCTTAAGGCTTTGGTTAAGCAGGGCGCGGGGTTGGATATAGTCTCCGGAGGCGAGTTAGAGCGCGCCCGCCACGTAGGGTGCCCGGGGGGAAGAATAGTCTATGCTTCTGTGGGCAAGACAGACCAGGAGATTGCCGCGGCTTTGACCTATGGCATACTCTTTTTTAATGTGGAATCACTGGCTGAGCTTGAGAATATCAATCGTATTGCGGGAAGAAAAGGCGTTGTCGCCCGTGTAGCTATCCGTATCAACCCGGACGTTGAGGCCAAGACACATAAATTTATCACCACCGGCAAGATCACCAATAAGTTCGGCATAGATTTAGACAGCGCCTACAAGATCCTGCTTTTGCGCAAGAAATTCAGAAATGTTTCTATCTGCGGGCTGCATATTCATATTGGTTCACAGATCACCACAGCTATGCCGTTTGTCGCAGCGATAAATAAAGTGGCCTGTTTTATCAAAAAGCTTGCGCCTAAAGGCATCAAGCTGCAATACCTGAATATCGGCGGAGGCATGGGGATCATCTATGATAAAGAAACTCCTCAAACAGCCAAAAGGTACGCGCAAAAGATACTGCCTTTACTTAAAGCAACCGGGTTAAAGATCATTATGGAGCCGGGCCGTTTTATCGCCGGTAATTCCGGGATACTTGTGGCCAGGGTGCTTTACATAAAGAACACGCCGAAGAAGAAGTTTATTATCATAGATGCGGGGATGAATGACCTGATCCGTCCGGCTTTATATTCGGCTTATCACACCATACTTCCTTTAGTAAAAGTTTCCGGTATGCAAAAGGCCGATGTTGTCGGGCCGATCTGCGAAAGCGGTGATTTTTTGGCCAAAGAACGCAATATCGCTAAAGTCAAAGAAGGCGCTTATATCGCTGTTTTTGGCGCCGGCGCCTATGGTTTCAGTATGTCCAGCAATTATAATTCACGTTTGCGCCCTGCGGAAGCGCTTGTGCGCAAGGATAAAGTGTTCATTATCCGCAGGAGAGAGGGTTTTCAGGACCTGATCCGTAATGAAATTATTCCTGGTTTCTTAAAAGGAAAGAAATGAAAAAATTGGAATTTACTAAAATGGTCGCCACGGGAAATGATTTTGTGGTTATCTCCGGGTCGAGGCCGCGTTTAGCGCGACTGGCCAGGAGCATCTGTGACCGCAGGTTTGGCATAGGCGCTGATGGCTTGCTTGTTTTGGACAGGTCAAGAAAAGCGGACGCGCGTATGCGTATATTTAACGCCGATGGCTCAGAGGCGGAAATGTGCGGCAACGGCGCCCGCTGCGCGGCGTATTATCTTAATAAAAAAGAATTGACCCTGGATACTAAAGCCGGCGTATTGACAGCTTTTGTGAATGGAAACAATGTAAAACTACAGCTTTCCTGCTCTGGTAAAATACGGGCGGGGATCAAGCTGGATATCTGTGGCCGCAAGGTCATGGTGGATTTTATAAACACGGGAGTGCCGCACGCTGTGATATTCGTGCAAGGCCTTGAGGATATGGACATTGATAGGCTCGGCCGGATGGTCAGGTACCATAAAGTTTTTGCTCCAAGCGGGGCTAACGCTGATTTTGTGGAAGTTGTAAATGCAAACACGATCAAAGTGCGAACTTATGAAAGGGGAGTGGAAGCGGAAACTTTAGCCTGCGGCACAGGCAGCACAGCATCAGCGCTTGTCTTTGCTTTCAAGAGCAGCGCGGCCGGTCCGGTGAAAGTGATCACGCGGAGCAAAGAGATCCTGACTATCAGTTTCAAAAATGTTAGTGATCGTTTTAAGGATATTTGGCTTGAAGGAAGGGCAAAAATAGTTTACAAAGGAGTTTACCATGTTTAAAGGCTCTATCGTCGCCATAGTTACGCCATTTTCAAAAGGAAAGATCGACGAAAAGAAATTCAGGGGACTAATCGATTTTCAGATAAAGAACGGTTCAAGCGGCATTGTGCCCTGCGGGACTACGGGTGAATCCGCGACGCTGGATATCGAAGAGCACGAGAGGATAATTCATATAGCCATTGAGCAGGCAAATAAGAAGGTGCCGGTGATCGCCGGGACCGGCTCTAACTCTACCAAGGAAGCTATCTCTTTGACCCAGGATGCTGCTAAAGCCGGAGCTGATGCTTCTTTGCAGGTTTCTCCCTATTATAACCGCCCGACCCAAGCCGGGCTGTATGAACATTTTAAGGCGATAGCCGAGAGTGTGGATATACCGATCATACTTTATAATATTGCCGGCAGGACAGGCGTTAATATCGAGCCGGAGACGATCGCGCGCTTAGCGGTTGATTGTAAGAATATCGTAGCGGTTAAAGAGGCATCCGGCAGCTTAGACCAGATGTCGCGGATCAGGCAGCTTTGTCCCAAGAGTTTTGAGTTGATCTCCGGTGATGACAGCCTGACTTTGCCTGTTTTAAGCATTGGAGGCACGGGCATTATTTCTGTTGCGGCGAACATCGTGCCGCGGGATATCGCTGATATGGTCGTGGCGTTTGAGAATAAGGATATCCAGAAGGCGCAGGCTTTGCATTTCAAATTATTGCCTTTGATCAAGGCGCTTTTCCTGGAGACAAACCCGATCCCCGTTAAAACTGCCATGGGCATGTTGGGGATGTGCGATCCGGAATTAAGGCTGCCGATGTGCGCGATGTCGCCGCTGAATGCGGATAAACTTAAGAAGGCTTTGAAAGATTACGGGCTCTTAAAATAAATCAATCAGGGACGGTTCTCAATCTGTTCTAATCCTGTTCCCTTATAGGGGACAGGCTTAGATTGAGTTAATAACCGTCCCTAAGGAGAAGAGATGATTAAATTGGGGATTAGCGGCGCCTGTGGGAGAATGGGCAGGCGGATATTCGAGTTAGCTTCTTTTGATAAAGAGTTTGAAGTGACTTTGGCTTTGGAGAAGAAAGGCACTCCTCTGATCGGCAGGGAGTTAGGCAAGTTAAAAGTCTCTTCAAGCCTTGATGGCTTATTCTTAGTCGATGTATTAGTTGATTTTACCCTTCCTGAGGCCACTGATGAGCACCTTAACTATGTAGCTAAATATAAAAAGGCTCTTGTCTTGGGGACTACCGGCTTAAGCGAGGCGCAGGTAAAGAAAGTTGAAGAGGTCTCCAGGGTCGTGCCTGTTGTTTTTACTCCTAATATGGCCATCGGCATGAATGTGCTTTTTTCCATCTTGCCTGAAATGGCAAAGCGCCTGGGGCCGGATTACAGCGTTGAGATCGTGGAAGCGCACCATAAAACAAAGAAAGATGCCCCTTCCGGCACAGCCAAGAAATTAGCGGATTTGATCTCCCAGGCGACTAAGCGCAGTGTTCCTACACATTCTTTACGGCTGGGGGATATCCTTGGAGACCATACGGTAGTTTTTTGCGGAAATTCAGAGCGTATTGAGATAAAGCACCAGGCGCATTCACGCGACTTGTTTGTCCTGGGCGCGCTTAAAGCAGCTAAATGGGTTGTGGCTAAACCTGCGGGATTGTACTCTATGCAGGAAGTATTAAAACAGTAGTTAGTAGTTAGTAGATAGTAGATAGAATGTAGGGAAAGGCAAAACCAAAAACAAAAGCAAAACAAAAATACAGTAGTTAGAATACAGGAAAGTCAAAAGAAGAAACAAAAAAGGATATGAAAAATATGTTTAAAATTTCAAAGAAATTAGAAAGTTTGCCGCCATATTTATTCCTTGAGATTGATAAAGCTAAAAGGCTTGCCCGCGCAGAAGGCAGGGATATCATTGATTTAGGCATCGGGGATCCGGACCAGCCTACCCCGGGATACATCATTGAAGCTTTGCATAAAGCGGCGCTTGATCCGGCAAATCACCGTTATGCTTTAGACCAGGGGATGCCTGTCCTGCGCCAGGCGATCGCAGAGTGGTATAAAAAAAGATTCGCTGTCAAACTTGACGTAAACAGCGAGGTACTGCCTTTGATTGGTTCTAAAGAAGGCATCGCGCATTTTCCTTTGGCTTTTCTTGACCCCGGGGACATCTCGCTTATCCCGGATCCGTGCTATCCTCCTTATAAAGGGGGTACGGTCTTGGCCGGCGGCTCAATACATCTTATGCCGCTTTTAGAATCAAACAATTTCCTTCCGGATATATCAAAGATCACGTTCTCTGCGCGCAGGAAAGCAAAGATCATCTTTGTGAATTATCCGAATAATCCTACTAACGCCTGCGCCGATGATGATTTCTACCGCGGGTTGATCGCTTTTGCTTTGAAAAACAAGGTCATCATTATTTCCGATTTAGCATATTCTGAGATGGCTTTTGACGGGTTCCGGCCAAGGAGTATGCTTGAGTTTGAAGGCGCCCGGGATGTTGTCATAGAATTCCATTCTTTATCCAAGACTTTCAATATGACGGGTTGGCGCGTTGGCTGGGCATGCGGCAATAGCCAGCTGGTCAGCGCTTTGGCCAAAGTAAAATCTAACGTAGATTCCGGTATATTTTCCGCTTTGCAGCTTGCTGGTGTTGCTGCTTTAGAGGGGGGCGAGGATGACCTGCGCAAGATGCGCGCATTGTACCAGAGAAGGCGCGATTGTTTAGTCAGCGGATTGAATTCTTTAGGCTGGAAAGTTTTTAGCCCCCGGGCGACTTTCTATGTCTGGATCAAGACACCGGGCGGGGCTGGTTCAATAAATTTTGCCGCCAGGCTGCTTAAAGAAGCTAATATTGTTGCCACTCCCGGCGTGGGATTTGGCAAATATGGTGAAGGTTATATTCGTATGGCGCTTACTGTCCCCGAGGAGAGGATCCGCGAGGCTTTAGGGCGCCTTAAAAAAATAGCATAATGCCGACCTGTTATCTGGGCGTAGGCTCAAATGTAGGCAACCGGAGAAAATTCATTAAATTGGCTATCCAAATGATTAATGCATTGCCGCAGACGCGCGTAATCAAGGTATCAAAGGCCATCCAGACGCTGCCTGTCGGAGGGCCGGCCGGCCAGAATAAATTCTTGAACGCCGCATTGAAGATCTCTACAAAATCATCCCCGCTAAAATTACTCAAACAGCTTAAAAATATCGAGAATAAACTCGGCCGCACAAAGACAGTGCGGTTTGGGCCGCGTTGTATTGACCTGGATATATTGCTTTATGCGGACAAAGTAGTTAAGGATAACGCCCTTAAGATCCCGCATCCGAGGATGTTTAGCCGTGATTTTGTCATTCAGCCGTTATTAGAGGTGATATGAGGATATTCCGCCTGCCGGGAAAGCTTGGTGTTATTGCCGGTAAGTTGAAACTTAAAGGCAAAAGGGTCGGCCTGGTGCCGACGATGGGGGCTTTGCATGATGGGCACTTGAGCTTGATGCGTGCAGCGCGCAGAGAGTGTGATTGCCTGATCGTAAGCATCTTTGTCAATCCTGCGCAATTTGGCGCCGGGGAGGATTTTAAGAAATACCCGCGCAAATTAACTAAAGACCTGGCTTTATGCCGCAAGGCGAAAGTTGACATAGTCTTTTTACCGGAAAGCAGGGATATCTATCCTGAGGGTTTCTGCAGCTTTGTTGAAGTCAAAGGATTAGGTTCTTTGCTCTGCGGAGCCACCCGGCCCGGACATTTTCGCGGAGTAGCTACGATAGTATTAAAGCTTTTTAATATCACAAGAGCGGATATTGCTTATTTCGGCCAGAAAGATGCCCAGCAGGCAGTGATTATTTCCAGGATGGTTAAGGATTTTGATCTGCCGGTGAAATTAAGGATCATGCCCATTGCGCGCGATCAAGACGGTTTGGCTTTAAGTTCGCGTAACGCCTATCTGGGAAAAGAAGATAGGCGGCAGGCTTTGGTTCTATCGCGGGCGCTTGGCCTGGGCAGGTTCTTATTTGAGCACGGCCTGACCGATGCGAAGAAAATATTATTAAGGATGCGGCAGCTTATTACGAAACAGAAAAAGGCCGCGGTTGATTATATCGCTATTATTGACGCAGAAACGCTTAAGCCTGTCAAAAAAGTTTCCCGCGGCTGCCTTGTGGCTTTAGCGGTAAAGTTCGGTAAAACCAGGCTGATCGACAATATAATTATATAAAATTTATGAAGAATAAATTAAAGATCGGTATAGTCGGTTGCGGGGCGATCGGTACTTCTTTAGCCAGGGAGATCTCCGGGCCGTTAAGCGGCCAGGCCAAGCTGGCGGGTTTATTTGATATTGATTTAGCTAAATCCAGCCGCCTGGCGAGGTTGCTTTCAGGCAAAAAAGGCCTTTGCGCGGTTTCTTTAGCCGCTCTTATAAAAAGGTCAGATTTAGTCATTGAGGCGTCCGCGGCAAAAAGCTCCTATTTGATCGCTAAAACAGTTTTGCAGGCAGGCCGCAGCGTGATGATCATGAGCGTTGGCGGTGTAGCGGAGCATATCAAACAGCTGATATTTTTAGCAAAGAAGAATAACGCCTTTGTCTACATACCCAGCGGCGCGATCTCCGGGGTAGACGCTTTGAAAGCCGCAGCGGTCTCTAAGATAAATTCCGTTACGTTGACTACGCGTAAACACCCAGCTTCTTTTAAGGGCGTGAGTTTTGTGGAAAAGCAGAAGATAGACCTGGGTAAACTCAAGGAAGACAAGGTCTTATTTTCCGGAAGCGCACTCCAGGCGGTAAAATTATTCCCGCAGAATATCAATGTTGCCGCGGTGTTATCTATCGCCGGCCTGGGGGCAAGAAATACGAAAGTAAAGATCATCGCCAGCCCCGCGGTCAAAAAGAATATTCATGAGATACGCATAGTTTCGCGCGCCGCGGATATCTTAACGCGCACGGAGAATATCCTGCATCCGGATAACCCTAAAACAAGTTATCTCGCTGTATTAAGCGCGATCGCGACATTAAGGCAGATTTTACAGCCGGTAAAAATCGGCACGTAACTAAACAAACGAAGGGAGGTGAATCAAAAACATGGCAGACAAAGTAATGAAAGTCGGAGTAAAGAGGGTTAAAGGTTATCTCTACTACATTGACAAACAAGGTGATGTCTCTTGTGCTAAAATGGCCAGAGGCGCCAAAAAGGGAGGTAGCCCCAAGAAGGTAGCTAAATGCGGCATCAAGAGAAAAGAAGGTTACCTTTATTTCTTGGATAAGAAAGGCGATATTTCTTGCGCCAAGATGAAGAGAGGCGGCAAGAAAAAGAAGAAGTAAGCAATTGTTCCTAAGCCCCGCCCTCTTAAAGTCACGTGGGCGGGGCTGTTTTTATCATTCCTATGAGCGATAAAACCCATAAAATAATCTTAAGCGTTTTGATCGGCTGTTATGTATTTTATTTCAGCCTGGTCAGCGCGCTGAAATTCTATACTTTTAGTTTTCATGATTTTGACCTGGCGGTGCACGCGCAAAGTGCCTGGTGCATACTGCATGGCTCAATATATAACTCTATCCTGGGCATTCCCTTTCTGGGCAATCATCTAAGCCTCATTCTTTTTCTGCTTGCCCCGGCTTGCCTTATTTTTTCTTCGCCGCTTATGCTGCTTTTTACCCAGACCTTGTTTTTGGGGTTAGGGGCTTTGCCGGTTTATCTGTCAGCCAGGCGCCTTTTAGACAGCGGTTGGGCGCTGGTAATAGCGGCAGCCTACCTGTTATATCCGCCGTTAGCTTACACCAATCTATTCGAGTTCCATCCTCCGGCATTGGCGGTGTTTTTTATCCTGTTCATGATCTACCACTATCAGGCAGGTAATTTCCTGAAGTTTATGATTTTCGCGTTTCTGGCCATGTTTTGCCAGGAGAATATATCTTTGTCGGTATTTATGTTTGGGTTTTTATCCATTGCCCTGGGTAAGAGCAAGAGATGGGTAATCGCTCCGATATTATCCGGCGGGATATATTTTCTGGCAGCTTTGTTTGTGATGAATGCTTTTAACAAAGACACAGTGCAGTTTATCACGCTTTACCGCTGGATGGGGGACAGCCCACAAGCGATGGCGCTGAATATCTTCAGCCATCCATTAGAAACTGCCAGGGTGCTTTTCAGGCGAGAGTGCCTTATTTATATCTGGCAGATGTTTTTGCCTGTGGTTTTTCTCCCGGTGTTTGGCGCGGTTTTTCTTTTGCCTGCTTTGCCCTTCTTTGCGCAACATATGCTTTCCTCAAGGGCGACAGAGTTAAGCATCCAGTATCATTACGCGGCGGAGATAATCCCTTTTATCTTCTTTGCTTTGACCTACGCTATAAAGTTTATTATGCAGCATAAGCTGGTTTCCGGCTCCAGGAGTTTTAAAGCGATCTTTCTCTGCGCTGTATGTTTGGCCAATCTTTCTTTCGGCCCGCATTTAGATGCCTTAAGGTATCCTCTTAAAAGGCTTAAGGCCGACCACCTGAGGGATTACAAAAATTATCTGGTCCGCAGCATACCTAAAAGCTCCGGAGTCGTGGCGACTTTTGAATTCCTGCCGCAGTTGGCAGAGAGAAAACAGCTGTATTCTTTCCATCATATTTATATGGGGTTTCATACTCTTTCAGATAAACCTTACTTTTTGCCGGTTGAGCCGCAGTACGCCTTATTGGATTTCAACGACCCGCTGACCTTCAGGGGATTCTACTCTGCCGGCGGGTATAAAAACGTCCGTGATTTTATCAAGCAGGGAAATTGGCGGATCAAAGAATACCTTGAGGATATCGTTCTTTTAGAGAAAACAGGGGCTGCAGATTTTGCTATTTTCCGTAAACTGGATAAACCAGTTAAGCCCGCTTATGCGCTTGAACAAAAGCCATATCCGGGCATGATATTTTCCGGTTTCGACGCCTCTTTGGGCGTAAATTCTGGTACCCTGGAGCTGACTTTGTATTGGCGGTCAGCCAAGCCTATAGATAAAGTGCTCGGTTTGGTGGTTGAATTTCCTCAGGCGGATGGAAAAGTGCTGGCGCACAGGATACACGTAATCGGCTATAGGGCTTTTCCGACGAATAGCTGGGCCGCCGGCGAAGCCTATATGGAGAAGTTAAAAGTGCAATTGCCTTCTACGGGCTTAGTGGATATAGAGAAGATAAGGTTCTATTTTTTTGATTGTTTGACCGGGGAATTGCTGGGTATTTAATATGGATATCGTTAAATGTAATTTATGCGGCTCTCAGGATCACAGGCTGGTCTATGATATAAAGATCTCTTCTCCGGACCAAGGCAAGCAGGAGTATAAGATCACTGCTGGCAATCTGCAGGCTGACCTGAAACTTTTGCGTTGCGCGCATTGTGGCCTGGTTTTTGCCGATCCGCTACAAAGCAGAAAGTTCCTCAAAACGCAATATTCTGTTTTTAAGGATGAGCTTTACATCTCAGAGGAAAAGGGAAGGCGCATCGCTGCGCGCGCGGTGCTTAAGAAGATTTCCAGGTTCAAAAAGCCGGGAGAGCTGCTTGAAATCGGTTGCGCGGCGGGGTTCTTGCTGGATGAAGCGGTTAAACTTGGGTGGAAAACGCACGGCATAGAGCCATGCAAATGGATGTCTGATTTTGCCAAAAACAAACTGGGGCTTGGGTCTATCTTTGATTCTTTGGAGCAGGCCGCTTTTCGCGCCCATTATTTTGACCTGATCATCCTGGCTGATGTTTTAGAGCATCTTGATGACCCGCGCAGCGAATTAGAACGGCTGCGTAAGCTGCTTAAACCCGGCGGTATTCTTTATATCTCCACTCCTGATATTGATAGTTTTTTAAGCCGGTTACTCAAGGCGAAATGGTGGGGCATACAATATGGCCATTTATTCTATTTTTCCCGCAAGACACTCTCTAAAATGCTTGGGCTTTGCGGTTTTAAGCCATTAAGTTATTCCGCTTATTTAAGGGTATTCAGCGTCAGCTATTGGCAGCAACGCCTGGCAAGTTACAGTTGGTTACTCTCTAAAGTATTCGGTTTTTTAGCTAAGTGTTTTTCCCCTCTTTCAGGGTTATGGGCAGTAAGCTTCTTTGACCAGGTAGAGGTAATTTGCTGTAAAAAGCGCTCATTGTCTTTTATCGATACAGATGAATTCATAGCGGAACAAGTCCCGGCAAAAAGAATGAAGACCATTGTCGTGCTGCCGGCTTATAACGCGGAAAAAACATTAGCGATGACTTTACGGGATATCCCCAGGCAGTTAGTTGACGATATCATCCTGGTTGATGACGCAAGCAGGGATAATACCGTTACTCTGGCAGAAAGCCTTGGTTTAAAAGTATTCCGCCATTCTAGGAATTCAGGGTATGGGGCTAATCAGAAGACATGTTATACTAAAGCGCTGGCAATGGGTGCGGAGATCATTGTGATGGTCCATCCGGATTACCAGTATGACCCGGCGGCGATCAGCTCGATGGTCCAGCCCATACAGAATGGTTCTGCCGACGCGGTGTTCGGTTCGCGGATGATCGCTGGTGGCGCCCTGGAGGGCGGCATGCCGCTTTGGAAACATAATACGAATATTCTGCTTACCGCTTTGGAGAATGTTATCCTGGGGACTTATTTTAGCGAATACCACAGCGGGTTCAGGGCTTATAGCGCAAAGTACCTGCGTACCGTTAATTTCATGGCTAATTCGGATAATTTTGTTTTTGATAATGAAATTCTCGTCCAGGGGTTATTGCATAATTTGAGGATAGAAGAGGTGCCGATCAAAACGCGCTATTTTGAAGAAGCTTCAACGATAAAGCTGCTGCCGGCGGTGATCTACGGGATGGGGATATTAAACACTCTTTTGAAATATATTTTGCATACGCGTGGCTTGATCAGGTTTAAACAGTTTGATTAATCCAGGGTGTTAAGAAGATGACAAAAGAAAGCATAATTATACGCGGGGCAAAGGAACATAACTTAAAGAATATAGACCTTGACCTGCCGCGCAATAAACTGATCGTTATTACCGGGCTCTCCGGCTCAGGCAAGTCCAGCTTAGCGTTTGACACGATCTACGCCGAAGGCCAGCGTAGGTTCGTAGAGAGTTTATCCAGCTATGCCCGGCAGTTTTTGGAGCAGTTACAGAAGCCGGATGTTGAATTCATCTCCGGTTTATCCCCGGCTATCGCCATTGAACAAAGGCAGGCTACGGGAAATCCGCGCTCTACTGTCGCCACGCAGACGGAGATCTATGATTATTTAAGGCTTTTATTCGCCCGCGTGGGAAAGGTGTATTGTTACCGCTGCGGCAGGCCGATAGAAAGGCAAAGCGCCCAGGAAATAGTGGAAATGATATCCGGCCTTACGCAAGGCAGCCAGATAAGGATATTGGCCCCTTTGATCAGCGGCAAGAAAGGCGAGCACAGGGGGATATTCAGCCAGATGCAAAAGGCCGGCTTCGTCCGCTGCCGGGTCGATGGCAAAGATTACGAGTTGCCTGCGAAGATCAAACTGGATAAATTCAAACTCCATAATATCGAGGTGGTTGTTGACCGGCTTACTTTAAAACCCGGGATCAAGAAACGGCTGACTGATTCAGTGGAGACTGCGCTTTCCGCAGGCAAAGGCCTGTTGATACTTTCCCGGGCAAATGCTGGAGATCTTGTTTTTAACGAAGAGTATGCTTGCCCGCATTGCGGGATAAGTTATGCGGAAGTACAGCCGCGTATTTTTTCTTTTAATTCTCCTTATGGCGCATGCCCGGAATGCAATGGTTTAGGGATGAAGCTTAAGTTTGACCCGGAGCTGATCATCCCGGATAAGAATAAAAGCATTAACCAGGGGGCGATCGCCTGCTGGAAGCGCGGAGGCCGCGGTTATATCCTGTATTATCGTTGGCTCATCCGGGAGCTGTCTTCATGCCTGGGGTTTAGCCTGGATCTGCCTTTTAAATCCATCGGCAAAAAAGTGCAAAAAGCGATACTTTACGGCTGTGATGAGATCATCGGCAGCAAGCCTTACGAAGGCGTGATACCGCATTTAGAAAGGCTGTTCAGGGATTCAGACAGTGATTATCTGAAAGAAGAGATCAGCAAATTCATGTCCACATTGGCCTGCCCGCTTTGTAAGGGGGCGCGCCTGAAAAACGAAAGCCTGGCTGTCCGGATAAACCAGAAGAATATCTGGGAGGTAACGCAGTTTTCCATAACACAGGCCATGGATTTCTTTAGCAGCCTTAAATTAAATAACCAGGAAGCTTTGGTTAGCCACCAGGTGCTTAAGGAACTGAAACAAAAACTGAAATTCTGTATTGATGTGGGGTTGGATTACCTTACTTTGGACAGAAAAAGTTCCACGCTTTCCGGCGGCGAGGCGCAAAGGATACATCTGGCGACGCAGGTCGGCTCCGGGTTAGTCGGGGTGATCTATGTTTTAGATGAACCGAGTATCGGTTTACACCAGAAAGACAATGAAAAACTGCTTTCAACGCTGGAGGCCTTAAGGGACCTGGGCAATACCTTGATTGTTGTTGAGCATGATGAGTCAACTATCCGCAAAGCCGATCACGTTGTGGACCTTGGCCCAGGCGCAGGAAGGCATGGCGGCAGAGTGATCTTTTCCGGGCCCGGAGAGGAACTATTGAAAAGCAAAGATTCTTTGACAGCGCAATATTTGAATGGCCTTACACAGATAGCTTTGCCTTTGAACAGGCAAAACTGGCGCAAGAAAAAATTCCTTGAGGTGATCAATGCTAGCGAACATAACCTTAAGGGGATAGATGTCAGATTCCCTTTAGGCACATTCACGGTAGTTACGGGAGTTTCCGGCTCGGGAAAATCCACACTGGTCAATGATATATTGTATCTGGCCTTAAAACAGAAGCTTTACAGGACAAATGACCGGCCGGGGGCTTTTAGCCGGATTAACGGGATTAATGAGGTTGATAATGTGATCATCGTGGACCAGTCGCCTATCGGCAGGACGCCGCGCTCAAACCCGGCTACTTACACGCAACTTTTCGGCCATATCCGCGAGATCTTCGCGCAGGTCCCGGAGGCGCGCAGCCGCGGGTATAAGCCGGGCAGGTTCTCTTTTAACGTGAAAGGCGGCAGGTGCGAGGCCTGTTCAGGAGACGGGATCAAGAAGATTGAGATGCATTTCTTACCGGATGTTTACGTAAAGTGCGACGTATGTAAAGGCTTGAGATTCGGCGAGTCAACTCTGGAAATAAAATACAAAGGCAAATCAATAGCTGATGTCCTGGAGATGACCGTGGAGGAAGCGCTGGATGTTTTCTCCAATATACCGAAAATAAAGAATATACTTACCTATCTTTTTGATGTCGGGCTTGGTTATATCCAGTTAGGCCAGGCGGCAACCACGCTTTCCGGCGGCGAAGCCCAGAGGATCAAGCTGTCTTTGGAACTAAGCAAACGCTCCACCGGCAAGACTGTCTATATCCTTGATGAGCCTACCACGGGTTTGCACTTTGCCGATGTCGCTAAACTGGTTTCTGTTTTGCAAAGGCTGGTTTCTATGGGCAATACAGTAATCGTAATTGAACATAACCTGGAAGTGGTCAAATGCGCTGACTATATCATTGACCTGGGCCCGGAAGGCGGGGAGAAGGGCGGAGAGATCGTTGCTGCCTGCAGCCCCGAAGAACTTCTTTTGGTAAAGCGCTCTTTTACGGGAAAATTCCTTAAAAGCATTTTAGAGAAGCGTTGATATATTTACTGATGAATATGATTAAGAAGATCCTGATAATTGTATTTTCTTTATTTCTGGCAGCCGATCTTTTGGCCGCGACAGCGAATAAGGATGAAGCGCTTTTAATGGGCAAGAAAGCGTTTGAGGACGGTTTTTACGAAGTAAGCATTGGTTTGCTTGAGCGGTATCTGGCTGGTTCGCCTGAACCAGCGGGCGAAAGTGAAGCCGGGCTTTTGATCGCCCAGTGTTATTTTCACCAGAACCGTTTTTTCGAGGCGCTTAAGGAACTGGAAACGTTAGCTAACGACCCGAAAAGCGGCAGCCTTAAAGATGCCGTGTACTACTGGATGGCGGAAGTGCATTTTAAGTGTAATAACCTGAAGAAGGCCGCTGAATTGTACAGTAAGCTGCTTACTGGATATCCGTCTTCTGCGTATGCGCCGGCCGCGTATTATTCTCTGGGTTGGGCGCTTGTCCAGATGGGCGATTATTCCCAGGCTTTGGATAATTTCCGTATCCTGGAGAAAAAATTCCCTAAAGAACCACAGGCTAAAGAGGCGGCTTTTAAGATCATTGAGTGTTTGTATAACCTGAAGGATTATCCGGCTTTAAAACAGCAGGTAAATCCGTATTTGAAGGTTTACAGCTCCGAGCCGTTGCGTTTAGCTTACCTTTATTTTTACCTTGCGGAATCAGATTATTACCAGGGGGATTTTGAGGCGGCTTCCCAGAATTATGCCAAAGCTTATAGCGTAACAACTGAAGATAAGGTTAAGGCATCTGCCAGGCTTGGCCTGGGATGGTCGTATTTGAAACTTAAGAAATACAACAAGGCAGAGGACGCTTTTTCTGATATCAATAATATTAACCTGGATAAGAAAAGTATAGGGATACTGCTCCTGGGCAAGGCGTTATTGATGTTCCAAAGCAACCGCCTCCAGGAGGCCAAGAAAATATATGCGCAGATAATCGCTTCCGACAATGATCCTTCTATACGTATCCAGGCGTATTTAGGCATGGGAGATGCCTGTTATAATCTTGCTGAATATTCACAGGCGGTTAAGGCTTACCAGCAGGGGCTTGCTGTTTCCGATGCGGGCGTGGCTAATGAAATGATTTCCAACCTGCGTTATAATTTAAGTTTGGCCTATTTAAAAATGGGCCAATCAACAGAAGGATTAGGCGAGCTTGAACTTATAATTAAATCCGGCGCAGAGCAATTTGTAAAAGTGCGCGCGCTTTGCGCGCTTGGCGATGCCTATCAGGCCCAGGCGGACCTTGCCCGGGCGCAGGATGCTTATAACGACATCCTTACGCATTATTCTGGTTTACCGGGAGCGGATTATGCGCAATACCAGCTGGGGGTAATCGCCCTGAAGAGGTCAGATTTAGCCGGGGTGGTCTCAAACCTTGCTGGTTTTGGCAATAAATATCCTGCTTCAGAGCTTATTGACGACGCTGTCTATACATTAGGTTTGGCGTATTTTCAAAACAAGGATTACCATAACAGCCTTAAAGTATTAAGCTCATTTAAGGATATCCCGCAGGATAATTCTTTGCAGGCGCAGGCGCTTTATCTATCGGCCAGTAGCTTGATGAAGATAGGTAAATTCAATGAGGCGGTAGTAAAGTTCAAGAAGATCATCAACCGTTTCAGCCAGGACAAGGAGCTTGTCCAGAAAGCGGAATACCAGATCGCCGATTGTTTTTATAAAATGAATAACGAAGAGGAGGCTGTGGCCAGGTTCAAGGGCCTGCGTTCCAAATACCCGGATTCAAATTTTGCCCCGGAAGTCATCTGGTGGCTGGGAGAATATTATTACCGCCAGAATGATCTTATTGTGGCGCGGCGTTATTTTTCTTCCTTGATCAATGATTATCCCAGGAGCCCGCTTTTAGCGGACGCGTATTATTTTTTAGGTTCTATATGCCTGGATGAGGAGAAGTTTTCCGCTGCGCAAGAGAACCTTGAAATGGCGCTTAAGTTCTCCAATGCGCAGGAGCGTGAATCGATCATCCTGTCTTTAGTTGATTCTTTTATCCTACAGGGAAAGCACAGCCAGATGGATCATTTTTCTACGGAACTGGCGGCTAAATACCCTGATTACTCCGGCGCGATCTATCAAAAATTAGCCGAAGTATATTATAAAGAAAATGATTACGCGCTTGCTTCGCAATATTACCAAAGAAGCCTGGGATCGCTTGCGCCCGGGGAGGGCGCGGATATACAGTTTAAACTAGCGGAAAGTTTTGAGGCTGCGGGTAATTTTGAAGCGGCAGCAGATGGTTACCAGAACGTCGCAAACCTTTCAGATGCAGGAGAACTATCGCTGCGTGCTTTGTTGAGGCTGGCAAAGATTTACGAAGACAGGGATGAATTTAAGAAAGCCCTGGCCGTATATAATAAGATCATCCAGGCTAATACCCAGGAGTCAGGCCTGGCCAAAGAGAGGATAGATTGGATAAAAGCCAATAATAAGCTTTGAAAACTTGATGAAAATCATTGACATGTCTATAGTTACTAATATAATAAAGCTCTGGAGGTAATAAAATGATAACTGAAATCGGAATCGTCGCAGGGGAAATATGGCATTTTCTTGATCAGAATGGTTCAGTCAGCATAGCTTCTTTAGCTACAGGTATCGACCGTTCGCGGGATAATGTCCTGATGAGCCTTGGTTGGCTTGCCCGCGAAGGCCACGTGATATTGCAGGCTGCTAACAATGATTATATAGTAAGCTTAAGGAAGAATGATTAAATCCTGCCCGGATAAAAGGGGAGTTGCGTTATTTATAACCTTAGCAGCAGTAGCAATAGTAATAATCCTCGCCAATGTCGTGTTGAATATCATGTCCACCCAGGGCAGATTAACACACCATCAGGTCAGCCGCATTCAGGCTTATTATGCCGCGCAAGCAGGGATGGTTTATACTATGGAGATGTTAAAGAGCGGTGCCTGGTCAGCAGATGCCTCAAACATAAGGTATGCTTGCCATCGTAGTTGCATTGATAGCGTTGCCGCCACATATACGATCCCCACAGATGCTGATATTCCATACAATATCCAGGTTACCATTTATCCGCTTGGAAGCGGTATATCCGGAACCACCCGCCTGGATATTAAAACCGATTATACCTACTCCGGATAAACCGTAACCCCCCCAAGCGTTATTCACCCTAAAAACCAAACTCTAAACAACCGTCCTTATCAGATTATGCGCATGCGCGCGTAATTTATCATTGAGTATAACCATAATAAAGTAAGTAAGATTATTATAATATATATTGTTATGTTCTGATTGCTTCTCCGACGGTACAATAACTGTAAGTAAGTTTAAGTAAGTCTATAGATAAATTCATAAGAAAACACTTGACAAAGGTAATCTGTTATGTTTTAATCTCATTGTTATTGTTTTTTGAATAAAACTTATTGAAAGGCAGGCAGGAAGATGCCAAAGCTTATTGATGTCGATGAATTAGCGGATTACTTGAGGCTCAAAAAACAAACTATCTATAATTGGCTCAACCAGGGTAAGATATCCGGGATGAAGGTGGGCGGGGTCTGGAGGTTTGACCGTAAGGAGATAGATGCCTGGCTGAGAAGTAAAAGGCAGGTTTCTAAAGGCGGAGATAAGTAATGACAAATTCTTCTTTAGGCATATATTTTGGCCCAAAAAGCATAAACCTGGTAGAGACCTCTAACAAGAAGATCTTGAACAATATCCAGATCCAGAGGTCGCTTTTTGCTCCCAGCGACCTTGAGCCACAGGTGCCGGATGAAGTAAAGATCGTTGCCCTTTTTAATGAAGAGTTCCGCAAGAATAAGATCGAGGTCAAGGAAGCCAATATCTGCCTTTCCGGTAAAGACCTGATCATCCGCACTTTTGAGATCCCCCAGCTGCCTCCGGAAGAGCTTGCTAATGGAGTTAATTTTGAGGTCAAGAAATACATACCTTTTAAAGTTGAGGACCTGGTGGCGGATTTCCAGGCGGTGACCGATAAAGTCGCCCGGCGCAATCAGGTCCTTTATGTCGGCATCAAGAAAGAGACGCTGGAGAAGTATTTTTCTATCGCCAGCCAGCTGAATATCAAGGTCAATACGATAGAGCACTCTGTTTTCAGCCTATTGAGGTTTTTGAAGCTGACTAATTTCAACAACCGCGGGGTGGTCGCTGTTTTCAATGTGGATTACCTTGAGGAGGATGAGGCGAACTTTATCATCCTGGAGAATGGGTTTCCGTTATTCAGCAGGGATATCGTTATCTCCGGCGGGCCGGAAGAGATGCACAGGCAGGATAGTACCCCGGGCATGCTTTTGGAAAAACTGAAAACCGAGATACGAATTTCTTTGGATTATTATAACCGGACATTCCTTGCCAAAAAAATCTCCAAAATCTACCTGATCGCGAATAATGACCTGCACGCGGACCTGGAGTCATTCTTCAAGGATATGTCTTTGTCAGTCAGTTCTATTGATATCGCTAAATATGTCCCGCGCAATCAGGTATTCAGCCTGGGGATGGTCAAAGGATGCGGATGCTCCCTTGCTAAAATCATAAAAAGCGAATTAAAGATCAATCTTTTGGCCGCGCGGGTAAAGATCAAGGGGCATAAAGATACCGGCATCGGGTTTGATATCGGTGCCTTATTCGCCGGCTTCAAGGTGGATACGCGCGTGATCGCCGCCGGGTTATTTATCTGTTTGCTTGCTTTTGCCTTCGGTATTTACCGTAAAATACCTGCTCAACAGGAATTAGCCAGGATCACTGAAGGATCGCCGAAAGTCGCTAATGTGCTTCCCGGGGCCAGCCTTAATGACTTAGAAACGTTGAACAGCGAGTTGAATAAGCAGAGGAAAGTCTTTAATAACCTGATTTTGAATCAGCCTTACCTGACGGAAGTCCTGGATGTCCTGCCAAAGATCATCCCTGAGCAGATGCGCCTGATTAATGTGACCTACTCTGTTAAAAGCGAGACAAGCGCGGAGCTGCAGTTGCAGGGCATGGTGGATACCGGTGACAGCGACCAGGAGCTTAAACTGATCAATAGTTTTGCGATGCTCTTAAAGGACGACCCGGTATTTAAGAAGCATTTCCGGAGCGTTGGGCTGATGAATATCGGCCATATTGATAAGGTGGACGGGACGAATTTTACCATATCTTGTAAAAAATAAGGGTGGTTTAAATGATGGAAATGCAGGATATCATTAAAAAATACCATAATAAGGCGGTGAATGCCGCGGTGGTCATCGCGGCATTGGTCATCGCTTTCAGGATCTACAATAATTATGCCCAGGAAGTCGCCCTGATAAATAAGACCAAAGATACGCAGGTAGAAAAGAATATTGTGCTGGAGAAGGTCAGTAAGACCAGTAAGGAGATTGACAATCTTAAGAAATTCATCAACAAGAAAGAGTTAGACAGCGTGATCAACACTATTGGTGACATCGCCAAGGATTCCTCCGTGGATATTGTCTCTATCAGCCCGGCTACCGAGGAGAACAAGCCGTACTATATAAAATTCTTCTTTGATATGCGTTTATCCGCTGACAGTTACCATAGCATTGGGAAGTTTATCAGCAGCCTGGAAAGTTCACAGGATATTCTTAATGTTGAGACTGTGAGCATGGACCAGTCTTTGCTGGGCCCAGGGGCTAAAAACGAAAGAATAAGCATTGGTTTACGCATAAGCACGGTTTTAGCGAAATAAGTAAAATATGCATAGAGAGAAGATAATTATAATCTGTGGTTTGATGCTTACGGGTTTTATTTTGAGGCCCGCGATCGTTTCTGCCCAGGCAGAAGAAAAAGCCAAAACAAGGCCTGCACAGAAAGAAGCGCTGCCTATTGCCAGGCCTGTGGTGGAATATACAGCAGCCAGCTTTAAAGATCCTTTCCGTTTGTTTAAGCCGGCCAAGGAAATAAAGAATATCCAGGTTGTGGAAATACCGGTTAATCCACCGGAGTTACGGGTTAGCGGGTTAGTCTGGGGAGCGGAGAATCCGCAGGCGGTGGTTAACGGCAAAGTGGTCAAGGTAGGCGATATAATTGAGGAAGCCCGCATTGAAAGTATCGGTAAGGGCGGAATAGTGATAGAATTCAGCGGAAAAAAATTTACCATACCGGTAACCATGAATATCTCCGCAAGGAATAATAACAGGAATGATTCAAGAATGATAGCAGGTAACCGGAATAATAATACTCAGGAAAATTTTACAGGTGGGCCACAAGGAATACCTCAAGGAGGAAAAAATGCAAATTAAACTCAAGTTATCCGTGTTTTTAGCCCTGTTGTCTTTATTCTTATTTCCTTGCCGGTTGAATGCGGGCTCAGAGCCTGCGTTTGATAACCCGGAGGTGGCCATCTCCATGGATTTTCAGGATGTGTCGCTTAAAGACGTGCTGAAGCTGCTTTCCATACAGTCAGGCCTTAACTTTATTGCCGCTGATACGGTGCAGGACCGTAACATCACCCTTTATCTGGACAAAGTCGGGATAAAGCAGGTAATGGATAAGTTATTCCTGGCAAATAACCTGACTTATGAATTGGATAAAGGCAACAATATTTTTATCGTTAAGGACCTGGGCAAGCCGCAGGTTGAGACAGTGACCAAGGTTTTTTACCTTAAATACGCCACGGTCTCTTCCTCTTCCTTGAAAGACGAGATGAAGAAGATAAAGGAGGATAGCGCTTCTTCTTCTGAATCGTCCTCAAGCTCATCATCCGGTGGTTCGGAAGATTCCGGCGGCAAGTGGACCCAGGAAGAGGACGCCGGTATTACCAAGGCAATTAAAAAGATAATTTCAGAGTACGGTTCTGTTGTTGAGGATTTCCGCACAAACAGCCTGGTGGTTACTGATATACCCAGCCGGATGAAGAATATCAGTGATACTATTGCCGCCCTGGATATGCCTGTATCGCAGGTAATGCTGGAAGTTGAGATGTTGGATGTGAGCAAGAATGCTTTAGATAAGATGGGTATAAAATATCAGACAGATATGACAAGCTCGCTTTTCAGCGCTTTAATACAGGGAGCTACTATGAGCACGGGTTTTCCTTTGCCGAATAGCCTGATTAGCAGGTACACTGCTGTTGAAAGTGAAGGCGGTTTGTCAAAAAACCAGTATATACCCGGGTCAATTACTTATGGCTCCAACAATATTTCTTTTGATTTTATCAAACAGAACCTGGATGCTAAAACATTAGCCAGGCCCAGGATCATGACTTTGAATAATGAGACAGCGGAGATCAAGATCGCTACCAATGAAGTGATCAGTATCAATACTACAGACAACGGCTCGGGATCGGCTGTTTCTTCAACGACCAGCGCTGAAAGAGTTGAGACCGGCGTAATGCTAAGGGTCACGCCGCAGATCAATGTTGATACTGGTGAGATAACGATGTATATTTACCCTAAAGTAGTGGAAGCTACCGCCAGCAGTTTTTCCGATTACAAAGACCCGGAGGAGCGTTCCACTAAATCCACGGTCAGAATAAAAGATGGAGAGACCGTGGTCATCGGCGGCCTTATCCGCAAGGATAAATCAGAAACATTGACCAAAGTGCCTATTTTGGGAGATATCCCTGTTTTAGGTGCGTTATTCAGGCATAAATACATTGATAAAAACAAGGATAGGGAGTTATTGGTATTCATTACTCCGCATATCCTCAAAACCCCGGACGCAAAAACAATCCAGATACAGAAACTTAACCTGCCTATGCGCGAGCAGGGAGCAGCTCCGGGATTAAGCAGGGATTATTTGATCAACTCAAGCCTCAACAACTTTGATAAGAAGAGTAAATAATGGCCAAAGAAAAATACTTAAGGTTAGGTGAACTTTTAATCAAAGAGGGGCTGCTTAATCCCTCCCAGCTTGAGAAAGCTATCAGTATCCAGCGGCAGGAAGGCGGCCGGCTGGGAGAGATACTGGTTAAATTAGGCGCAGTTAAGGAGGACCAGCTTGTGGCAGTATTGAGCAAGCAGCTGGGTATCCCTTATTGTTCGCTAGGCACAGGCATGCTTAAACCTGCGGTAGACCAGGGATTAGAGCAGCTTATCCAGCATGACTTTGCCGCTAAAAACTTGGTCCTGCCGCTTTCCCGCACTTTTAAATCCATTACTGTTGCTGTTGTCGATCCTTTGGATTTTATACTTATTGATAGTTTACGCAAATTAACCGGTTGCGGTATTAACCTGGTCGTGGCTACCCGTTCGGATATCATCAAGGCGATTGAGGATTTCTATGGTAAGTCAGCTATGTTGGATCAGGCGGTAAAAGACAGTTATGAAATGAGCCCTGTGGAGGGATTGACGGGCACAGTAGAAACAGTTGAACAGGAATTAAGTTTGGATAAGTTGATCGCCCGCGCTGAAGAAGCGCCGGTGGTGAAACTTGTAGACCTGATCATCCGCCAGGCGATCGATGAAAGGGCTTCAGATATCCATATAGAGCCATTTAAAGACAAGATATCTTTAAGGTACAGGATAGACGGCAAACTTTTTGAGATACCGCCTCCGGCAAAACAGCTGCACTTGCCTATCGTCTCCCGTATCAAGATCTTAAGCAAGCTGGATATCGCTGAAAAACGGCTTCCTCAGGACGGGGCTTTCCTGGTTAATTTGGAAAACCGCGCCGTAGACCTGCGTGTTTCCAGCATCCCGACGATTTACGGGGAGAAGATCGTTATGAGGATATTAGACAGGGGCGCTGTGGTCCTGGACCTGAACGTGATGGGTTTTGACGCAAAACAGCTGGAGCTCATCCGTAAGGCAGTGCATTCATCCTATGGCATGGTGCTTCTTACCGGGCCTACAGGAAGCGGCAAGACCACTACCCTATATGCCATACTTAACGAGATAAAAGATCCCACCAAGAATATTGTGACTATTGAGGACCCGGTAGAATATAAACTGGAAGGCATAAACCAGGTCCAGGTGAAACCGGATATCGGGCTTACTTTTGCCAGCGCCTTGCGCTCTTTTTTAAGGCAGGACCCGGATGTGATGCTGGTTGGAGAGGTCAGAGACCTGGAAACCGCGCAGATCTGCATACGTTCGGCTTTGACCGGCCACCTTGTATTAAGCACGCTGCACACTAATGACGCTCCGCAGGCTGTCAGCCGGCTGATGGATATCGGGATCGAGCCCTACTTGATGGCGCCTTCGCTGGTCTTAGTCGTAGGACAGCGTTTGATCAGGAAGTTATGCCCGGATTGTAAAGAAGCTTATGAGCCCACTTCAGAGCAGTTTAAAAGCCTTAAACTAAAAACAGACCTGATCTATCGCGCCAAAGGTTGCCCCCGGTGCGGCCAGATAGGGTATAAGGGCCGTTCGACGATCGCCGAAGTCATGGCGACCAATGAAGAGATAAAAGCCCTGATCAATCAGGGCGTTTCTTTCCAGAAAATAAGGGAAGCGGCACGCGCCGCAGGCATGCAGACACTTTATGAATCAGCGATGAAGAAAGTGGAACTAGGCATTACTTCCCTGGAAGAAGCGCTTTCCGTGACATTGGGAGAAGCTTGATGGCGAAGTTTTATTATATTGCTCGTGACAACAAGGGCCAAAAAAATACCGGGGTAGAAGATGGCCAGAGCATGGATGAAGTAGTCAGCAGGCTGCAGGTAAAAGGCTTGCTTGTCGTCAGCATTATCCCCGAAGCGGAAGGCCCGGCAGTAAATGTGCAGGCTGAAAAAACTCCCGGTGTAAGCAAGCAGAAGTTCAAGCATCATGGTATCTCCAGCGATGATCTAGTCCTTTTCTGCCGGCAGTTAGCGACGCTCTTAGGCGCGGGGGTGAATATTTTAAGAAGCCTGCGCATTATATCCATGCAGATCACCAGTTCCAAGCTGCATGCTGTATTGATTAAATTGCAGAAGGATATGGAAGCAGGGTTAAGTTTGCATGAGGCGTTATCCAAGCACCCGGCGGTGTTCTCCGACCTTTGGGTGAACCTTGTGGAAAGCGGGGAAGCCAGCGGAAACCTGGCTATGGTTTTAAGCCGCTTGGCCGGATACCTGGAAAAGAACGCCGCTTTTAAGGCTAAAGTCATCTCCGCATTGATCTATCCGTTCATACTGATGACTGCCGGTTTCGGCGCTTTGATCTTTCTGACAGTGAAGATCATCCCGACTTTTGCCCAGTTGTTTAAAGGGTTCAACATGCAGATGCCTTTTTTGACGCAGATACTTATTGATATAAGCTATTTTATACGTTTCAGCCTGGTCTGGATAATTGTCGCCGGCGCTATCGCGTTTTATATATTCAAGCAATACATGAAAACAAAAGCCGGTAGAAAGAAGTATGAGAAGTTTACGTTTTCCTTGCCGATATTCGGTGATTTTTTCCGCAGCCTGGTCATTGAAAGGTTTTCTTCGGAGATGTCCACTCTGGTAGAAAGCGGCGTGCCCATACTTTACTCTCTGGAGATCACCGAGCGAAGCGTGGATAATCTGGTTATGGCGGAGATCATCCATAATATAAAAGATGAGGTAAGGGAGGGCAAGAATTTAAGCCATCCTTTGGAAAAAAGCGGTTTTTTTGACCCGATGGTGGTGCAGATGATCTCCATCGGCGAGGAAGTCGGCGAGCTGCCTCAGATGTTCAAACGGATCAACTCTTTTTATCAGGAATACATTGAGGTTTTCTTAATGCGTTTTTCTTCAATGTTCGAGCCGTTCATCCTGATATTTATGGGCTTGGTCATCGGGATCATGATCATCGGGATGTTTTTACCGATATTCCAGATCTCGCAGATCTCCGGTTAAATATCTGTTGACAAAAAAGCAGCCTATTATAGAATAAGAACGAGCAGAAAGTCGAAGCAATCACGCAAAAAAGGAGGAATCGGTGAAAAAAGGTTTTACGCTTCTGGAACTTATTATCGTCATAATTATCATCGGTGTTTTGGCAACATTAGGTTTCTCGCAGTATACCAAGATGATCGAAAAAGGGCGTGCTGCTGAAGCAAGGGCGATCCTTGGGTCTTTGAGGACAATGCAGGCAGCGTATTATCTTGAGAATGGCATCTACACAGCCGTTATCTCTGAATTAGGCGGCGCTGAGCCTACGTCGTGCACAAACACACATTATTTTTCGTATGCTTGCGCAGCAACCGGCACATGCACAGCGACAAGATGCACCGCGAGTGGTAAAACTCCTAATTTTAGTACTGCTTATACCAAGACCTTGACCGTCGCTGGTGTATTTGGCGGAGACGCGGGTTATTAATTTAAAGTAGCCTTGAATGTTTAAAAAAAAGATAGTTGCCCCGTTAGAGAGAATTTCTTTTAGAGGAGTTTATTCTCTAACGGGGTTTACTTTACTTGAACTTCTGATTGTCATTGTCATTGTTGGCGTGCTGGCGACATTGGGCTTATCAAATTTAAAGCCTTTCAAAGAAAAGACGCTGGAGAAGGAAGTCAAGGCGTCTTTAAGCCTGATCCGTGCCGCGGAGAAAATCTACCGTATGGAATCAGGGCATTATTATCCACCCAGCGGTATTGCGCTTACTTCTACTATCAACAGCGAACTTAAGCTGTCCCTGGCAGCGACTAACTGGAATTACAGGATAGATAACTATACTGGTACGGGTTTTACCGGCAGAGGCACACGCACAAATGATTCTACTAAACAATGGTGTATTACCGAATCAACAGAAACTCCATACGCCTGTAATTAAACATCGGTAGTATAATGGGGGATATTCTTTAGAGATAAGAGTATTCCCTAAAATTTTATACGAAATGAAAAATAATAAAATAGGGTTGACGATATTGGAGATTTTGATTTCCAGCGTAATCCTTGCTATTACCGTAGCGGGTTTAAGCGGAATTTTTGTTTCAGGCAAAAAGTATATACTTCATGAACGTATGCGTATGTCCGGCGGGGGGCTGGGGGCGGCATTTATTGACCCATCACAAGTAGCTGTTATGCAGGGCCAAACGACAGTGGGAAGTTTAGACGGCTGGAATCAGTCTAATAATGCCCTGCGCGTAACCCCGGTAGGGGACTTTCGCTATTGCGACAGCGACCCGGCGCACGCTTCCAAGCAGGCTTCATTTTGCCCGCCAACTTCGGCGCGCACGATGTCTAATACGGAGTATAGCGCAAAATACAAGATCGAAGACGTCGGGTCGATTAACCCCGTGCGTAAAGTAGCGACAACGATCACCTGGACCGAAACAGATTAACCATATGAACAGGCGCACCGGCATCACTCTTTTAGAACTGATTATCGCCATATCCCTTTTAGGCGTCCTCGCTTTGGCCTTTACCAGCATCCAGTCTTTCAGCCAATACCACGCTATAGGCTCTGACCGCCGCGCAAAAGTGCAGAATGAGCTGTCTTTTGTCTTGGAACACATAGCCAAGAATATACAGCGCGCTTCAGGCGATTATAATAACCCTCCGATACAGACAGTAGCTAATGGTTTTCGGGTTAGGGTCGATGTCAATACAACACCTACTCCCAATACATATGCTGATGATACATGGTATAATTATGTTTTAAGCGGCAACACCCTTTCCTGTAACGGCGAAGTTTTGACTACCCGCCTTGTAAGCGGCACAAACAGCAATTATCCCACAAGCGCGCCGGCTGGCAGGGGGTTTAATTTTGGTTTACCCGATGGCGGGATGACTTGCCTTGCGCTTATGTTACGCGGCAGGTATTTTCCGGCTAACGCCGTAAATATTGATAATCCGGAAACAATGATGGGCAGCCGTTTTTGCACAGCTTCTTCAGCTTCCAAATAAACCTTTTCCTTTTGCCCTCCTGTTTTTAATGCTATAATAAGAAACTTAAAGCATTTTGTTTTTCTTGATTTGGGCCCGTAGCTCAGCTGGGAGAGCACCTCGTTCGCAACGAGGGGGTCAGCGGTTCGATCCCGCTCGGGTCCACCAAAAAACAGCTAATCTGTTTTTGTTTAAGGGTTATTTATGCCGAAGATAATTTTAAGCTGTTTTGTCTTTATGGTATTCTCCCTGCAGTTTCTGCTTGTTCAGGTTTTTCCGGCAGAACTTAAGAATGCCGAGTTTGCCGGCCAATTCTATCCTGCCAAGAAAAAAGAATTAGCCGCTATGCTTTCCGATTATGCCAGTGCTGTTGCCACTCCTGCTTTACAGGGGGATATCCTGGCGATAATCGTGCCGCATGCCGGTTATGGTTATTCCGGCAAGACTGCCTCCAGCGCTTATAACCTGATCCGCAGGAAACCGTATAAAACAGTGGTTATTATCGGTTCAAGCCACCATTATCCTTTCAGCGGTTTCTCCGTTTACGCCAAAGGTGCTTTTGCCACGCCTTTGGGTGAGCTTAAGGTAGATGAGGCCTTTAGCAGCCAACTGACCGGCAAAAAAGCGAATATTACTTTTGATAAACAGGCGTTTGAGGGCGAACATTCGCTGGAAGTCCAGTTGCCGTTTTTACAAAGCGCGCTTAATGATTTTTTGATCGTCCCGGTTGTTACCGGCGATGTCACCCTGGATGACTGCAAAGAATTCGCTAAATTGCTTAAAAACGCGATAGGCCTGCGCGAGGATGTCCTTATTGTAGCTTCTACGGATATGTACCATGGTTATAGCATAAAGGATGCGGAGAAAACCGATGAACTTACTTTGGAAACACTCAAGAAAATGGATGCGCAAGCGCTTTACTATGGGTTGCGCGAAGGCTCTTTACAGCTTTGCGGAGGGTTTGGGGTAGTCAGCGCGATCATCCTCTCAAAGGAGT
>Ga0265297_10002717_pt1 | contig 34741 bp, 35 predicted proteins | sample Munlanlwell13791_FD_192502 | JGI IMG/M metagenome (GOLD analysis project Ga0265297, IMG submission 192502) | Leachate microbial communities from a municipal landfill in Southern Ontario, Canada - Leachate well 137-91 | ecosystem: Engineered > Solid waste > Landfill > Unclassified | place... | reverse complement strand
ACAGACTACTGAACAGTCAACGTACAACAATCACGATATCATCATGAAACTGCAAGAGATTATTGAATCGCATGCTCAGCAGCAAACGCCAAACACACTTATCGAACAAAAAAACATGCTTGAACGGGAAATACAATCGCAAGCACACTACACGTCCATGGCAATTGGTTGTGCATTATCAATCATTTTTTTAGTCAAGCTTACCCCATCGCCACAAAGCCCACTGGAATTTTTGTGGAAAGCATTGCTCTTTCAAATCGAGGTAGCAATCGGCAGTTTCTTACTTGGCATTGCCATGCAACCAATTTTTGAATTTATTCTCATGACACTTTGCACAGACAAAAACCGTGCACTCAGACCGATAAACTTCTACCATGATGTCTTAGTTGAATTTATTCGCCTATGGCCAAACGTAAGATCTTTTGCTTCAGCAGCGATACAAGAACAATGCGATAACTTGTACTGCAATTACATAAACAACGGCGCTCACCTTGCCATAAGCGACGAAACAGCCAAAGAAATCATTGAATTGTTACTCACGCACCTTATGGAAACCCCAGCACAACTACCTGAGGCACACGCAGCATGAAGCCCGAAAAAAAAATAGCCACACACTGCCTTGATGAATGCGTTTTTGTTATTTTGGGCGCAACAGGTAATTTGGCTAAGCGCAAGCTCATTCCTGCACTTTACAACCTTGCAGCGTCTGGATCAATCTGTCGCTTTGCACTGATTGGCGTTTCAATCGATAACACCACCATGCAAGCAATTTTACAAGAAGCTCGTTCATTTATTCCAACCATTGACGATGCCGTCTGGGCTCAATTTCAAGAATGTATTTATTACCATCAAATGGATTTTCATGATACGAATGCCTATCAAGTACTTAAAGATTTGATCGACCAAGCGTGCCGCACACACAAGCTGTGTGGCAATAAACTTTTTTACCTTGCCACCATGCCACATCACTTCTCTGTAATTACCCACAATTTGGCGCGCTACGACATCGTCGAAAAACACAAGGCAGGCAAGCTCACAGAAAAAGGCACGTGGTCGCGCGTTGTTTATGAAAAGCCATTTGGCTCAGATCTGAAATCAGCACGAGAGCTTAATCGTGCAATTAAAAAAGCATTTGACGAGAAACAAGTCTTTCGTATCGATCATTATTTGGGCAAAGAACTGGTTGCTAACATAGCGCTGGCACGTTTTACCAACCGCGTTTTTGAGCCGCTGTGGAATAATAAACACATTGATTCGGTGCAAATTGTGTTAAGCGAAGCATCTGGTATACAAGAACGTGGCGCATTTTATGATTCATACGGAGCATTTAAAGACATCGTACAAAATCACTTACTGCAGATCCTTGCACTCGTTGCTATGGAGGCCCCTGAGCGCTTGACCGAGGCAGAACAATTACGTGATCGTAAAGTTCGTGTACTTTCTAAAGTTAAAGTCACCTCAGTGGTACGGGGACAATACGAAGGTTATTTACAAGAAAAAGGCGTCAACCCGCATTCATCAACAGAAACCTTCGGCGCACTCAAAGCCATCATCAACAATCGACGATGGCGCGGCGTGCCGTTTTATTTAAAGACCGGCAAACATCTACATAAAAATGAGGCCAGCATTCACATCAAATTTAAAATGGTTAAGTGCTTGCTCGATTTTTGCCCCATGGACTCCAACTACCTCACCATCAAAATTCAACCGGACGAAGGTTTTTATTTGGAACTCAATGCCAAAGAGCCAGGGGTCTTCAATCGCGTCGTACCAATTACTATGAATTTTTCTCACAGTACGCTCTGGGGCCCCAATACACCAGAAGCCTATGAGACGCTGTTTCTCGACGTTATTCGTGGCGATCATTTTGCCTTTGTCCGCAGCGATGAAATTGATTATTCATGGAAGATTATCCGTCAAGTTGAAAAAATCAAAACTCCTGTATACTCCTACGCACCAGGAAGCATGGGACCACAAGAAGTAAAGCTGCTTGACCCTAAGCATAAAATCCGCTGGCGAACCTAAAAGGAACCAACTATGAATATTGGAATCATCGGACTGGGCCGCATGGGCTCAGCAATCGCACATCGCTTACAACTTGCTAATCATACCGTTTTCGGCTTTGACACCCATCAACCAGCACGAATCAACGCTCAAAACGACGGGATCACGTGCAAAGAAAATCTCCATGATGTGTGTAAAAATGTCAGTGTATTGTGGCTGATGCTTCCAGCAGGCGCAATCATCGACGATGTTCTGAATTCGATCAAAGGTGATGTCAAACCAGGAACCATCATCATTGACGGTGGAAACAGTTTTTATCAAGATTCGGTTGCTCGTGCAAAGCGCTTAGAACAAATGCAAATTTCATTCCTCGATTGTGGTACTTCTGGCGGCTTGCACGGCAAAGATCACGGCTTTAGCCTTATGATTGGCGGAAACCCGGAAGCATTTGAAAAGGCAAAACCTGCGTTTGAAGCTATCGCAGCTCCTCAAGGCATTATCTATGCAGGCCCGTCAGGCGCAGGCCATTTTGTTAAAACAGTGCATAACGGCATTGAGTACGCCCTTCTTCAAGCTTACGGCGAAGGTTTTCACCTTCTAAAAGAAGGCCCTTACAAAGATCTCAACCTACAAGCAATCGCAAGCGCATGGAATCATGGCTCGGTTATACGTTCATGGATTCTGGAACTTGCAGAACAGATTTTCATTCGTGATCAAAACTTTTCAGAAATCTCCGGCGCGATTGGCGAAAATCTCACCGGGCAATGGACGGTAAAAACAGCAAAGCAACTAGGCATTCCTGTCACCCTTATTGAAGATGCGCTCAAAATTCGCGCACAATCGCGAGAAACAGGTGGCAACTACGCAACAAAACTCGTCGCATTATTACGCAATGAATTTGGTGGTCATGAGGTCAAAAAATTGTAGATCGGAAAGGATCTTTTTATGATCAAAAATGTGACTATTACTTGTGGATTGATGTTATGTTTCGCTTCGCTACAACTGAATGCCATGAAAAATGATTATTGGACTCAGCAATACAGTAATGAAATTACTATCGTCAAAGTTATCTCACAACCAACAACATTCAGTAGTAGCTTGCCTCTTTATATTGTTTTTAAGGATGAAGGTGCCTTGCTTGTCAACAACACAACGCTCGTCTTTGAGAATTTAGAAGCCGGACCGCTCGGCGCTCATAGCATCGTTCTTAATGGTTCAGCAGCAGTCCTAGAGATTCATGGGTATGTCACACTCAATTTTGCAAACTGCGTTCCTGAAAACTTTAAAAACGTAACCATTGTCCCTCAAGCAACACTCGTTCTTAAAGGGGTTCCTGCGTGGGTTGCGCTTAACATCAAAGCAATTGACGGTTGTGAGTGGACATTTAGTGCTGATGGAAATGCTGCAACCTATGTCAACAATACCGCAAAACCAGTGGTCCTCAATCTTGAACCACTTTGCCAAAAGCCCGTTATGCAACTTAAACATCGCGCTGCATGTTGCATTGTGTCATAAGGATTCTTTAATGCATTTTTTCAAAAAATTATTGATTTTTTTATGCTCATTGATTGCACCTATTCATGCTATGCAACAACAACAAGAACCTTTTTGCAAAACCATCATCATTTCCGACAAGCAAATCATTCAATCAGATACATGTATTGACGGAAAAAAAAATACTATCGTATATCAGTTTGAACCGAATGGGTGCATCGAAATTGCAGAACATACAAATCTCATTTTAAAAAATACTATCATTAAAGGAATTCGATCTGATTCCTTCAAATTTCAAGATCCCACTACGTCAAAACTGTTTATTCGTGGGAATGTGGAATGGAATTTGGCCCTTTCGCAAATAGATGAGAAACAAAATACTGATCCAACAGGCGCAACTCTTTTCTTGCAAGCAAAGAACCTTCTAATTAATCCTCATAGCTTATTACTGATCACCCTTCCCTGCTACCATGGGCTGATCATTTTCAAGTCTCAAAAACATAACCAATTCTTCGAAATATATAATTGGGAAATTTCATTCATCAATAATAATTCCCGAGGCTCAAAACCACTTTCCAGTTTTGCCGGTTGGCAAGATAAATAATTAGCATTGTCGAGGAATTTAATATGAAATCGTTCACCATTATCGACATCAGCTGGCCCATCAGCCACAACATGACCGCATACAAAGATCGCCATGTCGTGCAAATCACGCCAACAAAAAATTTTGAATCCGATGGCGTTCGCGAATCACTCATCACACTCGGTTCGCATACCGGTACCCATATTGATGCACCTGCACACTTTTTGAGCGATGGAATAAGACTTGCAGACATTACACTCGATAAACTCTACGGCCCCTGCCGCGTGATTGATTGCACACAGTGCGTAGAAAAAATTACGATACAAGATTTACATAATCAACCGCTAGAAGATGCCAAAATTATCTTATTAAAAACAAAGAATAGCGCGCTAGCTCCAGATTCACCATTTGATCCCAATTTTGTTTATCTCACTCACGATGCAGCGCAGCTACTTGTAGACAAAAAGATTTCTGTTATTGGAATCGATTACCTGGGCATTGAACGCAACCAGCCTGGACACGAAACACATCAGATATTAATGAACCACGACATTATCATCATCGAAGGGCTGAGGCTACAGCACGTGCAACCAGGTTCATACACCCTCTGTTGTCTTCCGCTCAGCGTCAATCTTGATGCTGGACCTGCGCGGGCCATCTTGTTGCAATAAGCGTTCTCGATATGCCTTCCAATATTCATCATCAAAGAAAACCTTGTAAGCAATATCCTGATAACACTTGAAAACTGAGGCCGGGGTAAGATCATATTCTTGCACCAGGCAATTAACGTTATCACCAATAAACATCGAAATACTCGTATGTTGCAGATTCGTCAAAACATACAAACGAGCATCTTTGCTGGTACCTTCAGTCACAATGCGCTTGAATAATGGCAAGAAAAAAGAGCTTGCTCTACTAAGAATCATATCAACACTAACCACCACCTGTGCCTTGCGTTGCGGATCTTTGTCACACGCTAAACAATATGACAAAGCATCACCATAGCAATAAGCAGACACTGCAACGTCAGCCTTCTGAGCAAACAATCCAAAGGCAATAAGCCGTTGTATCACCCAATCTTCAACCCGATCATCACAATGAACATATACAATGCCATGGTCAACTCGACCACCCTTTCGCATCATGTAATCCTTGGTTTGTTCATACATGGGATCAATGCAATGAATCACCAACTTTTTAAAGCCTCGCCGCACAAGCTGCATCATAATCATGAAATCTTGCAAAAGGCCGCCGCTGCCAAAACTTGTATATACCAATGGCTTTGCAGGATCATTGTGGCGAGCAATATCATCAGCAATATACGATTCAAAAATTTCTCGCGCTTGTGCCAGATATGGTCTGCTTAATGAAAAAAGACTGCCAGAACGCGATAGCACGCAATCTTTTCTATTGCACTCAAAAAGACCAAATTCTTTCACTGCCACATGATCGGTTAGTTCGTAATAACGTGTAAGATGAGGAATGATACACACTCCATACACAGGTTCAGTTACAGCCGATACAACACTATCACTTTCATCAGGCTCATCGACATCCGTTTCAGCCGTTGATGGATCTTCTACCTCGTGCTCAGACGTGCGTGAGTAAGTGCTTGCTGTAGGTGCTTGCGCAGCAAAACATAGCTCGCTAGCGCACGTTAAGCACAAAATTGAACATGTTACTCGAAACAAGCATGTAATTAAACAATTCATAATCCCCCCGCACTGTAAGAAAGATTTAACCGCCAACAGCCTCTTCGGCATTGTAGGTTTGCGCAAGATTCTGTAACGCGGTCACCAGTGCTGCATCATCTTTGATATTGGTCATCATATTTGAAATTTTTTGCCGTAATGAACTTTGGTGACGTTCATCGGTATCTTGTTCAGCGAAAGCAAAACTACACGCCATAAGGTCTATGAAATTATTCCTATATTTTACACAAAGCTCACTACTCTCCAGCACTAATACATTCTCACAATTATCATTGTTAGCTTTTTCGGTTGCGTTTAACGACCCCGTCCATAGGGTTTTTTCATCAAAAATAATGTACTTGTTGTGCATAATCGGATCATTGGACCAACGCACTGCATTTTTTCTTTCAACGTCGGGATTAAACCCAACAGCCGCAATCCCATAATCGGCAAGATGCTTTGCTTTGCCAGACCTATTTTCCATAGATATTGGATCTACCACAACCTTGATATCAAGATCCTTTTTTTTCCTTCCAATCTCGGGATTAAACACAAAAACTTCAATTCCGCGTTCAGCAAGATATTTTGCTTTGCCATATCTGTTTTCCACCGATATTGGATCTACCACAATTTTGATATCAAGATCTTTTTTCTTCTTTTTTGCCTCTATCAGTGTGTCAGCAATCACATGATCGGTAAGAAAATACATCGCCATGTAAATTGATTTTTTTGCATTCCAAATGAGATCAAGCATTTTTCTTGCTGGTTGATCGGCAGGCGAGAATAACGCCACCGGTTTCATTCCGGCGCTTGCTGAATACCACACGGCTAAACTAAGCACTAGGACCATTTTGAGTGTCTTCATCACTACTCCTCCACGTTCTTTCTAACTTTTTTTATCTTGCACCTTATAGCCTTTGGTTAATAATTCATCTCGAATTTTATCGGCATGTGCCCAATTTTTTTCGGTACGGGCTTGTTCGCGTTCCTGCAACAAACGCTCAATTTCTGGCGTAAGAGCAACTTCCTGCTCCTTCAATGGTTGAAGCGTTAAACCCAACACATCGACCAATAACTTTTTTGCCACCTGCGCAGCAACTGGATCAGCCTTGTATGCAGATAAATTTTCAAAGATAATGCCCAAAAACTTTGGCGTGTTCAAATCATCACAAAGCGCTGCAAGTAATTGTTCTGCCAATGGATGTTTACCTATCAGTTTGACACAATCACCACATTCCACCGGCACATCAAGTCCAAGATGTGCAACCAGCTTTTTGTAGGCGGTTGCAGCAGCTACCAGATCTTGATCAGAAAAATCAATCGGCGTTCGATAGTGATGTTGAAGGTAAAAAAAGCGCACAACCATCGGATCATGGGTGGCCAGTAAATCTTTGAGCGGAATAATATTGCCGAGTGACTTGGACATCTTTTCTTTATTGATGTTGACGAAGGCGTTGTGGAGCCAAAATCGCGCAAATTGTTCATGATGCAGCGCCTCGGACTGTGCAATTTCGTTTTCATGATGCGGAAAAATTAAATCCATTCCGCCGCCATGAATATCGATTGTGGTACCAAGATATTTTTTTGCCATTACCGAGCATTCAATGTGCCAACCAGGTCGTCCATTGCCCCATGGGGATTGCCAAAACGATCCTTCAACATTGCTTTTCCACAACGCAAAATCAGCCGGATGTCGTTTTTTTACATTAACATCAACTCTGGCACCAGCAAGCATGTCATCCAGGTTGCGCTTAGAAAGTCTTCCGTATTCAGAAAACGAAAGAACATCAAAGTACACATCGCCATCAAGGACATAGGCATGCTTCTTTTCAATAAGCCCGACAATAAATGCAATGATCTCTGTCACACATTCAGTTACTCGAGGCTTGTAGCTTGGTTCAAGGCAACCAAGTTGTTGCATTTCTTGTTCAAAGTGAGCCGTAAAAAATTCGGCAATCTTTGCAAAATCGTTGATGTTGCCTTGTTTTGCAGCCTTGGCCAGTAACTTATCGTCGATATCGGTAATGTTGCGAACATAGGTAACTTCATGGCCCATGGCTCGCAGCAGCCTGATCAAAATATCAAAGCTCACGTACACCCTGCCGTGACCGATGTGGGCGTAATCGTACGGCGTGATGCCACAAACGTACATCTTTACCGGTTCGGTTGAGCTTGGCTTAAAAACCTCTTTGGTTTTAGAAAGCGTATTGAAAAGTTGCATGTCCATAATGATTAGCCGTTCAGATTATTTTGAAAAATTACTTTCGATAATTTCTTTAAATACATCCTCAGTCATCGCCCCAATTTTCTCGCCAATTTTTTGACCATCTTTGAAGAACAAGAAAGCAGGAACGCCGCGAATCCCATACTGCTTTGAGACATCGTGGGCTTTTTCAGCATCTATTTCAACAAAGCTATATTTGTCGGCAAGTTCTTTGGCAACTGCTTCAAAAGCAGGTTTCATTGATTTGCAAGCACCGCACCACTCAGTACTGAATTTAACCACAACCGGTTTTTTTGATTCAAGCACAGCCGTCTTAAATTGTTCGTTTGTTGTGATTGATTCAGCGTCGGCACCCCCGGCAACAGACTCTTTGGCTCCGCAGCTTTCGCATTTGCATTCGCACTTTTTGTCGCCTGGTCCTTTGTTGGGACACGTGCACGAATTCTTGTCGCACGAGCACTTGTCTTTCTGTCCACACAGGCACGACGTCTGTCCACAGGTACATGCACGGCTGCCACCTTTTTTTCCGCAACCACATCCACAATCACCAAACCATTGGCAACCGGAGAACAATAACAAGATACTTGCAGCAAGAGCTAATGAACCCAAATTTTTCATAATATCCTCTCTGACTTTATGTATTACAGCCCACAAACGCACAAGAATTTATCATATCTAGAAACAAACTCGATGTACAGCTACGTTAAGAATATTGGAATTTATATAGTGAGGATACAATATGTTTTTCAAGCACCTTCACCTATCACACCTTGGTGTTGTTGCACTTATCACGTTGGCATTTGTAAAAATCTATCAACACAATCTCATCATCAAACTAAAATACGAAAAGCAACGCCTTGAAAAAAAAGCAACCCAATTGCGGAAAGATCGCAATGAACTGGTTGCCGTGTATGCGCAGCTCCAAGATTCTCAGTCCGTCATTACCAAGGCCACCAACGAACTTGGCATGAAGCCTCTTTCTATTAAACAAGTGCGCTTTCTGCCCTCTCATGCCGATATTCCTTTTTTAAAAACAGCCTCGACCGCTGATGTTCTTCAAAAACTGGGGTTACAAGATCTCTTTTTGACTCATACCGGGGGAAGTCATGATAGCACGCGACTATAAAATACGAGTTTTCTTTGTCTTTGCATGTTTTGTCTTTTTACTTCTTATTGTTGCAACGCGTCTATTTCTCATCCAAATACGCCAAAAAGATTTTTTTAAACTTCTTGCGCAACACCAGCATGAACTCGAAATCACCTTCAATCCTCAGCGAGCCATTATTTATGACTCTAGCGGCAAAATTCCGTTGGCATTTAACCGCGAAGTCCCTTCTGCATTTTTGATTCCTGAAGATTTAATTGAGCCAGAGAAAACAATGCGTTTTCTTAAAAAAAATTATCCCGATGTTCACGAACGCATTGCCCAAAATCCTGACAAACAATTTTTGTGGCTTGAACGTAAACTCACGCCACAAAAATATGCCTACCTTGAAAATACAGGGCTCCAAGATATCCACTTCATTGGAGAATTTCAGCGCTTTTACCCCTACCCTGCTGCCGCACAATTGATTGGTTTCACTGACATTGATAATGTTGGAACTGCCGGCATTGAACTTGAATACAGCCAATATTTAGGCGGGCAACCAGAACGCATCAAAGTAGAAAAAGATGCTCGCTCAGGCATGCTATATTTTGAAAAAATGATCAAAAAAAAGGGTCAACGAGGTTCTGAGTTAAAACTAACCATCGACAGCAGCCTGCAAGCACTGGCATACAATGAACTGGCCGTCGCCGTAGAACATTTTAAAGCCAAAAGCGGTTCTGTTTTGATTATTGATCCTGATACTGGTTGGATCAGGGCCATGACGAATTATCCATCATTTGATCCCAATCAAAAAAGTGTTCCTTCGCTTGAAGCCATGAAAAACAATATCGTAAGCGAATGCTATGAATTAGGGTCGGTTATGAAAGCGTTTTGCGCGCTGGCAGCACTTGAAGAAAATGTCATTCGCTATGACGAACCAATTGATTGCGAAGGCCGCTTTGGGTATATCGATGGAGTCAGAATTGAAAACCCAACCATCAGTTTGCTCAACAAACTCAAAGAATCCAACAACATTTTGCCGTTCTGTGATGTTCTCCGTTACTCCAGCAACGTTGGCATTGCCAAAGTTGCTAAACGCCTCGGCCCCAAACTTTACACTCACTTGCGCAAACTCGGCTTTGGCACCAAAACCGGCATTCAATTTCCTGGTGAACGAACTGGTATCGTAAAGTCACCGGAGCATTGGAGCAAACCATCGCTAATTGTGATGTCATTTGGCTACGAAATGATGGCAACACTTTTGCAACTTGCCAATGCATTTTGCATCATCGCCAATGGCGGTCACGCAGTACACCCAACACTTGTTGCAGCCAACCAACAACAATCAACAAAAAAACAATTGTATAAACCAGAAACAATTCAAACCATGCGACGAATATTGGAACGAATTTGCGAGCGATATCCCATTGAAGGATTTTTTGTGATGGGTAAAACGGGAACGGCCCGTTGCGTCAAAGACGGCAGATATTCCAACCAACTGCACAATTACACATTTGCTGGCACCGTACAAAAGGGATCATACCGTCGCGTCATCGTTACCTTTATCAAAGAACCTGAACGCACCGGCCTCTGGGCATCGGAAGTTGCATTACCACTTTTTCATGCAGTAGCGCAACGAATGATCATCCATGATCGCGTCCACCATAAATTGGTCTAGCGCACACCAAAAGCATTTGGAATATATTCAATCTGATAGTCGTCACCATTCCACACAACAGTAGCAACATCAAAGCGAAACACCTTGTCACGTAATCCCTTGGCAACAATAAAATATCGTGCCGTTTTGATCACGCGCTGTTGCTTGCGCCACGTAACAACCTGGGAAACCGGAAAATATTCAATGTGACGGGTTTTGACTTCAACAAAAGCAACAACTTCATCTTTGGCTGCAATAATATCAACTTCGCCGCAGCGAGTTTGGTAATTGCGCGTAATAATGACGAAATTGTTTTTTTGGAGCCATTGGCACACAAGATCTTCGCCCTGCGCGCCAAAAAGTTTGGTAGATTCACTCATTAGAAAACAAATGGATTCTTGCTCACCAACGCTTGTGCCATGAGCGTATATGGCGAATCGGGATACTTGGCAACCAAAAACTCAAGCTTTTTGTTCAACGTTGTCATGTCTTTTTCTTTGCGCGCAAGCTTGCATTCCAAATACAAAAAACGCGAATTCAACGCAACGGTGGTACCAGAGAACTTCTCTTTCAAATGCTTGAGGCGGTTGCGAGCAGCGTCATAGTTGCTGTGTTTGACATAGAAATCGAACACATACGCTTCTTTATCGATCAATTTGTTCTCGCACGTACTTTGGATGCGGGTAACATCGGCACGATATTGCTTGTACGTATCATTCTTAAGATAGTCTTCGCACAATTTGATCGTATCTTCTGTTTCTGATTGATCGCAGTCACGACGCAAGGTCTGCTTGAACATCGATAGTACTGACTGATATTTTGCATGCTCTGCTAACTTATCGGCTGGATAAAATTGATTAAAATGTTCGTATAGTTCTTGCGCTGCTGGATATTGACCGTCTTTAAAATATTGGTCTGCAAGCTTCATCTTATAGTCAGAAATTTTGTCACAGTCAGGAAAGCGACCAATGATTTCTTCCAAATAGGCAATCACATCATCGCCCTTTTTCTTGGCTGCAGCCTTGGCGGCATGGTCAGAAAGTTCAGCCAGCGTCATATCTTCCCGTTTGCGCTCTTTTGCGCATTGCGACAAACTGACCGCAACCAACAATAACACTGCGTAGAAAAAACTATTTTCAAATCTTTTTTTCATCATGGTAACCATCGCCGAAAAGCCTTATTTATGCGTCAAAACATCCTTTTTAAACATAGACATCATGGTATCATCAGGCACCATTTTTGTAAACCAGCCATTGGCCCTTTGAACTTTAAGAATTGCTAGAAAGACACGATGTTCTTTGTTACAATGACCATTCTAAGCATAGTAAAATCTCAAAATTAATTACAAATGCAAAAGGATTTATATGGATAAAAAAATGTTGGTTGTTCTGGGGCTTTCCCTTGCAACATTCTGGCTCTTTAACATTTATTTTTCCAAAAAAACGCAACCTGAACAAGCCGGCGTTGTCACGGTAGGTCAGCAACAAGATACAGCCGTTACACCAGGCCAACCGTTCAAAGTCATAACCAGTCAAGAATTGGCGCGGCCACTTGATTTGGCTGTTGATTTTGCCCAACAACCAAGCACGCCAGAACAAACGGTCACCATTCAGACCAACTACTGCACAGCAGAGCTTTCTACCTACGGTGCAACGCTTATCAATCTCGCCTTCAAAGAACATACTGGCAAAGCTGGGGAACCGCTCCAAACCATCTCACCGCTTGCTCCATCAGACAAAGACTTGCAAGAACGCGGCAGCTTTTTGTTAGCACTTGATCAAAAAACACCCTATGCCTACACTTTTGTCAGCAAGAACGAAACCAAAAACACCATCGACGTCCTATTCAGCGCAGAGAACGAATTTTGGACCATTTATAAAACATACAATTTTCATAAAGACAGCTATCAGATTGATTTAGCCCTCCGCTTTGAACCAAAAACGCCGGCAGCAACACCACTGCGCCCACGCATTTTCTTCTCGGCGCCACACGTGGCTGAAAAAGCCCCTCAAGACAAAATGTCCCAAATGGCTGCCGCCCGCATGTCCTTCGCCTTTAACGACAGCGGTACCACACTATTCACCTGGAATGAATCGAAGCAAAACATCGACAAAATTGAGGTCGCCGGCTCGCAGGGTCTTGCATGGTTTTGGACCAAAGACAAGCCACTGTTTGGTGCTGAAGATCGTTACTTTGTCCACGCATTAATCGACGATTCTTCACGTTTTGTCAGACGAGCCTATGTCAAACAATATGGCAACAACACAGCCTCTGTTCTTGAAGGGCCAACACTCTCAGCCGGCAAAAACGAATGGAAACTATCGTTCTACATGGGACCAAAACTATTTGACCATCTTCATGCGGTCGATGATCGACTTGAAGACATCATGTCATTTGGGTGGTTGTCATGGATCTGTAAAATGCTGCTCAAGCTGTTGTCGTGGATCAACGATTACGTCGGCAACTTTGGGCTTGCCATCATTGTTATGGCATTCGCGCTCAAACTACCGCTCATGCCTCTGTCAATTTACGCCGGCAAACAACGCGAAATTTATCAGCACTACCTTCCATCAATTAACAAAATTCGCACTAAATATCGTCATGATCTGCAAATGCAACAACAAGAATTGATGCTTTTTTTCAAGGAACACAACATTTCACCAAGCTCCAACGTTGTCGGCTGCTTGCCTTTCCTTATTCAAATGCCAGTTTTGTTTGCATTGTACCGAGCTTTGAATAATTACTTGGACCTATACCAGGCACCATTCTTTGGATGGATTCATGATTTGTCAGACAAAGATCCGTTTTACGTTGTTCCAATTTTGATGGGACTTTCGATGTTGTGGCAACAATCAATAACGCCAACCACCGACGGCAAGCAACGCGTCATCATGTTCTTCATGTCATTGGTCACAACCGTTGTCTTTGCTAACTTCCCTGTCGGGTTGGTTCTTTATTGGTTTACCAACAACATCATTAGCATTGGCGAAGATTATTTGCGACGTTATTTTTTCTCCTAAAAGCCTAACATGTTTACACAACTACCAGCGTTTCAACAACTAATACGTCACTTACAACGCGTACCTTACCTGGCGTCCAAGAACGTATACAAAGTCGCCATTCATTTTTTGACCAGCGATCAAAAAACAGTTGAACATTTGTGTCAAACAATCATCGACGCTAAAAAAAAGATTCGTCCATGTCCCCAATGTTTTAACTGGACGGAGGGAACAGCGCTTTGCACCATCTGTGCATCCGAAAGACGTGATCACAGCATTATTTGTGTTGTTGAAACATGGTACGATCTTTTTGCGCTTGAAAGTGTTGGCGAGTATCGTGGGGTCTATCACGTTTTAGGCGGCGCCCTCAGCCCGCTTGAAGGTATCGGGCCAGACCATTTAAACATCAGTAGTCTTCTGACTCGGCTTGAAGAAAATGTTGTAGAACTTATTTTTGCCACCAATCCAACCCCCGAAGGCGAAGCAACCGCCAGTTATATTTGGTCCAAAATCAAAAAACCGTCACTACGTGTCTCAAAGTTGGCAAGCGGAGTCCCCATCGGCTCAACACTTGAATACATGGATCGCATAACCATTGGCAAGGCTTTATTGGGTAGACAACCATTTTGAAACGTCCATTACTTTCCCTGGTTTTTTTTTGCACGTTCTTCCTATTTCAAACACTACATGCCGTTTTGGGCGACATTGCGCGCTCGCTCAAAATCGTTCACATCAGAAGCCTATCGCAAACAATCCGCAATAATAATTTTGTAATTCTGGAAGGCCAGGTCGAAATCTTAATCGACAAAAAACTTCACATGTGGGCAGACCGGGTTGTTATCGACAAAACGAAGCAAACCCTTCAAGCGGAAAGTAACATCGATAGCACCATAATCATTGAAGATGAAAATTTTTTGGTTCTAGCTGATAAGTTTTTTCTCAACATTGCGCTCAAAACAGGCTATGCCGACAATCTCCGCCTCCATGTTGAAGAGGGCTATTTCTCTGCACACAAAGCCGAAAAGCTCAATGATGCTGACTGGCAACTTCAGGACATGGTTTACACAGCCTGCGACGCCGAACATACCCACTGGAAGATCAAAGCCCGCAAGGCTGTCGTTCATGGTAGCTATTTTGTCAAAGCATCGGGTATTGTATTTAACGTCGGCTGCCTGCCTGTTTTTGGACTACCGAGCTTTGCGTTCCCCATCCAGGGACGATCAAAATCTGGCTTTCTGATTCCACACTTTGCATTTGACTACGAATACGGCTTTGGTATCAAACAGGAATACTACAAATATTTTTCACCACATTGCGATACAACGCTCGGCGTTGATTGGCGTGATCGCAAAGGCGTTGTCTTTTTTGACGAATTTCGTTGGGCCCGTGCGCCAGAAAATTTTACACAAGCCTATGGGCAATATGCGGTACTTCGTAGACAATATGCAGAACGCCACGATCAAATTGTCAAAACCACGCAACACCCATACTGGATTAACGCCAAGGACTATCGACTGTTTTCCAAAGCATTTGACAGCGCTGACATCAACACACTCACACGCATCGACTTTGGTACGAACAAACAAATTGGTTATCATTTTTTCAATAGCACACATGATGTTGATGACACCTTCGCGAATTCAGGCATTGCACGCGTCTACTACCCAAAAAACGTTATTAACTTTACGGTTGAAACTTCTAAGGTAAGTCGCAAATATTTTTTTGAACATTTTTCAAACCAATGGCCTGACGATGTAACAAATGCTGCGCAGACTGCCTCAAAACCACTGTCTGTCGTCAAAGAGCTTGAAGACAGAGCCGATGTTTCACCTCTTCCTCATGTTGAATGGAACACTGCCTTTAAACATTTTGGCAATTTGTTGCTCTATCGCCACGATCTCTTCCTTGACCAAATGCTTTATCGTCAATGGCAGTTTGAACAAATTTATGTTAACTCGGTCTTAGCTCACCAAGAGAAACCGTTTCCGCTCAGCAAAGCCGATCTTATTCGTTTTTTGTATCGCGGCTATCTAGGTCAAACCGTATCGGTCGCACACAACACGCTGAGTATTGCCATGCAACCAACATTTCAGTGCACTAGCATGCTCAAAGAACGTTACAAAGCCTCCGGCAATGTCATTGAACATCCATTTTTGAACAATGGAGCTTATCGATTCTTTCTCAATTATGGTGCCGAATGGGCTTTGCCTGAAGGAACAACGTTCACCAACGACGGACTCTATTCATACACCATCCAACCAAGGTTTACCTGGAATTTTTTACCCAAATTTTATCAAGATCATTGGTACTATATTGATCATTGGGATCGAACTTACCCCCAAAATCAACTTGCCTGCACCATCAGAAATTATTGGGACATCAATCAAACGCAGTTCACCTTTGACCTCAAACAGGGATACGACTTTTACAAACAAGCTGATATCTTCCCATTGCGACGAGCAACCAAACAGCGGCATCTATTGCCACTGGGCTACAATTTTTCTTGTATCAACAACAATTTTTATGTTGGCCTTAACCAAGAATTTGAATGGGGTGACTTTGACCTATTGCAATCAGAAATCAGCTTGGGGCTTACGGTCAACAAAGTACTTTTCAACACAGGCTATCTTTTTCAAAAGCATACGCTTCAGGACTCGCGCCAGCTACTCTCAAACATTGCACACTTTGTTACCCTCAACATTGCCATTCCACTCAGCAACAGCATCACCGTTGGTTACGATGGACAGTTTTATGCCTCCCAGCGCTCGTCAATTTTTTTCTTTGACGGTATCGCCCCCCTTATTCATCGCATTCGGCTTGACTACAATGGTCACTGTTGGGGCATGTATATCGGCTATGAAGAAAAAAAATATAAGGAATATGGCATTGGAAGAAATGAACGTGCTATCGTCTTCACGTTCCGCCTGGACTCACTTGGATCATTTGCAAAAAAATTCAGACGTACACCGTTGCTCGATACGGTAACTAAAAAGGATCAAGATTCTGTTGAAAGGTAGTGTATGGTTTTTACGCCACCAACAAATTTTAGCCTCTTTAAAAAAAGACGACAATCGCTCGTTCAAGAAATTAAACACAAATATGGGGTACAAAAAGGCATCATTCTTATCGGTGCTGGGTTTGAAACGGATCGATATGCTTTTCGACAAGAAAGCTCCTTCTACTACCTTACAGGGATTGCTGAACCGGCCGTCATGTTATGTATCCTTCTTGATGGGCCTGAAATTCTTTATGTACCCCACTTTGCTACACCACGCTCTCAATGGACCGCAGTCAGCGTCGAGGGTCCCAAAGATGCGCCACTTGTTGGTATAGACCAGATCCGTTATTTGGGACAACCAATTCCCGGTTATTCATTCCGCCCCGTCTTTGCACACGATAAATATGCTGATTTGCTCAAAGATCTGCAGGAATATTTTGCTGCTAGCCCACAAGCCTCCTTGTTTACTATTCTTGATAGCTCACGTGACGGCTACCTATGGCACATCGATACCGTCAATCACTTCACGACAGCCATTCCAACGCTACAAAAAAACACCATTGATATTGCCCCTCTCATTCATGACGCTCGCCGCATCAAAGACGAATATGAAATTGATTTAATCTACAAAGCAATTCAAATCACCAATTTGGCGCACAAAGCCATTGCTTCATTGATCAAAAAAGATGCCTACGAATACGAATTGCTGGCTGCAGTAGAATGCGTATTCACACAAGTTGCTGCAGCACCACACGCCTTTCCACCAATCATTGCCACGGGCAAAAACACAACAATTTTGCACTACACCCAATGCCATCAACAACTCAAGCCCGGCGATTTGGTAGTCATTGATATTGGTGCGGAATATGGCCTATATGCTGCCGACCTAACACGAACCTTCCCGGTCAATGGAATATTCTCCCCTCGCCAACGTGAAATCTACAACATTGTTCTTGATGCACAAGCGTACATTGAATCAATCGCGTACCCTGGTATGTATTTAAAAAATCCGAAGTTACCAGAAAAATCGCTGCATCATCTTGCCGTGAAATTTTTTGAAAAACACAACCTCGCACAGTATTTTTGCCATGGCATTGGCCACTACCTTGGACTTGATGTTCACGACACAGGTTCTCTTGCCGAGCCGTTACTCCCTGGTGATGTTTTTACCCTCGAGCCAGGCATTTATATTGCTGAAGAAAATATTGGCATTCGTATCGAAGATAATTACGTTATGGCGGATGATGGTGCGGTATGCCTTAGCTATGAATTGCCAAAACTGGCTGACGAAATTGAACAATTAATGAAAACCTAAAAAGGGGAATTCTATGAAGCGGTTTGTAAAGTTACTAATAACCGTGGTACTGATAATTCCAGCTGTATTTGCAACCAAACCTGCCGAACCAGCGCCAAAGCCCGAGCCGCAAATGGTTCCATGGGTCTGGGGCCTTGATAGCGATGGAACTCTTTTGTATCGCAAGGGAATTTCTACAGATAAGCCAGAAGGAACAGAATGGGTTAAGGTCAGCCCAGAAACCACTAAACTACGCAGCATCGCCGCAAGCGCAGACGGTCGTCTGTGGGCTCTCGATCAAAAAGATGGGAATGTTATATACAGAATGGACATCACAACATTAAACCCAATGGGTAAGTATTGGGTAGTTGTTGGTACCAATAAATTTGATCAGATCAGCGTTGGAAAGAACGATCAAGTCTACTGCATTGCGTATACACGCTATAGCGTAAGTTGGGCTAATGCCTTTCTTCGAGAGGGTATCGACGATAAAAACCCATACGGAACCATATGGACACAACTCCCAAGAAGTGGCTCAAAGCGAGCAATAGGCTTTTGGAAAAATCAGATTGCAGACCCGGTTCACATCTCTGTTGGCCCAAATGGCGATGTATGGGGATGCGCAACAAATTTTGCCGACTATCGCGGCAATGACTGCAAGATTTCAAATAATATTTTTAAATTGGCAACCCATCGAGGCCCTTGGCTCGATATAGCTGGACAACTCAAGCAAATTGATGTGGGTAAAGATGGGATCGTTTGGGGTGTGAATTTTTGCGATTACATTTATTTCGCAACAGCAGCAAATGCAGCGGCATCCAGATGGACAAACGTATTAGGAGGACTCAGACACATCTCCTGCGGTCTAACAGGCGACGTCTGGGGCGTGACTGGAGCTGGGGTAGTTCTTCGTAGAGCTGGCATTACTAAAGATCTTCCTCAAGGCACCAGCTGGACACAAATGGATGGAAAATTAACCCAAATCGATGTTGGAGCAATTGCAGCGCCAACTGCCGAAGAGAAAACGAATGCCGATCTTGCCGCAAAAGAAGAAATCGATGCTATTGCAACATTGCTCAAATTGCTGCCAAATGGCACCAAGGTTGTCATAGAATCAAATTATATGACCGAGCCACCATCCCTTGCAGATATTCCCAATATATATTCAGGCGCAGGAAAAGCGCACAAGCACGGAAACATTGATTGCACCGTTGCAGGCGCTCACTTAATACGTGATGATACAGCAACAATCTTCACCGTCACCAGCAAGGGCAATTCAACCATTGCTTTGGACACAGACAATAAAAAATCATTTATGTTCGATAAGGTATGGAAAATCATCCCTCAAGATACAAAAAAGCCAAGCCTTGATAAAGTATGGCTTGAACTACAAGGGCCTAAACCAAGCCTTTTGCGCACCAACGGATACGAATTTACAACAGACCAACCCGATCGAACAAAAAACGCTAGCTTCAAAATTGTCATCCAAAGTGATCAAGCTGCAGCAACCCCAACAACAGCAACAACAGAGAAATAGAAGGAGAACCCCATAAAGATTCATTGCCAATGGCAAAAACTTTATTTCACAACAACATGCTCATTGATATTGTATTTCACTTCGCCGTCAGCCACAGCCTGATTCATTCTCCGCTCTAGTTTTGCACGCATCTGTTCCTGTCTTTGCTGTTCAAGCTGCTTTTGATAATCTTCGCCCATTTCTTGATACAACACCTGTAATTTGGCTTCAAGAATTTCTTCAACTTTTCTGATCAAATCCAAGAAAATACGGCACTGCCTGGATAATTCCTCTTTTTTCGAGCTATTCAATGCAATGGTAATCCACGCTTGAGCACATTTAATTGATTTGGCAACAGCTCGGTAATTATTCACCGCATCAACAATCGAATTAAAGTTAATCAATATGTACGACCTGATACGATTGGATGGAATCTCATGCGTATAGAAATCATCGACTTTAAGCTGGTTGATTGCCGACTCAAACACATTAATACCGGCCCAACAATACGCAGAGGCGGTGTAATTGTTCATCACTACAAATGCTGCTGCACCAATCAAAAGAATGAGTAACGGAACTGCAACAAACTGCCCATCGTTGTAAAACCATCGAAACATCGAGACAACGTTGCTGCCAACAGCTTGCCAACAATCTCGTCCCGTTTGAGTAACTACCGATGTTGCTGCTAACATAACCACTGCTGCACCGGCAATAGCAAACGACGTATCGTACTCTTCAAATATTTTGGCTATTGTTTTAAATTTTCCCCGTACGGTAAAAAACTGATTGGATTGAGCAATAGCATCCTTCGTTTGCGCAATAACGGCAGCACCATCATCTAGTGTTGCTGCCCGAGCAATGTACAAATTTTGCGCCAACAACACGAAAAACATAAAACTTATAATTTTTCTCAGTCTGATCATAGCAATAACCCCTTTTCTATTTCATGCAACAATTGATTACATGAAACGTAGGGTAACAAAAAAATAGTTGTTTTCGAAATAGTTCAGTTCTGCTTATGGAAAAAGTCGAACCCCGCCCCACGTAGAAAATTTACCGGCACCATCAATCTGAATTGGAGCACACCACAGATTGTCGCAGCTTTGCCAGAATATCCACATACATGCATCAGATACCATACAAGCCCTGTCCCAAGGATTGCATAAATAGCCGCAGGAATTATCATGCTTAATGCAACTATCACGGACAATTTAATTTCATAGACGGCAACAAAATCATAGAGCTGTTCAACAAGAACGCCGGCAAAGACCGCTACCGCAAATGCATAATAAAAAGATTGTGGACCAAGCAGCTGAACCAGATAATACGTTCCCAATGCAACGACCAGAAAAAAGCTGTACATGCCCTGCACATACGTTGAAATTTTTTGAGCATAGGCTTTAAGAACTTCCGAAAGCTGTGCTGACGAGCTGGGCCATAAAATTTTTTTGATTTCTCCAATCACTTTCATGGAAAGAATAACCGTCGCAGGAACCGCCCAATCACCGAAGGGCGTTCGAAGAAAATAATAAAGCCCCGACAAAACGCATGCACCAAGCAGCGCTAAAATCAGATTATTTTTCAGAGAAATCTGTTTGAGGGTCAATTCCCAAATCGCAAGTTGTTCATAAAATGCCCGGCCAAGCACCACCAGAAAGTATGAAATAAAAATGGCAGCAAGCACCGGTAGTCCGCAGTGAACGTTGAGCAGTTGCATGCCACCCAGTACGCCAAGAACAGCAGCCAAAAAGCCGCAATTAAAAATATAAAATTTGCGTGAAAGTTGTTGATGAAATTCTTTAGTTTTATTCATAAATTCCTATCATTTAACGGCTTCGCTTGATTCCTCATTTATCATAGTCACCCCTCCAAACGTGAAAGCAGTAAGTTTACTGCACAACAGACTTATTTGGTATTTTGTCACGCAGAACCCCTGAAACAGCCTCTTTTTCAGGCACAAACACCTCATGCAACTTCCAATAGTCCCTCTGACAATTCACAATCTCTAAATTAAGCTTTATTTTGTTTGTAAGCCGCATTGTCCAAGGAGCTGTGGCACCATTTCATTTCTTCCACCCAATCGCTTTTCTACTACCCTTTTAAACACATCATCACAACTTCATCAGGCAGCATCCGAAAAACTCGCATCATCACCGAATAAAACCACGATGGTTCGATCTGTTTTTCTCGAGCAAAAACATGGCCGATGATATAACGCGCCTCATCATCTGGCTTGTGAATAAACGGTAATCTTTTCGCACCTGCACCCTTGAGCATTTCAGTATCCGTCGGCCCTGGAAGAACAACGCTAAATCCAATATTATCATTGCGATATTGAAGCCTTAATGACTGGAAGCTATGTACAAGCGCCGCTTTGCTTGCAGCATACGCAGCAGAGCCGGGCGTTGCAAAAAGTGCTGCTATCGAAGCCGTCGCTACAAACGTTCCTCCGCCATACCGCTTAACAAGGGGCAGCCATTCCTCAATCCATGCAAGTGCTCCGAAGTAGTTTGTTGCAAACGTTCGCTGGTGGACGGCAGTAGAAATATTCCATTTCTCCTCGAGTTCGCCGGTGCCGGCATTGAGGAAAAAGAGCGTTGGCTTGAGGCCAGCGGCCTTAATGTCTTCTGAAATTTTATGAACAGCCTCTTGGTTACCAACATCACAAACATAGGAAATAAAGTTTTCTCCAAGTTGTGCTTTTTGTTTCTCAAGCAGGTCAGCACGGCGGGCAATGCCAATCACCTTCCAGCCACGTGTAACCATTTCATGAGCTATTTCGCTGCCAATGCCGGATGAGGCACCGGTAACCAAACAGGTTTTGGTTGTTTCGTTAATTGGTGGGATGCGATCGAAGAGAGGGATAACAAAGCCCCATGCACCAACACAGAAAATCATCACGGTGCTAAAAATTAGAAATTTTTTCACAGGGAACCTTTCATTTTCATACTATTTCTTTAACCAACCATCGCAATAACGCGCGCCAACGACGAATCCGTCGCAATTTTAAGCGGAAGCGCAACAACAGTAGATTTTTTAACACCAACAAGGCTTTCAAGATTCGTCAGATTTTCAATGATCAAAATATTGTTTTCAAACAGCAGCTTGTGCACCTCAAATGGATAATGATCGGGCGAGAAGAAATCGAGGCCAACCATTTTGACCTTGTGCCGCGCAAGCTCCTGTACAAATTCAGGCGTCAGCACCGGGTATTTGGTAAAATATTCTTCGGTGCCGAATTTTTTATCAAACCCGGTCAGAATCAGCACGATGAAATTCTCATTCAGATGAATCCCCTTCAACAATTCGATATCAATTGATTTGTTGCGTGCATCAATCAAGCAGCCCTCACCAACAAATTTGTCTATGGAAATATCAGACATCACCATGGATGAATTTGTTAAATGGCCAGGACCGTCAATGTGCGTTCCAACGTGCATGCCTGTCGAAAGCTTCCAATCATTGTATTTGTTATCAGCTAGATTTCGTATTTTGGTAATCGATGCTGGCTCGTCGCAGGAGTGCACTGGTATTGATGCCGTGAATTTATGCGTCAGATCAATGACTTGTAGCATGACACACCTCAATTTTTGGTTTAATATGCTCGACCACGAGCTTGGCTATTTTCTCTTCCAGCGCTCGATTAAAAATCACATGTCCCATGCCCGGTATCATAACCAGCTTTGCATTTTGAATTGCTTCAGCAACAGATTTTTCACATCGTGGTGGAACTACCGGATCTTTATCGCCGTAAATAACCAGCGTTGGTCGGTCGATTTTTGAAAGACGATCTAACGGTTTCATTGTAGCAAGAAACTCACCCACCATACGCTCATGATTGACCCCGGCATTTTTGTTTTTGGTACGCATCAGAAAATCTCTGGTGAATGCTTTGGCCATCTCTTTATCCAGCGGAATGTCGGCATTGCAATGGCGCCAGATGGGCAAATAACTTTGAACCGTTTCTTCTAATGTTGTGCCATCTTTGCGCGACATAAACATCTTCGAAGTATTATCCATAATTTGTTGTTCTTCTGCGGTAAGAGAAGCGGCTGCATCGGTAATCTCAAGCGGGCCTGCAGAGATAATGACAAGACTCAGAACCTTTTCAGGATAATCGACGCCAATCCGTTGGCAGATCCATCCTCCCATGGAGTTGCCAATGAAATGGGCTTTTTGTATGCCATAACCCTCCATAACCATGATGGCATCCTTGGCAAGATCGGACATGGCGTACGGTGTTTTGTGCCAATCTATCGCTGATGACTCGCCAACATCACGATGATCGTAGCGGATAACAAAAAAGCCTTGATCGGCAAGGTATTGACAGAAGGCATCAGTCCAAAATCGTGCGGTACACTGTTTCCCGGCAATGAGAATACAGGCTGGATTTGAAGATTTGCCAAAAGCTTCGGTGTGTATTGTAAGCTTGCTGGCACAAATATCTTTGGGGGAAAATTCGGCCATTGTTAACCGTTTCTTTTTGAGTTCTTATTCTTTTCACAACGCCATTTCATCGCCCGCTCGCGCAAGCCATTAACAAATGCATCTTTGTAGCGATGATATTCAATTAACGTCTTGAGGCCACGTTTTACCGCTTCATTTTTAATCTCGGCATATTTTGTAACTTCATCAGGATGAACGCGAAGATAGTCTCGTGTCACCAGATTGTTGTGCCACTCAGGGCCATCAAACGCAACCACACCAAGATTGAAATTTTGCACGCCGCGTTTACGCAAGAAAAAGCGATCAACAGCAGGATGAATTAGTCCAATAAATTCATAGCCTATTTCTTCAAGTCTTTTGATTTCATCATCTGAAAGTTTGAATTCTTTCAAACCAACAAGAATATCGACTATGGGCTTGGCGCACAGGCCAGGAACTGACGTACTGCCGTAATGTTCCAAAGCACCCAATCGATCTGCCGAAAAGATTTTTTTAATCTCTTGTGCTTCTTGTTCAAAGTGCGCTGGCCACGATGGATCATATGCAACAACTTCGATCGCTTCATTAAGCTTTTTGAGGTCAACCATGATTATCCTTTATCAATTCAATGATTTTATCCGCCGACTGTTCAGGTGTTAACACATCAGTATCAAGCATCACATCATACGTCAGGCCTTCATGAACCGTATGATAATGGCTACGAGCATGGCCTTCCGGCGACGTACCGCGCTTTTTCTCACGCTGTTGTATTGATTCAAGCTTTGCCGTCACGCCAACCCACATAATCTTTACCCCATGCAATGCGTCTTTCAGGTCAGCCGGCCAGGCGTTATCGTATTTAATGTAATCGACAATAACATTGTTGCCAGCATTGGCATAAGCAGCGATGGCACGATGCATGCCCTTAATAACTTTTTGGCCTTCTGGGCCAATGTCCAGAGCAAACAGTTTGCCTTCTTTATCTTCTGAAGCCGTGCCATGCATAACCAGGCGATGCTCCGGTGTATCTTCCAAATAAAACTTTGGCGGCAACACACCAACAAAAAAGTTATCGATGCCAATCGATAACCATGGAGCACGTTGTTTCGCTTGAAACGCTTTAATAATGCTCGACTTGCCCACCGATGATGGGCCGTTCAATATTATTACGGTTCCCGCTGTCACTGATTTTTCTTTATTCATACATCCCTCCATACACAAACTAATACCAATCAAACACAATCCATAGGTCACATGTTTCAGCAATGTCATTGCTTTACCTCCTTCGTTGATTGCATATTTTCTACGATCAAATCCTTTATACATGTAAACAGCGTCTGGTTCAATATCATATGCCCCATGCCAGGAATGATACGCATTTGTGCTTGCGGGATCAGATCCACACAGTATTCACGTACAACTCGCGGAAAGCTCAAACAGTCTTTGTCGCCATGAATCACCAACACCGGAATTTTTATCTTTTTCAAATCCTGCGTCCGCTCAACAATATTCTGTTGCGCTTTGACGTGATTATGCAATGGGTCGGCACCCGATGAAAATTTTTCAAACCAGGCAATGTGCTCAGGTTCTGATCGAACATACATATCCTTGATGTAATCCTGTGCAATCGTTGTATCCATCGGAAAGTCACCGCGCAAATACGCAAATGATCGCATAAACCCATCAACACTCTGCGCGTAATCTTTGGTCGGTTTATTGTTCATCATCATCTGCCAGGTTGTAGCAAGCGACTCTTTTTCTTGGGCGTTCAACGCAACGGCTGCCAACACTGAAGATGAAATCAGTGTGATTGACGAAACACGTGATGGGTAATCAAGCGCCAGAAGCTGTGCAATCGCACCACCCATTGAATGGCCGATGATGTGAGCCTTGGCAATGCTGTAAGCATCCAAAATTGCAATCGCATCTTTCGCCAAATCATCCAGCGTGTACGGATTTTTTGCATAATCGATTGCGGAAGACAAACCCATATCACGGTGGTCATAACGAATGACAAAGGACCCTGCATCAGCCAGTTGCTGACAAAATTCATCAGTCCAAAAGCGCGCTGGCGCCATCGCCCCAGCAATCAGCAACAGAGCAGGCTTTGATTGCAAGCCAAAATTTTCTGTATACAATTCGATGCCATTACTGGCAATAATACGTTCATTCACAACAAAGGTCCCTTCATTTATATGCGGTGCCACCGCATAAACTGCAATGGCACCACCTCGTTTCTACTAAACGCCTTTCAAACTTGCTGCAAGCTTTTACAAACTATCATTTTTATCAAGCCGATATTCTAAAAACGTCCAATGCTCTAGGTTAAACGCATGATCAAGAATTGGATGCTCATCAGCAACAAACCCCCATGCGCGATAGGCCTTAAGCGCCGTGTCGTTGGTCACACGTGTACACAGGAAAATGCGCTTGATGGTGGTATCAATTTTGAGAATCGAACTCATCAGCAGTTTACCAAGTCCACGATTTTGATGGTGTACGTCGACCGCAAAGCTCATTACTTTTATGTCGCCCTGGGCATAACTTGGACGAATCATAAACGTGATAAAACCAAGCAACGCTTTTGTTTGCTGATCACGGGCCGTAACAACATAACAAACGTCTTTGCTATATTCCGCTATAACCTCCGGCCCCCACGTTGATGCATCAAAAATAAAATGCGACTTGAGCAATGTCTGCATTGTTTCTTCAGCCTTGGCCCAATCAACGGCCTTCAGCCCATTTTTGAAAAGCGGTTCAAATGCCTTGAAATATGGTTCGGAGCCAACGACTTGCGGAAATTTATGCAAAAATTGCATTTCCACCGGCGTGTACGCTGCGCGTGCCAAGGGCCAAATCTCTTTCATGACCGCCGCAAATTCTGGCGCAAAGAGTGTTGTTTGTTGCCATTCAAGGATGATGGGCGCACCGGCTTTGTCCTGGACGGTAAATTGACCGGCAGTTCTTATCGATTCTTTATGATCGTTCATTGAATTTCTTCTTCCAGTATTGAGTTCAGACTGATTTTTTTCACATGCTTGTAGCAACAGCATGCCTGTGCAAAGGCACAGAATTGATGTTATGCGATGCGCATAAATCATTGCAAATCCTTTATGAGGCTCAAGCCTCTAAAAAATAGATTTTATATTGAGAAAAATACGAGAAAGTATACGAAGCAACGCGCCCATCAGGCACGAGGCTCCGAAACTTATATGATAAGGTAAGAAGAAACTTTCATAACGCACCCCGGTTAATTAGTTATGGAGGGGCTAAAAATTCAAAACAACATTGAAATTATAGCATGGAATTTGGTTAACGGCAAAAATGCGGCTGTTCGCCGGAAAAATTGCATAATATCTGTGTTGATGCCCCCTCAGAATCTATATTTTCCATTGATATTTGAACAAAAAGAACTCGTAAGCCCCCATGCAATAAGAGCCCATTCCCTCCAAACTATTGCTCCCATGACCAGTTTTGTGCGATCGTAAATACTAATCAAATGGTTACAATGTCATACGCGATCGCTGATCGCAAGGGGGGAGTTATGCGACACATTGTTTCTGTCTTTATCACGATTCTTATTTGTTGGGGAAGTTTGCTTAATGCCATGCAAATACAAGTGTTACCCGAAGAAGACGCTGACGAAAAAGAATCGGCACTCGATGAGACTCAGAAGATGGCGCTCGGGTTCTATACCAATTATTTAGAAGCCATATGCACGGATACCATTGCCGACAACACTGAGGGCTGTCATAAAGGATTCTTTTGTTGCGGGCTCTCCCAAAAATTTAAATTGACTCCGTTATTGGCATTTTTTAGCGGCAGAATTAATGTCACCTGCCCACCAGAAACAAACCAATATTTTGCCGAGCAGAATAAAGCTGTCAGAAACCATTTCAACACGCTTATCGGGTTGTACTTTATGACCGATAAAGAACAACCGAGTGGCACCATCAATCCTATAAAAATAACCGAATACCTTGCAGAATATACCGAAAAACGTATGTGCTTAATCGGATCGTACACACATAACGCTCGCAGTGACAAAAAAATGATTGTATCGCCACAACAATTCCATTCCCTACACAATGTAACCGACAAAGCAATCAATATTTTATGGCAACTCGATGAAATGTATCAACGATACACCTTTAAACGCATTGTCTTACACACCGATCAAATTCGGTCTTTCGATCAAATATTTCCAAACATGTATGCACGATCGTATTGTCAATGGTGCCTCGACTGCTGCAGCGAGCTACGACCAACCAAACAAGGTTTCAAAATCCATGAGGCATACATCCAATTACTTGGCCTCCTATACCCCCTACTTGATGAAGCAAGTATTTGGGACAGAATTTTTTATTTTCTCACCGATTGCAGAAACAGCTTTGAAATACTCACTTCCCATGGAAAGCCATCAATTGAGGCACAGATGCAAGCGTTGGCAGATATTTTTGAACATCATTTCAATGTTAAGTTCACCATCAGCGCGCCAAGTCTTCTTGATTCAGCAAGTATGTACTGAAAATACGATTGGCTAACACTTAGTTAAAAAACAGAGACTCTTATCATCTTACGGGGGGATTTATGCGGCACACAGTACCAGTAATGTTATTATTTTTTTTACTCAATAGTATAGGAACTTCGACACAGGCAGCATTAAAAGAAGAAAAAAAAGATGACGATGACATGCCATCAATGGAAGCCCGTGGCATTGCACACAAGCTGTATGTGCAATTTCTTGAATGTGCATGCGTAGAATCCCCCTGTGACGACATAGAAGTTTGCCAAAAAGACTGTTGCACATCCTGCATATCTCATGGACAAGAACTGATGTCATTGTTCATAGGGTTTAATGAAATGTTAGACAAAAAATATCCATTAGCAATGAACGAATCAATTCGACGCCACTTTAATGATCAGGTCTTGTTTTATTTCACTGTTAACAAAGATCAAGAAATTGGTGACTTGAATCCTTTCAAAATGCAACGATCTCTCCACGAACATGCTCGATCGGTCATGTTTGCGGTTAAATCGTATGCAAAACGAGCACGCTTTGACAAGACGTTAATCTTAACCAAAAAAGACTTTCACAATCTACGCACCATGGCCGACAAAGCAGTCAACATCCAATGGGAACTTGATGAGCTACAAAAAATATGTTCATTTACCTACGTAACGCTACAAACAGACAAGATTCGCTCCTTTAACGCCATCTTTCCTTTCCGCAAAGCTCCAGCCTGTTGTTTGACAAAAATAGTCAAAAGCTGCCGATCGCGTCCAATTGCAGGAGGCATTAGGCTGCACAAAGCCTATTTGCAATTATCTGGAATGCTCTATCCCCTCCAAGACCTGTCCACAACCTTAGATTTGCTTTATTATTTTCTTTCAGATTGCAAAAAAGCATTAGAATCCTTGGCGCTACAAGGCAAACATTCATCGCAGGAACAGACAAAAGCGCTTGCGGTCATGTTTGAGCATCACTTTTCAATTCCATTCATAGTACAACCCTTTGAACCTGAACTTCCTGACGATATCAGTTGAAAAAAGCCCGTTTTGGTAGTACTATTTTTTTCTTCTTTGGTAAAAAACTCGACCCAATCACCTGTTAGTAGTAGCCTTACTGTAATACTACCGTATACCAAAACATAAACCGGGGGGCGTTCATGAAAACGACCGTTATTAACCTTGTTAAAGCAAATTGGAAGTCAGGATTAACCGTCGGCCTAGTGTCAATCCCATTAGCCGTTTCATTGGCCGTGGCATCGCATACAACGCCAATTGCTGGGGTCATTACCGCAATCTGGGCCGGCATTATTGCCTCCATCTTTGGGGGTAGTAACTACAACATCATTGGCCCAACAGGTGCCCTTGCCGGCGTTTTGATTCTGTACTCAGGAATATACGGTGGGGGATGCTTGCCGATGCTTGCAATTCTTTCCGGGGTTTTCATCTTTCTGGCTTACATTTTTAAACTTGAAAAATATTTAACCTTTATTCCCGGAAGCGCTCTCCATGGCTTTATTCTCGGCGTTTCATTAATCATCACCTTTAATCAGCTTGAATTCATTTTTGGGTTTGAATCTCTGCCTAAACATCAGAACATTTTAGGAACCCTGTACGAAGTCGTACGCAATATTCATCAGGCCTATGTTCCTGCTATCGTCCTTTTTGCAATTATGTACGCATGCCTCATGCTTTTTGCCCGCTTTATTCCGTCCGTACCAGGAGCAATTATCTTGGCACCGGCTGGTATCGGCATCGGTTACCTCTGTTCAAACGGCATTTTGCCATGGCACTTCGCCACCCTCGGATCAAAATATCACGCGGTACAAACCTCAATTTTTCAATTACCCTCGTTCACCTTCCACGTCGCTTACCTGTTACCAGCACTTTCAATTGCCGCTATTTCAATATTAGAAACCATGATTTCAGCACGAATTGCCGACGGGCTGACAAAAACCAAATATAACAAACGCAAAGAAATGTTAGGACTCAGCCTTGCTAACATCGGCTCCGGACTTGCAGGTGGCATTCCTGCAACAGCAGCGTTAGCTCGAACCGCACTTAATATCAAAAGTGGTTGTACCCACAAAATATCAGCCGCCATCAGCAGTATTGGTGTTGCACTTATGGCAGTTACCATTTTGTACTACTTCCAATATCTTCCCCTAGCTGTTATCGCAGCCATTTTGGTTTTTGTATCAGCTGGAATGCTAGAAACCGAACACTTTTGGTATATGTATCAAATCGATAAAACCAACTTTATCATTTCACTGGTCGTCGCATTTTTTACCATTTATGAAGATGCGATTGTTGGTATTTTGTTGGGCGCTGTTATTGCAATGTTGCTCTTAATGCAAAAACTTTCGGCCGGCTACCACGAGGCTATGGTCGCAGGACAAAAAAGTGAACCCTCCGCAAAGGGCAGTACCTCGCCAGCCGACGCATTTATTTATGCAATCAAAGGACCCTTGGCGTATATTAACGCCCAATCACACTTAGCACGTATTGAAAGCATTCCCCCCATTTACACCAACGTTATTCTGAACTTACGAGAAGTACACTTTATTGACTTAGATGGCGTTGAAGCTTTTGGTGAAATTATTCAAATGCTCAAAACAAAGGGGAAGCATTTATTTGTTGCTGATCTCAATCCTGTCGTTGAACATTTATTACGAGGCAGCACTTATTTCCATGAACTAAAAGAACGCAACCGCATCTACCCTTCAGTACCTGCAGCACTTGATGCAATAGCACTTTCTGGTCACGCACAAAAAGTAGAATAATCCCATGGAAACATCCTCGCCTATGCCAGAATAATTATCATTTGACGTTGCAGTATTATTTCCGTAAAACTATAGGTGTTTTTGAAATATAGAAATATAACTGCAATTATAAAAAGGGGCTGAGGTGATCATGGATAATGAAGTATTAGGTCGAATAACCGCCATAAGTTTGTTCATCATTAATAACAAGGGCGAAATGTTGCTCCACAAAAAAGCCGATGATCACACACCAATCAGACACCAATGGGCAGTACCCTGCTTTGTACATGATGACGACACAAGAACGACACAAGAAATTGCACATAAACATCTTCGCACGTATGGACTTGAATGCAATTTATACGAGGTGTTTAGCATCGCTGTCTCATCACCAACACACCACGGCTCAGGTGAACACATTATCATCGCACTCACCACCACACCACACCACACCACCATTCTTAACGACCTGCACCGTTGGGCACACATTAATAAGATTTTGCAAGAAACACACGACTACCCTTCTCGATACGTGCCATGGTTTCGTAGCGCGCTCGAAGGCGTTGTGCTCTACCTAAAATCATATTGTAAAACCGATACAACACAGCAATTTTCTATTCAACTTGAAATGTAACTTCACCACACAAGGATCATTATGCAAACAGCGCAACAAACTGAATCATCATTAATCAAAAATGGATGCGTACTCAAGCCAACGCAGCTTGTTCACATTGCAGAAAAAGAATGGGGACATGAAGAATGGATCGCCAATACCGCGTCATACTGTGGTAAAAAATTGGTCTTTAAACCTGGTTATCAATGCTCCATGCACCAACATAAAATTAAAGATGAAACGTTTTATCTGCAGTCGGGAAAAATGATTCTTGAGCTTGAATACAATGGCCAGGCAAGCACACGCATTTTAACACCCGGCGACACCGCACACATCCTTCCATTGATGTGGCACCGCATGACAGCGCTTGAACCGTCAGAACTTATTGAAGTTTCAACCTTCCACATGGAAGAAGACTCTTACCGTCGCAGCGCCAGTGGCAAAGCCGATCTTAAGGCAATGGGATTTAGCGAAGAATTATGAACAAAAAAGCTCTCACCCTTTTTACCATCATTTGTAGCATTGCCGGCATTACTTTCTTCTTAATTCAACGTAACTGGCTTGTCGTTCAATGCGCCTTCATTCCGCCACAGACAACGCTTTCTTCTGCGCAAGAAAAAGACGTCACAACTCAAAAGGTTGCCCAATTATTTTACTGGAACAACGAAACCTGGCGAAGCGAAGATGCCACCATTATTTGGCATGCTGCAGACAACGCACACAATGCTCAATTGCTCATCAAACAGTGGATTGTCACGCTGCACGACGAACACCTCATTCCACAAAACGTTACCCTTGAATCGGTTGCGCTTTCTTCACCGGGTACCGAGGCATATATTTCGTTCAGTCACAGTCTTTTTACCGATGACTTATCCACAATGAATAAGTGGTTACTTGTTGAAGGTCTCGTCAAAACATTGCACGCAGCGGGCCTTGGGCTTCACTCCATAATGCTTTTGATTCATCATCGCCCCATGGTTGATGATCAGCTGGATTTTTCACAACCATTACCAGTTCAAACACGGATTTAGCCAAGGGGAAGCATGAAAGACTTGGTAATCATCGTCAATGAACAGGACCAAGAGCTCGGAACAGAAGAAAAACTCAGCGCGCACCAGCAAGGTCTTTTGCATCGCGCATTTTCAATTTTTATTTTTAATTCATGCAAACAAATGCTCATTCATCAAAGAGCTCACGACAAATATCATTCCGGTGGCCTCTGGACAAACGCTTGCTGCAGTCACCCACGCCAAGGCGAGGAACTTGAAGCAGCCGCCCATCGACGACTAACAGAGGAGCTAGGTTTCGACTGTCCACTTCAATGGAAAATGAGCTTTATTTATCGTATTAAATTTGAACGTGACAATCTTTTTGAACATGAATTTGACCACGTGTTCTTTGGTGTCACCGATCAGCAACCGCAACCAAATCCAGCTGAGGTTGCTGACATTGCATGGGTCGAGCTGGATGATTTATACACTGATATTGCAAGACACCCTGATAAATATACGTATTGGTTCAAAGTTGCGTTGGAGAAAATTAAACCACTGCTCAACACAGCAAATTTTTTTTAATCCATAACAAAAAGGAGCCTCTGATGAAGTTGTTTTGTACGTGCATGTTCGCACTGGCAGGTGTAGCCACCCTACAGGCCGAAGAACCCTGCCTCACCTTTGTCGTTCACTCACCAAATACCAATACCCGCGCAACAGCACCATCAAAGAAAAATAATCAAAACACAACAATTTTGCTGCAGGCACTCGCACAATCATGCAACCAGCTGGGTCAAGTCATTAATGCACCGACACAAACAGAACGTCAACAAGGAATCTTGAACCTCATCGGCACCGTATTGGCAACTGCGGCTGAACTTTCAAATAAGAATAATAAAAACGATCAAAAATCCACCAAAGAAATGGAAGCTCAACTACCAGGCAAACTTACCCGCATAACTGATCTTTTGTTAAGCGAATACACCAGGATGCCAATCAAAGAACCATTGCCTGCAACGCTGACGTTATTAAACAGCATCCCTGATCAAGCACAACGAGAAGCGTTGGTGAGTATTTTTCTGACAAACCCTAATACGAGAAATCAATATTTAGATGATTTGTTTAACATTCTAACAACATACGTATTGCAAGCCGTCCCCAATATCATGCAACACGTCAAAGAGATGATTCTACAGTGGTTTAGCAGTCAAACAACACCAACAACACATACGCCTTCAAGCACACAACAAGATGAACAACCTACAGCGTAACAACATAACTTTTTATCAAGATTCTCAACAAGTTACTGAATGCAATCCATCGTTTTGTTTTTTGCATTTTTTGTATTTTTCTCGCCTCGGCCGCGTTCTGCGACGTTTTATGAGGCAACGATGGGTTGCTCGCCTCAGTGGTTTTTTTTATAACAGTCGGCTCAGCCGCTACCGCATCCAACCATTTATCACCAAACACAAAGTCAGGATGGGGGATTTTGTTACACCGCTGGGCGGCTATCGATCATTTAATGAATTTTTTACCCGTTCCCTCAAACCCAACACACGGCATATTGATTTAGCAGAAAGCCGCTGCGTCTCCCCTGTTGACGGCAAAGTGCTCGTCATTACCAATATCACACCAACTTCGGCCTTTTACGTCAAGCAAACCCAATGCAATCTTGAACAGTTTTTTGGCTCGGTAACACTTGCACAGCAGTACATGGGCGGCACACTCATGATTTTCCGTCTTGCCCCGTATGACTACCATCGCATTCATTTCCCAATCGATTGTGTACCATCCAAACCTACGGTCATTCATGGCATTTTTGAATCAGTTAACCCCGTAGCATTTAAAGCCGGCGTTCAACCACTTCTGACAAACGAACGTCACCTCATCACG
>Ga0265297_10002716_pt1 | contig 34762 bp, 25 predicted proteins | sample Munlanlwell13791_FD_192502 | JGI IMG/M metagenome (GOLD analysis project Ga0265297, IMG submission 192502) | Leachate microbial communities from a municipal landfill in Southern Ontario, Canada - Leachate well 137-91 | ecosystem: Engineered > Solid waste > Landfill > Unclassified | place... | reverse complement strand
TGCCAGCAAACTTCAAGAAATTTATCAATTCAATAAGGATGAGTTTTTGGCTTTGCTTATCTTGAACATTTATCTTTTGTAAGACAAGAAAAGCTAATGAATAAAACCTTGCATACAAAGAATAGTATGTTGGAAAGTTAATATGAAGAATAGATGATATTCCTGCTCTTTTGCACTTAGGACATACATTATACCTTGGACACGTTTTGTATAAAGAATATAATATGCTAACACCTCTAAACAATAACCAGACAAGTAATTCCTTGATTATCTTTAGCTTGCCCATCTTTGTAGGTCTTCCTTGATATCCGCAATCACTACAAATATATTTTTCCATAATCTTATAATTTATTTGATTTATCAAAACGAAACAAACCCACAAAATGGGCATTAAATAACGTTTAAAGTTTCATAGCGTGGTTGGTTTTAAATTTATTATTATTTTTTGGGAAACAAAAAGCTCCCCACCAGCGATAGCCTTTCGGCTACCCATATTCCCTTTCGAGAATACGACCAACCACGGTGTTCTGATGAAGAGCACTTTATCGTGGTTGGTTTATACCATGCCTTGAAAATACAAGGTTTAGGCATATTAAATTGTAATATTATAATAGCTTAAAATACCAAAAAAGTGTAGTCCATTAATTATCACTCTTATTTTTACTTTTTTGTTCTTCTTCCCAAACTTTATCATAAATCTTATGGACTTCTAAAGAATATGCATCCAAATCATCTTTGATATCTTCCATCAAAGTCTTAGCTCCCGGATGAGTAGGATAAACCTTGCAATTTTGACAAATCTCTCTACTCACATTTGGATGGTCAATCAACATACAAGGCATTAATAAATTTTGATCATATGGCTGACGCTTTCTTATCTCCTGAAAAAAATTACACTTAGTCGCTTCTTTTAAAGAAGTATTTTTTATATTTACCTCAGCAAAATGCGTAAAGATACAAGGCTCGACATCTCCAAAATTATTGATATGACAATAACGATTTGCCGCAATACAGCCACCGACATAAGGGGCATCATTCCAAAAATCAACAATAAAAATTGGCTTAGTCGCCCTAATATGATCTCGGCGAATCCTTTGATTATTCCTTTGTTCTGGAGTAGGCATTAATTCTGTATTTTTATCTCCACAAACTGGCATATATAAAAAGTACCACCCCATCAAAGCTCCTTTTTCAATCATCAAATCAACAAATTCATCAGACATAACAACTTCTGCATTTTTTCTAGTTACACAGACAGAATAACCAAAAGGAACATTATTCTTCTTCAAAATATCCATTGCATTCAATATTTTTTTATATATCCCCGCACCTCTTCTAAAATCAGTCTCTTCTTCAAATCCTTCAATACTAATCTGAGGAATAACATTACCTACCTCAATCAATTTTTTAGCTATTTTTTCATCTATTAAAGTACTATTAGTATAAACTTGGAAATAAGCATCGGAATGTTTTTTAAAAATTTCAAAAATATCATCCCTGATAAATGGTTCTCCGCCCAAAATAGTAAAAAATGATACCCCCATTTCTTTAGCCTCTCCGATAATCCTATCAATAACATCAAAAGATAAATCATCTTCTACTTTATAATTCTGGGCATAACATCCCCTGCATCTCAAATTGCATCTCATTGATGGAGAAATTAAAAGAGTAAAAAGAGGAGCAGCTCCTTCGGCTTGTGATTTTTCTCTTTTTTTGCCACTTTCTAAAAGCTCAGGTAAAACATAATTTTCCAAGAATTTCTTCTGGCAATTCTTATCAACATCAGAAAGAATTCTTTTTGTCAGGATCAATGCTGGCGTCTTTTCCTTATAAGCATTTTTGGCAAATGCTATGATTTTTTTATTTTCTTGAGATACAAATGGCTCAATAAAATCAACAAACTTGATTATATTTTCATCGGAAACTTTTGATAGCATCTGAAAAGCTTTTACAGCTAATTCTTTTTTAAGAGAATTTCCAATATTCATAGGTATATTTTTATTTAATTATTAATAAATCTTAAATTATATAATAAATATAATATCATTATGAAAAAATCAATAGTTCAAACCAATAAAGCAATTTTTTGGATTTTATTTTTTATTTACCTGATTGGCAAAATAACGAGGATTCAGTTTTTCTCCAGTTGTTTTTTCAACAAAAGTACTCCAGATATAACGATTACCTAGTTCAAAAACTTTCTTGACTAGATATTCACCAACTTCTGTCTTGCCTGTATAGCTTGGATTTTTTTCATCAGTTTTCAAAATATTGGTATTTATATAATGCTGGAGCTGAGCAGCATAAAGATAACCAAGCATATAATTATGATAATAAACAGGAGAAGTAGATATATGGATTTTTGAAGCCCAGTCAGGAGCATTTCTTCCTTCTGGTTTCTTGATTAACTGATATTTTTCTACATTATCCCACCAAAGCTTGCTCAAATCCTGATCAGGATTTTCATACATTGCTTTTTCAAAATGATACATCACCTGAGCCCAACGGCTAAAAATCAAATAATTCAATCTATTATATTCCGTAATTTCATTCCTATCTTTATTGATTTCATCTTCGCTTAAATTCAGATTTTGTTTTATCCAATCTGGAGAATAAGCCATACTTTGAAAAAGTATAGCAACTGCTTCAGTTGTTAAAATATGCGAAGGCATACGAAGTTCCCATGGTAATTGTTTATTTGATGCTTTTACAAAATAAATAGCATGAGCAAATTCGTGCAACGAAGTAGCCATCCAGTAGCTGTTATTTTGAATACTAGAAACAACTCTTGTGTCTCCTTCTCTATTAATAAGCATCGTCATAGCATGCTGATATTTTCCTGAGCGTCCATAAAGATCGCTTTTTTCAATAATCTCATCTATCGGCATACCCATTTTTTGATAATAGTCACGAGTAATAGCCAAGACATTCTTGTCTTTATACATACTATCCATATCTATATCAAAAACCTTAGGCACCTCCTGAAAAAATCTATTCTGATAGTGCCATGGTTGAAGTTCAGAAATTTCAATTCCATAGTTTTTAGCCAAAGCTTCATCAATTTCATCTTTAGCATTAGCATAAATATCCTTAGTAGCTAAATCCAAATCATCAAAAATTTTCTCAATTTCTTTAGGATCCTGTTCGTTAGTTATTAGAGCCATTTGCTGATAATTTTCAAACCCCAAATCTTTAGCATCCTTATTCCTCAATTTAACTAATTTTATGATATCGGCACTAACCTTGTTTCCGATATCTTTGCTCTGTTCCCAAACTGCTTTTAATTGCACAGAATCTTTTGATGTTTTTAAGATATTATCAACTTCATTATCAGAAAGCTCTTTACCCTCATAATTAACACGATAAGTATTGAATTTCTTTTCTACTTCATTCTGGGTTGAAATTATTTCATCAACTGTTGCTTTGTCTGACATACTAGAAAGGAAAGAAAAATATTGTAAATCAAGCTGACGCTTGAGTAATGGATCTAAAATATAACCCGACTCTTTGAAAGCTTTAAGTTTTGCAAATGTCTTCTTATTCATATAAAAATCATTAATCTCGATATCAAGCTTAGTAGCCAACTCATAATCTTCATCTTTTCCAGAATTAACTGCAGTGAAATATGCTAAAGAATCCTTTTCCTGAAGGCTAGAAATTTTGCTTTCATATTCTTGTAAAAATTTTCTGTATTCTCCTTCCATTTTATTTGTTTGTATTACTTTATAATTCAAAAACCCAACAACAATTGTTATTATAATAACAATTGTTATGACAATTGGAACTAAATATTTTAATATATTCATAAATTTAATTTACTTATCCTTCAATTATTATATCACAAAACAAAAACCGCCCAAAGGCGGTTTTATATGATACTTTTTATTCCAATTCCAAATATTTCTCTTTAATTCCAGCTTTTTGAATATTTTTATCCATAATTCAAAATTTTAATTATCTAATCGGCAACTTCTATCGTAGTTGTATAAATTATTTCATCGTTATAAAAAATATTCAAATCAAATTTTCCTTTTCCAACCACTCGAGGTAAATCTGAACCAGTTCCCATATCTCTTCCTTCAAATTTTTGCTTATAGCCCGATGACGTAAAAACAACTTCTCCGCTTACTTGATCAACTACCTCATAATAAAATTCTCCAACAGTAGTCGGCTTAACGCCAACAAAATCAATTTCTATAGCATCAGTTGTTTTGAATTCAACTGTCGGTACAGGAATATTGTTCGGCCCTGGTGGTATCCCTATTTTCATCTTAGAAATTACAATCTTATTAAAATATTGAGAATAAGAAGGAGGCTCAACACATATTTTCTCTTTACAAAATAACCCTTCTTGGCAATCTCTATATGTTTGGCAAATATCGCCCTTTTTTCCTTCCGTACATTTATTGGTAATACAAAAATTAGTCTTGCAATCTTCTTTTGCTTCACAGCTTGATCCTGCATCACCAGAAGAACAAATTTTATTTGCGCATTTTAATCCAGTTTCACAGCTATCTGCATTTTTACAAACCACACCTTCTGGAAGTTTTTTCAAGAAAAAATACCGTCCTCCAAAACCAAGTATTGCTAAAAAAACTACAATACAAACAATGATAAATATTTTTTTCATGGTTTTTAATTAAATTATTTATTATGCTTTATTATACCACTAAATAAGAATATAATTGTAAAATTCAACACTTTTTAACTAAACCAACAAAATTCTCTTACTATATTCTTAAATTTTATATAAAAAAATAAGGTTGTGCATTAACGCAAACCCTTTTAGATACCGGCCAAGCTAACAATGCAAGGCCGAAAAGAACAATTAATGCAAACGCTTCCATTTTTTCACCTCCATTATTAACTGGATTGTATATACAAATTTTTATTCCGTCAATAAAACAAATCCTAAAAAACCAGCAAAAGTCGATTTTTTATATTTTGTTTTTTTGTAACAAATTATTTTATTTTTTATCTTTTTAATTCCACCTCTTCAGTTTTTCAAAAATAAAAACGTACTACCATCCTGATTTACAGTTTTCATCGACTACTTTTTGCAAGCCTTTATCATTGCCAAAAGTTTGGTCAAGCGTATCCATATTCATAGTACCTTTAGGAAAGTAACAATTAAGGTTCACGACATTGTTTATTTTCCTTTGGAAATGGCATTTATCGTTCTCAATTCCAAAAATTGTTAACTCAATTTTAGTTGTCTTATCTGACCCTTCCATTTCAACTGTTACAGGCAGACATCCATTCATCCTATTTACAAAACATCCAGGATCTTCCGCTTTGCCACAATTAACCATTTTTTCACTAGTGGCTGGTTGCTCGGTTTTTGACGGCGGAACGGTTACTTGCTGTTCATTCCCTGTTTGATTATTTGCATTGTTATTAAAAAAGAAAAATAATCCACCGCCAATAACAACAAGAACTAAAATTGCAATAACAATATATAAAATTTTATTATTTTGCATATTTTTTAAAATTATTTTTTATATTATAAACAAACATTAAAAATATTACTAATAGTTTTAAATATTCTATTTTTTAGTTGAAAAAAAGACAGCTTTAAATATTTCGGTTATAAAAATACCAATTATTCCAACCCCAAAGACAAACAACCAATAAATCGGTTCAAGAGGCACAGTCCCCAAAAGCTTATTTAAAAATGGAACATAAACCGCAGCAAAAGTTAAAAGAAAGCCATAAAAAACTCCGAATATCAAAAATTTATTTTGAAAATATTGATGAGATTTGAATATTGATTCTCTTAAATTTCTAAAAGAAAAAACATATATTAAATCAACAGCAGCCACTGTTACAAAAACTAAAGTTCTAGCCAAGTCCAAGTTATTATTTATTTTCAAATTAAACCAAAAAACTAACAAACATATCAAACCCACGATTAAGCTAATCGAAATAATTAAAAACTTAAGAGAATTTGAAAGAATACTTTCTTTTTGCAAATTCTGCGGTTTCTCACTCATAACACCGCTTTCTTTTTTTTCAAAACAAAGCATAATATCAGGTGGTCCATCACAAATTAAATGAATCCAAAGAATCTGAGCAACTGTTAATGGATAAGGAAGATGTAAAAGCATAGAACCTAATATTAAAAATATTTCCACAAATGAATTTGAAAGCATATAGGCTACAACTTTTTTAATATTAGCAAAAATAACTCTACCCTCTTCTATTGCTGACACGATTGTTTTAAAATTATTATCCAAAAGGATTAAATCACCTGATTCCTTAGCCATTTCCGATCCGTTTCCCAAAACAACTCCAATGTCTGCTTTTTTTAATGCAAGCGCATCATTAACCCCATCACCAGTCATAGCCACAACTTCTCCCTTTTTCTGCAGAGAATTTATTATCATCTGTTTTTGATGCGGAGTCACTCTAGCAAAAAGCACGATATCGTCTATACGCTTAGTTAAATCTTCCTCTGATATATTTTCTAAATCCTTACCTTCAATGATATTTTTTGGCTCTAAGTTAAATCCCAAATTAACTGCGATTCGCTCCGCTGTTTTACGATAATCACCAGTAACAATTTTTACCTTGATTCCGGCTTTCTGTGCTTCCAAAATTGCTCCCTTTGCTTCTTTCCTTATTGGGTCTTCAATACCCATTAACCCCAACCAAATAAAATCATTTTTTTCTTTTAAGTTACCGGATATCTTATAAGCCAAACCAATTATTTTTAAGCCTTCATCTGCCCAATTTTCAATTTTTTTCAAAATTTCTTCCTTCTCACGAACTGGATTACTGCAAAAATCAAGAACAATTTCTGGTGCTCCAACCAAAAAACTAATCTGTCGATCATTAATTTTATTTATAGTTAATACATATTTTTTATGGCTATCAAATGATTCTTCGTAAATTCGTTCATAACCATCAATGATATCTTTCGTTTTTATTTTTGATTCATTTTGAACATATTGCCACAAAGCTATCTCAACATTAGTCCGTTGATTGTTAGCTAAAACTATAGCATCCAAAGCTATTTTTTTATCGACAAACTCAGTTTTAGCAACACGCATATTTCCTTCAGTTAAAGTTCCGGTTTTGTCTGTACAAATAACAGATGAAGCTCCCAATGTTTCAATAGATATCAATTTTTTTACAAGTCCATTTTTTTTCAGAATTTTTCCCATACCCAAAGCCAAAATTATCGTTATTGCCACTGGCATACCTTCTGGAATCGCCGCAATAACCAAAATAATTGAAAAACGAAACATTTCTAAAAAATTTTCTCCGTATAATAATCCGATTATAAAAATTAAAAAACAAATTATCAGGATTAACTTTGATAAGTCCTTTGAAAAATCTTCCAACTTAATCTGAATAGGAGTTTTTGTTTCTTTTATTTGCGTTAAGCTCTGTTCAATTTTTCCTATTTCAGTTTTTATCCCAATTTTTGTTACAGTCATCAATGCTCGACCTGCAAGTGCAGTCGTTCCCATAAAAACCTCATTTCCTTTACTGTTTAAAGATTTTTCTATAGCTTCTTCCTCGCCAGTCAATATAGATTCGTCAACTAAAAAATTAACCGATTCTTTTAAAATTCCATCAGCCGGTATTTTATCACCCGAACCCAAAACAACAATATCGCCAGGTACCAATTGCGAACTTTCTATTTCTTTATGTTGTCCTTCCCTAATAACAATAGATATTGGTTTTAAAATTTTTCTTAAAGCAATTAATGTTTTTTGAGCTTTATATTCCTGAAAAAATCCCATAACTGCATTTAAAATAATTACAAGCCCAATCATTAAAACATCCATATATTTTCCAAATAAAATCGAAAGAGCTGCAATAACTATTAAAATATAAATTAATGGACTTTTAAATTGATTTATTAAAATAGAAAACCAAGAATCACTCTCTTTTAAGGAAATGATATTTTTACCAAATTTTTCTCTAAGCACTATTACTTCGGCTTCACTCAACCCCTGATAATTATTCATATTTTATTTTTTAGCAATTTTTTTAATACCAGTTTAATTTTAATTATATCATATCAAAAAAACCGACAAAAGTCGGCCTTTCAATATTTAAAATCTATTTCCTCAAAGACCTCTTATATCCCACTACTAAATATAAAATTCCTGGAACTAAAGGAAGCAACATTAAAGCACTAAAATTTGCATCTGTCATCAATCCCACTATAAAACCTATTATTATTGGAATAACTACAAGATAACCTCCAATTTTTTCATATTTCCAACCTAAAGCAAGTCCTATAAAAATCAATGGAAGCATTGTTAATGCAATATTCTCCCATAATGAATAGTTTGGATTAATAAATGGTAATGGATTACCATAACCAAAATAAAATGGCAAACCAAAAGCTAAAATTAAAAAAGCAGATATTCTTGCAATCCATTTGATTATTTTCATACTTTTATTATAAATTAAATTATTAATAACCAACTTTTATTTAATTTCATTAAAAACTACTCTTACTCAAAGGATCATTTTTTTGCTAATAAGCATTAGATATAATTATTGAATCTGTTTAAATGATATAGTTGTTGCATTTTGATTTGTAGTACTAGAATTTGGTGGTATATCAATCGCTACTGAATTTCCAAGTGCAGCATTTACACTTAAAAATGAATTTGGGGTGGTTGTTTGAATAATAGCACTTCCCCTTACAATACCATTTATAGTTTTTCCAATCATTGTATATGTCAATGGCGACATAGTACCAATAGTTGAACCAAGATACAATACAACTCCACCATCTGTAGGATATGTCATCTGATAATCTACTTCATATCGACCAACATTAGCTAAAGTAAAAATTGTGCCACTAGTTGTAAAGGGTGGATAAACATCAGTAGTAGAAGTAATATCTGGCGTTGATAAAACAGTTTCCGTATAGGTAAATGGTTGACCTGCAGCAACTGTTGCTGGCTGTGCTCCTAATTGAACATATTGAGCAGATGATATCACGCCAGTCGCACCTGTAGCACCAGCAGGACCTGTTTCTCCTGTTGCACCAGTCGCACCTGCTACACCGGCAGATCCAGTTTCTCCTGTTACACCAGTTGCGCCAGCAGAACCTACGTCACCAGTAGCACCAGTAATACCCATTGTTCCAGTTGCACCCGCTACACCGGCAGATCCAGTTTCTCCTGTTGCGCCAGTCGCACCTGCAATACCCATTGCTCCAGTTGCACCCGTAACACCGGCAGATCCAGTTTCTCCTGTTGCGCCAGCAGAACCCACGCCACCAGTAGCACCAGTCGCGCCCGCTGACCCAGCTATGCCAGCAATACCAGTAGCACCAGTAATACCTGTTGCGCCAGTCGCACCTGCAATACCCATTGCTCCAGTTGCACCCGTAACACCGGCAGATCCAGTTTCTCCTGTTGCGCCAGTCGCACCCGCGACACCAACTGGACCGACAAGCCCAGTTATGCCAATAGGTCCGGTAAGTCCAAGTGGTCCGGTTATACCAATAGGTCCAGTAAGCCCAGTAAGTCCAGTAACTCCCATTAAACCAATGTCGCCTTTATCTCCAATAGGTCCGATAGTTCCAGTTAGACCGATAGTACCTGTTGCCCCAACAGGACCAGTAAGTCCGGTTATACCAATAGGTCCAGTAAGTCCAAGTGGTCCGGTAATACTAACCGGTCCAGTAAGTCCAGTAAATCCGGTAAGTCCCGTAACCCCAGTCAAACCAATAGTGCCCGTATCTCCAATAGGTCCGATAGTTCCAGTTAGACCGATAGTACCTGTTGTTCCATCATCAGATTTTTTTGTCACAAGTTCATTTAATTTGGCTCTTGTTATTGAATTAACAATTCCTACTACCTCTATGTTTTCTTTTGTTTGAAAACGTTTAACAGCGTTTTCTGTTAGTGGTCCAAAATAGCCAGTAACTGATCCTTCTGGATAAATATCGGGAAATTGCTTAAAAAATTCTTGTAATCTACTAACTTCATCTCCTGTCGCTCCTAATTGTAAAGTCTTCGTAAATAATGTTGTAGTTGCTCCAAGTTGCTTTTGCAAATCAATATTTTGCTGTTCTAATTTATCAACTCTTTGTTGTAATTTTTCAACCATTAATACTAAATCCAATCCTCCGGCATGAGTCATAGTAAAGGGTAAAGAAAAAAGGATTACAAATATTAATATGCAGACTCGTAAACTTGACCCCACATTTCTACTTATCGCTCTCTTAAGAATAAGACTAAAAATTGCTTTATTTTTCATAGTAATTAAAAACTATTTAATCATTTTATAAAAGACCACTTTTTTACAATGTGTTTTAATCTGTTATTATTATTTATATTTTAAAAATATTATACCAAATATCCACACAAACAAAAAGACCGACAAAAATCGGTCTCCTAATAAATAAAAGAAAAATACTGTTAAGTTTTTAAGCCTGCCAAATAATCATTTACCACCTTAATGAATATCTTTGGATTTGCCAAATGGACATCGTGAATGGCATTTACTTTTGCCACTTTAATATCTTTCACGATTGAACAAATTTTTTCGGCGTCTGCATCATCCAATGCTCCAAGCAACCCCCAAGTTTCGTGTCTTGACCAACGCGCTTGAATCAACAAAACAGGACATTTAATTTTTTTCAAGGTACCTTCAGGATCAAATCCCTCGGTTAAACGACCATCAATCGTCGCTTTTGAAAAATCAACGTCATACTCGCATAAAAATTTAAAACCAATTCTCCCGCTAAATGGAGCCAATGGTATATCATATTTTTTTGACGGTCGGAATTTTTTATTAAGCTCAAAAAGACCGACAATAAATTTAGCAATCCATGGAGGAATGAGAAAAAGTTTTTTATAGCCTGGTTTAGGGATTCCCTGCTTCATAAAATAACCTAATACATCTCTTTCTGGTTTTCCAAGACAATTCACCGCAACCTCAAATATACGATACATATATTTTTCTTCCTTGATTCTTGGCCACATAGAAGAAAAGAGTGGTGGATCCTCGCTAATTGCAACAGAAACAAATTCTGGCACATTCGCCGCCAACCAAAGTGATAGAATAGCTCCCGAAGAAAGTCCGGATACAATCGCGGGTTTCTTAACAACTTTTTCTAAAAACTCTTTAAGATCTTCTCCGATTATATTGTAGGAATATTCGCCCGGAGTTCTAGTAGACTTTCCGTGACCCCGAACATCAACGACAAAAACATGATAATTTCTTGAAAAGCTTGGAATTACCAATTTATATCCCTGCCAAAATTCCATTTGTCCCGGAATAAATAATAAAGGTGGACCATTATCCAACCCCTCAATATAATTCAAGATTACTTTCCCAGTATCAAACTTTTTTTCAACAAATCCCTCAGGAATGCTTTCAACGACCGGTATAAATGGATTAAAAACTACAAAAATTAACATAATAAAAGCCCCGAGAATTATCCAAGCCATCGGTATCTTAAAAAATATTATAGCCAAGACCACCAGTATTCCAATAACATTATATGTAATTGCTTTATTCATTTGTTTGTTTTTATTATACCAAAAAATCGCCTATTTGACGATTTTTTACTCCAATTAATAAATTTTCTTAAAGACTTTTTTGAAAAAAAATAATTTAAATATAACTCATACTTTTTAAAAATAAAAAAGAACATTTTTTCAGACTTGTTCAGGTCTATTAACCCAATTAATGGGCTTCTTCTACAATCATTTGACTGTAAGTATCAATACACTTCAAGTGACTAAAAGGAACAAAATATTTCTTTTCATAATCACAGATACCACCTTCATCTTTCCTAGGTGGCTTTCCGCATACATGACAAATTCTCGCCATAACATTATAAATATCGCATAGTATTTTATTTTGTCAATATCATTCCTACAAGGCTTTGTGAGTTATATTCTAATTACGCTACAACAGCAATCGTTCGCTTTATTTTTTTTCTAGTTGTGTTTTAACATATGGTGCTAAGTTAACATCCCAGAATTTGAGCATTTTTTCATATTCATATTGGCAACGTGCTGCCCGATCTTCCGGCAAACCGTAAGTTCCCACAAAATAATTGAATTTTTGCGGATTGCTGCCATAAACCCAGCATAAAATATTATAATAACGCTGTTGATTCAAAGAATGTTCATCCCAAAAAGGATAACCTCCGCCTACCTGTGAACTCGTGATATAAAAAAAATTGGCTCCAGTAATCGCAGCTTTTGGCCCATCTTCGCCCAATCCTGTTAAAATTACAGAAGCCAATTGGTCGGCTACATCTTCCTCCTTTCCAGAATAAGTTAAATTATAGACATCTACCAAACCATGCCCCAATTCATGATAAATAATAAAATAAGTAGCGCCGCTTACAGCTCTATTCAACTCCTCTCCTGGTTTGACAATATAGGAAAAGTTTTGAAAAAGATTTTCCAATAATTCATCACATATAATTATTTCTTTGTTTTTTGAATTATAAAAAGCGTTGACAGTATTGCATTGCTGAAAAATAATCGAAAAATCCTGCGGCAATATAAATACTCCATTCAAAAAAACAGCAAGATTTTCAAAAGTACGTGAATTTTTAAGAAGTTCGTTATATTCAGCATATTTAGAATTCTGTGCTTCTCCATAAATAATTTTAAAATCCCCTCGATCCTCAAAGGCCAAGCTTTTTGATGAGCCAATCTGGTTATTTTGATCTGGCGGTTCATTGATTCCTAAATAATAAAGCCCAGCCAAAACTAAAACAATTGAAACTATTAAAATAATAATTTTCTTTTTGTTCATATTATTATATTTTACTGCGTCTATCGATAACTAACAAGGGTATAAAATCAAAACTGCTAATTTTGACTATTTTATTTGACTCTAACAGTACCGCCTTCGTATCGATTGCTTGGAAAGATGCTATTTTTGGGAAGTAAAAAATACGAGTTTGATAATTTACTCAATGAAGAGATAAAAAGCTCTCAGAAGGACATTCTAGGGCTTTTTATGAAGGGAAAAATACGCTTTGTAATGGAAGGATATCTTTCTGTCGAAGTAATAACTTAGTAAAAGAATTTACTGAAAAGCATTATAAAAAAACAAGCAGATTAATATCTGCTTGTTTTAAAAAATAAACTTAAAGAGTTATTCCGAATTTTATAAATAATAACTGAAGAAGTAATTTGAGTAATTCTTCCCTGCTCATAGAGCTTAAAGAATTAGTTGTTTGGCTTGTATTAGTTTTTAAACTTTCCTGGTATTTTCTAACAGCTTCTCTGGTTGCTTCTCCATAACGATTACTCAATGGAACCGACTGAGCCAAAAATCCAGCTTTTTTCAATTCTAGTTGCAATTGCCTTATTTTTGGATTTACGTCTCCATATTTAAAATATAATAAAGCGTCAATTGCTGCAATGTGGTTTGATTGGTTAGTATTATTCGTCTGATTAGTTTGGTTTGTGTTGCCTGTTTGAGAGCCTTGATTAGTATTAGTTCCAGTAGTTGGAATAACAGTATTAGTTCCAAAAGCTATTTCGTCACATACTGCGGATGTATAATACCCGCTTTGATTATAAAATCTTGCACAAACCTTTTTCATTTCCTCTCCTTCTGTAAGTGTCCATTGTTTGCTTGTAGAATAAGTTTCTTGACTAGCATTCGCAAAATTTTCTCCATTAACAATTGACATATTTTTTGCGTCTACTCCTCCATTTAACGTCAAGGTTACGGTTCTTGTTAATGTTCTCGCTTCGTCGTTATTTATTTTTACAGAAAAACCGCCTGTTGGAGTTGTTAGTGGAGTAGAGCCGCTAGAGCTACCGCCACCTCCTCCGCCACCGCCACCGCCAATACTGCCGCCACCTGAGGTATTAGCAACACAAGCTCCTCCGCTTAATGTATATCCTGAATTACAAGAAGCTGTACAGGCAGGATAAGCAGTAACTGTTCCATTCGCAATTGAAGCTGTTGTACAAGTAAAAGTATAAACGTAATTAGTTGAAAGCACAGAAGCAATCGAGTTATCACTTTGATAGCAAGCAATAGCTTTCAAAGTTCGCGTAGCATTAACAGTAAAGGCCCCGGCATAAAGCGTTCCTGTAGATGGACATGCTGGAGCAGAACCATCTAGTGTATAACGAATAGTATTAGAGTTGGCTGCAGTTAACTGTACGGTCTGTTGAGAATGAAAAGTGCCAGTTGCAAGTGAAGATGTTGGCGCTACGACTACGACTCCATTTGGAAGCGTCCCCGAACCTATATTTGGATCTAAGCCTTGCCAATCAGTTTCTACAGCCAATACTGTTCCAGCACATAGAAACAAAGCGATAAAAATGATGGATAATTTTAATTTCATAATCTTTTGGTTTTATGGTTTTATGCTTTTAATTTAAGGTTAGAGGGAGTGGATTATTCCGCTCCCTCTAAATCTTTGCAGTAATATTAATGAGTTGCTTCAACCTTGAACTGACCTGCATAAGACCCGCCTGTGGCAGCTACCGGAACTTTGACTTGAACTTTCACAACGACCTGATATCCATCCATCTCTAGCTGTTCATCAGATCCAGCATTGAAAATTAAGTAATCACCAGGATAAGTATCAACTGTGGCAACATTTACAGCCGTACCTTCTGTTGTATGTCCATTAGTGTCGTCAGCAGAATAATATCTAATATTATCGCCAGTAGCAGGGATAGAACCAACAGCGCCTGCAAAGTCACTGAACTTCAATCTAACCTTTGGATCACTTGTTGGAAGGGTTAAACTTACATACCATTCCCAACCACTATCAAAATCATTGTCATTAACAGCATATGATTTAGCTGGATTTATCCTAATATTATCAACGCTTAATGTGCCTGTTGGAGCAGCACCTGTAGTAAAGTTACTAGTTGTTGTTGATCCATAAGTAGTCGCTAAAGCAATACCAGCTAGATTTTTAACACCTGTCGTTATTTTAACCCAATATGGTGTATTATAAGACAAAGTTACGCTTGGTCCTCCTATTCTTATCATTGTTCCATTTTCTAAAAGATTTGGAGATCCTACTGCTACAGGAATAGCACAAGTAGCGTCTGAAACAAGACATAACAATACATTACTACTTCCTATTGTCGTTGGGTCTAATGCTTCGTCAAATTGAACATATAAATCCTCTGGATTAATACTTACCCCTGTGTCTCCAACATCTGGAGCTTGACCTGTAACTACCGGAGCAGTAATGTCCGTGCCAACAGTAGCGTTTTCTGTAATAACTACTGATTGTAATAATGGATCAGCATTTGCTGTTGAAAGAGCTGGATTTCCAGTTGGGTCTGTTGCTCTAGCTGTGAAAGTATTAGCTACAGTTTGAGCTAATGGGACAACTACTGACCAAACTGTTTCGCCTGCAGTAACAATTACTGTACCAACTACGTCTGAACCTTTTAAAACTTGGATTGTGACATCGTTAGCATCAACAGTAATTGTACCTCCAATAGTGTAGTAATCGCTGTTTACTGTTGCATCAGCTGTTGTAATTGCTAAACCAGCTGGAGCAATTAAATCACTTGCTGCACTTGTAGTAAATTGTCCACTGGTGCAACTTTCTGAATTATTAATAGAACAAACTGCATAGTAATAAATTGTACTAGCTGTAAGTCCGCTTAAATTAACACTGTGATTCAATGTTCCCTCACCAGGAGCACCAGCAGTGCTTTGCTGATCTAAAGTATGGTCTCCATCAAAATTTGCTTTAGTATCATAAATAACTCTATTTCCCGTAGTAACAACATTGGTTGTCCATCCGACAGTTACCGAAGAAGAAGTAATAGCGCTGGTTCCAACATAGTCTATTGCTGGACCATTCATTCCAGAAATTACGATATCAGCATCTTTCATATCTGCTTGATTTCCAGTAGCGTCAGTAATACTAGCTGTATTATCAGCATTAAGATTAAGCTTCGCACCATTCATCCAAGCTGTGCCAGTTGTTGCACCCGTTAAAGTCATTGTAACTATATTATTTGTTGCTCCACTGCCATAAGCAATTGTTGAACCGTCAGGCCAATTTGCTGCAGCTACGGCTTCAAAACCATTTCTTGAAAATTTCCACTGATTGTCCGCTACTGCGAGAGGAGTTACTTCTTCAGAAAAAGTAACACTTATCACTGAGCCATTTTGTAAATTGTTACCAGAAATTGCTTTGTTTATAGAAGTAGTCAATGGAATCGGAGCCGCACTATCGGTTACTCCCAAAGCAGCAAATGATTGAGCAACCATCTCTATCGCATTAAGATCAGCCGTAGTTCCAGGAGTGTATGTAACTGCTTTCTTTTCTGTACCAGTAACACCTGCCGCTACAGAAATAGTAATAACTGCGTCGTTTGCTACGTTTGTATCAATACCATTAGTAGAAGCAGCATCAAGTTTTGTATCTGCCGCTGTGCCGCCGATTGTATACTCACTAGCAGTAACGCTGGCATCACTAATACTTTCCGAGAAAGTCAGCATTGTTTCATCTACTTTTCCATCACCGCTAACATCAAATTCGCGGACAGCTGTGATAATTGGCTTAGCACTATCTGTCACACCTCCCGAAGCAAATGTTTGGGTTATTGCAGTATTAGTGTTAAGGTCAGCCGTAGTTCCAGCAGTATAAACAACTGCTTTCTTCGCGGTTCCAGTCACACCTGCCGCTACAGAAATAGTAATGACTGTATCATCCGGTGTATTTGTATCAATAGCGTTAGTAGAAGTAGTATCAAGTTTTGTATCTGCTGCAGTACCGCCAATTGTATAATCAGCAGCAACAACTGTGCTGTCATCAATACTTTCCGAGAAGGTTAGCATTGTTTCATCTACTTTTCCATCTCCATTCATATCAAATTCACGAACCGCCGTAATAATTGGCTTCGCGCTGTCAGTTGCGTCAGCAGCAAGAAATGTCTGACTTGGTGCAAGATTACTACCTGCATCAGTTGTAGTTCCAGCCGTATAAGCAACTGCTTTCTTTCCCGTTCCAGTCACACCTGCCGCTACAGAAATAGTAATAACTGCGTCGTTTGCTGCGTTTGTATCAATACCATTAGTAGAAGTAGCATCAAGCTTTGTATCTGCTGCGGTACCGCCAATCGTATAATCAGCAGCAGCAACACTAGCATCACTAATACTTTCCGAGTATGTTAACATTGTTTCATCTACTTTTCCATCTCCATTCATATCAAATTCGCGGACAGCTGTAACAACCGGACCAGCACCATCTGCTAAGTTTCCTACCGCAAATGTTGCCAATTGATGACCGCCAACATCTGATATTTCTCTAGCCGCATCATCTCCGTAAGCAATAGTTGGAGCCGTTGTATGGCTAGTTATATTGGCATTGCCAACAGTTCCAAGAGTTAAGGTAACTTTATTTGTCGCACAAGCAATGGAACCTCCAGTTAAATCAGAATTTGTAATATCCTGTGCAACATAAGCAAAGTCAGTTACCAAAGCCGTGCAGGTTGTTTGATTTTCTGTAAGTGTTAATTCCACTTGGTCAACGTGTCCATCACCATTTTGGTCTAGATATTTTTTAGAAGCAACAAATGGAGCCGCATCATCTGTCGCAGCAATTGTAAATGTGGCTGTATTATTTCCAAGAATTACACCATCGTTTACATTAGTACCGGCAGTATAAGTAATCTCTGGATTAGTACCACCTCCTGTTTTATTAGCAGCACCTAATGCTGTTAAAGTAATAACATTTGTAGCAGCTGTGGCATTAGTTTCATCAGCCAAAGCTATTACCGTGCCAGGAGTAGAAACTGACCAGTCACCGTCAGCATAAGCAGTAAGCGTAACTGCCTCGGAGAAGGTAATTTCAATAGTATCAACTTGACCATCAGCAACGCCAGTGTCTTTATAAACTGCCGACATAGCCGCTGGAGCAGATTTATCAGTAGTCGCAACAGCACCAGTTGTAACAGCTAAATTATTACTAGCATCAGTCAAAGTTCCAGCAGTATAAGTCAAAGTTGGCGTAGCATCAGTATCTCCTGTAGCATGCTCACCTAGTTTTATGTAAAAAATAGTATCATCAGGAGTAGCACCAGTAGCCACACCATTTACAAAAACTATTCCGCCAATTGTATCAGTATAAGTTGCGTCTATTAATTCTGCATGGCTAGTAGTAAAATTAGCAATCGTAATAGTAGAATCAATTATGGCTTCGTTCATGGTAATTTTAATTGCGTCAATCTTACCATCAGCATCCAAATCCTGTGTTTCTCTAGATGTAAAAGTTGGTGGGGCAATATCAGCCACAGCAACAGTTACAGCTGCAGGAACCGTGTTAGCTATATTCCCTGTAGTATCTTTAATATTTGTTCCAAGAGTAACTTGGACTGTATCTGTTCCCGGAGTAATAGGATTTGTACTGTCTGTATCTACGTGAGTTACCCTATAAGTATCTCCTGTTATGCTTGTTGTAACTCGTGTTACAGTATTAGTTCCACCGCCAAGATTAGTTCCATCAACTGCACCATTTGCAAAAGTCAATCCTGCTTCTAATTGAACAATAGTAGGAACAACCGCATTCATTGGCTCAGAAAATACAAAATCCAAAATTTCACCAACAGCATTTAAAACATCAGCATCGCCTCCAATATTGCCTCCTCGTGAAGACAATAATACTGGCAATACATCATCAGTAAAAGCAACATTTGTTTTGTTTCCATAATCAACAGTTCCAGCAGAAGCATCTTCAATTATTGCGCCCCCTCCAGCACTATTATATGAAAAATCAATTATACCAGTATAGTTATCAGTATCAGCAACATTTAAATTAAGCGTTACTTTAGTTGCGCCCCCTCCAGCAGTAAGACCAATACCAACTGTGTCTATCGTAATAGCATTAGTTGTAGTTGCGTTTCTAGCTGTAAAATTAGCATTAGCAGCAGCTGCACCTTTGTCTGTTAAATTTTCTGAAAAAGTAATTGTATATGAATCCGTTTTTCCATCACCAGTTGCATCCAAGCCTGCTGAAGAAATAATAGCCGGAGCTGCACCATCAGTACCAGTTACTGTTTCCGCATTAGCCATCTCATTTAAAGCCGCGCTAAGGTCTATAATAGCGCCAGCAGCAGCAGCATAAGTCGGGTCAGCAGTAATAGCCGTATTCCCAGCTGTACAACCAGTCAAAGCAACTACTGAAGAAGTTGTACTTACGCTAGAATAATCAGCGGCAGCAGCAGTGCAAGTATCTCCAAAAGTCACACCATCAAAAGCTCCACCAGCAGCATCAACAATGGAAACTGCTTCTGAATAAACAATCGTAACTTGATCAACAGTTCCATTTCCATCTAAGTCAGCTGTAGTTGAGCTGAGAAATACCGGCAAAGCGCCATCAGCATATACTTCAGCTACATCTCCATTAACTATTTCATTAGGAGTACCAGCAGCATTGTCAGTAATCGCATTAGCTCCTGCATCACTATAAGTAACAGTTAAACCAGTAATTCCAGTACCTGTAATCGGGTCTCCAGTAAAATTAAGAGTTAGTGTGGTTTGATCAGTTCTTACGTAATCAGCAGCATCAATAGTAACCGATGCGCCATCATTTATTACTATTGAATCAAGTCCATCTCCACCATTTCCATCAGCAACATCCACTTGCTCGGAAAAAGTCAAAATTACTCGGTCAATATTTCCATCAGCAGTTGCATCTAGCCATTGAGCATTTGTAATAACCGGTTTAGCAAGATCGGTAGTCGCTGTTGGACCATTTGAAACCAAAGCATTATCTGCTAAATCAGTTAAACCTCCAGCAGTATAAGTTAAAGTTGGCAAGGTCTCAGTATCAACAGTAGCGTGTTCATTTAATTTTAAGTAAAAAACTGTATCGTTAGCAGTACCAGTAGCAATACCATTAACAAAAGCTATTCCCCCAATCGTATTAGTATAATCTATATCCAAATCTTCCGCATGACTAGTTGCAAAATCACCTATTGCAATAGTAGAATCTAAAATTTCATCATTCATAGTAACTTTAATCGCATCAATCTTGCCGTTACCATTTAAATCTTGCGTTTGTCTGGTAGAAATTGCTGGAACAGTATTATCAATTTCAAATTGATCAGTAACTGCCCATGGACCAGAGGAACCCGCATCTCTGATTAATAAACAATAATCTGTCCCTGCTAGCAATGCACCAATTTCTGCGCCTCCCCATACAAAGTCGCTGGTAACAATACCACTACCCGAAGTTGCGTTCCAAGCACCTTGAGTAGCTGGGTCAGGAGCAGTACAATAACCAGGATTAACTGATTCTCGAGCATAATAAATATTAACTGCTCCAGTATATCCTGTTCTAGTCCAAGCAACGGTTCTATGTGCCGCAGTACTTGATGTTCCTACGTGTTGTGTGCTAGCAGCTCCAGCAATAGTAGCAGCAGTTAATTCTCCTCCCGCACTATTGGACTGAGCCATTGATAATGAAAGTGGACTAAACATGGAAACTACAATTGCAATTCCCGTTATAAAGGCAAATATTTTTTTAGGATTAACTTTAAATTTACTCATATTTATTTATATATTTTTTTATATATTTTTTATTAACTTAATATTCTTTATTTAAAAAACTTGTGAGTGCGCCGACCTAACAATTCATTAATTTTTTATTAGGCAATATTTTTTATAATTATTAATCAAAAAAATTTAAACTATTTATTTTTCAATTTTTTGTTTTTATAATTATACCTATTTTTTTATTCTTATATAAAAAGACTTTTAGAGCCTCATTTTTAATGAATAAATATATTGCAAAAATCAGAACATCGACAAAATTATTCACGCTTATGAATTATTATTTTAATTTTATAGCGTTCTGTATATTATGTCAACGTTTTAATTTTTATAAAAAACAAAAATCCGAAAAAGTAAAAATGTTTAACATTTTAAATACTAAATATTATCTTTTTTATTAAGATTATATTCATATTATTGCAACACAACTAGTGAAGTATTTCTTTTTGCATATTTTGATTATATCACAAACAAAAACCGACAAAAGTCGGTTTCTTGATACTTTTTAACATTGACTCCTCCTACTGAATGCGTTTAGAACCGTGGAGTGGAAGAAGGTAGCGGAAGAATTGAACCAATGCACCTTTTTTGAACAACGCTCAGCATTTTATCTCTCAAGCCTTCTTCTTAGTTCATCTATAACAGCTTTCTTCCAGTATTTCATAGAAAACCAACCAATCAACGGTTTTGCAACTATACGAAGCCAGCGTTTATGGATGGTAACTTGATAAGTGTAATCGATCACGGTTCCTTCTGGACGTTCAGAGAGCAACAATTCTTCGTGACCAGAAGTTCCAAACTTAGGGCTTTCATTATCCGAAATGAACCCCTTTCCAAGAAGAATCTGAGTTTTCATTTTTACTGGAAACTTTTTACCAAACGATTTAACAATCGCGTCTATTTCTAAATTATTTCCTTCATGCCTTATAACTTGTATCGATTCCGCAACTTTCGGAAAATATTCAGGCCATTTTTCAAAGTCAGTTATTATATTAAACACCTCCGTTAGAGGAGCCTTGATAAGCCATTTGGCATGGAGAGTGATTTTTTCTTTCATACAAAAATTATACCAAAAATTTCGCGCGTCCACAATTCAAGTCAGAAAAAAGGCACCGATAAAACCTAGCTAAAATCATTAGCTTCCCACTACGGTCTAGTACCAGAAAAAACCAACAACCCCAAGGCTCCTCATGTCACAATTTGCAAATCTCTTAACAGAAGTTAGTCAAAACTATTCCTTTACAAAGGAAACACTATGAGAGCTATTTATTTGTTATTTAGAAAAGGAGTATCCGGAATTTCTATTAGCCTTCAAATAAACAGTTTCATTCTCGCTATCATAACTATCCAAATAAAAAGGACCATCAGTAATAATCAAGTTATTGTGCTTGCCTGCCCAAATACCGATATTCTTCCTTCTATCCTCTAACTCAGAAGAGGTAAGGTAATTCTTAGATCCTATTGTAAATATTGAAGAGAACTCATCAGTTTTTAATTTATTAACCTCCTCAAGCACCTTACTAATATGATTCTTATTTAGCAAGTTCATCGCAGGTACATTATATTTATTTCCGTTAGAAGTACTATTCATCATTGAATTATCTTCATAAATAATCTTATTCGTTCCTGCATACAACAGCCAGTTATTAGGAGTAAATGAGGCTTGGCTGACAATCATTCCTTTGTTGAAATGCCAAGCATCAATATAGACTTCAAGATGCTTATCATCAGCTATCCTGAATGCCTTTATCTTATTAATACTTTCGGCATCCATATCAGCGATAGGAATCCATTTTTCATTATGAATGAATTCCTGATCAGCGTATAAGGAATATAAGATATCTGTCCAAGAAATAACAGAACCATCATGCCATTTAGTACCGATATATTTTGAAAGATCAAAAGTAATCTTCGTTGTTGCTGATGATCCTGATCCCAGATTAACCCATTTATGCTGAGCCGAATTCCACATAAATGCATCAGAAGGAATATCTAATTTTCCTTTCGGTCCAGCAGTAGCGATTTCTGACCCCCACCTATTATCCTCATACTCCAAAGTATTCTGGTTGTTCCATCCAGCAAAATCTCTCAAACACTGCTTAATGTCCATCCTGTAGATATTCGTAGCAAACCAATAGTAATTGAAGGGGTCATCTTTCTTGTAAGTTTCTTTTGTCCCTATAATTACTTTGTCCTTGCTAGGAATATACATGTTCCTAAAATTTTGAAGCTCTCTAATTCCGACATACTTACTAGGGTCAATTCCTTTGACATCTTTATCGGCAGCAAATATCTGGTTCTTAGTGACTAATTGGATAGAGTAAGCATTATCGACTATTTCTTTAGTGCCGTCTCTCAATAAAGACACCCATTCTTTTTCATCGGCATAATCTCCATTGAATAATTTCTTGCCGATATTATCCAACTTTTCATTTTCATAATTCCATGCTCCTTCTTTACTGCTTCCTGAAAGGCTCTTCATGAATGGAGCCTGGTATATGATGCCATAGTCGTCATATTTCGAAGCACTATAGTAAATCCCCGTATTGATCATTATGTTCCATGCTAGATCTTTTGGATCCTGATCAAGGACAGTATCTTTAGAACCATCATAATATATCTTTTCTACATCAAATCCAATTTTTTCGAATTGCACGGCAACATATTCACCTACTTCTTTTACTTCTCCATATGCAGTTCCGTTGTATATGACTATCTTAAGGACTACTGGCTTATTTTTAAAATACCATTTTTTATCATTCTTAATTGCTCCTAAGCTAAGCATAACTTTATCCATTTTATCCGTTGCAACAGTTTGGTTATAGGACAGATCATATGAATCTACAATGTCTCTCACGAGATCATAGTCGGGGCTAGAGTCAAAAAGAGATATTTTCTTAGGAGAGCCATATCCTTTCAAAATAGTATCGACAATCTCTTGCTTGTTTATCAGATTATTAACCGAGAATCTGAACTCTTTTACTGAAAAAGGATTTATAGTGCCTTTGGTTGAAGGAGCAGGATTGAAATCAAGGCCGAAGTACTGAGATGGCGCTGTATATATATTAATATTCGAATCCTTCAATAAAGCTGCATCATTAGGAGATAAAGTTCCCAGATAAACATCTATATCATGATTAATGAGTTGTTTCACAGCATCTTCAGATGAAACCTTCTTAAAAACAAGATTTTCTGAAGCAGGAATAGCTGTAGGTTCCTTTATTGTTAAATCTCTTTTTCCCGAGAAACCAATCAGGAAGGCAGCTGCGACGATAATGATAAAGATTATTATTAATAGGTTTGATTTATTCATATTATTTTTATAAAAACACCTTAGAAAAATTTCTTAATTATTAAAATATTTATATTTTTTATTATAGCACACTGGTGAACGGCCTGTCTTTATTTTTCCTTTCCACAGCATTATATATTTCTTGTTTCTTCCACAACAGATTCATATAACTCCAACAGTAAGACCATCCTCAAATAAATCTCTAAACCATCTTACGCCTCCCTATAAAGCAATAAAAAATCAGGATTATTTAAATCCTGCTATCGTTCATTTATGATTTTTCTTCCAGAGATCTGCCCTTCTCTGACCTCTCGTGCGAACTGGCTCAAATCGCTCCACAGGCTTCTTTCTCCGAAACACATTAAGAATAATCTCTACTATAGTCATAGGTACCATATTGACAATATAACAAAAATAATATTTGTAAAGACTGAATTGTAGTAAAATGGACTTCAAGAGTTACATAGAGGCAGCATATAATCGCCCTCTAATCCATTTACCTAAATCAATTTCAAGGTGTGCGCTCGATGGAGCTTCTATGCATAAAGACATCGCAGACATATCCAAATAGAAACCAATAACCCCAAAGATTCCCACGTCATAATTTATAAATCTTATTAATCAAATAAGTTTACATAATTTTGATATCTAAAAACTTTATTTCTTTTTTTTCCTGTTATTTCTTTTAAAATTTCTAAATCAATCATTTTATTTGTCAAAGACAAGGCATTGGGATTTTTTAATCCTGTAACTCTTTCAACATCTTTTACGGTTAAAATCGGCGTATGAAATAAATAATTAAATATTAAAGTCGCCTTAGGAGTAGATCTTCCAAGAGTTAATATTTTTTTAATATCTTCTTCTTTTAATTTAATTATTTTTTTACTTGTTTCTACAGCTTGATTAGCAGTAGTAGCCACGCCATCAAGAAAAAATTTCAACCATCCTTCAATATCATCTTTTTCATGAACAGCATTAAGTCTATCGTAATATTCTTGACGATACTTTTTAAAAAATCCAGAAAGATAAAGAAGTGGCTTATCCAAAGCTTTTTGCTGACAAAGATAAAACGTAATTAAAAGACGACCTATCCTGCCATTACCATCTAAAAACGGATGGATATTTTCAAACTGCATATGAATTAAAGCTGTTTTAATCAAAACTGGAGTTCGAGAATTATTATATAAAAACTTCTCCATATTATCTAATATAGACATAACCTCTTGAGGAGGACAAGGAACAAAAGATGCTCTTTCAATCGTTGACCCTCCAACCCAATTCTGTGATCTTTTGAATTCACCAGGATCTTTATGTTCGCCTCTTACCCCTTGAAGTAATATTTTATGAATCTCTTTTATTAATCTTAAAGAAAGAGGAAATGTTTTTAATCTTTCTAAACCATAATTCATTGCTTGGATATAATTCAAAATTTCATCCACGTCCTTACGAGTTTCCAAATCTTCTACTTTAGCCTCTGCGTTTAGAACATCAGCAAAAGTTGCCTGAGTTCCTTCCATTTGGCTTGATAAAGTAGCCTCTTTCCTAATATACATTAGTATAAAAAAATCGACATCGGGCAATGTTTCTGCAATACCATCTAATCTGCCTAAAGCTAAATCAGCTTTTGAAAGTAATCCTTGCAGTTCTTCGTCAAGATCAATTTTAAAAGGTAACAGATTGGGAACAAAAGCCTTATATCGCGCCTCATCTTTTAATTGATTTATATATTTACCGCTTCTCATATTTAAAATATATTAATTATAAATCGTAGATAAGTATTTTCTTATCTACGATTACCATTATAAATCGTAGATAACTTTATGTCAATACATCTCAATCGTAGATTAAAAAGTCCATATCTACGCCCGCCTTATTTTAAATATTAATTTAGACAAAAACCACCCAAAAGACGATTCTTATTTACTTCCCACTACGGTCTTCCACCATAAGGAACCAACAACCACAAGACTCCCCAGACAATAATTTTTAAGTTTTTTGACAGGAATCGGTCGGGTTTATTTCTTGAAAAATATAATAAATGTATTTCTACTTTTTAAGACGTATACAGAGTAATATTTAAATCCTACTTAATTCTTTGCCTCTCTCTTAATTTTCATATTTTGAAGAAGGTTTCCAGCAAGCCTTGCGTACTGCGAATCAAATATTAATGACCCATGATTTCCTTTGGTAGTAATATAATTATCAACATTATCCACATTTACTCTCTCATTTATCTCATCCATTTTAAAAACCTTATCATTAGCTCCAGAAACAAAACCTACATCTACACCATTCTCTTTAAGCCATTTTGTCATTTCGAAAATATCAAGTTTAGTCATAGCATTAATTTCTTTATTAGAAAGAGCAGGATTATTCAAAAAATTTTTTACAACACCCTTTAGATATGTTCTAAAAGAAGATAATTTTCCCATATTCGTATCTTTTAATTCTTCTAATCCTTCATCTATTACGAATCGTTTTACTAATTCTTCTTTAGAAATGTTTATAGATCCGGCAGGAGAAACAAATACCAAGCTCCTAAATCGTTCGGGAAATAAACTCGCAGCGATAGCAAGATTAAGGCCACCTTCAGAATGTCCAATGCCATCAACCGATTCTAATTCTCTACTATTCAATATATCAATTATTGCCAAAGCTTTTTGTAATTCTGCAGTTGGAATATCTGCATCGTTTTCACCACCAAGAATATCTTCTCGTGTAAAATTTGCTGTCATAACCTTTCTTTCGTTCTCTTGTGCAATAACCCTCAAAGAATCAATCCAAGCCTCAGGACTAACTCCCCACCCCGGAGAAGCAAAAACAGGAACATTTTCAGTTATTTTTTCAGGAGAAACTTCAAAAACATCTGACTCACTAAAAAATTTATACTTACTCAAAAAATCTTCAGCTATTTTCCTTATCTCGGTATAAACTACATTTTCTTTCTTTTTTATAGATTCCTTCGTCTCTAAACTATTACTTAATCCCTCAATTTCCATTTTTCCACTTTCATATTCAGATTCTTCATTAAGATTATTTTCAAAATTCATTTTCTTTACTCTTACTTATAATAATTTAATTATATTATTTAAAAATATAATCGTCAAAATGTATGCGTTCATATAAAACCGACAGCAAGTCAGTCTCTCGTTTTACACCAACACTCTAACAATTGGAACTATTCCTTATATCATTTTTTTATTAGTACTACTCCGTAATAAACAGGCACTTTGTCTTGCCCCTTTAAATAAGCCGTTATTTTAGAATGTTTAACAATCCCATATCCAGCTTCTTTCAACATCTCAGCTATCTCTTCTCTACTCCTACGATAAAGTTTAAATTTTTCAATCTTTAATGAACTTTCTTTATAATCCATAGAATTATCTTGAACTTTTAAACTTTGAAATTTATTATCTTCTAATAACATCTCGTAAGTAAAAATAAAATAACCACCATCTTTTAATAATTGATAGGTCTCTTTAATAATCTTTTTGATATTTTTTATAAATTCCAATACTCCTACAGAAATTATAATATCAAAATTTTGATCTTGAAAATTAAGCCCACCTAAACCATTACTGAAATCATATTTAAAAATTTCTACTTCGGGATATTTATTTTTAACTATTCCAAGCATTTTCTCGGAAATGTCTACACCAAAAATTTTACAATTCTTTTTTACAAAAGGTTTTATCGTCTGTCCTGTCCCGATTCCTAAATCTAAAATAACCAAGTTACTTTTAATCAATTTATGGTCTAATAATATTTTTCTTGCTTCATTAGGAGCAGACCATTTCCCATTTGATGTAGCCTCATCATATACTTCTGATAATTTATTATTGTAAGCCTCAATAATTTTCATATTATTATTTTGATCAATTATACTAAAAGTATATCACAAAATAGCAAAAACCCGACAATAAGTCGGTCTCTCGATAAAGTTTTAATTGGCTCCCTACTACGGTCTAGTACTATAAAAACTAATAACCCCAAGGCTCCTCACGTTATAATTTATAAATCTTTTGACGGAAATCGGTCAGGTTTATTTCTTAAAAAATGAGACAAATGAGACACTATAAAAAAATTTAGTAATTAAATTATTTTCATCATTTCAATAATCCAATTAGATACATCCAGATTATTGTTCCATATTATACTTCCCTGTTTTATCAGTTCCTTATGATCAGGATATCCAATATTGTCTATTTTTCCATGCAAGTCTATAAAATCATCTGTAGTCTGAATCACAATATTAAATACTTCTGCCAAAACCCAAAACTTTCCATCTTCAGTGTTCATTCCAGTAAAAACTTCCGGAAATTTATTTAAAGCAAAATCATAAAATATGAAATGAAGACACTCATGAAAAATAGTAAAAAGCTGAAGGCTACGATTATCATAAATAAAAACTTGGAATTCTCCATCTTCCAAAAATCGAGGACAAAAATCAAAGATAGAAAAATCTCCGATAAGCTCTGTTTTTGGCCAAGGATGATTATTAAATATTTTATCAACCAATAGAAAGTATTTTTCTTGTGTCTGATTTAAATATTCAACAGTCTTGTTGCTAAACGATAGAATTTCATTATTATGAGAAGCATAATAATTTGAAACATAATTATCCAAAAAAGTTTTCTTATTAGAAGACTCTTTGATGTTAATAAGCATTGGATGATATTTTAATGCTCTCTCTTCCCAAAAATCACAGCCTCCTTTTTTGTGCCCATAAAAACTCCAAGCTATATCTTGGTCTAATTTTTGATCAAATTGTAATTTTATAGTCGGATGATTCATATAATAATAACCTGTACTAAGCGTAGTATATCCGACTTACTTATAGATATGAAATTTTTGTTATTACATACCAACGAATAGTCAATAAGCCAAATATCGCAAATTCCTCCAACATTATTCTTTAAAAACATTTTCCCAGAAATTATTTGGAATTTTACATCTATAAACTTTTCCTATCACGTCTCTATAGTAAGCAGCTACAGGGTAATCCCTCTTCCTAAGAATAGCAAATGCCACATCTCCAGTTAATATTGTTACAGAATGAGAGCTGTTCTTAAAAAGCGTCTTTGGCAAACCACTGCTACCTCCAACAAAAAGATTGGGCGTTGGAAAAATTAAAGTTTCTTTGTTTTTAAATTCTAAAAAAACACCATCAATCGTTATCTGCCTTCTTCTAGAATTTGAAATTCTAATATTGAATCCCTTTTGAATAAGGTTACTTATGGATGGAATATATGCATAGCTTATTGCCACTTTAATTATTGGCCTATCCTTTATTAAAAAATAAAAAGATGGAATTAATCCCAAAAATGCACCAATAATAGCTGCAAACAATTGACTATCCTAAAATGAACGATTTTGGGTTGAAACCACAATCTGTTGTAAAGAAATATTAATTAATTTCAACTGGGAAAGAAAGTCAGATATTGTAGATGTATCTAAATTCATTTTAAGCTTTAATTGTACTCATTTTTATCTATCATCAACTCCCCATCTAAAGACTCTGTTTTTAATAATAAAATAACAAGATTAAATAGTAATTATAATTAACAATTTACTTTTCATTTTTTTTTATTTCTGCTTCGGCTTAAAAGGACTCATAAGAATATTTCCAATGATTTGAGGAAGAGGAAAAATCGCAGAAACTAAATATACAAAAAATCCTATTAGAGCAAACTTCCAGCTCGCAAACAAAAGAACAATCCAAGATATTATTAAGGCACAATAAATAAGCCCTATCCATTGAGAAGTGTCGGGATCGTCTAGCGATTTAGATTTTCTATAATCTAAATCGAAAACAACGATCGATAAAAACAAATAGAATAAGATGTTTAGTATTATAATGTCCATATTAATCACATATAAAATTAATTACTTTTTTAAACCTCTTAAGATTTAACTAATTAAAAAATAGCACACCCAAAATAAAGGTGTGCTATTTTTCACATCAAAGACATGATTATCTAGGACTCAGAGATGGCCTCGCGACAATGTTTTTTATTAACTCAATACTACAACCAAAATTAAAATTCGTCAAAAATTTTCGGCGGTAGGATTCGCCTTCGCATCAGTTCTTGCTAGAGCTGGCTCAGGCTGGCTTTTGTTTCATCCGCCAGTTGGCGGAAATCAAAAGCCTTCGAATCCTACCTTGTCGCAGACATATCCAAACAGAAAACCACCTAAAAAGGTGGTTTCGGTGCTTCTCATCATAAACGACTTAGAATTAAATATGAAGCTGAAATAATTTACATATCAAATTTAACAATTCACAATCCTATTAACTTGGTGGATTGAAAAGGTCAGGATGAGTTTTCATTACTCCATCGATATTAGCACAGATAATTTTTTTTTGTGAACATGCCACTCTAATGCCAAGAGCAGATTTTCCTAAATCTTTTGCTATTTCACTTAAAGGTATTAATGCTTTAATTTTATTATAACGATTACAAATTATTACATCCATGGCAATAGCCAAACTTCTATTCAGTAACTCTTCAAGCTGAATTAGTGGTTTAGAAAAAACATCTTTTTTTGTATTCCCATGTAAAATATCTGCAACTATAGGATCAGCTTCTTCGAGGGCGGAGATATATATTTTCTTGTTTTGATCAGAACCCTTTATTGCAATATTTGGCAATCCATGACCAACAAGAATAAAATTTATCAATATTCTTCCAACTCGACCATTTCCATCTGGAAATGGATGAATTTGTTCAAACATATCGTGGACAACAGCAATTTTTTTTATTAAATCCTCTTCTGGTCTATTAACAATGTCTATTAACTTCTCGATATCATCTTCTATTCCAAAAGAATCATCAGTCTTTACCTTCGATCCAGTAATCTCTATGGGTCCTTTTCTCCATTCACCCGGAGAATAAGGAAAATTAGGATCACCCCTAAACATCATTGAGTGTATTTGGCGTATAATTGCCTTTGTAAGCCTAAATTCTTTTGATCTATACTGTTGGAATGCCAACTCATAGCAAGCGACAGCTGCATCAAAGTAACCTAAAATTTTGTAACCGTTTTTGCTATATTTAGGATTCTCTATAGCCTCTTTTAAATCCGCCCTAGTAATAAAATGACCCTCTATCATTAAAGAATTTCTTGTATCTTCGGTTAAAAGAGTTATCCATTCTTTATTTCTAACAGAAACCGTCTCAATACCACCTAATTTCTCCAACCAAAGATGCCTAAGATTTGTTTTTGTTGTTGGTATTATTCTTCTTTTTTGCATATCTTTTTATACAAATGATATAACCATTATGTATTAAAAATCAATAAATATCCTTTATTTTCAATGGTTTACACCATACTAACATATAATTTGATATAAGTCCAAAACATATAAATTGCCATATATTCATTTAAATAAAGACTTTCTGCTCATATAAAAATACCGTTTTTTTTCAAAATTATATATTTTTACCTATTTTTGTCTAATTTCAGACTTTAAAAGTATCATTATTAATTATTAGCTTATTTATTATTTACTCTTTCTAGGCTTATTAAAAATTCTGCTACATTCTCAAGTCCTTCTAAAAATGCACTTAATTCTGCTTGGTTTACATTATATGTTCTTATTTCTGGATTATTTGCATAGGGAATTATTGTCTTTAAAAGATAATTATCGTTTTGATACCCTTCTAGCTCCTTGGTCGTAATTAAATCGGTCTTTGTTGATTTAAATACTTTATTAAGCATTACATAATCAAGCTCGCTCATAACTTTTATAGCTAAGTCAATAATCTTAAAGGCATTTTCTTCTGACACATATTCACCATGAATTGCACGATTAGCAACAGTCACAACGTCATTTAATAAAGCCCCAAGAGATGAGTCAATGACGTTCTTTCTAATTAGCATTTCTATAGCCCTTTTCAGCCCAGTTTTTTTAAATCCTTCTTTTAGATAAACTTCTTCCAAAAATTTGATTCTATCTTCTATTTCCATTCTTACTTTTGCTAATGCAAGCTTGATATCATTTTCTGCAAGTGCATGCAAGTCTTCGAACATTTTATCATTTTTTATTTGATTGCCCTCCTTAAAAATTAAATTATCACTTTTTTCTTCGATAACTTTAATCTCTTTTCCGGATATTTCCGCTTCGAACTCACCAATCTTTATCTTTTTTATTAAAGAAAAATAAGGAGATAAAACCAAAATTAATACTAAAAAAACTGTAGTATAATCAATTAAAAATAATGTATTAAATAGCCCATGAATTATTATCAATAAAATAATTAATTCTAAATAATGTGCTTTTGTCCAATCAACTACTTTTTTATAATTTCCTTTCTTCATCTTATATATTTATAATTTCTTTTTTTAATAAAAATAACACACCTCAAAATAAAGGTGTGTTATTCTGCACATCAAAGATATAAATATCCTGGACTCCGAGCCGGTCTCTCGCGATACTTTTTTACTTGCTATTAAGTCAGGATAAATATGTATTATTTACATTAATACATATTTATTCAAATTATTCAAGGTATATTGGTTTGTTTACAATTCTACTCAAGTATGTTTTAATAATACTGGCTTTTATGCCAAGATAATATAGTACTTTTAAAACCTTATAACTACGCAACTTTGATTTATCAAAGTAGTAGTTTAGCAGAGGAGTAAAATGAAAACAAAAATTCGCAATGCAGAGAGTGCAGATTTTAATTGGGTTGAAGACCTAATGCAAAATGCACTCAAAGATTACTATGGAGGGGACCATCGAGCCCATGCCAAAAGAATCCTAAATGCTCACCTTTCTGGAGGTACGGATTACTTAGGATTTTTTTCGTTCGAACAAAGAATGTTTGTAATAGAAGTAGATGGAATTAGAGGAGGAATAATACATATTGTCGGAAAACGACAGTCGACATATAAAATTAGCCCTCTAATTATATTCCCTGAATTTAGAGGAAAACTGGGGCTCGGAACTCTACTTCTTGATTTCGCCGAAACATATGCTAAAAAGCATGATGCAAGGCAAATTTACTGTACGGTAGCCAAACAAAACATTTCTGCGCTGCAATTTTTTCTTCGTAAAGGATTTATTCGAGCAGGAGAATCAGAAAGTCATTACAAAGGTGGCATAAATGAAGTTATGCTTTATAAACCACTTCATGATTTAAAGAGTCTCACAAGTTTTGACTCGATAAATGTTTCTGTCGTTCCGCTTGATGAAAGTAACGAAGAAATAAAAAGGCAAACTGCAGAATTGTTACTTAATCGTCTTTGCAATTCATTTGATGGAATAACAAGTGATTGGGTTTCATCATTATTTGATGGTTATGCACGTCGGCACACTAAAGACATCAATGCAAAATATAAACTTATTTTTGTAGCCCTTGATGGCAACGGACAAGTTATTGGAGTGGCGGGAGCAACTCCAAAAAAAGGAAATCCTATCAAAATCATGCCACTCATAACCAGTAACATATCTGCTTTTGAGGCATTATTAATTGACACTCCTTTTCAGCTTGTCCCGTACGGACACAAGCTTTATATCCACATCAATCCAACTGTGGACGAGGTTATTTCCCTGCAAAGACTTGGATGGAAACTGGATGCGGCTATGCCTTCTGCATATCATCCAGATGTCATAACGCAACAATGGAGCTTAAACATAGGTGAATCAACGATGAAAACGATGAGAATAAAACAAAAATATTTTGATCTGATTAGATTTGGTAAGAAAACTCTTGAAGTACGCGTTGGATACGAATCAATAAAACGCATCAAAGTCGGTGAACGAATCCAACTTGGATGTCATGTTAGCACCCAAGAAGTTAAAGTGGTTGAGGTACGAAATTATTCAACCTTCGAAGACATGCTCACAAACGAGGATTGGAAGCTAATTGTTCCCGACGCAAGATCAAAGGGAGAAGTTCTTTCCTTACTTAGACAAATATATCCCAAAAACAAAGAAGTGCTCGGGGTTATAGTCCTTGAGTTCGAAAAACCTAGTGAAAACTAGGTTCTTTTTATTCTTATTCCTAAGACTCCATATTTTTTCTGATCTTCATCAGAGTAAAATTGCTTAATTTCTCTAAGAAGTTCTTCCTTTGAATCTCGTCCGAAATACATACTAGGAAAATCGGAAAATAATTCTTCAAATGTCGGATAACGATAGAGTGCAATAACCTTAGTCGATATTTTTTCGGCTTGATTTTCATTAGAAATAAACTCGATTTCATCTCCAATATTAATTACTCTACGTTTTTCATCAAATAATCTTGATTCTATAACCTTCTCCCCTTTTTTTATTTTTATAAAAGGCTCATTGCCTAATTTCATATTATGAATCATTTGCTTATTTTTTTACTCTTATTAAATCATATCAATAATTCATTATTGATACGAATAAAAAACCGACAACAAGTCGGTCTCTCAATACTCTTCCTTTATCACAGGAAACCGATTCTTCGGTAAAAAAGTTCTTGGCTCCGGCGGTAGGATTCGAACCTACAACCTAATGCTTACATTTATCCTAAAATTTCTTATAGGGATGGACTATATCATCACCCTTCGCATAAAATACGTTAGGGGCGAGGCGCTTCCCACTTATTTTTAAGTAGTACTCCTAAAAAGGATAGTCTCTGAACCTTCCCAATTTCTCGGGCTTGGCTGCGGATTGTCATAGGTTAAAACCTTTAGATTTCCCGCAATTCACCTCGTGTTTCAATCTCAATTTCTCGAGAAAGCTGCAAGTATTTTACAGGCATCCGCGCTACCATTGCGCCACGCCGGAACGAAAAAAATCAAGTATTCAATTATAAATACATCAATAATATACACTAGAATCAACTATTCCGTCAACCCACTGTACTGGTCCACATGATATGATACAGTCGAACTTTTAAAAATATGAAACATAGATATAGTGGGGCTAATATGACAATATATGGCACAACTATCCCGATGGTACGAGGAATAGCCCAATCTTCATTC
>Ga0265297_10002715_pt1 | contig 34775 bp, 39 predicted proteins | sample Munlanlwell13791_FD_192502 | JGI IMG/M metagenome (GOLD analysis project Ga0265297, IMG submission 192502) | Leachate microbial communities from a municipal landfill in Southern Ontario, Canada - Leachate well 137-91 | ecosystem: Engineered > Solid waste > Landfill > Unclassified | place... | reverse complement strand
AAGTGATCCAGTATGGGTTGCGGTGACAAGCCTATACGCCCGGATCGGCCTGGCCGGCGGTTGGACCAATTTATCGCAATACTACAATGACATAAACTACGCGACCGGGACACCGGTTTATGTTGAGCTGGATCCGGTCTGGACCGGGGCTTCAACGGGGTATTATACCAAGACAGAATCAGACGGGCAGTATGCGACCGGGACACCGGTTTACGTTGAGCTGGATCCGGTCTGGACCGGGGCTTCAACGGGGTATTATACCAAGACAGAATCAGACGGGCAGTATGCCACGGGCACGCCGGTTTACGTTGAGTTGGATCCGGTCTATGGGACATCGGTAGCGGGAAAGATAGTAAGTGCGGACACAAACCGATGGAACACGGGAGCGACGGATGCGAGCAGCGCAACCGGGAACGTGGCATTGTTGCAAGGCGCGACACAGGCGCTGAATACAGCGGTTATCAACTTGCAGACGGATACGGGGACTTTGCATACAGCGACGGTGCTGCTCTCCACTCAACTTTTCGCGGGTGCGGATTCAACTGGCCGGATTACCAGCGCGGGGGCAGACGCGGCTAAATTCCTCAAGGGCGACGGCACTTGGGACAACCCGCCAGCGGCAAGCTACGGAACGTCCGACAGCACAGGCTATCGCGGCGACTGGGGCGCGGCGGTGAGCGCTACCGTTGCAAGGGTGGATGCAAACGCAGTCACCAATCCCGCCGGTGCAAACATTGACCTGAACGGCAAGACGATTTCAAACGGGGCGGCATCGGTGTCGGCATTGCAGGTGACGGGGGGGAGCATAAACATGAGCGGAACTGGTAGCCTTACCAATGCCAATTTGATCGTGGCGACGGGCGGGGTGCAGGTGGTTGATGCGTTCGAGGCGTATCCGTCGGTAGGTCAGGTTTTCGGCGCATCATCGTATGGTATCAAAATAGTAGCCAATACCAAAGTGCGGGATGTAAGAAATTCTTGGGATGGAACAAACTGGGTTCCGCCAGTTGGTTGGTGTCGTATAGACGGCGCGATTAAAGTGGCGGGAAGTTATGCTTTTTCTGGTAATCGCTTTGACTTGGAGTTGTGGCGCAACAACGTTTTATTTCGCATATTGTTTGATATGGCTATTTATGGCTTTCCCGCAGCTTCGGGGGGTGTTGTGTTCTACAATTCCATTGCGACAAATAAATATAATATTATGTGGTATCACGAGGCTCCGGCAGCGCTGACGAATGCCGCATCTGCATTAGGCACAATTAGTGGGTATTGGATAGGCCCATGACCAAACATCTCTCCATCCTATTTTTGCGCGGCCTGATTAACGTATTGTGTATTTCTCTTTTAACGCTTTGGACAATCGGGACATGGATTTATCAACTCGGAACATGGTGGGGAAAATGCTGCGAGAGAATTACGGAAAGGATTGCGTGAAGATATGAGTCCAGGAACAACGATAGCCAGCGGAACTGTGATATGGGCGGTCAACGGTTTTCTTGCCATTACTCTTGGCATTGTCAGTTGGAATGTCAACCGCGAATTTCAGCGCAACGACGATCAGGAAAGACGCATCCAGATGATTGAAAAAGCCTGTGTCAAAATGGATTATATGTCGGATGACATCAAAGAAATTAAAACCGACTTGAAGAAAATGGTGCGGGGCAATCAATGAACACATCGGAGAAAGCAAAACTGCTCGCCGAAAAGGAACGTGAGATTGAGATGGCGCATAGTATTTTAGGAAGCGTTTCAAACGGCAAAAACCACGTTTGGGAAAAGGAACGATTGCGGGAACTCTTGGAAGAGCGGGAGGCGCTTGACGATATGCCGATTATTACGATAACTAAGTTGCCGGACGAATTCAATGTCCGCGCCGAACTTGTGTGTGGGCAATGCGGCTCTACCTTTATACGGGCTTTAGACAATACCACAATTATCAAATGCCCTTGCGGACACGAGGAAACAATGTCGCGGGTCTGCGGAGAATATGCAAGGAGGAAGAAATGAGCCAAATAGTTTTACGCAATGCGTTGTTTTGGGAGTATCAGGGTCGTGTTGAAAGCTCATGGTATCTGTGCGGCGACGGAGCCACGGCAGACATGAGGGCGGCGCATATCAACTGGTGCCTGAAACACAAGCTGAACGCCGTCCTACTTTGCCTGAACAACGAAGATTTGATCTCCATGTTCAAGCCTGGCAAGTGGGGGCAGGGCGATGGATGGGATATGGCAAGGGCGAACCTTGTCGTGGATTATTTGCGCCAGATCAAGGCCGCTGGGCTTATGACTGCCGTGGCGCATTACGATGGCCCAGCAATCCCCGGCGCAAAGTATCATCCGATTCTGGACTGCGACGATAGCAAGCACGTTTATTATTTGCAAACTGCCTGCAAAACGCTTTACGAGCTGATTGACATACATCTGGTCGGATGCGAGACAAACCGATATTGGAGCACGGCTAAAGTCAATCAAGGAATAGAGATCATTAAACAGTTTGCCCCGATGCGTTTTGTCGGGAGCCATGAGCAGAACACGGCCAAGCGGAACGGCAAGTGGATACTGACCCGACCCGTCCCTTCTGCCGCAACGTGCTGGTGCTTGGAGACGACAAATCACCCAAAGGACGGCGACCTGCGGACTCCGGCAGACATGGCCGCCGAGGTTGCCTATCTCTGCTCGCAAACCAACGTCCCGGTGTGGGTGGCCGAGCATAACCTCTATTCGTGGAAGGCCAAGGGCAGGGCGCAGGCTGATGCTATGGCAAAAGTGGACGGCGTTTATGGGATGAATTATTGATGAAACCGAAACTCTCCATGACCGACCACGAGATGTTTGCCCTGCTCAAAAAAGACAAGATCACCTATACTATAGACCGCCGGGGCGTGACCCGCGCAAATTGCGAACGGTGCACGCGCTCCTGGCGGGTCAAATTGCCGATCAATGGCAAGCTGGAATGCCCGCGCTGCCATTTTAAGGCCAGGGCGGAAAGGGAAGGGTAGGATGGATGTTGTAGCCATAATCGCAATAGTAAAAGCGGTATGGGAAGCGGATATAATCCCGAAGGTCCGGAAGGTTTTAGGCCGGTTGTTCAGGAAGAATAAGAATGAAACAGATAATCATAAGAAAGGCGGGTAACGGAATGGGTAAAATGCAAGTGGGGAGTATGGTCCGATTATTGCTCGGGATCCTGGCCGGATCAGGGTTTATTATATCGGCGGAGCAGCAAGACGCCATTGTGCAAGCCATAGGGCAGATAGTCAGCGGCGTGCTGGTGCTTGTGCCGATTATCTGGTCCTGGTGGAAGAATCACAGGGCGGCAAAGGCGATCAAGGGATGAAGGATGGTTGCATACGGATTCCGCCAATCCTTTTGCCGGTTACACCGGTTGATCCGAAGATAGGGTCCCCGGCGTTCTTTACATTTCCGCCGCGGATCCACAGGTTAAAGCGCGGGGATGCGATTCTTCTGGATGATGTAAAATTCAGGGACCGGCGCGGGCGATACCGGATCAGGCCGAGGGGGTTGCCTTTTGATGGCGGGAGTTATCCGTGGATTACACAAGTTTTATTTGGTTGGGATCCTTATGATCCACAAACATTACGGACATTTGCCGGCCACGATTGCGATTATGCTGTATATGATTATTTATGTAATTGGCCTATTCCGCGCAAAGAGATTGACGAAGATATGCTGGATGGGCTGCGGTGCGAGCAGCCGGCTTGTGCCTGGTTGAAATACCGGACGGTCCGGAAGGTGGGCTGGATCCCGTTTGGGATTAAAAGTAACGATATTTTAATGCGTCAATGGTTGGGTTGCCTATGGGAAGGTGATAAGATCCTGGACGAATGGATTGCAAAAATAATCAGGACGGAGGGGGTATGAAGAGATTGATTGTAATTTTGATCTTGTGTGTTGGACCGTGTTTTGCCTGGGACGTGATTCCGCTGGATCTGCCGGCAAACGCGCCCGAGGCGGCCTGGCGTGACGCCCTGGCGAAGTTATGGAACGGGAAAACCGAGGTTGTAATCCCGTATGGCCGGATTGACGTGGCAACGCCGGATTATGTTGTTGAGCTGGATTTTCTGCATAAATGGGCCGAGGGCTGCGGCCAGGCATTGTTTTATGCAGAATCAACGGGGAAGCAGGGGGTAGTGGCGCTGATTGTGGAGTGTCCAGCGGTGGCGGAGCAGATAGCGAAGGCATACCTGGCGCAAGTGGTAAAGAAATTAAAGGCGATAGAAGATTTGTTGAACAAGCACGATCTCCATTTGGTGGTTTTGGTGAGGAAATCACGCTAAAGGCGTGATAAATAGCCCCCCTACGCCGGAGAGCTACGGGGGGCAATTTTGAAGCAAAATCGGAGGTAAAATTGGAAGCAGTAAGAATACGGGAGATATTGGCGGAGGCGAAGGCGATCCAGGATACGTCTATCAATAAGGACGGGACAAACCCGAACCTTATAATCCGGTATTGGGATGAGATTAGCCGGGAAGATCTGGATGCGCTGGTGGATTACCTGGAAGATTATACATCGGCGGTGAACGCGGCCGCGGCTACAACGGTTGTGGATCCTATGAAGGGGACACAATGGGCCCGGGCCGGGACCTGGAACGGTGGGGCGATATATCCGAAGATGGTGGACCGGGAAGGGGGCCGCGGGAAGGTTTTACGGCTTTACCAGGAGCTTTTTGCAGGAGAGAAAAGTGTCGGGACTGTTACTGTGGAAAATGGATGCCGATATATAGTAGAAATATACGAAACATTTTTCGGCAAAACAACCCTGCCTACGGTCCCGGCTTCAACCGCTGGCGTAAGTTACAAGATAGAAGCGTTCCGGGTGCATGAGAAATTCGGGACCTATTCGGGCTACATTGAAAAGCGGACAAGGGTTGTCCAGGATGTAGCGGAATATAGCAGCGCATTATCGGCGGCTGCAACGGGAAAGACCACGGAGAAACTAGGGACTACGGACAGCGCCTTGTTACCAATTACCCAGGAAGCGGGTAAAATCAATCGGAGGGCAATTACCAAGAACGAGGATTGCTCGTTTGATCTTAAAAAGGAAGAGATAACGGTTATTGATCAGACCGCAACGGCGGGTGATGATAGCGCCGCGGCCAATGCGGTGAAAGTATTGAACACGGAAGCGGCCGCGGCCCCGAGCGCGCCCAGCGCGGCGGCGGGGACGCTCATCAGGCAGACTTCGGCGCCGACCGAGGCGGGTAAATACCGGAATATGATAGAAACGGTAACGGTCAAGGACCAGACCGCAACGAGCGCGGAAGATAGCGCCGCGAAATCAGCAACCCGGGCATTTCATAGCGAGAATGCGGCGGCCCTGGGAGTGCCTACGGCCACGGCCGGGACCATTAAGCGGAACGAGAACCGGCCCACAGAGGCGGGCCGGACGCAGACCACGGAAGAAGTGATCACGGTAAAGGATCAGACCGCAACCAGCAAGGAAGAGAGCGGGGCGCGATCGGTGGCGCGGGTATTAAACACGGAGAACGCAAGCACGCCGGCGGATCCGGCGGCAACGCCCGGGGAGATCAACCGGGTAGAATTGCAACCTACGGAAGCGGGCCGGTTACGGAGCGTGGTAGAGAAGGTAACGGTAAAAGACCAGACCGCAACGAGCGCGGAGGATTCGGCCGCGAAGTCAGCAACCAGGGCATTTCATAGCGAGAACGCGACACCCCTGGGAGCGCCTACGGCTACGGCGGGGACGATCAAGCGGAATGAAAACCGGCCGACCGAGGCGGGTTTGACGCAGACCACGGAAGAAGTGGTAACGGTCAAGGACCAGACCGCAACGGCGGGCGATGATAGCGCGGCGGCCAATGCGGTGAAGGTATTGAACACGGAAGCGGCGGCGGCCCCGAGCGCGCCCAGCGCGGCGGCCGGGACGATCATCCGGCAGAGTTCACAACCGACCGAGGCGGGCAAGTTCCGGAATATGGTAGAAACGGTCACGGTCAAGGATCAGACCGCAACCAGCGCGGAAGATAGCGCCGCGAAATCAGCAACCCGGGCATTTCATAGCGAGAATGCGGCGGCCCTGGGGGCGCCTACAGCCACGGCCGGGACGATCAAGCGGAACGAAAACCGGCCGACCGAGGCGGGCCGGACGCAGACCGTTGAAGAAGTGGTAACGGTAAAGGACCAGACCGCAACCAGCGCGGAAGATAGCGCCGCGAAATCAGCAACGAGGGCATTTCATAGCGAGAATGCGGCGGCCCTGGGGGCGCCTACAGCCACGGCCGGGACCATTAAGCGGAACGAGAATCGGCCGACCGAGGCGGGTTTGACGCAGACAACAGAAGAAGTGGTAACGGTTAAAGATCAGACCGCAACCAGCGCGGAAGATAGCGCCGCAAAGAGTGTATCCCGTGCATTTCATACGGAGAATGCGACAGCCTTGGGGACACCCACAGCCACAGCCGGGACCATTAAGCGGAATGAGAACCGGCCGACCGAGGCGGGCCGGACACAGACCGTTGAGGAAGTGGTCACGGTCAAGGACCAGACCGCAACGGCGGGGGATGATAGCGCGGCGGCATCGGCGTTAAAAGTTACGAACACGGAAGCGGCGGCGCAGACGGGGGCGCAGAGTGCGGCGGCCGGGACAATCGTGCGGAGCAGTTCAGCTCCGACCGAGGCGGGTAAATACCGGAATATAGTAGAAACGGTCACGGTGAAGGATCAGACCGCGGATAGTTTTGAGAAATCGGCCTTGGAAACGATCGCAGAAGCATTACATACGGAAGGCAGCGTTATTGCGGACGAAGCGTTAGCGACCGGCACGGTTATTGAAGTTGCCAATAAACCGACCGAGGCGGGGAAATACGCAACGGTCCGAAGGGTCCGGACAGGGGTATATGTTCTAACATCGGTGTCATATACGGACCGGTATGGTAATTCGTATTATGCCCGGGGGGTAAACGGGACCCAGGCGCAGTTTGAGGCAGCGGTGACGGCGGCCAGCTTAACAAATGCGTCAAATAATAGCGTTTCAAAAGAGCCGAGCCAATATAAGGATCTGTTCAATTTTACGATCATAAAACAGGCCTATGACAGCGCCAATATGACGACATTTTACGGGACGCTGGGGACATTTAATGCAACATTACTTGATATTGAAAAGTGGACTGATGCAATTAAATTCCCGGTAAACCGTTACGGGACCAGGGAGGTAACAATTACAGTCGTGGATTATTGGGGAATAAGTTTAACAACAGCGTGGAGCACAATTAACAACGGTGACGCGGATAGCAAGCCGCCAGAGTTTAAGGGTTTAGTGGGCGGGATAGCGGTTTATCATTCCCGGAAATTAAGCAGGAGTTATGGGGCTTGGGGGGATGGGGGATAAATGGGGGATGAAAGCATACAAAGCCCGCTAATGCTTTTGTTGGGCCGGATCGCGGCGCTGGAAGGCGAGATTGGCGCTTTAAGAGGCGCCCCTGCGGAATCCGGGGATGCCTGCGCCCGTTCTGCGGGCTGGATAGGCAGCTCTGCCGCGATGGATTATTCCGATTTTGCGTTCGGTTTTTCAATCAGCGCGGCAATAGTGACGGTAAAGAGCGGTTATATATTTCACGGGATCCGGCCGGCAATTACGGTTGCGGGAGCGCCCATTACGATCGCGGCGGATAATACATATATTTATGTTTCGTATGCTTTTGGGGGCGGGGCGGCAAGCGTAACGTCCCGCCGGGTCTTTCCGCAGCATACGGCCACAACATTAAACTGGCTATTGTATAAAGTAACTTTAACGGATGGCGCGGCGAGTATTAGTGCGGGGAATATACATCATCTTGGTAGTATAACAATACCGGGAGTTTTTGCCTAACGAATGGCATTTTCATTTACATCATTAAAATACGGGTGGGCGGTCCTGGCGGGGATAACGCTTGGGACTACAATATACATTGTGAATAATACAAGACATCAGGTTAAACAAGAGGACGTTGCGGAGTTAATTTTGGGCGAGTGTGAGCGGTGTATCGCCACGCAATCAAGCACAAATAATTACAGCGTTGACCCGCCGACAAACTTTGTCCGGTATTGGGTTGATAGTGACGGGGCTGGAGGTTATGTGACAAATGCGGTAACGAACTCTATCGGATGGCAGGTGGATCAGAGTATTCTGGTGAGTTTAGACCCGAAAATCAAAGAAACTGTGGTTTGGTATGAGGATACGAACACGCTTTATGAGGGTTCAACCGGGGTTTATGCGTTGACTATTACTGGACTTTGGGCTTCGCTCGGGATCGGGGACAGGACAAGTCAGTTTACCAGCGTCCCGTGTTGGACAAATCCGGTCCAGACAAATTGGCACGTCTGTTATACAAGTTACTGGCCGACAAATGGGGCAACATTCCCGACAACGAATAATTATACATCGGCTTATAATCAGGTCGTTAATTATGGCGCGAGTTGGACAGCAACGGGCGGAGTTGTTTGGGCGAGTTTAACTAACTGGCCGAACGATGTGGTTATAACGACTAACGCCGCAACTTATGGTGATTATCCCTGGCAGATATACACGGAGGATTTAGGGGAAAGGTATAAAGTCATTTGGTCATTACAGAAGAGCTGGCATAGCGCAAAGTATCCAAAATATATAACTTGGCAGGGGGTGGGGCACGGATCAAATTCGTGGGATGAGGCGCGGGCAGATGCGGAAGCTAACTATGCAGCTTTTGATACGAATTTTACACCAATGGTAGATGTTCCAAAAGCGTATTGCAAGGGAGCTCATTGGTCTAATTACGTTGCACAAGGCGGTGGATCGGCAACGAATTTTCCGGGCAAATCTACACCTTTAGAATGGTATGATTGGACGGAGCATCATCACGATTTTGTCAGGACGGATTTGATAGCGGTATTGACAAATAATGACGGGAAAATATGGACTACGAATGGCACAAACCGCTTTATAGTTGGGACAGATCCGCGGGTGATAAACTGTGTCAAGGACAGGAATACGGGGTATGTATGGGCGAAAGCGATTGAAGGGCCTACTTATAACTGGTCAAACGCTTTTATTGCCTGTGAAGGGCATAACGGGGCGGCTGGATACTATTTTACGAACTGGCATTTACCATCAGTTGCGGAGTTGCAGTCTATAAATGGCACCCTTGAATACCAGACGCCGGGGATTTTTAATATAGTATGGGCTATGGCATACCCCTGGTCGTCTGATGAATATGACGAGGATGAAGCGTGGAGATGTTTACCGCCCGGGACCGCTGTGGAGTTTAAAAGCGCGAACGGGAATGTTTGGGCGATGTGTGACGGGGTCGGCTGGCCTGGTGGGGGCGATCCGGATACGAATGCCGTTCCGGGGCCGGACTGTTCGGGGCAATATGAGTTTGCGGATCCTCTTTGGGTGCGGAATGATGCCGAATGGTTTTTTGTTTATGATGATGAGGAAGAAACCTGGTATATAACCCAAAATTTAAGCACATATATTCCATCCTGGTCAAAAATTGGATCAACCAATGTAGTTGGATGGTATCCTGTAATTAACAATGAATATGGACAGGTTGGAATTTACGGACAGGTAACATCATACTATTATGACGTTTATAATGATTGGGACGAGGATCATCACGATGCGGTCATGAGGACGAATAGTTTTGGCACAAACCACTTATTTTATCAATGCTGGTTAATCAAGCGGACTGTGGATTATGATTCATGGCTGACAACCAATATTGAACATAAGGTAAGTTATTGGGCGTGGTCGTCAGAAGGAACGTATGCTGATTATAATTTATATGACGATCAGGGCTTGGGCTTAACAGAGGACGTGTATAATATGATAGAGGAAGGGGACTGGACTTCTAACACTAATTGGCCGTTTACTTTCGGGGGTGATTTAGCAACACCGCCGGTTGATTTCGCTGATTTTGATGCAACGGAAGCGGGGGGAACTAATTTTAACAAGTCGGCTTGTATTGGCTATATGCTTGGTCCGCCGTTTGCAAGCGCGGAATGGAAATTTCAGTATTGCACGAACAGGTATTGGTGAAAGGAAGGCGCCCGGCTTCGTTGAGAAACTACGCCGCGGCGATTTTATAAAATAAAATCGGAGGTGAGCTATGGTATATCAAATGAGGATCGGGACAACTTTTGAAGATGATGAAGCAGAGCGGCGGCGGAAAATGCGCGAGGCGCTTGATCAGCCGTCCGCGCCTAATATGCGGCTTGGCGCGATAAATGTAGGCGGGGAAACAATGCGGCCGCAACCAGGCAGTATGTTTCAGCATATAGCGGCCCGGCCAATCGCCAGGCCGCCAACACCCGAGATCCTGGGCGGGCAATCCGCATTGGACCGGGCAAAGCAATCCTGGGCGGATTTTAATTCGGCCAGTAATGCGGCCGCGGCCCGGATGGGGATCAATGTGATCCCGCAGACGCCGGCGGGGCGGATGGCGCCGATCGGAGGTAGTGGAGTATCGGAGTATCGGGGTAACGGAGTGTCGGCGGCCGCCAGCCAAAATGTAGCGATCCAGCAGCCCGAGAGCCGGACTTTACAGGAGAACGCGGCCTTGCGGTATGGAATGACGGATGAAGTATTGGAACGGGCCAGCCGGAACGCGATGATCAGCGGCGCGGCCCGGCGCGGCGCCGCGCAAACACTTCAAGAGCGGGCGAGGGGGCGGGCCAGGGAGCAGACAAACCTTGCGGCCGTGGATATGGCGCGATACCAGGGGCAGGGGGATATTGCGAAGGCTATGGCAATAGGCCAGGCGGCAACGATAAACGCACAATCGCGGGAAAAGGTGGCGGTAACGGGCGCGGACGCGAAACGCGATGTAGCGGAAACAAACGCGCAAACGTCTGCAAATAGATTGGAAACAGAAATGGACGACCGGCGGGCTGATAGGGAATTAAAAGAAAGAATGATGAAAGAAGGTATAACCGCGAAACAGGCCCAGGACGAATTTATAATGAGAATGAAGGCAAATATTGAAGAAAGCAAACAAAACCATATGGACGAACGGGCAAAGAAAGATCAAGCGTTATTGGATATGATGTTGTTGAAGTTTGGACCGGGAACGGCCGCCGCACCCGGATCCGCGCCAGTTGCAGCGCCGGCCGCAACGGCGACCGTGCCGGCACCCGCGGCCGCACCGGCGCCGGCCCAGGCGGCAGCGCCAACACCCGCGGCCGCGGCACCGACCGCAACGGAAGGGACTTTTTACTCCGCGGCGGCAAAACGCAATTATAAACGTAATCAGGATGGCACTATAACTTGGCTATAAAAGATCCATTAGGAGATCCGGGACTTCAAAAGGCACCGGTGGATCCGCTCGGGGACCCAGGACTTGCAACCGCGCCAACGGATCCGCTCGGGGACCCGGGGATAAGGGATCCGCTCGGTGATCCTGGGATGATTCCTATTACCGTGCCCCAGGCATCCACGCCGGCCGGATCCGCGCCTGGCTTGCAGGGTCAGCCCGCCGGCGCGTCAAACGCTTTGGTGGGCGGGCCGCAGATTGCCGGGGTGACGCAAACGCCCGCGATAGTGACGAGCGCGGCGGTGGAAACGGAAGGACAGAAGGCATACAAGGCTGAAATAAATAAGGCGCTTTATGACGTTGAAAACATAAAATCTTTTGAGAGTTTAGTCACCGGCGCGCCGCCGGCCAAAAGCAGTTTTATGGTAAAGGCGGGTAAAACCGCATTATCAACCGCGGCGATGAACGCGCCAGCGGCGGGTTTTTCTTATTACGGGCGGCATATTTTATCACGCGATCTGGAACGGGCAGATCAAATGACGCCGGAAGAACGGACCGCATCCGCGCAAGAAGTGGCCCGGGCTTATCAAATGGCGCGGGAGATAGAACCGGAAGAGGTTAAAACATTATCGGATTTCCTGGCAAGTGCGTTAGGGACGGTAGTAGGGTTTGCGGCTTCACCTGGCGCCGGGATCGCAAGTATCGGATCAAAGATAGCGAAGAAAGTATTACCGCAAGTGGCGGCCCGGACCCTGGGGCAGAAGGTTTTAAAAGGGGCGGCAACCGGCGCTGGCGCCGGCCTGGCATACGGCGCGGCAGAAATGCCGGTAGTTACACCGACAGAAACAGCCGGGGAGATAGCCGGCCAGAAAGTATTACAAACCATTGAAACCACGGCCGGGTTTGCGGCGTTTGGGGCCGGATCCGCGGCGGCGGCGCATTTGCTTCCAAAGGTATTTTATCAACAATACGATTGGACACCGGAGCGATTTCAGAAAGAATTTCCGGATATGGTCCGGCGCGTGGCGGCCAATCGGGCAAACGAAGGCGAAGTGCGGCTTGTCCAAGATGTCAACGCTTATCTGGATGAACTTGGACAAAAGCCGGGTCCTTATGCGCGCGGGAAAACGGGGTTAGATGTTCAGGCGTCCGAACGGCGCGCCTGGGTGGATATGATCCCTGTTTTACGAGATGCTTTATCAAAAGGACGAAAAGTAAATATAACAGGCGGGACGCCGCCGGCCGCCGCCGAGGCGGTTGTGCAGGGCCCGGAACCAGGAGGCGAATATGATCAAAGAAGTCAAGGGGGGATTCAAGGTATTCAGTCGCAAGGGCAAGAACTTGGGCGGCCCATACCCGAACGAGGGCCAGGCGGAGCACCGGTTGAGCGAGGTGGAATACTTCAAGCACAAAAAGAAGGGATCCCCGGCCAGATCCAGGGTGGAGAACGAGGCCCGGCGCCTGGGCCGGCGCTAACATTTGAAGAACGCCTGACGGCGGTGGGATATAATCCGGAAGATGTAAAATCCACGCTGGAATTATTCCGTAAAAGGGGAATGAACGATGTAGATATAGATGATGCCGTTAAGGATATTGAGTATTCGGTCCAGCAGAGCGCGGCGTCAAAGGTGGCCGAAAGCGCTCGGGCGGCAGAGCTGGCCCGCCAAGCCAGGGCGAATCCGGAGATCCGGGCCCGGGAGATAGCGGCCCGCGGAGTGCCGGATATACCGGCCATAGTTGAGCAGAAGGGCGGGAAGCTGGGGCCCTGGCATTTGGTTGATAAGTCAAAGGCGCGGGTGACGCGCGTAGCGGCGCCTTTGGTGGCGGTCCGGCCCGAGCTGATGCAGTTTAAGGATTTTGACGAGGCAGTATCCGGCACGGTAAATAAGCGCCGATTGAAGGGGCCCTGGGATGAGTTTAAGTCCGGGTTATTGTTATTGTGGGAGCCGGCCAATCCGGCTGAATACGGTTTAACCGGTAATGAGAAATATATTGCCGCGAACGGGCATTATCGGGTTGATCTTGGGACCAGGGAAGGTGTAAAAGAATATAACGTGCAGATCATCAGGGAGGCGGACGGATTCACGCCCCATCACGCAAGGATTTTAGCGGCAGAAATAAACATAGCAGACGGAAAGGGGACAATATATGATCAAGTCAACTTGTTGCGGAACATCGCAGGCGCATACGGAACGGATGCGGCGCTGGAAGCGGGGGATAGAACAGGACCGGGCGGCCGGAAAGCTACCACAATCGCTTTCAAAGCGGCGCCCCGCGCCGACCCAGGCTACGCCGAAGGCTCCGCCGGGGCAGGCAAGCCCGAGCAATCCGATCTCATTGACGCCTTCACAAACGAAAGAATAACGCCGGACCAGGCCGAAGTGATTGCCGATGTGGCCCCGAACGATGCCGGCTGGCAAGCGGTTGGCATAAAACAGGCCATAGCCAAGATGCCGCCGGAAGAATTGCGTAATTTCCTTAACGCGGCGATCCGGATGGCGAAGGCAAGCGCCATGCCGCAAACGTCCCAGGGTGATCTATTTGGTAATGTGAACGATGCGGCATACCAGGCCGCCATAGCCCAGGGCAAGGCCGCGGAAGAGATTAAGAAAGGGATCAAGATAGAGCTGGAGGTTGTCCGGGCCGGCAAGCGGGCCGGAGCCGCCAAGCGCAAGGACCTGGCAAAGAAATACGGGATCAGCGTTACGGATCCTGGCGGATTGAAGGCTGTAGGCGAGAAGCTGGCCCAGGAGCTTGAACGATGGGAGCATTGGGCCGAGAACGAGGACCTGGTGGCCCAGGTGTATGCAAAATTGGGCCTGGCGGCGCCGGGAGCCCAGCCGGCCGCGCCGGGCCCAGCGCCGGCGCCGGCAGCCGAAGATATTGTAAATGATTTAAGTGTCAAGCCGAAATCCGGATCGGCAGAGTATCGGGGTGGGCCCGCGGGCGGTGCACAGCCAAAACTTGACCTGGCCGGCGCCCTGGCGGACCTGGGGGCGGAAATGAAATCCAAGACGGTGCAGGGTCCGGTGCAGGGGGTAATTGTAGAAGGCGCCGCCAAAACAGTTTTCAGGGTCCAGTTGGAGAATATCGCGGCCAGTAAGCGGGAAGCAGCCGCCAGGATGGATACAGATCAGTTGTTGGGCCAGGAGATCCAGCGCAAGGCCGCGGCGTTGATTGACGCCTTGGATGCCGGCCGGATTAAAGAGCCCGAGGCGCAAAAGCGCTGGACGGAATTTACAGCGCAAGCGGTAAGGGGCAAGGCCAAGCTGGATAAGGCCGCCGCAAAGTTACAGGCCGGGGAGGAGCAGGGGGTATTATTCCCGGAAGAAGAGAAGAAGATTGCAAAACAATCCGGGGAGTTATTAACGGTGGGGGTTGAATCGGCACAAGCCAGGGATGAAAAGGAATATGCGTTGATCCAGAAGGGGGCCCGGGTATTGAAGGCCTGGGCGGCCGCAAATGGGGTTAAAGAGATCACACCGGAAATGTTTGATAAAGCCCTTGGGGAACACGCAGAGCGGTTGGCCGGGATCCGGGATGCAATCTTGGAAACGGCTAACGCGGAAATGAAGGGGGTTACGGCCGGAGCGGGGCCCGCCGGAGCGCCCGAGCCGGCCGTGCCGGTCCCTGGCAAGCCGGAAGAATCGGAGATAGAGCGGACCGAAAGAATGGGTATGTTCCAGACCGGGGCTGATTACGGGATCCCGGCGCCGGCCTTGCCGCCGGCTGATGATCCGGGATATAGCATATTCCCGATTGAAATGCCCGAGTTGGTCCAGATCGCCCGGCAATTAACTGGTAAATATCCACGGGTGAAGCGGCGCCTGGGCCGGGCCCTGGGACGGTTTAAGTGGTCCGGGGATGAATCGGAGATAGAAATTAAGGCCAGCACGTTTGGCCTGGTGACTACCTACGAAAAGGCGGAGATATTACAGAAAGTAGCAACGGAGATTATGGGCCAGCCCGGCGAAATGGGCGGTCCGGACCCGGCTGCGGCCAAGAAATTGATCAAAGAGGAATACGAGCGCCAGGTTGAATTATTACGCACGGAGCGCGCAGGGAAGCCGGCCTGGTATGCGGCAAGTGTCCTGGCGCACGAATTAGGCCACGCAGCTGATTGGGATCCGTTACACACGGTTGAGGGGCGCGGGAATATCTTTGCGCATATAGCCACCTTGCATAATTTTATGATGAAAACATTTCCGGCCAAGCCGGGCGATGATGAAGGATTGGCGCCGGAGATCCGAAAGGAGATCCGGGCGGCGGCGCAGAAAGAGGCCTGGGCCGAACTCGGGAAGAACCCGGACGAGAAGGAATTGGCGGAGTTGATTAAGAAGATCTACGCGGAGAAGATTGAAGCGGCCCTGGAGGCGGAGGGCTTGGTAAAGTATAATGATGTAATAGAAGAGTTGCGCAGTATGATCGCCTGGTGGCACGGGACCGAAGAGATCCCGGAATATTTTGATCGGACGCCGCATGAAATGTATGCGGAAACTTTGTCAGTCCTGTTAAACAATCCGGCCGCGGTCCAGAAGCGCGCGCCTAATTTCTACAAGATGTTTTATGCCTATATGGCGCGCAAGCCGGAGTTCCGGGCGGCCTATGAGAAGGTAATGGAAGATATAAAGACAAGCGCCCTGTATCCTAACCGGGACCGGATTATGAGGGAAGATATGAAGCAATCTGCCAAGGATATGCAATCCTGGGCGGACAAGATGAATGAGCGGACCTGGCGGGAGTGGAAGGATATTACCAGGCGGCAAGTGGATCGGGAATTAGGCCCGCTGGAGCAGCGGATCGTCAAGATTGCGGACAAGGACCTGATGGGCACGGCCCTGGGAAGTATGGAGCGGTATTTGTATCGGGCGCCAATGCAAAACGGAGCGCTGCTGCGGATGGAGAATGACGTAATGCGGCCGCTATTCAAGGCTGGGTTGGAGATAATTGATTTTGATGAATATTTATTCCATTTGCGGGTGCTCCTGGACCGGCCGGCGGCTGGGGAGATAGCCCGGCCGTGGGGATATAATCGCAAGTCAAGTGGGGAAATGCTGGCCGAAATGCGGAAACGGTCCGGCCAGGCGTTTAACGTGATGGAAGAATTGCAAAAGAAATTCCGGGCAGTATATAAAGAAGAGGCCCTGGACCGGTTAAGGCATTACAATATATACGGTGATGAAATGATGGCGGACCTGGACGCCAGGGACGCATACGCAACATTTCAGGTTAATCGCCTGGGAACGCCGCCGGAAGATACTTTGAAGGCCATGTTTGAAACGCGGTTTGGATCCGGGATTACCAGCCATATATTTAAACAGTATGGAACCCTATTTCCTGTAGCAAGCCCATATACGGCAACGGTCCAGAAGATGATGCGGCTGATCTCAATGGCCGAGCGCGAGAATATGAAATATAGCGTGTTAAACGGGTTAATGTCGGCAGGATCGCCTTTTAAGGAAGAATGGCAGCCGGCGGAAGAAGTTTTTGACAAGGGCGAACAACGGATGCAGATCAAGATAATTGATAATGACAAAGTGGGGACCGTAACGGTCCTACATGACGGCAAGTTGACCGGGTATTACGGCCCGCGGGTGCTGGTGGATGCGCTGATGTTTGCCCGGCCAGATGAGGTCCAGATGTGGATGAAAGTGGCATTTACGGCGTTCAATATCCAGAAGGGTATTTTGACGCGGTTTAACCCTACCTTTATCGCGCGGAACGTGCAGCGCGATATAAGGACCTATAATATACTTATGCCCGGGACAAGCCGGGATTGGATGAATTGGGTGCCCGGGTTGCCTGGAGGGGCTTGGTCGCGGTATGCTTATCCGGCGTTCAAGGCCGCGGTGAGCATATACAGGGGCCGGCCAAATGTTATCGGCCAGGATGCGCTCCGGCGCGGGTTTGTGGGCCAGCAGGGGGTGTATTATGGAGGGAACGCGCTGGCAGGATCCGAACAGAAATTACAATCTTTGGGACACGCGCCGGATAAAGTTTCGGTAATAAAATTTATGGCGCAAGTGGTCCGGGACGTAATAGCGGCCGCGGGGCCGGTATCAGAAAGTATGACGAAGATTAACGGCATGATCCGGATGGACCGCAGAAGCACAGAGCCGGAATGGAAGAAATTGATCGCAGCGCATACTTGGGCCGGATCGCCTAACTTCTGGCAGAAGGGCGCTGGATCCCGGATGATTGAACTTGTCCGGATGTTCTTCAATCCCTGGAAGGAAGGTATGCGGTCCTTGGGTTGGGCTTTTAAGGGTGGGGGCGGATGGGAAGGCCGGCCCTGGGAAACAACGCTGAACATGATCCGGCGGACATTGATCCCGCGCTTGGGATTATATCTGCTGCTTGGCGGTGGGATAGGGCTAATATTAAAGAAACGGTTTGACGAAATGCCGGACGGGGTGAAGCAATACCAGGACGGCCCGAGCGATTTTGACCGGCGCAATAGTCATTGTTTACCGTTAGGATGGTATGATCGGGCGGAGCACAAAGTAATGTATTTAACGCTGCCATTATCGGAGAACGAAAGGGTATTTTCCGCGGCATTTGATGTATTGCTACGGTCCACGGTGGGGGATTTGAGCGAAGCGCCAAAATTAAAGATGTTGTCGGATTTAATGGCATACACGGCCGGCCAATTACCAGGGATCAATCCAGTTATAGGCACCGTGGTAGATTGGAGTAATTATATGACCGGCGGCAATCCGTATGATGAATATCGTATGCGATTTGCTTTGAATGAGAACCAGGCCCAGGTCCGCGGTCTTGAAGGGTTGAAGGCCATGCTGCAATATACTGGTAATCAGCTTTTTGGCAGTATAGCCGGACCGATTGAACAGCCGCGTGTTGACGAATTACCGAAATCTAAGTGGGAGAAAATTTTGAGCCATACGCCCGGAATAAGGGGATATGTTAAAATATCAAATAATGGCTACCGGGAACGGATGCGCAATTCAACGCTCCCGACCCTGGATCGCCAGGCGGAAATCCGGATTGAAGAAGATAAGATGATCCTGCGGTTGCGCGCTGGCGGTAAATTAACCCAAGACGAATTTATACAGCTGATTGAAGGCGCGGCCCTGGATGAAAGTTTTAAGACAACTCCAATCCCATTACCGGCCGAGCTTGAATTACAACGCTATTACTGGATCCATTTTAAGTATTTAATGGACAAGGCCGGCATCGCCTACGCGCCGCCGGAGATCCGTAACTATATACGCCAGCCTACCCGGGCTCTGAAATCCGCGGTCCTTAAAGAAATCTTAAAATAATGCTTTACAATCGCTTGCCTTGGCATTATTATTGCTCCAAAACAAGGTATGAAAGCTATTTATTACCTGGTGCTTGTAATTGCCTTGACCTGGCCGGCCCTGGGTCCGGCCGGGATCTTGGAAGGCGAAGAGCCTGACAATCATTGGTATCAAAGCCGATTAAAATGGGCTATGGATAGCGTTTGCGTTGTGGAATTATTTGATCGGCAGGGCAATATAATTTCCACCGGATCGGGGGTTATTGTAGATGATCGCGGGATCGTTTTAACCGCGGCCCATATTGTTGATTTTCCGTATTTCAGTATGCGCGTGACGATCCGGGCTGATAAAGGTAAATTCTATTATGGCGATGTGATAGACACTTTCGGCCTGGCGATGGTCCCGGATCACGGCGATATTACAGCGCTGCTTTTGGCGGCCGATGTGCCTATCCTTCACCAGTTGCGGGTGCCAGAAAAGCCGGAAGTTAATTACGCCGAGAGGGTTTATGCGGTTGGACATCCTAATTTGAGAACCTGGTCCATTGTTGACGGTATTATTTCCGGTTTCCGTTATTTGCCATATAAAGACTCTAACTGCCGGATTATCCAGTTATCGGCCCCGATCAGTTTTGGATCATCTGGCGGTGCGATTATATCCTTCCGGCCAGATCCTATATATCCAACGAATTTTCCGGAAAACAAAACAGCTTGCCTGGTCGGTATGCCGATTGCCTTTGAGCCGGCCACGCCGAGCATAACTTATGCGATCCATCCGGCTGATATTGCCGCGGTCCTGGATCACGCCCGAGGGTATTGGTCAAAGCAATTAAAGGCCCGATACAGTTTTATATATGACGGGTAATAAACTACGCAAGCCGTTTGCGTATTTGAGAAAGTGAATCGCAAAAATGAGAAAATCCGACAAGATACTATTAAGCAAGCTCCTTTCTGATCTCGGGCGCCAGGGCGGCCGGGCCGGCACCGGCCAGGCCAAAACCCGCGGCAATAGTGATTATTACCGCAAGCTCCGCGCAAAGCGGAAAACTTATCCGAAGAAAATCTAACGCAATCCCCTTGCGTTGGCACGATCCCTGCTCTATACATCGGCCGGAGGTGTATAGTGAAGAATCAAGTCAAACAAGATTACGGCAATCTTCCGGAAAACCTTAAAACCGGAACACGGATCCAGATCGGCCGCCATACGGTTGAGCTGGTCCGCGCCGGCAAAGACGATTGCGACACGCCGGCATATAAACTCCGCTATCAAATTAACCTGATCGGCAACCAAGTTTGGACGGTTGACGATCTTAATTCATTAGGAGCAAAACTATGTTAGACGTTCAAATGCTCGTTGTCCTGGCCCTGGCGCAAGGGCAGGGGGTTGTCCTGGATAAACAGGCCCGCGTAAATGTGTTTAACGCGGATGATGTCCAAGTAACCTTCAAGGATAAGGATTATGTCCAGGTGGATCCCAGCGCCGTGATGGACCAGATCGGCCGGGATCCCAGGACCCGGGACTTGAAGTTGACCCGGGAAGAGATCCTGGCGGTCTGGATTGCCAAGCCGCACAAGGAAATTGATCAAATGATAATGACCGCAACACAACGGGCCCGGTCCCGCAGATAAGGAGTAATAATAATGAAAATCATCCTAAATGAAAAGGGAACAGAAGAGAAAACGGTTAATGTTCAAAAGATAGAAATATACGATCTTTGGGATTGTGCTATGGCAGTTCCTAATAAGGAAGCACAAAACGCCATCCTTACGGTTTGGCACCTTGCGCACGATTTACGGGCCGCCTTGTGCGCTATTGACGCCGGCGTGGATCTTTCAAAACCGATTCATACGAAATGAACAACCGCCAGGCCCGGCCGGATCCGCGGCCGGCCCGGCGCTGGAGGTCGGCGTGTTTTTTTTAATTTTTATCATTAGCACGGTCATTTGTGGCGCGATTATGATGATTGAAGCGGTCAAATGACATACCCGGCGCCGGGCCTGGTCGGAAAGCAATAGGGAACTTATGCGATACTATGTAACTATAGATTATAATCGGCCGATGGCGGCCCTATATGCTCCGGCCTTGCCCGGATCCGCGGGCCCTTGCGCCGGCCAGGATCCGGGCCCTGGCGGCCCAAAAAGATTTTTTAATTTTGTGCTTGACGAAAACACGGTTTTTGCTAAAGTGCTTTACAAATGGATAAATCCTTATCTAATCCCGGCCCGACCCGAACCGATGAATAACCCCTTAAATTACTATAAGCCGGCCGGCCGCTTGGGAACGTCATGTCGCATAATATATCTTGGGACAAGATATATTCGCTTTTATATACTCTCTGTTGTATCAAGTCTTTCAAATAAGATAAATCATACAAGATCATTTTTTTTCCCGCAAGTTTTCTTTTCTTTCCCGGTATTGTAGAAACAAGCCCGGGATTTTTTATTGAAAGGAATACTACAATGACAACCGCGCGCGCAGAAATTGAATTGATAAACGATAGCGAATATTTAGGGATCGTCCGGGCCGCGAACGGGGATTATCACGAAATCAGGGGTTACACCTGGAATCAATGCCGGCGCTTTTTAGAGGATTTTTGCAAATTAAACGGGATCGCGTTGACAGAAATTCCCCACCGTGAGAGTTGGGCCGGGAGCATTGGGGATCTAGCTAAAACAGGATGAATTTAATCACGTTATTTGCGGCCGTTGTTCTTATTGAGTCCGGTGGCGATATTCAAGCGCTGGGCGATAATGGCCGAGCCTACGGTCCGGCGCAGATCCACCAGGCCGCCTTGACTGATTACAACCGCTGGACCGGCGCTCATTATACCCTTGCCGATTGCACGGACCTTACGTTATCGCGCAAGGTTTTTTTTGCTTATGTCAAACACTACTGCACAAAATCACGCCTTGGCCGGCCGGTGACGGTCCGGGATGCGGCCCGGATCTGGAACGGCGGCCCGGATGGATGGCGCCAATCGGAAACGCTGCTTTACTGGCAGAAAATAAACAAAGCAATAAGGGGGAAACAATGTCCAAAATAACGCGGATTGATATTAGACAGAGCGGCCCGACTGAATTTCTCGGCGTTATTATGCCGCCAAGTGGAAATTATCACGAACTGCGCGCGCCGTCCTGGGATCAGATTGTGATCCGGATCCGCGATTTTTTGACCGCTAATCACCTTTCATTGACCGAACGGGCGGCGGCCGCCGGACCTCGGATACAATGTATTTTTGAACAATCCCATATGAGCCAAGCACGCCGTTTGATCCAGCGCCACCAGGATAATTAAATTATGACTGTTCAACAAGCATCTTCTTTATTAAAACAGGGCGATTTTTTTTCTAATTATCTTCCGGCAATCATGGAAAATGAGGAGAAGAGCGGCAACTTTACCGGGGCCCGGTTACAGGAAACAAACTCCGCAAAATACGATGCGATTGTTTATTTATCGGCGGAGGGCCTGGGCGCGATCCGGATCGGAAAGATCCTGGCCGTCAGTCCAAACACGGTCCTGGCCGTCCGGGACCGCGAAGCGCCGGCCGTAGATATACAAAAACATCAGATTGCCCAACGCTGCCGGTCCGCGGCCCGGTTATGCCTGGAAGCAATCCTGGACCAGCTCACTCGGGATAGCGTGGATAAGATCCCGGTCAAAGACCTTGGTATATTACTCGGGATCCTGGCCGATAAGGCGGAGCTATTGTCCGGCGGACCCACACAAAGAATTGAAGTCACCCAGGGCGCCACACACGAAGATGTCGCGCGGTATCTGATGGGTTTGAGGGCGGCGGCGGAAAAACAAAGGGCCGTTGATGTTGAGATCCTGCAGGGCCCGGACCTGGCGCCGGCTGCCGGCCCGGATCCGGAGCGGACCGGCGCGGATCCGCGGGCCCAGGCGGCCGGCCAGATCGGACCAGGCGCCGGCGGCCAGAACACGGAACCGGGCCAAAGCGGCGCCGAGCGGCCGGACCGGGAAGAAAACAGGGGCCAGATCGCGCCAGGCGGCCCGAGCGCGGCCAAGTCCATATCGGAACACCCGGGGAATCCTGGGCCCTGCGCGCCGGCGCCGGCTGATCCAGGCGGCGAGTTTAGCGCGGCCCAGGCGCCGGCTGCCGGCCAGGATCCGGAGCGGACCGGCGCGGATCCGCGGGCCATGGCGGCCGGGCAGGATCCGGCCGCGGCAAATAGGGCAGACGACCCACCGATTTCTGGAAGGCCCGTAAACATTGATCCAAATCACAGGCCCGATCCGGACCCGGACCTGGCAAAACAGGGGAAATTATAAGATGTTCAATATCAATAAGATAGGAAAAGCAAATCGGATCATAAGTGCGATTATGCGACATGGCAACAGGCGGATCGGGACCCCGGCCCGGCTGATGGCGATGATAACAGGGATGATCCGGAGCGGATCCATAGAGGCAGATAATTCACCCGGGCCCAGGCGCCGGCTCGGGTCCTGGTGCCCGGGCGCTGGTCCGGGCCAGGCGCAGCGCGGGACCATGGGCGCACGAAATCGCGCGCTATAATTTTGACGGGCGCGCGCGCGCAAGGGGCGGGGGGGGGTCTCGGGCGCGGCGGGCGGGCCTTGAAACACTAATGGGTTTATGAACGCAGAAAATTATTAGCAAAGGGGACGGAGCCCGGCTTCGTTTAAAACTACGCCGCGGCAATCCGCCGCTGGCGGATTGGAGGTAAATATGAGTTTTGCGATAGATGAAGAAAAACTGGCAAAAGACATCGGATTGCCAAGAAAAATACTGGTTGGTTTGCGTAAAAAACTGGTCCAGGGAGTTGATTATGACACGGTGGAGCGGAAAATTACATACACAAAGGACGGGGCCTTAAAAATGGCGCGGGAATGCGGCATAAAAGACGTTTCTCCGCAAGAGGAGAAAAAGACAGGCCCGGAAAAGACGGTGGTTGTGACGGTAATTTACGTTAAAAACAAAAAATATATGGAGGCGGTCCGCCGTAGTCCGGAAAAGACGGCTATGGCGGACGGAGAAGCTGAAAAAGACGAAAAAATAGTGATCCGGGTGCGGGAAAACACGCGATTTATACCCGGGATGGAAATTACGTCAGAAAAACTGGTCTATTCCGGCGGCGCATTGTGGGATTTTGTCGGAAGATTACCGCGCGCGCGGGGAGTTTGGTGAAATGAGCGTGGAATTAAAAGAAGGGTGGATTGCGCTTCATCGGTCAATGCGCAAAAATCCAAGATACAAAAACTCTGCCTGGGTCCACGTTTGGGTTGAGTTACTTCTTTCGGCAACTCACGCCCGGAAGGAAGTAATCTTCAAAGGGAAACGGATTACGCTGGAACCAGGCCAGCTTTTGACCGGCAGAAAATTAATTATGAGAAACACCGGATTAAATGAGTATAAGATAGAAAGAATTTTGAAAGTTCTCCAAAACGAACAACAAATCACACAACAAACAAGCAATATAAACCGTTTAATAACAATAAGTAACTGGAAGTCTTATCAAGAAATTGCACAAGTAACCGCACAACGAGCGCACAACGAGTGCACAACGAGTGCACAACGACCGCACACATACAACAATGATAACAATGTAGAGAATGATAACAATGAAGAAAGAGAGAGAGGGGCGCTTCGCTTGTTTGATGAATTTTGGAAAGAATATCCAAAAAAGAGAGGGAAGGACGCGGCAGAGCGGATATGGATCCGGCGCAAGCTGGATCCGACAGCTCTGGTGATTATGGCCGCGCTGCAAAAGCAGAAAAATAGCCGGGATTGGAGAAAGAACGATGGAGAGTTCATCCCGAATCCCGCGACTTGGCTTAATCAGGGGCGCTGGAAGGATGAAATTTTGGAAAAAAAACGGCCGGTGGATCGGCACGAATGGGAAGAAGAAAAATTTGTGCCGGACGGGATAGATCCGGATGCAGAAAAAGGCTTGGGGGTAATAATTGGTTTAATAGGAGATAAAAAAGTATGAGCGAAGAGCAAAACAAGGTTGAAATGGCGGCGGTGGGCGGAATGTTATTGGATCCTAACCGGGCGGTGCCGGTGGCCCGGGATCGGATGAGGTTAAAAGCCGAGGCTTGGATGTTGCGCCCGTGCCAGATCATTGTTGCGGCTATTTACGAAATGATGGTAAAAAAGATGGCCGTGGACACAGTAACTTTATCAAACTACCTGGCCCAGCAGGGGACATTAAAAGAAGCTGGCGAATTGATCTTCCTAAATGCGTGTATGGATGCGTGTGTTGTAGAAACTCACGCTGATTACTATCTGGATCTTGTGCGGCAGGAATTTATAAAAATGCGGATTGCGCAGATTTGCACAAAAATATCAGGAAAGACAGCCGGCGAGGGGCGCGGGGATGAAATGCTGAAACAGATCCCGGCTGAATTTGCGGAGATCATAGATGAGGCGGTCCAAGATAGAACAAATAAAGAGATTATGGGCGAACTTTACGCCGATTGGTTGTTAGCGAAGGAAGGCGGTGAACGGAAGAAAGGATTAACTACACCCTGGCCGAGCCTGGATCAATATATCGGGCCGACAGAAGCCGGACTGATTGTGCTGGCCGGCCGGCCGAGCCAGGGAAAGACAACGATTGAAGGATGTATTTCAATTTATGCGGCTGAACACGGCAAGATAGTTGGACGCATAGGGCTGGATATGACTGACAAAATGATCCTGGCGCGTAATGTTTGTTATAAGGCCGGGGTAAGTTTACCAAAACTGTATTACGGGCACGCGGGCGAGAGCAATCTTGAACAAGTGCGCGAAGCGATAAAGGAAATAGAGTTGTTGCCGTTTTATATCAACACGGCCGACCGAGATTTGAAGGCAATTTGTTCCTGGGCCAGAATGATGAAGGCCCGGCACGGATTAGATTTATTAACGATTGATTATATCCAGCAGATCCAGGTCAGGGAAGCAAACCGGCGCTGGAACGAGAATAGCGAGATAACTTTTATAATGCAAGTTTTGAAGGGGTTAGCTTTTGAACTTCAAATACCGATTATTATTTTGAGTCAATTATCGCGGGAAGTTGAGAAGAACGAAAGGGAGCCCAGGTTAAGCGATTTGCGCGGGAGTGGGAGCCTGGAACAGGATGCGACCGTGGTAATATTTTCTTATAAGGACGAAACGGAAGCAACAACGAAAGAAACAAAACAGAGGCGGCCGATGTGGGTGGATGTTGCGAAAAATCAGAATGGGGAAACGGGCCGGATCCCGATGTGGTTTTTGCCGCATTATTTTCGTTTTGAAGAAACGGAAGAGGGATTTCCGGTATAGGACGGATAGGACAAGTGGGACGTATAAAAAGGAAGGGGGAAATATGGAAGAAAAGTTAAAAACTTTATGGGCCGTGGTATGGGATGAAAGAGGCGGCGTGCATATGGTCCAGGTTGAAGAACTGATCCGGCGCAACCGATTAAGATTTTTAGAACACAAAGAGGGAGAGCCGGGCGGATATGCGGTTTTAGGGTTTGCGGACAATTTTATGAAGGCCCAGGAAGGCCGGCGCGAAATGATGCGGTTACGGAAAGAAAAAGGAGGAAGCGATGGAATACAGCAAGGACCGGACGAAGTTAAATAAGAACGGATATTACTGGCACAGATGTAAATGGTGTTATGGAAAATCCGCGAAGGCGCGGATTATAGCCGGGGAATTGGCGCAGGACCTGATCAAAGATGGCTGCCCTGATTGCGAATTTGCCGGACCGATCCCGGAGCCAGGAAAATGACAAGAGAGCGATTACCTGATACGAGGAGAAGTATAACTCACAGGGTGAAGATTCAATCCGGCCCGCGGCCGGTGAGGTTGTATATCACGGTGGGGATGTATCCGCCGGACCCGTCTGCGCCAGAAGGCTCCGCCGCGGCACGTGGCCGGCCGGGGGAAGTCTTTTTACAGGTGGATGAGAAGGGGACAACGCTATCCGGGTTGTGCATTGTGGGCGGGATCCTGTTATCGCTTTGTCTGCAAAACGGAGTGGGGTTTGAGAAGATCAAAGAAAAGCTGATACATCAGGAATTTGAGCCGAAGGGAATGACGGATAATCCAGAGATCCATTTTACGCGGAGCTTGATTGATTACGCGATGAAGTGGATGGAGGGGGAGTTTGGAGGAAATAGGACGGATGGGACATATTGGACGGATAGGAAGGAAGGGGAAAAAGAATGAATAGAACAAAAATAGAATATTTAGTTGAGGATAAGAACCCGTGTGCGGTGTGTGACAATCCGTTCCACAAAGCGCCTGTTTGCGATAGATATAAATACGATACGCATTTCCCGACAATTCCCGGAGGAGTTTGCGAATATTGCGGACATCACAAATCCTGCCACGCGCAGAAGGAGGTCAAATGAGCGCAAGTAAAACTGTAAAAGCATGGGGGTATTTATGCAGGGATTCCGAAGGAAAATATTCCACGCTCGCCATCTATGCCAATAGCCGGAAACCATATTGTGCAAATCCGGCGGTGCGGGTGCGGATCATCAAGGAAACCGAGTGGAAGAAAATCAAAGCCAACGAACGACACGCAAAGTTTTTGCGCTGGTGTAGGAAACATCCGACCAACGCTGGCGGTGAGCCGCGCGAAGCGTCGGCTCGAACGCTTGGTTCGGATGTTCCTTATATCTGCGCTTTCGTTTGGTTGGCACCATATCTTGAGAGTGACGGAAAGCATTCTTTTAGGCGTCAAAAATGTATTTTACCCTATGGGCACGTCGGAGACCACATCTCTAATATTAAATGTATTCATCCGAACGCTGGCGCTCAGGTTTCGAGCGAAGCGAGATAACCTGGAGCGCCTTGTTGGCGCTCCGATTGAAAGGAGACAGACCGTGGAACATCCAGACCGAGAAGTGAGGCAGGCCCTGATCCGACTCAACGATGCGCTCTGCACCTGGGAGCGCAACACCGGGCGCCAGTCCGTCCTGATTCTGCGGGAGCAGGGCGGATTCGAGCACCGCAGCATGTCGGGCAAGCCCGGCGTGCCGGAAGACGTGACCGACGAGCAACTCATGGGGACGCTTCGTGAGTAGCGCCAACGATGCCGCTCACCTTCGGGCGGCCAAAGGAGAAACGACATGACAACCAAGAAACGCCAGCGGGCCGACCGTAAGAGTGCAGCGGCTTGTTCGGCATTTGTCGGCAATACGGTGCAGGACGAAGAAATGGGGCGTGGCCGGATCATTGACGAAACGCCGTCGTGTGTGGGAGTGCGCTACAACCGCGAGCGTAAAGTGATGCGCGTGCATTACATTCCGAAACGATACTTGCAGCCGAACAACAGCAGCAGCCTCGGCGCGTAGCGACGTAGGCTGCCTGCATTGGTTGGCGGTTTCCGTCGGCCAGTGCGAAAGGAGAAGCGTGAGAGACCTATTGAAACTGAAGGAAGACCTGGGCGCGGACGCCATAACCGTCCGCGTGGCCGGCAAGGACGCCCGCGTGACCGTGATGGCACGCCGTGGCGGACAAGACATCGCGCAGACAGCGGCATTCTCCGTCGAGATGCTGACTGCGTTCATCGGCGACCCGTGGTTGATCGTGCGCGAAGGGCTGCGGGAGTTCGCTACCGCCAACAGGGATTAGTTATCAGTATGAATATCAAATATCCCGCCAGCGCGGGGGATGAGGAATAAATGAAAATATGCCAATAGCCGGAAACCCTATATTAGCAGAAACAGAAATTGACAAACTAGAACGGACAGAAAGGAGTCTCATGAGCGCGAGTAAAACGACGGAACAACTGGTGGATGATTGTTTTGTGGGGGTTGCATGCAAAATCTATCCACACCAAACATGGCAATCGCTTGCCCGCGCTGCCCGGCAATTCGTCAGGATGGAGCAGGCGGAGAAATTAAACCAAATCCGCGCAAAACTTTTGAAGCAAGGTCAACACGAAGCTGAAGTAGCAAATGAACAAACAGACGGATGGGCCAAGCTACCAAAACACTGGGGAGAACTCAAGGTCGGCGGAAAATGGGTGAAGTTTTAACACCCGCCACGGCGGAAGAAGGAGAATATTCCGAAGAAGAAAAAAATATTAAAAAACTAAAAGCCCGGACGGATATGAGGAGGAAATAATGAATGGAATGGAATGGCATCCGGTAATACCGGTGGTTGGGTTGGATGAGATCAGCGCGTTGGCGGTCCAGGACAAGATCCGTGAGGATGAGGCGGCCCGGCGGTTGTTTAAGATGAGGGGGGACCTGATTGCGTCCGAGGAATATTACCCGCTGGAATACGGGTATGAGCCGCCGATCTGGCACGTTTGCGATGCGCTTTTGGGATTTAATTGGCCGAACAAGTCCTTGGAAAAGAAACTGCAAGAGCGGTTTGGTTTTGGATGGGAAGAGTGGAGCCGGCGGTTGCGGGAGAAGATGGGTTACTTAAAGCCGGTTAAAATGCTCCTGATCCTGGGCGGGAACAGGTCCGGGAAGTCTGAATATTCAGCAAAACGCGGGATGCTGATGTTGACGCGCAAGGCGGGGGCCCGGGTGTATCCGTTACATATGAGCAATCCACGGAGCGTGCGGGATCAACAACCGTTGTTCTGGAAATATATGCCGCCGGAGTGGCGGGTGCAGACCGCGACAGAGAACGCATATATTAAATACAAGAAGAAAACCGGGTTTTCGGAAAATTCGTTTATATGCCCGAACAATAGCGAAGCGGCATTTCTGAACTATATGCAGGACCGGGACACAGCATTACAGGGGCTTGAAGCTAATCTGATTCTGCCCGATGAGTTGATTCCTTCTGATTGGGTAGAGGAGATCCGGAACCGGTTGATTACCAGGGCGGGGCGGGCGATCTTGACCTTCACGCCGATCAATGGGTATTCACCGACAGTAAAGATATTTTGTGATGGGGCGGTGGTGATGCGGAATGATCCCGGATATTTATGTCCGGCGGATGGCGGGGATCGGGAAGAGGGGCTGGCGCTGGGATTGACGCCGGGGGAATATGATGAGTTGTGGAAAATGGAAATAGGGAAGGGATACCGGGCCCGGGCGCCAGGGAGTAGGCCGGATGATTGTTATGGATGGATTTTGGAAGAACCCACCCCGGCCAAAGGCCACCCCTTCAAAGGAGGGGATCAAAGACGATTTGAAGAGTTACCCAGGGTGTTGAAGTGCGTGGATGAGCGCAAGGCGGTTGTATATTTTTGGGGTAATGATAATCCGTATGGCAATTTGAAGGAAAGCATAGCCGGGTTACGGAATAAATCGCCGGCGGTTGTCCGGGAACGGTTTTACGGGAAAGCTGAAAAGACGATCAGCGTAATGTTTCCGACATTCAGCCGCGAGATACACGTTATTAAGCGCGATCAGATCCCGGAGAAGGGGGACCGGTATATGCTGGTGGATCCGGCGGCGGACCGGAATTACTTTATGGTCTGGTTTTTGGTGAGCGGGAAGAATGTTTATTATTACCGGGAATGGCCGGGGAAATACGAGATACCTGGGATTGGTTTGCCGGGGCCCTGGGCGATCCCGAGCGGGAAGAATGACGGCCGGAATGACGGGGCCCGGGGGGAAGCGCAAACATCGTTTGGATTTGGCACTTTGAAATACAAGATGGAAATAGCGCGCCTGGAGGGCTGGCGGGAATACAGGGAATGGGAGAAAGAAGTATCGGGGTGTGGGCGTAACGGAGTGTCGGGGAAAAGGATAATTGACGAGGATGAATTGATTGATTGGGTCGGTGTTGAAGCGGAAGAGCAGATAGAGGACCGGTTGATGGACAGCCGGGCCGCAAGTGCGCCGCGGATTGAAAATGATCGGCCGGAAACGCTACAAACGATGTTTAGTAAGATCGGCCTTGATTTTGGATTGACACCCGGGGCGGAGATCCAGGACGGGGTAAGCAAGATCAATTCGGCGCTGAATTATGAGGAGGCGTCAGAAACGCCGTATAGGAGTAACGGAGTGTCGGAGTGTGGGAGTAAAGACGCCGATACTCCGATACGCCCGGACGCCGTTACGCGGTTCATCAATCCGCCGAAGTTTTATATTTGCGAAGATTGCGAGAACGGAATATTTGCCCTGGAAAACTGGACAAACATTGACAAGGACCGCGGGGCGATGAAGGAGCCGATTGACTTGATCCGATATTTTTATACAGCGGACCTGGATTATGCGGATCCGGAGGAAAGGGATCGGGGCGGGATGAGTTACGGGGTGAGGATAAGAAACGGATTGAAGAGATACGGAAGCAAGAGAAGGCTGCCGATAGGAACCAACTAATAGGACTTATAAGACAGATAGGACGTATAATTGAGAGGAAACTATGGCGAGATTTATAAAGCCGGCGGAGATCAGAAAGAATTACGGATTGAGTAAAAATTTCTTTTACAAGCTGGTAAGGGAAGGAGTCTTGAAGCGGCGGACATTATGCCGGCGCAAGCGCGGATTATATGTGGATGAGGATGTGGAGAAGGCGTTGAAGATCAAATAGGGATAATGGGACATATAGGACGGATGGGACATATAACAAGACAAAGCGTGTTGGAGTAACGGAGTAAAAGAAAGGAATAGGAGTTATGATAATAAACTGGTTAGAAAATTATTTTGCGGGGCGGCGTGCGCGGCGGACGATCCGGATGATGGTTGAGAGAACGCCGGTGATCAGCGAAGAAAAGCTGGAAGAAATGCTGGCGGTGGACGAAGAGACGCCGGTATTAAAAGCGATACTCTATGTCTTGAAAGGATTGGAAGAATATAAAACCGAGCTGACGATGGTAAAGGCGGCAACGGACCGGGAGCGGGCCTTTGACGCGGGCGGCGGCGCCGCGCTGGCGGATGCGCAGGAAAAAATAATTGAGATTGTAAAAGAAGGGAACGTGAAGAAAAGGATGGTGAAGAAAGAGAAGAAATAGGAATTAGATTTCCGCTTGCGAGCGGGAATGATGCAAGCAAGAAAGGCGGCCGGAAGTAATTTCGGGCGCCTTTCTTGTTTTTACGGGTGATTTTGTCTTTGGTTATTTTGTCTCTTTTAGTCTCTTTTAGTCCCTTTTAGTCCCCGTTAGAGCACAACCCCATTGTAAAAGTGCTGGACATACCCGAGAATTTATTTATCGGGGAAAGCCCTGATCAGATACCTGGGCTGGAATTTCAGGGGATACCCCCGCCGGAGCGGGGCCTTAAATAATGGGGGACATTATGGAAATAGAAAACGCGGAAGCAACGGGCGGAGCTGATGAAGAAATGCAGAATGAAGAAGGCAGAATGAAGAACGAGGAAAAGCCGGAAATCAAAGCTGCGGAATCGGCGGAACAACCAGGCGAGGCGCGTGGTGATGTTGCGGATGAATCGGCAGGGGAAAGCCAGGTGGAACAGAAACCGGAAGATGAGGGGAAGATCGCAAAGGACGAGATCCCGGGGCTGACAGAAAGCGCCCAGGGAAAAATCAACGAGCGGATCCACGAAATCAATATCCGGCGGAAGAACGCCGAGGCGGCCCTGGCTGAACGGGAAAAAGAGTTTAACGAAGCAAAGGAACGGTTGAAATCGTTGGAAATGTTATCTGACGAACAACTGGCGAATGTTGCAAAGCGGACCGGGCTACTCCCGCAGTATCTTGAAAAGGAAGAGGGGAAGATAGTTGAGGAATACGAAAACCTTAAAGGATACCGCGGATGGCTACGTCAACACCGAAGCGGTTACGAAGGCACGGGGGAAAAGGACCCGAGTATGTCGGCCGAAGAGGTGGCGGACCAGGAATTAAAGGTGGAGGATCGGCTGGAGGAAATCGGCGCGAAGGCGCGCGGGACGATAGAGCGCGGGATAAGTGTAATCCGGGAGGACCTGGCCGAAGGCCGGAAACTCCGGTTAGCGCGCAAAGTGAAATCAGCCGAGAAGAAATTTACTCCGCCGCCGGTATTGCCGAAGGGCAAAACATCGGCGGGCGGTCCACTAATAGGCAGCGCTGGAAAAGCGCGGGCAACATTCAACCAGGAAGAGTTTGTCAAGGATGGCGCCAGCGGATCAGCCCTTGAAAAACAATATCAAAAAATACTCTAGCTGATCGGATGGGACCAATACGACAGATAAGACGTATAGGACGAATAATCTGATTTAGCCAGGTAGGAAGGACAACTATGGCAGGAATGTATGAGAGTAATCTGGTGCTGAAAAAGCAAGAAGTGGGCGACACGATCTTTATCGCGGAAAGCGAGAAGGTGCCGTTTTCGCGGCTTTTGCGCCGGGGTAAGAAACCGGGGCAGATGTTGAGCCAATGGCCGTTGCAGATCTATCCGGACCGGAAGTTTGAAGGAACCCTGGACGGGACCGATATTGCGACCTTCAACCATACCGATCGGGAATATTGCGAAGCGTATGCGATGTGGCTTATGACGGCCGGGTGGATGGTGAGCAAGCTGGCTATGCTGACAAAGACGGCCGGCGTGGACAACGAGCAGGGCAAACAGGCGAAGGATGATGGGTTGATCCTGGCGCAGATGATTGAGAAACAGCTCCTTTCCGATTGCGATACCGCGGTTGAATCCGGGTCAACGCCTTATCGGAGCAGGGGCGCGTTCTCCTGGGTCCAGCCCGGGGCGCAAGCGGTCAAACCGGTTCCGGCTAATTACCGGCCGGCAAGCGCAGCGCAATATACCGGCGCAGTTGCCAGTTTCAGTCCGGCAAGTATGCGGGCCTTGTTAAAATCGGCCGCGACCGCGAAAAAGGGTCCGGTTGATCTGACGGGTTATGTCGGCATTGACCTGAAAGATCAGATGTCAACCTGGGCGCAGCGTGATCCGGATGCGGAAGCCGATGAGGCGTCCGCATTGGTGCAGTATAATATCAACTTAAGCGAGAAGAAGCTGATCCATAGCGTCAATTTCTTTGATTTTGATGCTGGGACGGTCAGGACATTCCCGAGCTGGTATTTGCTTTGCACGGAAGGCACGGGCGCGACAAGCGCATACACGCCGAAATCCGGGTTATTCCTGGATATGGATGTGTGGGAGATCTGTTTCCTGCAAAATCCGACCGCGGTTATTGAGCCGCAGAAATCGGGTGGACCGCGTGGCTATCACGATGCCGCATTCATCCTGAAATGCAACAATCCCCTTGGACAATGCAGCGTATTGAGCAACTCATAAACGGAAACAAAAGCGAGAACGCCTTTTGGCGCGGCGCAAGAGCGCCGCGCCAGGGGCGATCTAAAACAAAATAGCCCGGCTTCGTTTAAGAAACTACGCCGCGGCGATTTTGAAGCAAAATCGGAGGGTAAGTATGATGAAAATAAATAAAGTTTTAGGGATGGCGCTTATGGTTTCCGTTGGCGCTGTTTTGGCAACGGGGGCGGAATACCGGCCCTTGCCGGAACAGACAAAGGCGGCCCTGGGGGCTTCACACGTCTTGATCTTAAAATCAAGCGATCTGACTAACTCGGTGGTGAGCGGCATTGATACATATACGGGGGTCAGTATCCCGGCGAAGCACGGCGTGGAATGCGTGGCGGCAGTATTGAAAACGGCCTTTTCGGACGGATCAACCAATATTACGTCTGCTACGGTCCAGGTTGGTGACGGCACGGATGCGGATCTGTTCTTGAATGCGATGGAAGTTGAATCAACTGCAACGGAAGAGTTCTTCAAATGGGGAAATCAATCGTTCAATTCAGCGTCCACGTCAATCACGGCCTTCACGAACGCAACGGTGGCGATCACGCCGCAAGCGCCAGGTGCACAGACGCCGACAATCACGGTGACGGCCCAGCGCCCAGGAGCGCAGACGCCGACAATCACGGTGACGAAGGAAACCGGGGCGGTGACGGCCAGCGGGGCAAACAACCTGGTGACGCCGACAGCAACGGTGACGGCCCAGCGGCCCGGCGCGCAGACGCCGACAATCACGGTGACGAAGGAAACCGCGGCGGTGACGGCGGCCGGGGCAAACAACCTGGTAACGCCGACAGCAACGGTGACGGCCCAGCGGCCCGGCGCGCAGACACCGACAATCACGGTGACGGTTTTGACCACAGCCGGGTATGATGCTACCGGGGCGGCAATTACGAACGCAGCGGGCGAGGTAATTGGGATCGTGACATCGGTAACAGCGACCTGTTCTGCATTGCTTGACTATATGACTAATGCGACTTGCGCTATCACGCCGGACCTGGCGAGTAACGCGGTTGTGGCGGTGGCGGTGACTGGCGGCGGGGCGGTTATGACCAATGCGACCGCGGCAAGTTCGGCCCTGCTGGACTATCCGACCAATGCGACCGCAACTTGTTCGGCCCTGCCGGACTTTGCGA